>Ga0163153_10002784_pt1 | contig 24537 bp, 39 predicted proteins | sample OliLakLV19MP6IB1_FD_148629 | JGI IMG/M metagenome (GOLD analysis project Ga0163153, IMG submission 148629) | Freshwater microbial mat bacterial communities from Lake Vanda, McMurdo Dry Valleys, Antarctica - Oligotrophic Lake LV.19.MP6.IB-1 | ecosystem: Environmental > Aquatic > Freshwater >...
CACCGGATTACTGCCGGATCTCTTCAAGGAGGGCAAAGGCGTGGTGGCGCAAGGCTCGCTTGGCCCCGACGGCAAATTCCGCGCGACGGAAGTCCTGGCCAAGCACGATGAGAACTACATGCCGCCCGAAGCCGCGGCAGCCCTCGAAAGCGCGGCGAAGGACAAAGGCGGCGCGATGACGATGAAAGGTTGCGCATGATTCCGGAACTCGGCCATTTCGCGTTGATCCTCGCGCTGCTGGTGACCATCGCGCAGAGCGTGCTTCCGCTGGTGGGTGCGCAGCGCCGCGATGCCGCGATGATGGCGATCGCGCGACCTGCTGCGCTGATGCAATTTGCGCTCGTCGCGTTGGCGTTCGCGTGCCTTGCCTACAGCTTCGCCACCAATGATTTCTCGGTCGAGAACGTCGCGCAGCATTCCAATACGTCGTTGCCATTGCACTATCGGATCGCCGCGTCGTGGGGTTCGCACGAAGGCTCGCTGCTGCTGTGGCTATTGATGCTGACCGGCTGGGCCGCCGCCGTCGCGTTGCGTTCGCGCAACCTGCCGGCCGCCATGCTGTCGCGCGTGCTGGCCGTGATGGGTATCGTGTCGCTCGGCTTCCTGATGTTTCTGCTGTTCACGTCCAATCCGTTCCTGCGGCTCGTGCCCGCGGCGGCGGAAGGCCGCGATCTCAATCCGCTGCTGCAGGACCCGGGCATGGTGATCCACCCGCCGATGCTCTACATGGGCTACGTCGGCTTCTCGGTGGCCTTCGCGTTCGCGATTGCCGCGCTGATCGGCGGCAAGCTCGATGCCACCTGGGCGCGCTGGTCGAGGCCATGGACCATCGCCGCGTGGTCGTTCCTGACGATGGGCATCGCGCTCGGCAGCTGGTGGGCGTACTACGAACTGGGCTGGGGCGGCTGGTGGTTCTGGGATCCGGTGGAGAACGCGTCGTTCATGCCGTGGCTCGTCGGCACCGCGCTGTTGCATTCGCTGGCCGTCACGGAGAAGCGAGGCACGTTCAAGAGCTGGACCGTACTGCTGGCGATCATCGCGTTCTCGCTGTCGCTGGTCGGCACGTTCCTCGTGCGCTCGGGCGTGCTCACGTCGGTGCACGCATTCGCGACCGATCCGACGCGCGGCGTGTTCATCCTCGCGTTCCTGGTCATCGTGATCGGCGGATCGCTCACGCTCTACGCGTTTCGCGCAGGCGCCGTTGGCGGTGGTGCCGCGTTCGCCCCGGTGTCGCGCGAATCATTTCTGCTGGCCAACAACGTGATCCTGATCGTGGCCACGGCCAGCGTTTTGCTCGGCACGCTGTATCCGCTGTTCCTCGATGCGCTCAACATGGGCAAGATCTCCGTCGGCCCGCCTTATTTCGACGCCGTCTTCTTCCCGCTGATGGCGCCACTCGCCTTCCTGATGGGCATCGGCCCCATCGCCAACTGGCGCGAAGCCTCGCTGCCCGACCTCTGGACGCGGCTGCGCTGGGCGCTGGCAGTCGCCGTAGTCACCGCGCTGCTGTTGCCGCTGGTAATGGGCAGCTGGTCACCGCTGGTCTCTGTGGGCCTCTTTCTCGCGCTGTGGATCGTTCTGACCACGGTGCAGATGGTCGCGCGCCGGTTGGCGCAGGCGCCGCAGACCGGCCTCAGGGCCAAGCTGCGGGCCAACTCCGCGTCGTGGTACGGCATGCTGGTCGCTCACCTCGGCATCGCCGTGTTCATCGTCGGCGTCACGCTGGTGAAGGGCTACAGCATCGAGGAAAACATCACGATGGACCACGGCCAGCAGGTCAGTGTGGGCGGCTACGAATTCACGTTCCGCGGCGTCACGCCGCTCACCGGCCCCAACTACGAGGGCCTCGCCGGCGTCGTCGAGATGCGCCGCAACGGCGTGCTGGTCGAAACCCTGCGGCCGGAGAAGCGCATCTACAATGCCAGCGGCAGCACGATGACGGAAGCCGCCATCGACGCCGGCATCTTCGGCGATCGCTATGTGTCGCTGGGTGAACCCGTCACCGACAAGGGTGTAGCCGGCGCGTGGGGCGTGCGCATCTACGTGAAGCCCTTCGTCGACTGGATCTGGGGTGGGTGCTTCCTGATGGCGCTGGGCGGCTTCCTGGCGATGTCCGATCGCCGCTATCGTCTGGCCGTGCAGCGCAAGTGGGCGGGTGCGGGTGCCGGCGCCGGCGCGCGGGCGGCGTGAACACGATGCGCCCACGCCTGATGTTGCCCCCGGACCGCCGATGAAATCGTTGCGCCTCCTCGTTCCACTCGCGCTCTTTGTCGTGATCGCGGTGTTCCTGTACCTCGGGCTCGCGCGCGACCCGCGCGAGATTCCGTCGCCGCTGGTCGGCAAGCCCGCGCCGGCGTTCACGCTGGCGCAATTGAAGGCCCCGGACCAGAAGCTCAGCACCGCGGACATGAAGGGCCAGGTGTGGCTACTCAATGTCTGGGCATCGTGGTGCGTGTCGTGCCGCGTCGAGCATCCGTTGCTGGTGCAGCTGGCGCAGGCCAACGTCGTGCCGGTGATCGGCCTCAACTACAAGGACAAGGTGCCGGAAGGCATCGCGTGGCTGGCGCAGTACGGCGACCCGTACAAGATTTCAGTCGTGGACGCCGACGGCCGCGTGGGCATCGACTGGGGCGTCTACGGGGTGCCGGAGACCTTCGTCGTCGACAAGGCCGGCGTCATCCGCCACAAGCACATCGGGCCGGTGACGCCCGAGGCTTTGCAGAACACCATCCTGCCGCTGGTGCGCGAATTGCAGAAGGCATGATGCGCGCGACGGCTTTGCTGCTGGTGGCGATGTTCAGCGTTGGCGCCATCGCCGCCACGTCCGATGCCGCGCTCGACGCGCGGTTGAAAAAGCTGGACGAGGAGTTGCGCTGCCTCGTCTGCCAGAACCAGTCGCTGGCCGACTCCAACGCGCCACTGGCACAGGATCTGCGCCGCGAAGTGCGGAGCCTTGCCGATGCCGGCAAAAGCGATGCACAAATCAAGGAGTTCCTGGTCGCGCGCTACGGCGATTTCGTGCTGTACAAGCCGCCGGTGAAGGGATCCACATGGTTGTTGTGGTTCGGCCCCTTCCTGTTGCTGGCCGGCGGCGCGGTCGTCTGGTGGTCGGTGTCGCGGCGGCGCGCGCGGCCATCGCGGGAGACGCCCGGCGCGGTGGATGGCACGGCCGTCAACGCCGGCGTGGAACGCGCGCGCGAACTGCTGAACGACCCGCGCACGTAACCCGCAACCGCACGCCTACAGCGTGCCGCCGCAGTTCCAGCACAGGTCGAAGTTGGCGGGCGACTCTTCCTTGCACGCCCCGCACCACAGGCTGCCTTTGCGTTGCGCCGCCATTTCGATGTCCTTGAGCACGATGGCCGCGCGCTCGCGGTCGCACTCGCGCTCGATCCAGACCTGCGGTTGCGCGGTATCGGCGGGTACGTCGCCGACGATGCTCGATGCATGCTGATTGAAGATATGCGCGCGGGTACCGGCCTGGTTGAGGCGGTCGGCCACCAGCCACGCATCGTAGCGATGGTGCGCGATGTAGATCCGGATCATCGCGGCGGCCGCCACGCCTGCAACGGCTGGACCAGTTGCTTCAGCACGTCGATCAACGGTTGCGCACACGCGGCGTCGAAACGATATGGCGGTGCCTCGTCCATGTAGCAATCCTCCGCCATCTCGAGCTGCAGCAGGTGCACGCCTTGCGTCGGCCGGCCGTAATGCCGCGTGACGTACCCCCCCTTGAACCGTCCGTTCACTACATGCGTGAAACGGTTGGCTGCGGCAAGCACGCTGGTTACGGCTGCCTGCAGGTCCACCGCGCAACTTTTACCGTCGGCCGTACCGAGATTGAGATCCGGCAGGCGTCCCGGGAAGAAGCGCGGCACCTCGGCGCGAATCGAATGGCCATCGAGCACCACCGCATGGCCGTATCGCGCGCGGACGCGCTCGATTTCCGCCGCCAGCATCGCATGATAGGGCGCGAAGTAGGTTGCGGCACGTGCACTCACCTCCCCTGGCGCCGGTGCCGCGCCTTCAACGTAGATCGCCTCATCACCGAAGGTGCGTGTCGGGCACAGCTCCGTGTTGTCGGCACCGGCATACAACGCCACGCCGTCCGGATTGCGATTGAGGTCGACCACGTAGCGTGAATGCGTGGCGGCCATCAGCGTGATGCCGGCCTCACGCGCGAACGCATACAGTTTCTCGACATGCCAATCGGTGTCGGGCACGGTCAGTGCTGCATCGGTCAATCGTGCGCGTATGTCGTCGGGCAATGCGGTGCCCGCGTGCGGCACATCGATGATCAGCGGGCTGTCGCCACGATGCAGTTCCCACAGCTCCATCACACCCCCCAGCGCTTCAGTCGGCCTGCTCGGATGATACCCACCCGCGGATTGCCTCCCAGCCGGTAGGACAGCTCGGCAGGCGTGGCGATATTCCAGCACACCAGATCCGCGCGCGCGCCGACCGCGATGGTCCCGCGGTCATCCAATCCGAGCGCGCGCGCCGCATGGCGCGTGGCACCCGCCAGCGCTTCCTCGGGCGTCAACTTGAACAGCGTGCACGCCATGTTCAGCATCAACAGCAGCGATGTCGATGGGGAGGTGCCCGGATTGCAGTCGGTGGACACCGCCATCGGTACACGCTGCGCCCGCATGACGTCGATCGGCGGCAGCTTCGTTTCACGCAACGTGTAGAACGCGCCGGGCAACAGCACCGCCACGGTTCCGGCCGCGCCCATCGCGCGCACTCCCGCCTCGCTCGTGTACTCGAGATGATCCGCCGAAAGCGCATCGGCCGCGGCGGCCTGGGCCCCGCCGTTCATGTCGGAGAGCTGGTCGGCGTGCAGCTTCACACGCAACCCGTGCGCGCGTGCGGCATCGAACACCCGCTGCGTCTGCGCCGGCGTGAAGCCGATGGTCTCGCAATAGGCGTCGACCGCGTCGGCCAGGCCCTCCGCCGCCGCAGCGGGAATCATCTGCATGCAGACGGTATCGATGTATGCATCGGGCCGGTCCGCAAACTCCGGCGGCAGCGCATGCGCGGCCAGCAGCGTCGTGCGCACGTCAACGCCAACGTCGCGCGCGATGCGCCGCGCCACGCGCAACTGCGCTAACTCCGCGTGGAGTTCAAGGCCATAGCCTGACTTGATCTCGACCGTCGTGACGCCTTCGTCAGCCAGTGCCTGCAGGCGCGGCCGGCTTTGCGTGGCCAGCTCGTCGTCCGACGCGGCGCGCGTGGCCCGCACGGTGGCCGCAATGCCGCCACCTTCCCGGGCGATCTCTGCATAGGTGACACCCAGCCGGCGGCGCTCGTATTCCTCGACGCGATTGCCCGCATAGACGAGATGCGTGTGGCAATCGACGAGGCCTGGCGTGACCCAGGCCCCGCCAGCCTCGAGGGTTTGCTCGGCCACGAGCCCCGACGGCATCTCGGCGCGGGTCCCGACAAACACGATGGCGCCGTCGCGCATCGCGATGGCTGCATCGCGCACCGCACCGTAGGGGACGCCGTCCGCGCGCATCGTGGCTGCGTGCACGTCGACCAGCAACAGGTCGCACCGCATGTCGTTCATGCGGAGCTCCGGAGGCGCACCATGGCAGCGCGATAGCGTGCGAACACCGCGTCTTCATCGCGATGCCGGCCCGCGGTGACGACCCGCTCCCCACCGACCAGCACATCGCGTACGGGGGACGCCGCCGTGCCAAAAATCGCGGCGTCGAGGAGATCCTCGCAACGTTGTTCCGCCAGGGCCGGGTGGTCGGTATCGAGCACCACCAGGTCGGCACGCATGCCAGGCGCAATGGCCCCGGTACGGCGCGCCACCGCCTGCGCGCCGCCTGCCGTGGCGCGCGACCACAATGCGGTGCCGATCGTCGTGTCGTCCACATGCGAGAGCACGTTGCGGCGGCGTGCGCGCAACCGTTGCGACCACTCGAACTGGCGCAGCTCCGCGAAGGGAGAAATCATGGTGTTGGAATCGCTGCCCACGCCGAAGCGGCCGCCGGCATGCAAAAACGCGCTGCCCGGAAACACGCCATCGCCGAGATCAGCTTCCGTCGTCAGGGCGAGGCCCGCCACCGCACCCGACGCTGCGAGGCCCGCCGTTTCACGTTCGGTCATGTGCGTGGCGTGCACGATGCACCACCGCGCATCGACATGCGCCTTCGCCAGCAGCCACTCCACCGGCCGCATGCCGCTCCACGCGAAGCAATCGTCCACTTCCCGCGTCTGCTCGGCGGCGTGGATGTGCACCGGCGCGCCCGGCCTCGCCATCGCCACCACGTCGTCCAGTTCCGCGGGCATGACGGCGCGCAGGCTGTGCGGCGCCACACCCAGCACGTAGCCATGCTCCGCACTGGCGGCACGCAGCCGGTCGACGAGCTGCGAGAACGTGTAGACCGTATGCACGAAGCGTCGCTGGCCCGCCGTGGCGGCGGTACCGCCGAAGCCCGCATGCGCGTAGAACACCGGCAGCAGCGTCAGCGCAATGCCCGCGGTGCGCGCAGCCGCAACCAGGCGCCATGCAAGCTCGGCGGCATCGGCATACGGACGCCCCGCAGGGTCGTGATGGACATAGTGGAATTCGGCGACGGCGCCATAGCCTGACTTGACCATCTCGACATAGGCCTGCGCGGCGATGGCCTCGAACGCTTCACCGTCGACGCGATCAAGGAACGCGTACATCGCCTGCCGCCAGGTCCAGAAACTGTCGTCGCGGCCCGGCGCGGATTTTCCCGTACGACCGGCCAGTGCGCGCTGGAACGCATGCGAGTGCAGGTTGGGCATTGCCGGCACCACCGCACCTTGCAGGCACGTGCCCACGCGTGCCGTGCCCGCCTCGACACTGACGATGATGCCTGCCGCGTCGACATCGAGCGAGACGTCGCGCGCCCAGCCATCCGGCCGCAACGCGAAGGGAGCCCACCACTGTGTCACGCGGCGATCCGGTGAATGGTCGCCACCAGTGCGACGGTGGTGTCGCCCACAGGGGCAATGCGCACATCGGTGAGATCATCCACGGCGTCGCGCCATCCGATCCACGTGCAATCGTCATTCACGCGCACGGCCGTTCCCGTCGCCATCGCCACGTCGACCCCCCCCGTGGCCACGTAGCAGAGCATCGCATCGGCGCCAGGCAGCGTGGCGGCACGTTGGCGCACGACGGTGAACTGCGCCCGCGCAACATCCCGCCGCACCAACAGGTTGAAGTCGCGCGTGGGGCCATTGCCCAGCGTGCAGTCGATGGCGATCTCGCCCGGGAAGTGCACGGGCTCGAACAACAGGTTCATGTCGGCGTGCCATCCGGCACTGTCGAGGCGCATCCCGGTTCCTTCAAGCAACACGATGGTGCGGTCCACCCCGGGGAAGTGCGAAAACGGGCCGCTTCGCTGCACCAGTGCGATGCTGGCGCGCCAATCGAAGGCATCCATCCCTGCCCCGGCCGGCTCCACATGCAGGTCGAGCGCCACGCCGCCGCCATTTTTCCATGGCTTGCGCACGTATTCGGCGGGTTGCAGCACCTGATGCATCGAAGGAGGTTTGCCGGGGATTCGCGGCGTGGCGGACGGGGAAGCACTCGATTGTAAACCCGGGGTCATTGCCGCATTGACATCCAGTGTGGGGCCACCACCGTCGAGACCTACATCGTGTGGAACCCCAACGATGTGGCCATCACGCAGCTCGTGCTGCCGGCATCGACCCTGCGAGGGTGAAGCCTCACCAGCGGATGCGTGCGCCGTTAACGGATCGGCGCCGCAAACTCGCGCAGCGCCTCGCGGTTCACCTCGATGCCCAGCCCGGGGCCATCGGGAATCTGCACCACGCCCCGCACGTGCTCGATCGGCTGCATCAGCACCGCCTGCCGGAACGGATGCTCGGAGCGATCGAACTCCAGCAACGGCTCGCGCGGCGTGAGGCGCAGCGGCGAATGCGGCAGGACTGCCAGCAACTGCAATGATGCCGCCAGCGCGATGCCCGTGCCCCAAACGTGCGGCACATAGCGCACGCCGAACGCCGCCGCCATGTCGGCAATCTTCTTGCACTCGGAGATGCCGCCCGCCGCGCAGGTATCCGGCTGGATGATGTCCATGGACCGCGACGCCAGCACCTCGCGGAAGCCCCAACGCGTGAACTCGCACTCACCACCGGCCACCGGAATCGGCTGACCTTGCCGCACCTCGCGATAGCTCATGCGGTCCTCCGGGATCACCGGCTCCTCGAACCAGTCGATGTCCTGGTCGGCCACCGCGCGGCCAAGTGCGATGGCTTCGATGGCGTCGTATCCATGATTGGCATCGAGCATCAGTCGCGGCTTGAGGCCGACGCGCTTGCGCACCGCGCGAATCAGCGCGACATCGGCGTCAACGTCGAAGCCGATCTTCAACTTCGCCGCGTGAAAGCCCTGCTCGACATAGCCCGCCACTTCGTCGACCACGTACTCCAGCGGATCGCCGTGCTCGACGCGATACGTCCCTGTTGCATATGCGCGTACAGACGTGCGCAGCGGCCCGCCCAGCAGGCGATGCACCGGCACGCCAAAATGCTTGCCCTTGAGATCCCACAACGCGATGTCCACGCCGGACAGCGCGCTGATCGCGAGCCCCTTCTGTCCCTGGTCGCGATAGGCGCCATAGAGGTCTTGCCAGATGGCGTCGGTGGCCAGTGCATCGGCACCAATCAACCGCCTTGCATACGCCGACACAATCGCCGCGTTGAGCGGCGCGGGACCGAAGCATTCGCCCCAGCCGGTGGTGCCGTCATCGGCCACCACTTCGACGATGCAGGCGGCACGCACGCTGGTGCCGTTGAACGACCAGTGAAAGGGTTCGGTCAGCGGCGCTTCGAGGACATGCACACGTACGTCGGCGATCGTCAGTCGCATCAGTAGCGTCCGCCATTCTTCTGCCAGCGCCATGCATCGGCGCAGATGGCATCGAGTCCACGCGTGGCCGTCCACCCCAGCAGCTTCTCCGCGCGCTGCGGATCGGCGTAGTAACTCGATACATCACCCGGCCGCCGCGGCGCCATCGACTTGGCGATCGTGCGGCCGCAGACGCGCTCGAACGCGCTGACCACTTCCAGCACTGAATGGCCGCGTCCGGAACCAAGGTTGAGCGTCACGGCCCCATGGCTCGTTGCGAGGTAGCGCAGCGCCGCGACGTGACCTTCCGCCAGGTCCTGCACGTGCAGGTAGTCGCGGATACCGGTGCCGTCGGGCGTGGGCCAATCGCTGCCGTAGATCGCCAGCTCGGAGAGCTCGCCGCCGGCGATCTTGCACAGCAGCGGCACGAGATTGCTGGGGCGCCCGCGCGCCGCTTCGCCCAGCATCCCCGACGCATGCGCACCGGCAGGATTAAAGTACCGCAGGATCGCCATGCGCCAGTTGGGATTGGCGTGCGCCAAGTCGCGCATGAAGTCCTCGACGACGCGCTTGGTGCGCCCGTAGACGCTGTGCGGCCGCAACCCGGCATCCTCGGCCACCGGCAGGTCGCCGGGCTGGCCGTACACCGTGGCCGACGAACTGAAGACCAGTGTTGCGACACCGGCCTCGCCCATCACCTCGACCAGCGCGATGGCGCCGCCCACGTTGACGTCGTAGTAGGCGAGTGGTCGCGCCTCGGCCTCTCCGACGGATTTGAGGCCCGCGCAATGGATCACGGCGGTGATCGGGTGGTCATGAAATGCCGCGCGCAGCGCGACGACATCGCGCACGTCGGCATGGATGCACGCTACCGGCCGGTCGGCCAGCGACTGCAGCCGCGGAATCACCGCGGGCGTGCTGTTCGAGAAATTGTCGAGGACGACGGGCGTATAGCCGGCGTGCGCCAACTCCACGACGATGTGCGAACCGACGTAGCCCGCGCCGCCCGTCACAAGTACCGTTTCCGTCATTGCCGCGCCGGTGCTGGAAAGCGCTAGATGCTACACGACGCGATGCGTCGCGCAAATGAAAACGCCGGACAAACTGTCCGGCGCTAAAAGTGCAACCGCCTGGCCTGCCTTGCGTTACGCCTCGGTCGTGCCTTCCGGCGCGGCTTCGGGGTTCGGGCGGTCCATCAGTTCGACGAACGCCATCGGTGCCGCGTCGCCCTGCCGGAAGCCGAACTTCAGGATGCGCAGGTAACCACCCGGGCGGCCTTGGTAACGCGGACCCAGCTCGTTAAAGAGCTTGGTGACGATGTCGCGGTCGCGCAGGCGGTCGAACGCCAGGCGGCGATTGGCCACCGTGGGGTTCTTGGCCAGCGTGATCAGCGGCTCGGCGACGCGACGCAGTTCCTTGGCCTTCGGCAGCGTGGTCTTGATGGCCTCGTGCAGGAACAACGAGTTGGTCATGTTGCGCAGCATCGCCAGGCGATGGCTGCTGGTGCGGTTCAGTTTCCGCAGTCCGTGACGGTGTCTCATGATGCGTGATCCTTACTGTACGGTGGCGCAGATTTTCACCGCGCTCGATTCTTGGTCTATTGAAATTCCGCTTACGGGCGATCGAGCCCGGCCGGCGGCCAGTTTTCGAGCTTCATGCCGAGCGAGAGCCCGCGCGAAGCCAGCACTTCCTTGATCTCGTTCAGCGACTTGCGACCCAGGTTCGGGGTCTTCAGCAGCTCGGTTTCCGTGCGCTGGATGAGATCGCCGATGTAATAGATGTTCTCGGCCTTCAAGCAATTGGCCGAACGCACCGTCAGTTCGAGGTCGTCGACCGGACGCAGCAGGATCGGGTCGACCTGCGGCGAGCTGCGCTCGGTGGCAGGCGTATCCGTGCCCTTCAGATCAGCGAACACCGACAGCTGCTCGACCAGAACGGAGGCGGCGTAACGCACCGCCTGCTCGGGCTCGACCACGCCGTTGGTCTCGATGTCGAGAACCAGCTTGTCGAGGTCGGTGCGCTGTTCGACGCGCGCCGATTCCACGGCATAGCTCACGCGACGCACGGGCGAAAATGAAGCGTCAAGCAGGATGGCGCCGATCGTGCGGCCACCTTCCGGCTTGGCACGCGCAGTCGCGGGTTGATAGCCACGACCCTTCTCGACACGAATTTCCATCTCGAGCTTGCCACCGGCGGTGAGGTGCGCGATGACGTGTTCGGGATTGATGATCTCGACGTCGTGGTTGGGTTCGATATCCGCGGCCGTGACGACACCTTCGCCCGACTTGGCGAGGCGAAGCATCACGTGGTCGCGGTTGTGCAACTTCAACACGACGCCCTTCAGGTTGAGAAGGACATCGACGACGTCTTCCTGCACGCCATCAAGCGCCGAGTATTCATGCAACACGCCGGTGATCTTGACTTCGGTGGGAGCGTAGCCGGGCATCGACGATAACAACACACGCCGCAGCGCGTTGCCCAGCGTATGACCATAACCACGCTCGAACGGTTCCATCACCACCTTGGCGTGGAACGGGGACGTCGATTGCACGTCGATGATGCGCGGTTTCAACAGAACATTGCTCTGCATGCGAAATCCTCTTGCGAATCCGGAGGGGGCGCCGGAATTGCGCGACTGCCTGGGTGCCGTTTACTTCGAATACAGTTCGACGACCAGGCTTTCGTTGATGTCCTGGCCGAATTCGGAACGCTCGGGCGCGCCCTTGAAGGTGCCGGTCATCTTCTTGGCGTCGACTTCGACCCAGGAAGGAAGGCCAACCTTCTCGGCAAGCTGCAGCGAATCGACGATGCGCAACTGCGCCATCGACTTCGCGGTGACGCTGACCACGTCGCCTGCCTTCAGGAAGGCCGAGGGCACGTTCAGGGAACGGCCGTTGACCATGATGGCGCAGTGCGTAACCAGCTGCCGTGCTTCAGCGCGTGTAGATCCGAGGCCCATCCGGTACACCACGTTGTCGAGACGGGACTCGAGCAACTGGAGCAGGTTGGTGCCTGTGGAGCCCTTGCGCCGCTGGGCTTCGGCGAAGTAACGACGGAATTGACGCTCGAGAAGACCGTACATGCGACGGAGCTTCTGCTTCTCGCGCAACTGGTTGCCGTAATCCGACATACGCATGCCGGATTTCACGCCGTGTTGGCCGGGTTTGGTTTCCAGTTTGCACTTGGAGTCGAGCGAACGACGCGCGCTTTTCAGGAAAAGGTCAGTGCCTTCCCGTCGCGCCAGCTTGCATTTGGGTCCGAGATATCGAGCCACGTTAGCTATCCTAGGGTGCTATGAATGAATTGACTGCAGGCGAGGCTTCAGCCTCGCACTGACTAAAAAATCAAATACGCCGGCGCTTGGGCGGCCGGCATCCGTTGTGCGGCACCGGCGTGACGTCGGTGATGCTCGAAATCTTCATGCCGAGCGCGTTCAGCGCGCGGACCGCCGATTCGCGGCCGGGGCCGGGGCCCTTGATCCGCACTTCGAGGTTCTTGACGCCGCACTCCGCCGCGGCCCGGCCGGCGGCTTCGGCCGCGACCTGCGCTGCGAACGGGGTCGACTTGCGCGAACCCTTGAAGCCCGCGCCGCCCGACGTTGCCCATGAAAGCGCATTGCCCTGGCGATCGGTGATCGTGATGATCGTGTTGTTGAAGGACGCGTGAATGTGCGCGATGCCTTCGGTCACGTTCTTCTTGACCTTCTTGCGCGCGCGCGCCGCGGTTGCCTTCTGGGACGGTTGCTGTGCCATCGTCGTATTTCCTCAAACCTTCAAATTAGTCCGGGCCGTGAAACGGGCGCCTTACTTGGTCACGCCCTTGGCGAGCGCGACGGTACGGCCCTTCTTCGGACCCTTGCGGGTACGGGCATTGGTGCGGGTACGCTGGCCGCGGACCGGCAGGCCCTTGCGGTGGCGCGAGCCGCGGTAGCAGCCGAGATCCATCAGCCGCTTGATGCTCATCGTGTTCTCGCGACGAAGATCGCCTTCGACGGTGAACTTGCCCACCTGCTCGCGGATCTTGTCCATCTCGCTGTCGGACAGGTCCTTGACCTTGGTCGCCGGCAAAATGCCGGTGACGGCGCAGATCTTCTTCGCGCGCGTGGGGCCGATGCCGTAGATCGCCTGCAGCGCGATCACGGTGTGCTGGTGGTTCGGGATGTTGACGCCTGCAATTCGGGCCATATGCTTAACCTGTCGTTATCTGGTGGTGACGTGCCACATCAACCCTGGCGCTGCTTATGGCGCGGGTCCGTGCAGATCACGCGCACAACACCGTTGCGGCGGATGATCTTGCAATTGCGGCAGATCTTTTTTACCGAAGCCAATACTTTCATCATTCACTCCGTTTTCTATTTCGCGCGGAAGGTGATTCGCGCCCGGGACAGGTCGTAAGGCGAGACTTCCACCGTTACCTTGTCGCCCGGCAAGATTTTGATGTAATGCATTCGCATCTTCCCCGAGATATGGCCCAGCACCACATGCCCGTTTTCGAGCTTCACGCGGAACGTGGCATTGGGCAGCATCTCGACGACTTCGCCCTGCATCTGAATCGTGTCTTCTTTCGCCATCAGCGCGTCGGCAGTCCGCCCTTGAAATTGGCCTTCTTGAGAAGGCTTTCGTACTGCTGCGACATGAGATAGGCCTGCACCTGGGTCATGAAGTCCATCGTTACAACCACGATGATCAGCAGCGACGTTCCACCGAAATAGAACGGCACGTTTTTCCACGCGATCAGAAAGTTCGGGATGAAGCACACGATCACCAGGTAGATCGACCCCAGCAGCGTCAGCCGCAGCGTGATCTTCTCCAGGTACTTCGCGGTCTGGTCGCCAGGGCGGTAGCCTGGAATGAACGCACCGCCCTTCTTCAAGTTGTCCGCCGTCTCCTTCGGGTTGTACTGCAACGCCGTATAGAAGAAGCAGAAGAAAATGATTGCTGCTGCATACAACAGTTCATGCACCGGCTGCCCCGGTGCCAGCGTGGACGCAAGGTCACGCAACCAGATCGTGTTGTCGCCCTGGCCGAACCACTGCGCAATCGTGGCGGGGAACAGGATGATCGACGACGCGAAGATGGGCGGAATGACGCCGGCCATGTTCAATTTGAGCGGCAGGAACGAGCTCTGCCCCTGATACACCTTGTTGCCCACCTGGCGCTTCGCGTAATTTACGAGAATCTTGCGTACCGCGCGCTCGACGAACACCACGAAAGCCGTCACGCCGAGCACCAGCGCCGCAATGCCCAGCACCAGCGGGATCGAATAGGCCCCCGTGCGCGCCTGCTCCAGGGTCAACGCGATCGCGCTGGGCAGACCCGCGGCGATACCCGCGAAGATCAACAACGAGATCCCGTTGCCCAGCCCGCGCTCGGTGATCTGCTCGCCCAGCCACATCAGGAACATCGTTCCGGTGACCAGCGTGACGATCGACACGACACGGAACATGAGTCCCGGATCGAGCACCAGCCCGGCTTGAGATTCCAGCGCCACCGAGATACCCAGCGCCTGGAACAGCGCCAAGCCCAGCGTGGCGTAACGCGTGTACTGCGTGATCTTGCGGCGGCCGGCTTCGCCTTCCTTCTTCAGTGCTTCGAGCGTGGGCACCACCACCGTGCACAGTTGCATGATGATGGACGCCGAGATGTACGGCATGATGCCCAGCGCGAAGATCGAGAAGCGCGACAGCGCGCCACCCGAGAACACGTTGAAGAGCGCGAGGATGCCGCCTTGCTGCTGCTGGAACAATTCGTTCAGCACGGACGCGTTGATGCCCGGCACCGGGATATGCGTCCCGATCCGGAAAACGACAAGTGCGCCCAGCAGGAACCAGAGGCGCTTCTTGAGATCGCCGTACTTGTTTCCGCTTTTCAGCGCCGGATTGGCAGTAGCCACGTAGTCCTTTTCGAATCCCTGAATGGTTGCGTGGGCTCTACGCCACGCTGCCGCCGGCGGCTTCGATGGCCGCCTTGGCACCCTTGGTTGCCTGCACGCCCGTCAGCTTGACTGCGCGTTCGATCGTGCCGGTCTTGATGACCTTGACCGTCTTGATGGAGCCCGCGACGAGGCCCGAGGCCTTCAGCACCAGCATGTCCACTTCATCCAGACCGAGCTTCTGCAGGTCGGTCAGCCGGATCTCGGCCCAGTCATTCTTGGCGAGCGAGACGAAGCCACGCTTGGGCAGGCGACGCTGCAGCGGCATCTGGCCGCCTTCGAAGCCCACCTTGTGGAAGCCGCCCGAACGCGACGATTGACCCTTGTGGCCGCGGCCCGCAGTCTTGCCGAGGCCCGAACCGATGCCGCGTCCGACGCGACGGCGGTTCTTGGTGCTGCCGGCAGCCGGCTTCATTGTATTGAGACGCATGGCGTTGCTCCGTTACTGCTCGACGACCTTGAGCAGGTAGCCGACCTTGTTGATCATGCCGCGCGTGCACGGCGTGTCGATGACTTCGACCGAATGGTTGGTCCACTTAAGACCAAGACCACGCACCGTTGCACGGTGGTCCGTGCGCGTACGACAGACGCCCTTGGCGAGCGTCAACTTGATTTTCTTTTCGCCGGCCATGATGGTCAGTTCCCCAGAATCTCGTCGATCGTCTTGCCGCGCTTGGCCGCGATGTCCGACGGCGCGCTGCAGTTCTGCAACCCATTCAACGTCGCGCGAACGAGGTTGTACGGGTTGGTGGAGCCGTGGCACTTGGCGAGCACGTTGGTGACGCCGACCACTTCGAACACGGCGCGCATCGGGCCGCCGGCGATGACGCCGGTACCGTCCGCAGCGGGCATCATGAACACCTTCGTGGCGCCATGGCGGCCTTCGACTGCATGATGCAGCGTGCCCTTCTTCAGGCTGACCTTGACCATCTTGCGGCGGGCTTCTTCCATTGCCTTCTGCACGGCCACGGGGACTTCCTTGGCCTTGCCCTTGCCGATGCCGATGCGGCCGTCGCCGTCACCCACGACCGTGAGTGCCGCGAAGCCGAGGATCCGTCCGCCCTTCACCACCTTGGTGACGCGGTTGATCCCGATCATCTTCTCTTTGAGACCGTCGCCGCGGTCGTCCTGCTGCTGATTACGCGAATTGGAGCGTTGTTGGGCCATGGTTTACCTGGTATCTACGTGCGCGTGGAAACGCGGCATCAGAACTTGAGGCCGCCTTCGCGGGCTGCATCGGCCAGCGCTTTCACGCGGCCGTGATATCGAAAACCTGAACGGTCGAACGCCACCGCTTCGATGCCAAGCGCCTTGGCCTTTTCGGCGATGCGCGTGCCGACGACGACAGCGGCGGCCTTGTTGCCACCGGACTTGCCGTCCTTGCGCACGTCGGCTTCCACCGTCGAGGCGCTGGCCAGGACACGATCGCCATCCGGCGCGATGATCTGGGCATAGATGTGGCTGTTCGAGCGGATCACAACCAGGCGCGTCGCACGTTGCAGGGCAATGCGGACACGGGTCTGGCGCGAACGGCGGTTACGGGCTTGTTTCTTGTCCATGACCATTCCTTATTTCTTCTTCGTCTCTTTGATGACGACGCGCTCGTCGGCGTAGCGCACACCCTTGCCCTTGTAGGGCTCCGGCGGACGGTAGGCGCGAATCTCGGCGGCGACCTGGCCCACGGCCTGCTTGTCGATGCCCTTGATCAGGATCTCGGTCTGCACCGGGGTCTCCACCTTGACGCCCTTGGGCATCGTGTGGACCACGGGGTGCGAGAACCCCAGCGTGAGGTTGATCTTGTCGCCGGCGGCCGCGGCACGATAGCCGACGCCAACAAGGGTCAGCTTGCGCTGGAAGCCGTCGGTGACGCCCTTGACCATGTTGGCGACGAGCGCACGCATGGTGCCGTGCATCGGACCGGCTTCGGCGTTGCGCGCCTTGAATACCAGCTGCTCGCCGTCCTTTTCGATCGAGACCGAGTCGCCGTAGGTGCGAACGAGTTCGCCCAGCGGACCTTTGACGGTGATCTTGCCCGGCGCCAGCGTGACTTCCACCTTGGCGGGGAGCGTGATCGGATTGTTACCAATGCGGGACATAGTTGGCGTTCCTGATCAGGCGACGATGCAGAGCACTTCGCCGCCGACACCGGTGGCGCGGGCCTTGCGATCGGTCATGACGCCATGCGACGTCGACACGATGGCGATACCCAGGCCGTTCATCACGCGCGGGATCTCGTCCTTGCTCTTGTAGATGCGCAGGCCGGGCTTCGACACGCGCTCGATTTTCTCGATGACGGGGCGACCTGCGTAATAGCGCAGGGCCAGCTCCAGCATCGGCTTGGCTTCTTCGCCGGCGACGAGGAAGCCATCGATGTAGCCCTCGTCCTTCAGGACCTTGGCGATGGCGATCTTCACCTTGGAAGAAGGCATCACGACCGTGGCTTTTTCCGTCATCTGCGCATTGCGGATGCGGGTAAGCATGTCGGCGATAGGATCAGTCATGTTCATGCGATACCACCCGAATATGTGTTTGCTACCAGCTGGCCTTGACGATGCCGGGGATTTCGCCGCGCATCGCGAACTCGCGCAGCTTGTGGCGGCCGAGGCCGAACTTGCTATACACGCCGCGCGGACGACCCGTCAGCGCGCAACGATTGCGCACCCGCGTCTTGTTGGAATTGCGTGGCAGCGCCTGGATCTTGAGACGCGCCGCGTAACGAACCTCTTCCGAAGCCTTGGGGTCGTCGATGATCGCCTGGAGGGCAAGGCGCTTCTTCGAGAACTTGGCGACAAGCATCTTGCGCTTCTCGTTGCGATTGATCACGGACAGTTTGGACATGGCGGGCCGTTAGTTCTTGAACGGAAAACGGAACGCTTGGAGCAACGCGCGAGCTTCGGCGTCGTTCTTCGCGGTGGTCGTGATCGAGATGTTCATCCCGCGGAGAGCGTCGACCTTGTCGTACTCGATCTCCGGGAAAATGATCTGTTCCTTGATGCCGATGTTGTAGTTGCCACGGCCGTCGAACGCCCGGCCGGAAATGCCGCGGAAATCGCGGACACGCGGCAGCGCGATCGTGACGAAGCGGTCGAGGAATTCGTACATGCGTTCCTGGCGCAGCGTGACCATGCAGCCGATCGGATAGCCTTCGCGGATCTTGAAACCGGCGATGGCCTTGCGGGCCTTGGTGACCACCGGCTTCTGGCCGGCGATCTTCTGCATGTCGGCCACGGCGTTGTCCAGGATCTTCTTGTCGCCGGTGGCCTCGCCCACACCCATGTTCAGCGTGATCTTGGTCAGGCGCGGCACTTCCATCGGCGACTTGTAGCCGAACTGCTTCATCAGCGCCGGGGCGATTTCCTTGGTGTACTGCTCTTTCAGGCGGGCCATCTCGATGTCCTTTAAACCAGTTGCTCGCCGTTGCTCTTGAAGAAGCGGACCTTGCGGCCGTCATCGAGCATGCGCGTGCCGATGCGATCGGCCTTCTGCGTCACCGGGTTCCAGATCGCGACGTTGGAAACGTCGATCGGCACTTCCATGGTGACAATGCCGCCCGGCTGGTTCTTCATCGGGTTGGGCTTCGTGTGCTTCTTGACGGTGTTGACGCCGTTCACGACCACGTGACGGTCATCGACGACCCGCGACACGTCGCCACGCTTGCCCTTGTCGCGGCCGGTGATGACGACGACGCTGTCGCCCTTCTTGATCTTGTTCATGGCGGCTTCCCTTACAGCACTTCAGGAGCGAGCGACACGATCTTCATGAAGCGCTCGTTGCGCAGCTCGCGCGTGACGGGCCCGAAGATGCGCGTGCCAATCGGCTCGAGCTTGGCGTTGAGCAGGACGGCGGCGTTCTTGTCGAAGCGGATCAGCGCGCCATCCGGACGACGCACACCCTTGCGGGTACGGACGACGACGGCGTTGTAGATCTCGCCCTTCTTCACGCGGCCGCGGGGCGCGGCATCCTTCACCGAGACCTTGATCACGTCACCGATGTGCGCGTACCGGCGCTTGCTGCCGCCGAGCACCTTGATACACATCACCGAACGCGCGCCCGTGTTGTCGGCGACGTCCAGGACCGATTGCATCTGGATCATTGCTTGACTCTCCAACTTAACCCGCCATCCGCCAGCGCTCGTTGCCTTGCGGCGTCGAGCACGGCGGCCATGAAACTGCGATGCGGCTGGCGGCCAGTTTTGGATCCCGTTGCAGGCGCAACCCCGGGATGGGAGGAGCGTCCGGTTGGGACAAGACTTGCCGCGGAACCCTGCTTGCTTCGAGGTGCTGGTACTGCGGTTCGGGGCCAGTTAGCTACCCCGCGCTGCACCGGCTGCTTCCGCGGCGACTATGCAAAGAGGGTAATTATGGCATGTTTCTGCCGAATCCGCAACACCCGAGCTGGTCAGATGACCTGCGCCCGCTCGAGGATGTTCGACACGCGCCAAGCCTTCGTCTTCGACAGCTTGCGGGTGGCGGCGATCTCGACCAGATCGCCCACCTTGCACTCGTTGTTCTCGTCGTGGGCGTGGTGCTTGTTCGACTTCATGACGATCTTGCCGTAGAGCGCGTGCTTGACGCGGCGCTCGACCAGCACGGTGACCGTCTTGTTCATCTTGTCGCTGACGACGCGACCGGTCAGCGTCTGGACCAGGACCTTGCGGACCGGGGCCGCGCCAACGGCGTCGACTTGTTCTTCCGTCATGATGCCTGCTCCGCTTGTTGGCCGATCAGGGTGCGCACGCGGGCGATGCCCCGGCGGACCGTCTTCAGCTTGGAGTTGTCGGTGAGCTGCTGCGTGGCTGCCTGCATGCGCAGGCCGAATTGCTCGCGCAGCAGCGCCTCCAGCTCGGTCTGCAGTTCGGTCGGCGTCTTGCCGACGAGCGCCTTCTTCGTTTCGGATTTCTTCATGATCGCATCCTCAGCCGCCGATCAGGCGGTGCACGAACGTCGTCCGGATGGGCAGCTTGGCCGAAGCGAGCGCGAACGCTTCCCGGGCCAGCGACTCTTCGACGCCGTCCATTTCGTAGAGCACCTTGCCCGGCACGATCTCAGCCACGTAGTACTCAGGGCTGCCCTTGCCGTTGCCCATGCGGACTTCGGCCGGCTTGCGCGAGATGGGCTTGTCCGGAAAGATGCGGATCCAGATGCGGCCACCACGCTTGATGTGACGCGTCATGGCGCGACGTGCGGCTTCGATCTGGCGCGCCGTGAGGCGGCCGCGACCGATGGCCTTCAAGCCGAATTCGCCGAAGCTCACCTTGTTGCCGACGGTGGCCACGCCCTTGTTGCGGCCCTTCTGTTCCTTGCGGTACTTCCTTCTAGCTGGCTGCAGCATTCTTCGCTCCTGGCGGCGGTGGTCGGCGCGGCGGACGCTTCGGCGCGTCGGGCGCCGGTGCGGGTGCCATGACCGGTTCGGCGCCGTGCGCCAACCGTTCGCCCTTGAATACCCAGACCTTGATGCCGATCACACCATAGGTCGTGCGGGCCTCGGCAAAGCCGTAGTCGATGTCGGCGCGCAGCGTATGCAACGGCACGCGGCCCTCGCGGTACCACTCGCGGCGCGCGATTTCCGCACCGTTCAGGCGGCCCGACGACATCACCTTGATGCCCTGGGCACCGAGGCGCATCGCGTTCTGCATCGCGCGCTTCATCGCGCGACGGAACATGATCCGCTTTTCGAGCTGTTGCGCGATGGAGTCGGCAATGAGCTGCGCATCGATTTCCGGCTTGCGGATTTCCTCGATGTTCAAGCCCACTTCGCCGCCCATCATCTTGCGCAGGTCAGCGCGGAGCGTCTCGATGTCTTCGCCCTTCTTGCCGATCACGACACCCGGGCGGGCGCTGTGTATGGTGATGCGGGCGTTCTTGGCGGGACGCTCGATCGTGATCTTCGACACCGAGGCGTGCGAAAGCTTCTTGCCCAGGTATTCGCGGATGCGAATGTCCTGGCCGAGGGTGGGGGCGAAATTCTTGCTGTTCGCGTACCACTTGGAACCCCAGTTCCGCGTGACGGAAAGGCGGAATCCGGTCGGATGTATTTTTTGACCCATGACCTTAGTTTCCCTTGCTTCCGTCGCCAACGACGACGTGGATATGGCAGCTCTGCTTGCCGATGATGTTGCCGCGGCCCTTGGCGCGGGCGGTGGTCCGCTTCAGCGTCGTGCCCTTGTCGATGTATACCGTCGTGACCCGGAGCTCGTCGATGTCGGCGCCGTCGTTGTGCTCGGCGTTGGCGATCGCGGATTCGAGGACCTTCTTGATGATCTTGGCGCCCTTCTTCGGGCTGAAGGTCAGGATGGACAGCGCGCGATCCACCGGCAGACCGCGGATCTGGTCGGCGACGAGGCGGCCCTTCTGGGCCGACAGGCGTACGCCACGCAATGTTGCAGTAGTTTCCATCATCGGCTCCTTACTTCTTCCGCGGCGCCGCGGGTGCCGCCACCTTCTTGTCGGCCGAGTGGCCTTTGAAGGTGCGCGTCAGCGCGAATTCGCCGAGCTTGTGACCGACCATGTTTTCCGACACATAAACGGGGATATGCGCCTTGCCGTTGTGCACGGCGATCGTCAGGCCGACGAAATCCGGCGTGACGGTGGAACGGCGCGACCAGGTCTTGATCGGCTTTTTGTCGTTGATCGCGCGCGCCTTTTCCACCTTGGCCATCAGGTGGTTGTCGACGAACGGACCCTTCTTCAGTGAGCGTGACATGTTTGCTTATCCCTTGGTCGCGTGGCGACGGCGCACGATCATGTGGTCCGTGCGCTTGTTGCTGCGCGTCTTGTAACCCTTGGTGGGCGTGCCCCACGGCGAGACCGGATGGCCACCGCCGTTGGAACGTCCGCCGTGCGGGTGATCGACCGGGTTCATGCTGATGCCGCGAACCGTCGGGCGGATGCCGCGCCAGCGGTTGGCGCCGGCCTTGCCGATCGAACGCAGGTTGTGCTCTTCGTTGCCCACTTCGCCGATCACGGCGCGGCAGTCGACGTGCACCTTGCGGATCTCGCCCGAGCGCAACCGCAGCTGCGCGAAGATGCCTTCACGCGCCAGCAGCTGCACCGAGGCACCGGCCGAACGCGCGATCTGCGCGCCCTTGCCCGGCTGCATCTCGATGCAATGCACGGTGGTACCGACCGGGATGTTGCGCAGCGGCAGGCAGTTGCCCGGCTTGATGCCGGCGTCGATGCCCGACATCAGCTGCGCACCCACCGCCACGCCACGCGGCGCGATGATGTAGCGGCGCTCGCCGTCTGCGTACAGCAGCAACGCGATGTTCGCGCTGCGGTTCGGGTCGTATTCCAGGCGTTCTACCTTTGCCGGAATGCCGTCCTTGCCCCGCTTGAAGTCGACGATGCGATAGTGCTGCTTGTGCCCGCCGCCCTTGTGGCGAATTGTGATGTGGCCGTTGTTGTTGCGACCCGAACCGCGCTTCTGCGGCTCCACCAGGGACGCGATGGGCGCACCCTTGTGCAGGTCCTTGTTGACGACCTTGACCATCGAGCGGCGACCCGCCGATGTCGGTTTGACTTTGACGAGCGCCATGTCAGGCCTCCGCCGCGAAGTTGATTTCCTGGCCCGGCTTCAGGCACACGTAGGCCTTCTTCCAGTTGCTGCGACGGCCCATGAAACGGCCGAAGCGCTTTTCCTTGCCCTTGACGACCGAGACCTGGACGCTGTCCACCTGCACCTTGAACATCATTTCGACCGCGGCCTTGATTTCCGGCTTGGTCGCGTCGGGGACGACGCGGAAGATCACCTGCTCGTGCTTGTCGGCGATGAACGTGCCCTTTTCGGACACGATGGGCGCCAACAGCAGCGTCATCAGGCGCTCGTTGCTGTATTTCTTCACGTGGCTGGCGTGGGATTTCATGCGAGTAGCTCCTCGAACTGAGCGACCGCGCCGCGGGTGACCAGAACGTTCTTGAAGCGCACGAGACTCACCGGATCGACTTCGCGGGTTTCGAGCACAAGCACGTTCGTCAGGTTGCGCGACGACAGGTACGTGTTGTCGTCCAGGTTGTCGGTGACGACCAGCACGGTGCCGGTAAGGCCGAACGACTTGATGAGTTGCGCGAAGGCCTTGGTCTTCGGCGAATCGACGGCCAGGTTCTCGATGACCGACAGGCGGTCTTCGCGAACCAGTTGCGACAGGATCGATGCGAGGCCAGCGCGGTACATCTTGCGATTGACCTTCTGCGAGAAATTCTCGTCAGGCATCGACGGGAAGATCTTGCCGCCGCCACGCCACAGCGGGCTGTTGGCCTGGCCGGCACGGGCGCGGCCCGTACCTTTTTGCGCCCAGGGCTTCTTGTGCGACTTGTTGATGTCGGCACGGCCCTTCTGGGCACGCGTGCCCTGGCGGCCATTCGCCTGATAGGCGATGACGAGCTGGTGCACGAGTGCTTCGTTGTAATCGCGGTTGAAGAGGTCGTCCGAGCCGGCCACCGTGGCCGTCATCTCGCCGTTGCCGGCCATGAGCTTGAGATCCATGGTTACGCCCCCTTTTTCAGCGGCGTCTTGACCGACGGCAGCACGACGATGAGGCCATCGTCGGCGCCCGGCACGCAACCCTTGACCAGCAGCAGGCCGCGCACGGTGTCCACACGGACGACCGACAGGAGCTGCGTGGTGCGGGTGACGTTGCCATGCTGGCCCGCCATGCGCTTGCCCGGAAACACGCGGCCCGGATCCTGCGCCATGCCGATCGAGCCCGGCGTGTTGTGCGAACGCGAGTTGCCGTGCGAGGCACGGTTGGAGCTGAAGTGGTGGCGACGGATCACACCCGAGAAGCCACGGCCCTTCGTGGTGCCCGTCACGTCGACCAGCTGGCCGACCGTGAACGTGTCCACGCCAACGACATCACCCGCCTTGAACTTGGCGAGGTCATCGGCCGGGACCGTGAATTCCTTCAGCACCACGCCCGATTCCACGCCCGCCTTCGCGAGGTGGCCGGCTTGCGCCTTGGTGACGCGCGAGGCGCGGCGCTTGCCATAGGTGACCTGCACGGCCGAGTAGCCGTCGGTCTCGGGCGTCTTGACCTGCGTGACGCGGTTGTTCGCGACATCGAGCACCGTCACCGGGATGGCAGCGCCATCGTCGGTGAAGACCCGTGTCATGCCGACTTTGCGGCCGACCAGTCCGAGAGACATCTTCGTTTTCCTTTCCACGCCACCGATTACGATTGACCGGCGGCTAGAGGTTGAACAGCAACTACAGGTTTGTCTTCTGCAGCCCCGGCAACGCCGGGGCAAATGCAGTTACGGCAAAAACGTTATTGCAGCTTGATCTCGACATCGACACCCGCCGGCAGATCGAGCTTCATCAACTGGTCCACCGTCTTGTCGGTGGGGTCGATGATGTCCATCAGCCGCAGGTGCGTACGGATTTCGAACTGATCGCGCGACGTCTTGTTGACGTGCGGCGAACGCAGCACGTCGAAGCGCTCGATCTTGGTCGGCAGGGGCACCGGGCCCTTGACGACGGCGCCGGAGCGCTTGGCCGTCTCGACGATTTCCTGGGCCGACTGATCGATCAACTTGTAATCGAAAGCCTTCAGGCGGATACGGATGCGTTGGTTGTTCATGACTACCTCATGCGGTCGAAAGTGGAAACGCGCTTTCGCCCGGTTGAATTACTTGAGCACCTTGGCCACGACGCCGGCACCGACGGTACGGCCGCCTTCGCGGATCGCGAAGCGCAGGCCCTCTTCCATCGCGATCGGCTGGATCAGCGTCACCGTCATCCCGATGTTGTCCCCA
>Ga0163153_10002788_pt1 | contig 24505 bp, 22 predicted proteins | sample OliLakLV19MP6IB1_FD_148629 | JGI IMG/M metagenome (GOLD analysis project Ga0163153, IMG submission 148629) | Freshwater microbial mat bacterial communities from Lake Vanda, McMurdo Dry Valleys, Antarctica - Oligotrophic Lake LV.19.MP6.IB-1 | ecosystem: Environmental > Aquatic > Freshwater >...
CTTCTGCTCCGGGGTCAATGTGTTCCAGGGGACAGCGCGGGCGACCTCGCCGGAGCCGATCTGCTTTTCGAGTTGGTCCGCCTTCGTGTTCCACGGCGGCCAGACCTCCGGTTCCAGCGCCGCGGGCTTGCACTTGACGACACCCCGCTGCGTGGCCCGCTCCCAACGGGCTTGGCGCAATTGATCCCAGCCCATATCGTACTTGCCGCGAAAGCGGTCAATATCGGGTTGCAGCGCGTGCAGCGGGAAGTGCGGCGAGGTGAATGCCAGATACAGGAAGAAGGGCGCGGCGGCATGTTCCTTCTGGTGACCGCGTAGCCAATTCAGAGCGTTCCCGGCGATGGCGGTAGTGGCGTAAAAGCCGTCCTCGCGTTTTACGGCGGGCAGCGGTTTATCGTTCAACGACTGGCGCAACGGCGAAAAGAAGCGGTCCTGATCGCCCAGGAAATAGGACTGATGAAAGCCTGCGCCCGCGACTGGCGGCGTGGGGACATGCCATTTACCGGAGTGATAACAGCGATAGCCAGCGTCGCTCAAATACTGGGACGTGTAGCGGATCCACTTGGGCGGCTTGACGTTGCCGGTTTGTTCAAAGCCCGACTGCTGTGCATAGTATCCGGTCATCAGAATGCCGCGCGAGGGCATGCAGCGCGCCGCTGAGTACATCTGGGTGAAACGCAAGCCGTTCTTCGCCAGCGCATCGAGATTCGGCGTTTCGGTCTCCCCGCCAAAGGCGCCGACGTCGGAGAAGCCGAGATCGTCGGCGAGAATGACGATCAAATTCGGCTTTCTTACCGGCGCGGCCATAGCGGCGCCGGTGGCACTCAGGAAAGTACGGCGGGAAAGCATCGTCCCGCCAGCGTATCGCACTACGTGCCGGACTTGCGAATGACGAGCAGCGTTTGGTCGTCAACCGCCGCCACATCGCCGGTGAAGTCGCGAACGGCGGCCAGAATATGGTTGCGGATCTCTTCCACCGGCCGGGCAAAGTTGGCGTGAACGACGGACCGCACGCGCTCTTCGCCGAACTGTTCGTCGGTCGCGCTCGCGGCTTCCAGAATGCCGTCTGAATAAAGCACCAGCAGATCGCCCGCTTCAAACGCGCGCTCACCCTGCTCATACTTCGCGCCCCTCAGCAGGCCGAGCACCGGTCCGCCGGAGGTCAGCTTGCACACCGCTCCGGACTGCGCGGCGGAGAAAAGCAGCGGCGGCAGATGGCCCGCGTTCACGTATCGGAACATGTTCCATTCCGGCGCGAAGTAGCCCCAGAACATGCTGGCATAGCGTTCGCACGACGCCCGCTCGCAGAGCAGTTGATTGATCTGGCGAGTCGACTCGACGTGCCGGCGGCCGGACCCGGCCCAGTTGCTGGAACGCACGGCGCCTTGCATCACCCCAGCCAGCATGGCCGCGGGAACGCCCTTGCCCGCCACGTCGCCGACGACGAAGGCGGTGCCGGTGCCGCGCACTTGAAAGACGTCGTAGAAGTCGCCGTTCAATTCGGAGGCCGGAGCGCAGGCGCCCGATATCTCGAAGTCGTTGCGCGATTGAAGCGGCGACGGCAATAGATCCTGCTGCACGCGGCGGGCATGTTCCATTTGGGCCGCCAAATATTGCCCGGCGACATAGGCCTTGAATCGAATGCGCATCATCACCAGCGACCCGAGCAGAGCCAGCGCCGCCGATGAGTTGATCAGCAAATTCCGCTGCAACGGCCACAGGTTCCCCGCCCCATTCATGTAGGCGGCGATCTCCACGACGCCGAACGCCCCGCGCGTCGCGCCCGCCGGTTCATAGTTCGCAAGACGAATCGAGGAGGGCCGGACCGCGCCCGGCATGCGCAGTGGAAATGCTTCCACAAGCACCCGTCCCGCGCCGGTGGAGCGCGTCTCAAAGATCGGCTGCCGCCCGCGCATCCGGGAGCGAATCAGATCCGCGGAGAACGTCGGTTCCACATCGAGTCCAACGCCGGCGAGTGTCGTGTCCCGGCTGTCCCGCAGTTGAATCCACGCGATCCGGCCATCACTCGCGGTCCGCACTTGCTCCAGCAACTCCGACGCCTCCGCACGGTTAGCCGGGCGCGCGTTTTGCAGCACCGTGTCGACCGCCGCCGCCTGCGCCGAGAGATCCTTGCGCACCTGATCGACCACGATGCGCTGCGAAACCCAGATGTAGTTGGCCGCCGAATTGCCAAGCAATAACAGGCCCAGTGCGAATCCGAGTCCTATGCAAACCGAAAACCAACGCTGGCCTGTGTGCTTCATATTCTGACAGTACGCTTCAACCGCCGGTTTAGATAGGCCCGAAGGCAATAGCTTAACGTTCTTAACACAGGTTTTCCAAGGGCTTAACGGAACGGCCCGGACGAGCCGCGTCAGAATGGCAAGAACATCATGCGTCAACGAATTTTGATTGTCGAAGACGACCCCAACGTCGCCCTGGTTTTGCAGGATGCCCTGAGCGCGGAGGGTTATGAGACTGAACACGCCTTCGACGGACATATTGCTGTGGAAACGGCTGCGGCGGGATCGTTCGATCTGACGCTGCTTGATGTCGGCCTGCCCGGCAAAGATGGCTTCACCGTTTGCGACGAACTGCGCCGCCGCGGCTCGCACATGCCGATTCTTTTGCTCACCGCGCGCACCGCGCCGGACGATAAAGTGCGCGGCCTGCGCATGGGCGCCGACGATTACGTCACCAAACCCTTCTACGTCCCCGAACTCCTGGCCCGCATTCAGGCGCTGCTGCGGCGCACCCAGAGCAACCCCGCGGCGATCCTCGTCGAATACCGTTTCGGCGATGTCTTCGTGGACTTCTATCGCGGCCGCGCGACCAGGGCCGGCCGCCCGGTGGAATTGACAACCAAAGAATTAGTGCTGTTGCGATACCTGATCGCGCGGCGCGGCGTGGTGGTATCGCGCGAGGAACTGCTCGTCGAAGTATGGGGCTGCCAATCCACCAACACGCGCACCGTGGACGTCCATGTGGCCACGCTGCGGCACAAGCTGGAAACGCACCCGCACCAGCCGGAGTATGTCCTCACCGTGCGCGGCGAAGGCTACCAGTTTCAATCTTCCGCCTTGTAAGAGATACTTTACCGGCAACGCGGCAACGCCATTCGAATCGCCGCGTTTAAGGGAGAAGGAGGTTTCATACAAAAAATGAAACGACGATCTGTAATTGCAGCGCTGGCCTTGTTGACCGCGTTGCCGATGCTTTCCCAGCACTCTCGCGGCGGGCCGGGTAACCGCCTGGATTATTTGGCCGGGTATCTATCGCTGACCGACAGCCAGAAGGCGCAAGCGAAGACGATTTTCGACGCGGCCGCCGCCGCCAGCGAGACGGCCCGCGGCCAGTTCACCGCCGCGCAAGAAGCGTTAACAGCCGGTGTGAAGGCCAACGGGACCGACGCCGAACTTGACCGTCTGGCGGCGGCCGCCGGCCTGGTTCAGGGCCAGATGGCGGCCATCAACGCTAAGGCCTCCGCGAAGTTCTATGCCCTTCTCACGGCGGAGCAAAAGACTAAGTACGACGCGCTTGGCAATCGCGGGGGAGGAGGGGGACCCGGAAGACGCTAACCCGAAACCACTACGGGGCAAAGCGATAGCCTTTGCCCCGGATTGTATGAATATGCTGCGGACTCTGCTGGTTGTCCTCAAGCTTCTGCCGCAACCATGCCACATGAACGTCGATCGTGCGAGAACTCACATCGCTCTGATATTCCCAAACATTCTGCAGGAGTTCTTCGCGAGTCACCACTTTGCCGCGCCGGTCGACGAGGTACCGCAACAACTGCATCTCCTTCGCCGCCAGGCCTACCGGCACACCGCCTTTGGACACCTGCCCGCTTTCAAAATCCACCACCACATTACTGAACTCAAAGCTGCGAACTTGCGCGCGGCCTTCCTTTTTCACGCGGCGCAGCAGCGCTTCCACACGCGCCAGAAGCTCCGACGGATCGAAGGGCTTGTTGAGATAGTCATCCGCACCCAACTTCAAACCAACGACGCGATCCACCACTTGCGTCTTTGCGGTCAGCATCAATATGGCCGTATCGTAGCCGCGCTGGCGCAGGTCCCGGCACACATCAAGGCCATTGCGTTTGGGCATCATCACGTCAAGGATGATCAGGTCAAACGTCTCGCTGGTGGCCTTCAAAAGCCCCGCTTCACCGTCCATTGCCGTGTCGACGTCGTAGCCCTCGTTCATCAGCAGGTCGGAGACCGTCAACACCAGCCCAGGCTCGTCCTCAACCAGCAGTATGCGCGAATTCATCTTGTAGCTCCGCCGGCGCGGCCGGAATTCTTATTATGAACTCCGTGCCGCGGCCGGGTTCACTCTCCACACGAACATCGCCTTCATGGGCTTCCACGATTTTCTTCACCAGGTTCAGCCCCAGGCCGGTACCGTGGATCTGATCCTGCTGCGCGCGGCGCCCGCGGAAAAAGGCGTTGAAAATGTCGGCCTGCTCTTCGGCCGGAATGCCGGGACCGCGATCGGTAATCCGCACTTCCACGCCGTCCCCCTTCGCATCGCTCACTTTGCGCGCGGAGACGCCAATCCACTCGCTGTTCTTCGTGCCGTACTTGACGGCGTTATCGAGCAGATTTTGAATCGCGTGTTTCAACGCTAACTCATCGCCCATCACCAATGGCAGTCCCGCTTCCAGATTTTTTTCGACGACAATGCGCGAGCCCGCGCCGCCCAGACGGCGCGAGTGCAACGACTCCTCGATCACGCTCTCCACGGCTATGGGCGTGCGTTCGCCAACCGCGTGTCCGGCGCGCGCGCTGGAGAAACGCAGCACCTGCTCCACCAGCGCGGTGAGCTTCTCACTCTCGTCCTGAATCAGCATTCCGTAGCGCTCGACCTGCGCCGGATTGGCCGCCACGCGGCCGCGCAAATTGTAGGCCGCCGTGCGGATGACGGTGAGCGGCGTCCGCAACTCATGCGACACACCGGCGACGAAGTTCATCTGCAACTCCGCCAACTGCTGCTGCTGCCGGGAGAAGCGCACGAGCAGTACCGCGGTGAGCAGCATCAACGCCAGAATCGCCGCGGAAATGCCCAGATTGCGCCAACGAATACGAGCGACGATGGTATCGAGCGAGCCTTCGGAATAACTAACATCGAGCTGCCAACGGCCGTGGCTGAAATCCGGCGGCGGCGGCGGACCATTGCGGAAGTAGGGTCCGTCAGGACGCTTCCCTCCCGGTCTTTTGCCGCGGCCGCCATCGGGCGGCCCGCCACCCCGGCGTCCGGGTTCAAACCTACTCACTTCGAGCAGGGCGGCCGAAGCTTCCGCCTTGGAATCCGGCGGCGCCCCGGGCTTGGCGCCGGATTCAAAGATCGTGACGTCCCGGCTAAATCGATCATAGACTCGGGCGTGCAGCGGCATGCCCGTACCAATGTGGCGGACCAGAAGCGCGGGAAGATATGATCCGCGAAGGAAGTCAACATCGAGTTCCACGATCAGCCATTCCTGCTCGGCGCCGGGGCCGGGTTCGCCGCCGCGGCGGGCGAATCGCGGCATTTCCAGCAACAGGGAGTTAGGATCCGGCGGCGGTCCGCCGCGGCGGACCTGCATTCGCCGGAGCAGCCCGTCGCGCATTCCCTGCCAGTTCCTGGGCCATTCCGCGGACACGAATCGCTCCTGCCCCTCATCGAAAAGTAGCAGCGTCAACGCCTCGCCGTTGGGAACCGCGATCCCCGCCTGCCGGAACATGCCCGGATACGCCGCGCTCTCACGCCAACGCAACCATTGCGCGGCGTACGCCTCCTCGCGCCCCGCCTCTTCAATTCGTTCGGGTGAAGGACGCATGGCGGCAACCGCGGCGGAAATTTCCCCATTAAAATCCTGCGCCAACCGATGCGCGGAACTCTGCAGGACCTCCTGCAAGCGGACGCGTTCCGCGCGGCTGATCTCGCCAAGCCAGACATACTGCAGCGCCGCCAGCACCAGGCACAGCACGCCCAGCAATCCTACAGAAGCCCAGGACACGAGGGCGCGGCTCTTTAGATTCTCCAGATTCATCGGAGGGGCTACCTACACAGTACCCGGATGGCGGACACAATACTGCAATCTTCCGGTAAAGCTACCGTTAAGAGCGTTAAGATACAACGATGACAAGGCGATCATTGTGGATCGCGCCGGCAATGGCGGCGTTGAGCGCGGAGAAACAAGCGCGTGTGATGACGGTGGACTTGAGCGCCGGCGGGCCATATTCGTTTCCGCCGCAGGGCAAAGCGTATCGCGAGAATGCGGCATCGCATCGCGTCTGGCGGCGGGTATTAATCGAAGCGCCGGATGCCATTGTGGTCCCCGGCGGCGAGGACTTCAGATTAAGCGAGTCGGGCGTGCCGGTGATGGCGAAGCCGCCGAGTACAGTTCGTCCGTCGAAAATGCGCCTGGAACAAGACCAGCGCATGGCGCGGCCGCCGAAGGAGTGGATGGTGCAGTTGGCCGGGCAGTACGGGCAAGAGCTGCGCGATATGGTTTACACGTTAAGCTTCAGCGTCTGGGGGAGGCTGCGCGCGGGACAGGCCGCGGGGGTGAAGCCTATTCTGGAGCCGTTTCTGGATGGGCGCGTCGACTCATTGGCGAAGCCCACGGCGAGCCACTATTCGGGCCATTTGACGCTGGCCTCACTGTTCGAGCTAACGGGCGACACACGGGCCAGGGAGCGGGTGATCGCGGCGGCAAAGTTAGCGCTGGTGAACCCCCAGCACAACGAGATGAGCGACGCCGTTTTCATGGTGTGCCCGCTGCTCGCCAAGGCCGGTAAGTTCACCGGCGACGCGGCCTTTATTGAGGCGGCGCTGCGCCACTTCGACGTCATGCGGAAGCTCTGCCTGCGCGCGGATGGCTTGTATCGCCATTCGCCGCTCGATGAAGCCGCCTGGGGCCGGGGCAATGCCTTTCCGCTGCTGGGACTGGCGCTGACGCTAACTGACATGCCGCCTTCTCACGCCGCGCAAGCGCCGCTGCGAGAAGCCTTCATCAAACACGCAGACCGGCTGCTTACCGTTCAATCATTGGGCGGATGCTGGCGGCAGGTCGTGGACAAGGAAGACGCGTGGGAAGAGTTCACGGCGACGGCGATGATCGGCTGGGCGCTACGGCGGGGACTCAACCGGAAGTGGCTGCGCGGGAAGAAGTACGAGGTAGCCGTTGAACGCGCGTGGCTGGCCGTGCGGCGGCGCACCGGCGCGGATGGCGTGTTGATCGACGTGTGCGAATCGACGGGCAAACAGAAGGCGTTAGCCGACTACTACAATCGCGAAGCGATTATGGGGAAAGACCCGCGCGGCGGGGCCATGGCACTACAGTTCGCGGCGGAAATGAGCGGGGCATAGTTCCGCGACCGGTTGCCTTCGCTCGATTGCCGAAGGTAGCTAAGCACGGCGCCATCGGTAATTGCGCACCGGCTCCCAAACGGTCGCGGCTCGGTAACATATTCGACTCTGTGTTCAGTTCCGATTTGGCGTTTCCGAGCCGGTAGAGTAGGAGGGGACCCCAAGGTGCCCCTCCCCTCGTCGAACCGGACGTGCGGATTTCCCGCATCCGGCTCTCCAGAAGATGTCGCCTCAGGCATGCGCAGTCCGCTTGCCGGGCAGGTGGTTGAGCAGCGTCAGGCCGAAGCTCTGAATGTGCTCATACCACCCGGTCCCCTTTGGCGGTCGATACGGCCGTTGACTGCGCCGCTCGAGATGTCCAATTAGACGGCTCCGCACGAACCGGTCGATCTCCCAAAAGGTCCCCCGCGGGTATCCGTAGCCGAAGTAGTTCGCCCAGCCTCCCAAGTGCCGGTTTAATCGCTCCACCAGTTGCGGCAACGGAGTATGACTTTGACTTGTGGCCGTCATCTCCCGCAGTTTCTCCCGCTCCCGGGCCAACGATTTCGCCGACGGAAACACGTTCAAATACTTGCCCGGTCGCCCTTTCAGGTCCCGGTCGTAACGAAACGTGTAGCCCAGAAAGTCCAGACTCCCACCGTCCGCCTTCACTTCCACCACGCGCGTCTTCTCGCGGTTGATCTCCAATCCGAACTTACCTTCCAGCCTCGTTTCGATCCAGCCGGTCAGCTCCGGCGTCCATTTCCGCGTCAGCACCACCAGATCGTCGGCATACCGCACCAACTTGGCGTCCGCCCATCGCGCAGGACCTTGCGGTCCATGAAACAGCGCGTCGAACCAGTGCAGATACAGGTTCGCCAGTAACGGGGATATCACTCCCCCCTGCGGCGTCCCCTTCTCGTTCCTGCTCACCTTCCCGCCCGGTTCCACCACCACCGCCTCCAGCCACATCCGGATCAGTCCCAGTACATTCCGGTCCGTCACCCGATGCCGCAAACACGCCAGTAGTTTCTCGTGCGAAATCGTATCGAAATAGGATTTCAGGTCGGCGTCGTACACCGCTTGTCGACCCGCTCGCAAATGCCCACGGATCTCCTCCAGCGCCTGGTGCGCATTCCGTCCCGGTCGAAACCCGTACGAACAGTCCAGAAAATCCGATTCGAAAATCGGCTCCAGGATCAACAAGGCGGCCATTTGCACCACCCTGTCTCTGATCGTTGGTATTCCCAGTGGCCGTAGCTTCCCATTCGCCTTTGGGATGTACACGCGCCGTACCGCCTGCGGCTGATAGCTCTTTGTGCGAAGTTCCTCTTGCAGCTGTTCCAGCCATCGCGCCGTGCCGCCTTCTTGCAGTTCTATCCGCTCGAAGGTCAGTCCGTCCAGGCCGGGAGCCCCATCGTTGCTCCGCACTCGTGCCGCTGCCGCTATTAGTACATCCAACCGATAAATCCGGTCATACAACGCGTAGAACCGGAAACTCGGTTCTTGCTTGGCCTTTTGGCCGAGTTTCTGTCTCAGTTGGGAAAGTTTATCCTCCGGTCCCTTGCGGTTCCTTTGTTGTTCCGTAGTGTGCGTTTCCGCCAAGCGGTTCTCCCTTCGTCTGACTCACGTTTCTTCTGTAAGGCCCCTTCGCTCCAGCCGCATTACCGGCCTTCTTGGCTACTATGGGCCTCTCCGACACCCTCCGGACCGCTGGCGGTTATTTGTTCCCGTTTTGCGTTGGCTGTTAACCATCCGGGAGGGCTTCCCAGGTTCCTCGACAGATCCTTATCCGCGCGCTGCCTCCAACCACCCCGGGGATTCGAACGGGTGCTTGCTCATTGCTTCCCCGCCCGTGTCAGGCTTCATCCTGGTCGGAGGACTGGCCAATCCCAATTTCCTAACGAGGCCGAATCGAGTTCACTTGCGTTGCGGCTCGCGGACTTGCCTGCGCGGGGCTTCGACGTTTTGGGTTTCCCCTCACGCCGCCCGCCGGCTACATGTTGAATGAGCTATTACATGATGAACTCCTTCCGTTCACTAGATCTGCCAGGCTTATCCTGGCGCACCGACCGTTAGGGAGCCGGTGCGCAAACGCTTCTGTCGCCGAGTGAAGTAACACACCGGGTTCAGAGTCAAACCCGCGCTGATATGCACGCCGCCCAGGTCCACGGGTAGTCACAGCCTCCGCTTCTGGAAACCGCGCCCGGTGCTTCCTCACCGCGCCTCCGTTCGCCGGCACCCGCCGGCCCTAAAACCGCACCGACTCCAGAAACAATCCCGCCCCCGGCGCGGTCCAGGCGGCAACGTCCAGCCGCGCCGCGCCGCGGCCCGCCAGCAGCTCGTCGAGTTCGTCCAACGACACTTCGCCGAGCCCCACTTTCACCGTGATTCCCACCAAACGCCGCACCATCCGCCACAGGAAATGGGACGCGTCGATGCGGAACAGTATCAAATAGTCGTCCTCCAAAACTTCGGCTGAATCGACGTAGACGATGGTCGATTCCTTCGGCTTCGACGGGTCCTTCTGCGCGAACCGGCCAAAGTCGTGACGGCCCGCCATTCGCTCCGCCGCGGCCTGCATGGCGGCCACGTCCAACTGCTCTTTGATCCACCAGACGTGCCGCTTGTGGAACGCCGTTTTCCGCGTCGCGATCTGGTACAAATATGTGCGCGCCGTCGCCGAATGGCGGGCGTGAAACGACACCGGCGCCTCCTCTATATCGAGGATCGATATATCCGATGGCAGCCTGTCGTTGAACTGCGCGCGGAGGTATTCGGGCTCATAGCGCGGATGGCGCCGTTCGCTCTTCCGCAGCTTCACGTGGGCCACCTGCCCCAGCGCGTGGACCCCGGCGTCGGTGCGGCCCGCGCCCATCAGTTCCACTGGCCCGCCGAGAAAGTCTTCCACCGCACCGCGCAGCGAGCCGGCCACCGTCCGCGCGTTGTTCTGCTCCTGCCAGCCGCTGTACTTCGTGCCATCGTATTCGAGCGTCAGTTTCCAGGTTTTCATCGGGTCTACCCATATATTATGAAGGTGTATGCATTGGCTGTTTTTACTGGCGGCGCTGGGCGCGATGGCGCAGGATAAGCGGTTGGATTACGGCCGGGATGTCCGTCCGATCCTGTCCGAGAACTGCTTCCACTGCCATGGTCAGGACGGGAAGAAGCGCATGGCTGGGCTGCGCCTTGATGTTCAGGGAAACGCCGGGGCCAAGGTGGTTCAACGGATCACGGCGAATAACGCGGCGCTGCGTATGCCGCCGGCTTCGTCGAATCGAAGTCTCAACGAGGCGCAAATCGCGACGCTCAAGCGCTGGGTGGAAGAGGGTGGCCAGTACAGCAAGCACTGGGCCTTCACGCCTCCAGTTCGTCCGGAGGCGGCCAATATTGACACCTTAGTCCGGCGGCGGCTGGCCGCGGAGGGATTGCAGCCAAACGCTCCCGCGTCACCGGGGACATGGCTGCGCCGCGTCTCGCTCGACCTCACCGGCCTTCCTCCGTCACCCGCTGAACAGGCGGCCTTCCTGGCCGCCGTCAAGACCAACGGCGAAGCCACCTACAAATCGGCTGTCAAAGGCCTCCTCGCCTCCCCGCGCTACGGTGAGCGCATGGCCATGGACTGGCTCGATGTCGCGCGCTACGCCGATACCCATGGCTTCAACAACGACTCGGCCCGTTCCATGTGGCGCTGGCGCGACTGGGTCATCGAAGCCTTCAACGGGAACCTGCCGTACGACCGGTTCATCACCGAGCAACTCGCCGGCGATCTGTTGCCGAATCCCACCCTCGATCAGCGCATCGCCACCGGCTTCGGGCGCAACCACGTTATCAACTCCGAGGGCGGCATCATTGAGGAGGAGTATCGGGTCGAGTACGTCGCCGACCGTGTCCGCACGCTCGGCATGGCGTGGCTGGGCTTAACGGTTGAGTGCGCGAAATGCCACGACCACAAGTACGATCCTATCTCCCAGAAGGACCACTACCGGTTCTTCGCCTTCTTTAACAACCTGCCGGAGTTGGGCGAGGACGGGCGCGTGGCAAACGCCGTGCCGATGATCCCAGCGCCGACGGCTGCGGAGCGGGCGCGGATGGCCGAGTTAGACAAGGCGATTCTGGCGGCGGCGGCCAAAACCAAGCCTCGGGAGTTGCCGGCCTTGGAGGTTGCGCCAGGGACGCCGATTACGGCGGACCAGGCAGTGCCCATTTCGCGGCGGCAGCCGATGACGTTCAGCTTGCGGCTGCAACCGGCGGCGGCGAATCAGGATGTCGCGCTGCTGACGACCATCGACTATACGCGGAACATGGCCGCGACGACCTACGGAAAGGGTATCGAGTTGCGGCGCATTGGGGACCAGATCGAGTTCCGATTCGCCGACCGTTTGGAGGCGTATTCGGTCCGCGTGGCCGCCAGCGGAGCTGGGCGCGCGCAGCATGTGGCGATGGTTTATGAGGGTGCCGCGAACTCGCCGGACACGATGCGGACACAGGCTGCCTGGGTGCGGTTTTTCATCGATGGACGCGAAGTCCCGACGCAGGTTCTGAATGACGGGCTGGCGATTGGGGATGCGAAATCCGATAAGCCGGCGCAGACGAAGTTCAAGATCGGCCCGCTGCGGGAGCCGCAGTTTTGGGCGCGGGCGTTGACGCCGGCGGAGATCCGGTCGCTGGCTGGATTGAAGGCCGCGGACGTGGATCTCGAAACCCTTCGCGAACAGCGCCTGGCGTTGACGCGGAATGCGCCGACGGTGATGGTGATGCAGGAGCGCGAAGGCGCGGCGCGGCCGACGCACGTGCTGCTGCGGGGACAATACAACATGCCGGGCGAGGTGGTGCAGCCGGGCGTGCCCGAGGACTTGCTGGGAGGGTGGCCGGAGGGCGCGCCGCGGAACCGCCTGGGGCTGGCGCAATGGCTCACCAAGCCGGATCACCCACTGACGGCGCGCGTCGTCGTCAACCGGTTCTGGCAGCAGTTATTCGGGCAGGGCCTCGTCAAAACGAGCGACAACTTCGGCCTGCAAGGCGAGTCTCCGAGCCATCCCGAACTACTCGATTGGCTGGCCCGCGAGTTCATCGACTCCGGCTGGAATACGAAGGCGCTGCTCGAGAAGATGGTCCTTTCCGCAACATACCGGCAGGATTCGAGCGGGACCAAAGAGTCCTACACGCGCGATCCGGAGAACCGGCTGCTAGCCCGGGGTCCGCGCTTCCGGCTGCCCGCCGAAGTGATCCGCGATCAGAGCTTGTTGCTGGCGGGCCTTCTGAAAAATCATGTCGGCGGCCCCAGTGTCTTCCCGTATCAGACCAAGGACCTGTACAAGGGAATTGTGGTGGCGGCGGACTATCCGGGAACGAAGTGGGTGGAGAGCACGGGCGACGGGCTCCACCGGCGCAGTCTCTATACGTTCTGGAAGCGCACAGTGCCGCATCCCACGATGACGGTATTCGACGCGCCCGACCGGGAGTTTTGCATTGTACGCCGGTCGACAACCAATACACCGTTGCAGGCCTTGACGCTGCTGAACGATCCGATCTACGTGGAGGCTTCCAGGAAGCTGGCGGAGCGCGCGGCCCGGGAAGGCGGCGCGACACCTGAGTCCCGTCTGGCGTATGCCTTTCGGCTGGCGACCGGTCGTTCGGCGGACGACTCGGAGACGCGGACGCTGGTGGACACATTCGAAAAGCTGCGGGGAACGGGGCCGGAAACCGAGGCCTACGCCACCGTCGCCAACCTGATTTTGAACCTGGACGAGGTCATCACGAAATGACGCGAAAAGAGATGTTGACTCGATGCGGCTTGGGGCTGGGGGCGGCGGCCTTCTCCGCGCTGGCGGCGCCGAAGGCCTTTCCAAATTTCGCACCGAAGGCGAAACGGGTGATCTTCCTGTTCCAGGCCGGGGGGCCGTCGCACCTTGACCTGCTAGACTACAAGCCGTTTTTGAAGGGCCGGTTTGACGAGGATATTCCGCCGTCAATCTTCGGCACACAGCGCATTACCGGCATGGTGGCGCACCAGGACCGGTTCCCGGTAATGCCGTCGATGTACGGGTTCAAACAGTACGGCAAGAGCGGCCAATGGCTGAGCGACCTGCTCCCGGAAACGGGCAAAATCGCCGATGAGATCTGCATCCTCCGGGGCATGCACACCGAGGCCATTAACCACGATCCGGCGATCACGTTCATTCAAACAGGCAGCCAGTTACCGGGGCGGCCGAGCCTGGGCTCATGGATCGATTATGGCCTTGGGAATGAGAATGAGAACCTGCCCGCCTTCGTTGTCCTGAACTCGACGCCGAGCAATGGGATGGCGGATCAGGGGCTGCTCGCGCGGCTGTGGGGCGCGGGGTTCCTGCCCTCGCAGTACCAGGGCGTGCAATTCCGCGGGGGCGGGGACGCGGTGCTCCATTTGTCCAATCCGCCGGGCGTGACCAGAGAGCAGCGGCGCAGCCAGTTGGACGGGTTGGCGGCATTGAACAAACGGCTGCATGACCGCGTGGGCGACCCGGAGATTGAGACGCGAATCGCGCAGTACGAGATGGCGTTCCGGATGCAGGCGAGCGTGCCGGAGTTGGTCGACGCAACGGGCGAGCCGGAGAGTGTCCATGCGTTGTATGGAGAAGATTCGAAGAAGCCGGGAACGTTCGCGGCCAACTGTTTGCTGGCGCGGCGGCTGGCGGAACGCAATGTCCGGTTCATTCAGCTTTATCACCGCGGCTGGGATCATCACGGCGGTTTGACCGAGAAGTTGCCGGTGCTGGCGCGGGACGTGGACCGGCCGTCGGCGGCGCTGATCCAGGACCTGAAGCAGCGAGGGATGTTGGACGACACGCTGGTTATCTGGGGCGGAGAATTTGGCCGGACGCCATACGCGCAAGGACCGGCGAAACCCAATTCGTATGGGCGGGATCATCATGGCCGGGTGTTCTCGTTGTGGATGGCGGGGGGCGGAGTGAAGCGCGGATTTGCGCACGGAGCCTCGGACGATTATGGGTTCAACGTGGCCGAGGGCGGGGTCCATATACACGACCTGCAGGCGACGATTCTGCACCTGTTAGGAATCGATCATGAGCGGCTGACATACCTGTTCCAGGGCCGGCAGTTCCGCTTGACGGATGTAGCGGGGCGGGTGGTGAAGGAGATTGTGGCGTAGCGGGCACTACTGCTGATCGCGGCGTTTGAACGGTAGCGGCTCCGGCTCGCGCGGATCCGTCTTTGCCACCTTCCCGGAGGGTATCTTACTCCCCGCTATGTCGCTGGGGAGCTCGGAGACACGAGACTTGGATGCGGAGCTGTGATAGGTTCGAGGGGTCATGAATCGACGCACATTCCTTACGAACGCCGCTGCCGCGGGCGCAGTATTAGCCGCGAAAGGCAAGAAGATCCCGATTGGGCTGGAGTTGTACTCCGTCCGGCAGGAGTTGCAGAAGGACGACGTTGGCACAGTGAAGGCCGTTGCCAAGATGGGCTACGACGCGGTGGAGTTCTACTCGCCCTACGCGAGTTGGACGGCCGCGAAGGCAAAAGACATGCGCAAACTGCTGGACGATTTGGGCGTGAAGTGCCCATCGACGCACAACAGCGCTGCGTCGTTTGCGCCCGATAAGATCGACCATGCGATTGAGCTGAACCAGATATTGGGGTCGAAGCTGATTGTGATGGCGAGCGCGGGGAAAGTGGCCGATCTGGCCGGTTGGAAGGGTGTGGCGGAGAAGTTGAACGCGGGGGCGGAGAAGATGAAGGCCTCCGGGCTGCGGGCCGGGTTCCACAACCACCGGGTGGAGTTCATGCCGATGGAAGGCAAGACGCCGATGGAAGTTTTGGCGGCGGAAACGGATAAGAACGTCGTGTTGCAGTTGGATGTGGGTACTTGCATCGAAGCCGGGGTGGACCCGGTCGCGTGGATCAAGAAGCACCCAGGACGGTTTGCTTCGATCCATTGTAAAGACTGGTCGAAGGACCCGGCGGTGGGGTTCAAGGCGCTGTTTGGGGAAGGCGATTCGCCATGGAAGAAGATCTTCGCGGCGGCGGAGAAGTCGGGCGGCGTTGAGTGCTATATGGTGGAGCAGGAAGGCAGCCGGTACTCCGCGTTTGAGACGGCGGAGAAATGCCTGGCGGCGTTCAAGAAGCTCTGGGGGTAGCGGGCTCGATTCTCATTAGAAACCGTCGAAGTCCTGATCGAGCGGGATGACGGATTTGGGGTCGGCATTGCTCATGGCGTGAACCGGTTTCCTGAAGCCATGATTTCTGGAGGGACCGGCGAATCGGTGGGACGCAAAGTGAACAGGCGGCCGGGGCGCGGGCGCAGGGCCCGCGGCGGTGAAGAGCTGGCGGAGACCGCTGACGATGTCATCGACTTTGCGGGCGTGAGCGTTGAGTTCCATGCCGGAGGCGGCGCTCTCTTCGGCGGTGGAGGCCAGTTGCTGGGTGACCTGCTCCATGCGGGAGACGGCGCGGGCGATCTGTTCGATGCCGCGGGCCTGCTGCTGGCTGCCGCCGTGGACCTCTTCGACGAGCGATTGGACCTTGGTGGCGGCATTGGTAACGCCAGTAATGGAGGCGGCGACTTCATCGAGCTTCCGCTTGCCTTCGGCGGCGCGGGCGATGGACTCTTCGATGAGGTGCGTCGTGTCTTTCGCGGCCTGCGCGGAGCGTTGGGCGAGGTTGCGAACCTCCTCGGCGACGACCGCGAACCCCATTCCGGCTTCTCCGGCGCGGGCGGCTTCGACGGCCGCGTTAAGGGCCAGAATATTGGTTTGGAAGGCGATGTCGTCAATGACTTTGATGATCTTGGAAATGCGGCCGCTGGAACTGCCGATTTCGTTCATGGACTCCATCATCTGGTGGAGGGCGAGGTTGGCTTCCTGGATGATACGATTAGCCTCTTTGGTGCAAATGGTGGCCGCGCCGGCGTGTTCGGCGTTGCGCGTGGTCATGGTGTGGATCTCTTCGGCGCTGGCGGAAGTCTCCTCGAGCGAGGCGGCCTGTTCACTCGCGGCTTGTGAAATGGACTGACTGGAGGAAGACACCTGGCTGGCGGTACCGGCGAGCTGCTGGGAGTTAAGAGTCAACTCATGAATGGTGTGAGCGAGGACGCGGGTGACCGAGCGCTGGTTGTAGAGGACGCCGAAGCCAACGCCGAGGCTGACGAGGCAAAGCAAGCCGAGTACCGATAGGACAGTGACGCGGGTGCTTTCGGCATCGGTGCCGAGGGCGATGAGAACGCTTTCCTCCTGCTGGAACATTCTCCGGGCCTCACGGTTGATCTGAGCGAGTTTGGGAAGCAGGACGCCATTCATATCGGCCAGCGCCTCGTCCATTTTTTGCGCCTGAAGCTTCTCAATGACGCGATGGTTCTGGGCTCGGAAGGCTTCAAATTCATTGGTGAGGAGTTGGACGAATTGGCTGGAACCGCCGTTTACCTCGACGCGCTGAAATTCGGTGAGGAGGCGCGCCATGGAAACCTCGGCGGCGGCCAGATCGCGGCGGGCCTGGTCGGCGGCGGAAGTTTGCTGCAACATCGTGGCGATAGCCAATTGGCGCTCAAGATTCTCCAATCGTTCGGCGTCGGCGGCGATCTGTCCGGCCATATACTGATGCCGGGCACTTTCATTGACGGCCACAGAGAGCTTGCGGCTGAGATGGTTGGCGACCCAGAGGGAGCTAGCGCCGACCAGGAGCGTCAGGATCAAAGTGACCCACGCGCACACGACGAGTTTCCGGCCTGCGGACCAGTTCATGATGTTCCTTGCCTTCCGATTAATTTGGGAGATTCGATCCGCCGGCACGCTTAGAGTTTAAAGCTGAAGCGCAGCGTGGCAATGGCCGGGCTGGGCTTTCCGTTTTCCTGGAAAGGCTGGAAACGCCAGTCTTTGACAGCCTTGACGACGAGGGCGGTTAAGAGGGCATTGCCCCTGAGGACCTTGACGTCGACGACCTCACCGGCGTCGGAGACGCGGGCTTCGACTTCGACATCGCCCTCAATGCGCATTTGGCGGGCTATGGGGTTGTATTCCGGATGCGTCTTCTTGACGACGGCGCGCATTGCTTCCGATTGCGCCACGCGCATCTCGGCCATAGCGGGTATGCCGGCCGCGGCGCACAAGAGGACTAACATCGCCATGCGGGAACGAATGTTCGCCATAGGGCAATCTCCTTTATTTCTCCGATTAGTGGCCTTGGGGACGTCCCGGAGGGGGCCTCAAACAGCATTTCGGCCAAAGCGCGGCGGATATTAGGAAAAGGCGGAACAAAGGAATACGCCATTCGGACTAAAAACCGGACGCCTGGGGGCGATAAGAAATCTGCAGCGGGGCATGACCCCGGATTGCCGCGAAGGGAGAAACATCGGCATGGAAGAACTTGCGCGAACGATAAGGGAAGACCTGCGGGGCGCGAGCAAGTACCTGGCGTTCCGGCTGGGGAACGAAGAGTTCGCGGTCCCGGTGGGGCGGATTCGCGAGATCATTCCGTGGCAGGACATTACTCCGGTGCCGCAGGCGGCATTCTATGTGTTGGGCGTGATCAACCTGCGGGGGAAAGTCGTTCCGGTGATGGATCTGCGATTGCGGCTGGGCATGGCGGGGCAGGAGCGGGACGCACGCGCCTGCATTGTGGTGATGCAGCCGGACGCGAAACGGACGCAGTCGCCGATTGGAGTAGTGGTGGACGCAGTTTCCGAAGTGTTGCAGATTCAGCCATCAGAACTGGAAGACACGGCGGCATTGGCCAACGGCTGGATGCGGCAGGGATATGTGAGTCAGATCGCCAACTGCAAGGGCAAAGTGAAACTGCTGCTGGAGATCGACAGCGTGCTGGCTGGACAAATGGACGAAACCGGCGCGTTGGAAGCTCCGGAACCGGCCGGGCGGGGAAAAGGGTAACGAGCCGCCGATGCAACGGGAAGCACAACTACTGCGTCTGCTGGACGCCGTTCTGGGGAGCGTATTTGCAACGCTGCCCGTGGCGGGAACGGCACGGTTGGCGTCCCACCGTCAGGAGCTGGCGGTCCAAGTACAGCGGACCGCGGAGTGCGCCCGCGAACTGGCGATGCCGGGCACGGAAGGAGCGGCACGGCACTTGGCGGCGCTGCTCGATCCGGACGATTGCAGCGGCGATTTGCAGCCGCGGATCGAAGAACAAGCCGAGCGGTTGCAAGCGTTGGCCGAGCGGGAGTTGGAGGCGCGGATGATGGCGGCGGCGCCGCCGGCGCCATCAGGCCCGGGCATGCCGTGGAGCGACTTTGTGCTGGAGTCGCGCGAGCACCTGGCCAATATTGAAGCGGAACTGTTGCGGCTGGAGAATACGCCGGATGACACCGAGGCGGTACACGCGCTATTCCGCAGTTTTCACACGATTAAAGGCCTGGCGGCAATTGCGGGAACCGAAACCGCCCGCGAGGTGGCCCATCAGACCGAGAACCTGCTGGATGAGGTCCGCGGCGGATCGCGGGCAGTTAGTTCGGGGCTGATCGATTTGGCGTTGGCGAGCGCGGATTTTCTGGGGGAGGTCGTAGCGGCGGCCGAACAAATCGACCGGGGCGAAGGGATGGAAATACCGGAAAACGCCGGGATGCTGCTGGATCAGTTACATGCGGCGTTGAACGCTCCCGCTCGGTCGCGGCCCGGTAGCGGCACGCGGGCCAAAAGCGGCGGGACGCCCGCGGAACGGCGCATCGGTGCTTCGGCGGTGAAGGTGGACACGGCGAAGTTGGATCAGTTAGTGGATTTGGTGGGCGAGTTGGTGATAGCGCAGTCGCTGGTGCGGCTGGACCCGGCGCTGCTGGCGCTGGACGATCCGGGAACGGCGAAGAACCTGAATCGACTGGGACGAATAACGACGGAGTTGCAGAAGACGGCAATGTCGCTGCGAGTGGTGCCGGTGGGACAGACATTCCGGCGGATGGCGCGCGTGTTCCGCGACCTGGCGCGGGAGTCCGGCAAGCTGGCAACGCTGGAGACCGTCGGCGAAGACGCGGAACTGGACCGGACGATTGTCGAGCGACTAGCCGATCCGCTGATGCACATGGTGCGCAACGCGGTGGACCATGGACTGGAGAACCCCGAGGACCGGGTGAAAGCGGGAAAGCCCGGGGAAGGGCGGATCCGCTTATCGGCGACGCATGAATCGGGAAACGTGGTGATCGAAGTCTCAGACGATGGCCGGGGGCTGGATCGAGACCGGATTCTGCGAAAGGCGATTGAACGCGGGCTGGTGAAGGAGCAGGCCCAATTGACGCCGGCCGAGATTCTGGACCTGATTTTCGAGCCTGGATTTTCAACTTCCGAGCAGGTGACGTCGATCTCCGGCCGGGGCGTGGGCATGGACGTGGTAAAGCGTGAAATCGAGAAATTGCGGGGACGCGTGGAAGTGCGCAGTGAGCCGGGCAAGGGGACAACCTTCCTGCTGAAGGTGCCGCTGACACTGGCGATTATCGATGCGCTGGTGGTGAAGCATGGGGAGAACCGCTACATTCTCCCGCTGTTCACGGTACGGGAGATATTGAGGCCGGGCGGCCAGACAATCAATACGGTGGAAGGGCGCAATGAGGTGGTGCTGGTGCGCGACCGGGTGGTGCCGGTACTGCGGATGGAGACACTGTTGGGCGATTCCGTTTTAAGCCTGCGAGGCGGGCGCGCGCGAACGACTGAGGAATCGGTCCTGGTAGTGGTGGAGTCCGGAACCCGGCGCGTGGCATTGGCCGTGGACGAGGTGTTGTGCAAGCAAGAAGTGGTGATCAAGAGTCTGGGAGATTGGATCGGCCGGGTGCGCGGCGTGGCGGGGGGAGCGATTCTGGGCGACGGCGGCGTGGGCATCATTCTGGATCTCGACGGACTGATGGGGAAAGAGGGATATGGACTCGCCGCGTAAGGCTGAAATCACGTTGCCGCCGGCGGCGCTAGCGCGGGTGCGGGAGTTGGCGGCCGACCGGCTGGGAATGGAGAACCGGCCGGGCAAGGAGCTGCTGCTGAACTTGCGGACGGGCCGGCACATGCGCGAACTGGGAGTGACGGATCCGGTGGAGTACATGCGGCTGTTGGAAGCCGATACGACGGGCCGGCGGATGCGGGATTTAATGGATCTGCTGACGACGAATCACACGGCATTTTGGCGGGAACCGGACCATTTTGAATGGCTGCGGGAGCAGTTGGCCGGAGGCCGGGAAGCGAGGGGGCGGCAGACGATCTGGTGCGCGGCCTCATCGAGCGGCGAAGAGCCGTATACGCTGGCGATGGTGGCGCGGGAGGCGATGGGGCCGGCGGCGGCGGAGAAAATTCGGATTCTGGCGACCGATGTTTCGACGCGAATACTCGAAACGGCGCGCGCGGGCGTATACAGCCGGGAGCGCATACAACCGCTGCCGGAGGCGTGGCGGCGGCAATACTTCGACAGCGGCAGGAATGGCGCCCAAGGGCGGTGCCGGGTGAAGGCCGAGATCCGGCGGATGGTGCATTTCCGCCGGTTGAACCTGGTGGAGCCATTCCCCGGCATGGGTCCGTTTCCCTTCATTTTTTGCCGCAACGTGATGATTTATTTCTCGCGGGAGACAAGGACGCGGATCGTGCGAAATCTGCTGCGGCGCCTGACGCCGGACGGGTACTTACTCGTCGGGTATGCCGAAGGGCTGAGCGGACAGGAAGCGGACACGGATTATGTGCGGCCGGCGGTGTACAGGCGGAAGCGGGATGCCGCAGCGGACGCCGGGCGGGGAGATGAGAGATGGGTATGATCGTGGTGGGAATTTCCGAACTCAAGTGTACGGCGGATCAGGATGCCAGCATCGTGACGTACGCGCTGGGGTCGTGTATCGGCGTGGGAGCGCACGATCCGGTGCGCGGGCTGGGCGGGCTGCTGCACTTCCTGTTGCCGGATTCCCGGAAGGATCCGGAACGGGCGATCGCGCAACCGGCCAGTTATGCCGACACGGGGATTCCGCTGCTGATACGGTCAATGGAACGGCTGGGCGCCGACCGGCGAAGGCTTCGGGTGCGGCTGGCCGGCGGCGCGCGGATCCTGGACGACAGCGCCCAACTGGAAGTGGGAAAACGGAACTATATGGCGGCCCGGAAGCTGTTATGGCAAATGGGCGTTATTGTCGAGATGGAAGCGGTAGGCGGGAGCGTGTCGCGCAATCTGGGACTCACGGTGGGGACGGGGGAGTTCTGGGTGCAGATGCGGACGAAAGACGGGACGAGGGAGAACTGACTACTATGAACTCACTACGAATACTGATTGTGGACGACTCGCCGGCGATGCGGGGATACATACGGCGGACGGTCCATTTGGCGTCGCCGCCGGTGAAGAAGGTGTTTGAAGCGGCTAACGGCGTGGAAGCGTTGGAAGTCGTGCGGAGAGAAAACCGGGATCCTAACAAGCTGGATCTGATTTTCGCCGATCTGAACATGCCGGTGATGAACGGCGAGGAGTTCGTGCAAAAACTTCGTGAAGACGAGCGGGACGCCAAGGTGCCCGTGCTGATCATCTCGACCGATGCGACACAGAAACGGGTGACGCGGCTGCGAGAGCTGGGAGCGCAAGGATATATAAGCAAGCCGTGCCAGCCGGAGATGATCCGGCTGAAGGTACATCAGATTCTAGGCGAAGAGTGAGGACCGGTGAAGGAGGCGGAGCTATGACGCACGAATTGTTGGAGCGGGACCAAATAATGGCGGCCGATCTGGTGGGGGCGGCGCGGGACGTGCTCAACGTTATGTTCTTCACCGACATTATGGAAGAAGGCGGCGAGTGCGCCAGTAAAAAGCCGTTTCCGCTGCAGGTGCGGGTGACATTCACCGGCGACCAGTGCGGCGAGTTCCGGATGGAAGTGGACGAGTTGGCGGCGGGATCGATGGCGGGGAGTTTCCTGGGGACGGACCCGGTGGAAACGCCGAGCGGGGAGGAAATCGACCAGGTGATGGGCGAACTGGGCAACATGATCTGCGGCGCGTTTCTGAGCCGCTATGAAAAGGAGAGCCTATTCTCGTTGTCGCCCCCGGAGGTGATCCGGCCGGCGGACGGGGAGATCGGCGGTATCTACCGGGGACTGGAGTTGATGGAGGGTTTTATGGACCTGCGCGTCCGCTGGGGGAATACCCCCGGATGACGGGCGCCGCCGGCCGCTGGACAAGGCTGGTATTGTTGGCGGATTCTTCGGCCGCGCTGCTTCAAAGCGCCGTGCGCGAACTGAGTCTGGGCGGCGACTGGCGCTGCGAGACAGCGGCAACGATAAGGGAGGCGCGGGACAAGATCGTATTGTTGCAGCCCACGGTGTTGGTGGTGGAATCGGAGATGCCGGGAAATGAGAACGGCGAGTTCGTCGAGCGGCTGCTGCAGTATCATCCGATGCCGGTGATGGTGCCGGCCCGGACACGGCCGGCGGCGGGGTTGGAGCGCGCGGTGCGCGCGTGGGTCGGGAAACCGGCCGGAGCGGTGCGGCAGGCATCGTACAAGATGGGGCATTGACTGGGGGGACCGAGGCGGTGGAACTGGTATTGCGGATGCTTCCCGAGGATGGGCCCGGCGTATTGATCGCCCAAATATTCCGCGCCAATTCAGCTCGTCGTTCGCGACGCACTTGAACCGGGTGACTGGATGGGAGGTTCGCGAGGCCGTGAATGGCGACGTGATCCGGGACGGGCTGGCGCTGGTTGCGCCTGGAGACCAGCGGTGGTGCGGTTGGACATTGGGCCGAAGGTGTGGCATCAACGGCCGACGGTCGATATTCTATTTTCCACGGCGGCGAAACAGGCGGCGCCCCATGCCGTGGGCGAACTGTTGACGGGGATGGGCGCAGATGGAGCCGCGGGACTGGCGGAGATGCGGCAGGCGGGCTGCTGGACGATCGCCCAGGACGAGGCCAGTTGCGCGGTGTTCGGGATGCCGCGGGCGGCGATTGAAGCGGGCGCGGCGTGCGAAGTGGCGGCTCTGAACCGGGTGGCGGCGGCGATTGGAACTCGCATGGCGAAAGGCTAGCCTGTGGAAAAGTGGTGCCAGACACCACTTTTCCACAGGGTCTGGTAGCTTGGTAATTCGGATGATTTCTTTTTCAAACATTAATAAGCAGTACGGGAAACAACTGATTTTCGTGGATGCGTCGTTCCAATTGAACCCTGGCGAGAAGGTGGGCCTGGTGGGGCCGAACGGGGCGGGCAAGACCACGTTGTTCCGGATGGTGGTGGGCGAAGAGGCGCCCGACGACGGCGATGTATCGGTGCCGAAGAAGACGACCGTCGGCTATTTCCGGCAGGACGTGGAGGAGATGCAGGGGCGCACCGTGCTCGATGAGGCGATCGCCGGGAGCGGGCGCGTTGGGGATCTTCATCACGAGTTGGAGTCGCTGCAGAAGGCGCTGGAGGATCCGGCGCGGCTTGCTGAGATGGACAAGATCCTGGCGCGGTTCGGCGAGGTGCAGGAAGAGTATGAGCACCTGGACGGCTACTCCCTGGAGGCGCAGGCGCGGGAAGTGCTGCACGGTCTGGCGTTTAAAGACGACCAGATCGATGGCGATGTGGGGGATCTGTCGGGCGGCTGGAAGATGCGGGTGGCGCTGGCGCGGGTGCTGCTGGGCCGGCCCGATGTGCTGCTGATGGACGAACCGACGAACCACTTGGATTTGGAATCGATCATCTGGCTGGAGCAGTTCCTGAAGTCGTATCCGGGGGCGCTGCTGATGACTTCGCACGACCGGGAGTTTATGAACCGGCTGGTGTCGAAGATCGCGGAAATAGACGCGGGCGAGATTATCGGCTATTCGGGGAACTACGATTTCTACGAGCGGGAGCGGGCGATCCGGGAGACGAACCAGCAGGCGTCGTTTGCGCGGCAACAGGCGATGCTGGCCAAAGAGCAGCGATTTATCGATCGGTTCCGGACACACGCAGCCAAGGCGGCGCAGGTGCAGAGCCGGATCAAGGCGCTGGACAAAGTGGAGAAGATTGAGCTGCCGAAACGGCGGACCGTGGTGCGGTTTGACTTTCGCGTGCCGCCGCGTTCGGGCGATCAGGTGGCGGTGATTGAGAACCTGCACAAGGCCTATGGGCCGCGGGTGATTTATGAGGGATTTAACCTGACGATCCGGCGCGGCGAGCGGTGGGCGGTGATGGGTCGCAATGGGGCGGGGAAGAGCACGCTGCTGAAAATGATCGCGGGAGCCACGCAGCCCGATGCGGGAAAT
>Ga0163153_10002793_pt1 | contig 24449 bp, 18 predicted proteins | sample OliLakLV19MP6IB1_FD_148629 | JGI IMG/M metagenome (GOLD analysis project Ga0163153, IMG submission 148629) | Freshwater microbial mat bacterial communities from Lake Vanda, McMurdo Dry Valleys, Antarctica - Oligotrophic Lake LV.19.MP6.IB-1 | ecosystem: Environmental > Aquatic > Freshwater >...
TTGTTCAGCCGCAGCGGAGACCACGCCGGCCTGGGTGGAGGTTTCTTCCGCGTTGCTGACCATCTGCTGGCTGTTGGCCGAGAGCTCTTCCGCCGCCGAACTCAAACCCTGGGCGCTCGTCTCGACGTCTTTCAAGACCCGGTCCAAGGTATCCGCCATTTGTTTCTTGAAGGCTGCCTCCGATTGTTTTTCGCGTTCGATTGCGGCCAGTTTTTCGGTGATCACCGACCAGGTGGCCATGGAGCCGAGGAACTTCTTGTTTTGGTCGTAAATCGGGCTGACGAGGAGATCGAGCGTCTCCGGGCCGACTTGGATGTTGGCGGTGCGCGGAAGATTCTTTGGGTCCGCCAGAAGACCGCGTTGATAGGAGGGGTTTTTGTGAAAGACATCGATGTTCTGGCCCAGCATCTGGCTGACTTTGACGGGCAAATGTTTTTCGATCGTTTCCAGGGTTCGGATGGAGGCCGGATTGAGGTATTGGATCTTAAGATCGGGTGCCGCGAACATGATGTTGATCGGAGCCTGGTCCACCATGGCCTGGGTGCGGGCCACCGCGAGCTCGACCTTGAGCTGCTCGGTGATGACCGACCAAGTCACCATGGAGCCAAGGAAAACTTTGTTCTCATCGTAGATGGCGCTGACGAGGAGATCGAGGGTCTCCGGGCCGACTTGGATGTTGGCCTGGCGGGGAAGGTTTTTGGGGTCGCCCAGAAGGCCCCGTTGGTAGCTGGGGTCTTTGTGAAACACATCAATGTTCTGGCCGATCATTTTATCCACCGGCACGGCGAGGAATTTTTCGATCGTTTTGAGCGTCTTGGTTGAGGCCGGATTCATGTACTGAATCTTCAGATCCCTGTCCGCGAACATGATGTTGATGGGCGAGTTTTCCGACATGGAAGAAAACCGTGAATTGATTTGCCTCTGCGCAACGACCTGGGTGACGTCGGTGGCGAATTTGACAACCTTGAACGGGTTGCCGTCGGCGTCGAGAATCGGGTTGTAGGAGGCTTGAATCCAGATTTCCTTGCCGCCTTTGCCGAAGCGTTTGAATTCGGCTGACTGGAATTTGCCGTCGTTGAGGTCGCGCCAGAATTTCTTGTACTCCGCGCTGGTGCGGTCAGAAGGATCAACGAACATGCTGTGGTGTTCGCCTTGGATCTCGTCGAGCGAGTAGCCGACCGTCTTGAGGAAATTGTCGTTGGCGGTGATGATGGTGCCATCAAGTTCAAACTCGATGACGGCTTGGGACTTGTTGATGGCCGCGATCTGGCCGCGCAGGTTCAGAATTTCCTGGTCTGTGCCGTCGGTGGCGAGTTCGGGTTGAGGTGCGGGGTTACTTTTCTTTGCGAGGGTGGTTTTCATGTTGATGATGTTGGTTTTGTTAGTGACGGGATTGTTGATGATGTTCGTTTTGTTTTTTTGTGGGGAAGGGACGGGAGTGTTGGAGGTGGGAGTATTGATAAGGTCGGGCGCGAGGGAACCGGCGGTTTGCATGATTTGGGCGACTAGATGGGGTGGAACCTTGAGCGCCTTGAGCGTGTCGGAGAGATGCTGGGCGACCCGGCCAAAGTGCTTCTCCTCGATCTTCATCTCGGCATGGGCGCTTTTCATGTCGGCACCTTTGTAGATCTGCGGGCCGCCGAGGGCGGTGGTGAAGAAGCGCACCTGGCTTTTCTTGAGCCAGTTCAGGTTGGTCTTGGCGAAGAACGGCTGGAGCAACGGGTCGGCCAGGACACGGACGTAAAAGGCTTCGACGGTGGCTTCAACGGCGGGCGTGCCACCGATCTGTTGGAAGATGCTGGCATCGTTGCCGGCAGGGAGTGCGGAGGATTGACTCATGGGTGTCGGATGGTTGGAGTGTTGATGAGGTCAGGCGCGAGGGAACCGGCGGTTTGCATGATTTGGGCGACTAGTTGGGGTGGAACCTTGAGCGCCTTGAGCGCGTCGGAGAGATGCTGGGCGACCCGGCCAAAGTGCTTCTCCTCGATGGGCAGCTTCTCGTGCACGCTCTTCATGTCGGCGCCTTTGTAGATCTGCGGGCCACCGAGCGCGGTGGTGAAGAACCGGACCTGACTTTTCTTCAGCCAGTCGAGGTTGGTTTTGGCGTAGAACGGCTGGAGCAGCGGATCGGCCAGCACGCGGACGTAGAGGGCTTCGACGGTGGCCTCGACAGCCGGGGTGCCGCCGATCTGTTGGAAGATGCTGGCATCGTTTCCAGCAGGGAGTGCGGAGGATTGACTCATGGGTGTTGGATGGTTGAGGGAATGGCGGATCGTGTCTTCAAATGATCATGAAACTGGTGATGTAGTTCAGGAGGCGCAGCGTGCAGAAGGTGACGCCGAGCTTGATGTGCAGCTCGCGGCTGGCGACGAAGCCTGCCAGTATTTTCCGGCCCAACTGGATTTGGCCGGCATAGGCCACCAGCACGGCGACCGATACAAAAATGTGGAACCACAGGAGCGGGCCGGTGTGGTGCGCGGGGTCCACGGTCTTCTCAATGGCGTGGCGTGAAATCTCGATGTAGAGCACCAGCAGCACGTCGATGACGAACGCGGCCCCCATCAGCTTGAGATGGAGGCGCGGCTGTTTGCGGTAATAGACACCCGCGGCAATCAGCAGCAGGACGAAGGTTGAGACGAGGTGCAACATGTCAGGCTCCTTTGGTGAGGGCGGCGGGCAGGCTCACGGTTTTTTCTGTGTCGAGGATGAGCAGCAACCGTTCTTTGAGTTTATAGACGCCCCGGATGAGTTCCCGGGCCACGCCCGAAATCGTCTCCGGCAGCCGTTCGTAGGTGTCCTCCTCAATTTCCACGACATCCCCGATTTCATCCACGAGCAGGCTCACGGCCCCGTCGTCCGTGCGCACGACGACGTTCATGGGCAGTTGCCCCTCGGCGCGCACGGGCATCTCGAGCCGGCGGCGGAGGTCGATGGCCATGATGATCTGTCCGCGCAGGTTGATCAGGCCCTCGATCATCGCGGGGGCGATGGGCACGCGGGTCATTTCCTGGTAACGAATGACCTCCTGGACCTTGAGGACTTCGACGCCGAAGAACAGGCCGTTGAGAAAGAAGGTCGCGAATTGTTTGTTGGCAGGCATAAGCGGGAGGTGGGGGTGGGGTGGTTAAGCGGCGAGTAACACGGCTGGTTTCGAGGGATAAAACGATGGATCGGCCGCACGGATAACCGCCTGCACGTCGAGCAGGTCGGTCACTTTGTCCTGGATGACGACCGAGCCGTAAATGCCGTTGCCGTGCGCGTGGCGTTTGACGGTGATGACTTCCTGCACGATGTCGCAGATGCGCCCGACGACCAGGCCGACGCTGCGTCCTTCTTCGGAGTAAACCACCACCTGCATCATCTCCGGCCTGGCGTCCGCAGCGGCGCTGACGGCGGGAACGTGTTTGGCGATGCGGATGAGCGGCAAAATCTGGCCTCGATACCGCACGACTTCCTGGGCGCCGGCATGTTCGACCGAAGTCAGGGCGAATTCCTCCAACCGGGCGACCATCGAAAGCGGAATCGCCATCCGGCTGCCCTGGCCGGCATCGAAGAGGAGCAGCGCCTGGCGGGTGTCAGCGGGTTTCCGCAGCTGCGCCGCGGCGTCCAGCAACGAACGATCCCGGACCGTCGTGACCACGCTGGCCCCCTGGGCCAGCCCGAGCACATCCAGGATTAGCGCGACCCGGCCGTCGCCCATGATGGTGGCACCGGCAAAGGAAGTGACGCCTTTGAGTTGCTTGCCCAGCGGTTTGACGACGATTTCCTCGGTGTCATTGATCTTGTCCACCACCAAGCCGAAGGGATGCCCGTCGGCCTGGACGACGACGATGTTGACCGCTTCCACGTCGGAGGCGGAGGCGGCCGCCGTGGCGCTGGCAAATTTCAATTCGCGGTTCAAGTGAACGAGCGGCAGGAGCTGGCCGCGCAACCGGTAAACCGGCGCGCCGTGAATGAATTCGATTTGTTTGCGGGCCTGCTCGCTTTCCAGCCGCACCAACTCCAGCAGGTTGACCTGCGGAATCGCGAAGCGATCGCCGCCGCTGGTGATGACGAGGGCGGGGATGATGGCGAGGGTGAGCGGGATCTTGATCTTGAGCGTGGTCCCTTCACCGGGCCGGCTTTGCAGGTCCACCGTGCCGCCGATCTTCTCGATGTTGGTCTTGACCACGTCCATGCCGACCCCCCGGCCGGAGACGTTGGTGATCTTTTCCGCCGTCGAAAATCCCGGCAGGAAAATGAGGTGCAGCGCCTCGTGCTCACTCATGCGGGTGGCTTGCTCGGTCGTAATCAATCCCTTTTGCACCGCCTTCTGTTTGACGCGCTCCAAGTCGATGCCTCCGCCATCGTCGGTAATCTCAATGTTCACCTGTCCGCCTTCGTGATAGGCGCGCATCTTCAGGCAGCCTTCCGCCGGCTTCTTGCGTTCCAGCCTTGTTTCAGGCCGTTCGATGCCGTGGTCCACGGAGTTTCGCACGATGTGCGTGAGCGGATCCTTGATGGCCTCGATGATGGTCTTGTCGAGTTCGGTTTCCTTCCCTTCCATCTCGATGCGTACTTCCTTCCCACAGGCGGCGGCCAGGTCGCGCACCACGCGCGGCAGCTTGCCCCACACATTGCCGATGGGTTGCATGCGCGTCTTCATCACACTGCCTTGCAACTCGGTCGTGATGAGATTCAACCGCTGCGACGTCGCCAGGAAGGCGCTGTCCGCCGACTGGCTGGTGAACTGAAGCACCTGGTTGCGCGCCAGCACCAGTTCACCGACGAGATTCATCAACTTGTCGAGCAGCCCGACATCCACGCGGATGGAGCTGTCAGACACGGCTGATCCACGAGACTCCGTAGATTCACCGGATGCCGGTGCCGGTTCCGGATGGGGCGGGGGAACGGACGTCATCGCCGCAGCCGGCGCAGCGACCGGAACAGGCGTGGGGGCCGGAGCAGATGCGGGAGCCGCAACCACCACCGGTTCGAACTCGGCTGGCGGCGGTGATGAGATGGCCGGAACAGGAGCAATCACAGTCTGCGCGGGCTGGATCGCCACAGTGGCGGAAGGAAGTGCGGCGGGCGCGGCTGCGGATGGCTCCACGCATTTGCCGTCGTTCAACCGCGTGAGCAGTTCGATGAGTTCAGGAAAATCCTTTTCTCCCGGACTTCCTGTGCCTTCGATCTGGCCGAGCATCCAGCGCACGGCATCCACCGTGGCCAGCAGCGCGCTGGTGATCTCCGGGTTGACCGTGAGCACGCCATCGCGAAGCTTGCTCAGAAGATTTTCGCCAACGTGCGCGACGGCCTCCAGCTTGCCGAAGCCAAGAAATCCGCTCGTCCCCTTGAGCGTATGAATCGTGCGGAAGATGCTGGCCAGCGTATCCTTGGCGTGAGGATCTTTTTCCAACGCGACCAGATCCCGGTCCAGCCGGTCGATGTTCTCGTAACTCTCAACAAGGAACTCTTTAGTAATTTCGTCCATAGCGGTGGGGTGATTTAGGGATGGGAATGGGGATGGCACGGGCGGGGGAGGCTGCCGGCAAGGGATGTCTCGGCGGCGAGGGACTGGCGCCACATTTGGTTTTGCACGCAGGCATTCATAAGCGTTTCGTATCGGTCTTCACATGCAGCCTGCCTCGGCGAACAGTGCGGGAAGAATCATCCCACACCGACCATTGGCAGCACTGTCTGCTTCGACTTACAGGCCCTTATGTCCTGTCCGATAGAAGCGCTCGCAAACCAAGTTTGCCGAGCCTGCCCCTTCAACGGCTCCTCCAAAGAAATCTTGAGAAACTTTTTGGAATTATTTTCACAGTCATCCCACAGGGCAGTCTGCGGAGGGCAAAAGCTTTGCGTTCCCGAAGGTTTTCGAGCGGTGCATTCCAAAGAGAGTTTGTTGAGGAGGTCCGCAATGGGGGACGCGGTGCCAGCTATTCGTTGTTTCCGGTGAATCAGACATGAGTTAATGCCAGCCGAGCGCGGTGCGTGCCGCGATTCAGTGTTCGCTGGACGTTCATGGACTTCGGGTGATTAAACCTCGGCTGCCCGCCACGCCGAATTCGAAGCCGTGCGGCACACCGAACTGCAACGCTTCTGGCAGGACGCCCGCCGCATGCCTCCCTCGTCTTCGACTGGCTCATGGCTCAAGCAAACGCTTCTTCCAGTCCAATTCCACTACTCCATTGACGCAGGTGGTATCAGATCTCTTGCGGGAACATCCGCTGCGCGGCGTTGGAAAAATACAGTGTCCCGATCACGAATGTCCGGTTTAGCAAATCGGGAAACGGCCAGTGCAACCCGCCGCTCAAACCGGCAGTCCCGGTGAGATGCGCGGGTGAAGGAAGAAGCCGGAGTCCTTCGTAGCTGCGCCGATCCGGCGGAGAGCGAAACCACCGGGGAGCCAAGGGAGGGCACTCATGCACACGCGACCCAGCGCAGTGCGGGACGCGGGGATGGCCGGACAGAGGGAGCGCATCTCTTTGACCGGATAGCAGCCCCGCCGAAAGTTCAGAAGCTGCAACGGGCGCTCTACCGGTCTGACACGGGGCGAGCACGCCAAGCCAGACTCGGAGACGGCGGATCATTAACCCGAGCGCGCAGGTCCGGCTCCTTGAAAATGTATAGGTAGTCCGGTTGAAGTGCTGGTATCTTGGGGGCATCAAGACGACAGATTTCAAAGGCGTGGTTCATTCCGATCCTGAAATCATGGGAGGCACGCCGGTCTTTGTCGGCACACGCGTCCCGCTTCAGAACCTGATTGATTACCTGGAAGGTGGCGAGTCCATCGAGGATTTTCTGGATGGTTTTCCTTCCGTGCAGCGGACACAGGTCATCGCGGTGATTGAGGCGGCCAAGCTCAAGATGTTGGAGACGGTTTGAGCCATGCGCGTCCTGATTGACGAGTCCCTGAACTGGCGGTTGAGCCGCGCGCTCACCGGGAGCAATCCTCCGAGACACCCCATCCAATTCGCCATGCGTCGGAGCCGCGCGTGGAAGGTGTTCGCGCGCACGCGAGAATCCTTGGTGCATCCCGCAGCGGTCGCGGCGCGAGGCTCGCCGCGTCGGACCACGAGCCGTCCCGCTGCGACCGTGGACTGCGGTCCTCAACCATGGTGCCGAGCGGCGCTCTCAATGTTGAATGCCTTGGAAATTTCCTTCCTTTGCCCTGAACCCTTTGCTATCCAACCGGCATGATTCGCCGGGTTGCTTTTGTTTGGGCTGTGATCGCTTTGTCGGTCTGCGGAATGTTGTCGGCACGGGCTGCCACGTATTCGTTGAATGACGGGACGACGTTGGAAGGCGACCCCATTTCTCCCACCGCTCAGGGGCTCGTCGTGAAGAAGGCGGACGGCTCCTTCGCTCCGCGTGTCGGCTGGACGAATTTCACCCAGCAGGCCCTGAAGGATTTCGCGAAACAGCAGCCCAAGGCGAAGTCTTTTGTCGAACCGTTTCTCGAAGAAGACGAAAACGACGCGGACAAGGCGCCCGCGCTCATCATCAAGCCCAAGGAGCATGACCGTCTGGAACGTCCTGATCCGAAGGCCGGCCTGGGCTCCGTGTTTTCCTCCGGGCTGAGCGTTGTTCTCATCCTTCTCGTGTATGCCGGAAACATCTACGCCGGATTCGAGATCGGCATCTTCCGCAATTATCCTCCGGCCCTCGTCTGCGGCATCGCAGCGGTGGCTCCGGTGATTGGGCCCGCCGTTTTCCTCTGCATGCCTCCGCGCCTGAAGAAGAGCCTCGACGAGCTGGCCGCAGAATCCATGGCCGAGCACGGTGGCGGTGCTGAAGCGCCGCAGCTTTCTTACGTGCATCCCGGTTCGCAGGAAGCCACGCCCGAGGCGCAGGCGGCGGCGGACAAGGCGGCGGCGGAGGCGCTTGTCTCCATCTATCAGCGCGGCAAGACCTCGTTCAACCGCCGCTTCTTCGAGACCAAGTTTGCCGGCTTCCTCAAGGTCGTGCCGGGCGATGCGGAGAAGGACAAGGAGATTTACGTGAAGTCCGCCCGCGGCGAATACGTCGGCCATCGGCTGACCCGCGTGCAGGCGAACGAAATCATTCTTCAAGTCCACAAGGGCGAGGCGACTTCCGACGTCATCATTCCTTTCCCTGAAATTGTCGAAGTCCAGGTCCGTCCCCGGAGTTCCTGAAATCCTTAACGCGTTGTTGCCATGAGCCAGACCGAACTGAGAACCATGAAGTACCGGACCATCCTGCTCTTCGGAGCGCCCGGTTCCGGCAAGGGCACGCAGGGAAAAATCCTCGGCTCCATCCCCAACCTGTTCCACTTCGCGTGCGGCGACGCCTTCCGCAATCTGCGCATCGAGGACCGCATGGGCCGGCTCTTCATCGAATACTCCAGCAAGGGCCAGTTGGTGCCGGATGAACCGACCATCGAGCTGTGGGCCAAGAACATTCGGGCCAGTTCGCTCGACGGAAAGTTCAACCCGACGCACGACATCCTGGTGCTCGACGGCATTCCGCGCAACGCCAGGCAGGCCGAGATGCTCAAGGACACGCTCGACGTCCGCGCCGTCTTCTTCCTCCACTGCTCGGACCAGAGCAAGATGATCGAACGGCTCCAACGCCGCGCTCTGCGCGAGAACCGTCTCGACGACGCCAACCTCGAAGTCATCAAGAAGCGCCTGGAAACCTACGAGAGCGAGACGAAGCAGGTTCTGGATTTCTACGGGCCTGGCATCGTCCACACCATCGACGCCACGCAGTCGCCGCTCGAAGTTCTCCGCAAGATTCTCGACACCGTTTCCCACATCCAGTGGTGAGCCGCCTCCTGCGGTCCGCTCCGGGAACGAGACGCGGCCAGCGCGTTCATGGTTGAACAAACGCCGCGACCCATCGACCTCATGTCTCCCCTGCGAATCATCTTCATGGGCACTGCGGATCTGGCCTGCGCCAGCCTGCGCGCACTGTGCCGCGAGAAATCCTTCCAAGTGATCGCCGTCGTGTCGCAGCCCGACAAGCCGAAGGGCCGTGACATGAAGCTCCAGCCGACGCCCGTGAAGGAGCTCGCGATGGCCGAGGGACTGCCCGTCCTGCAACCGCGCCGCGCGCGGGATGAGGAGTTCATCGCCGAACTTCGTGCCCTGCAGCCGGACCTCATCGTCGTCGCCGCCTACGGCCAGATTCTCCCGCAATCGCTGCTCGATATTCCGCGCCTCGGCTGCCTGAACGTCCACACCTCGCTGCTCCCGAAATATCGCGGCGCGGCTCCCATCCAGTGGGCGATTCTCGATGGCGACGCCGAGACTGGTGTCACCATCATGAAGATGGACGCGGGCCTGGACACCGGCCCGATGCTGAGCACGGTGAAGACCGCCATCACTCCAGAAGACAACGCCCAAACGCTGCACGACCGGCTGGCATCGCTGGGCAGCGAACTGTTGGTGAAGACGATCCCCGGCTACGCGGCGGGCAATGTCGCGCCCGTGACGCAGCCGGCGGAAGGCGTTTCCTACGCCCGGAAAATTTCCAAGGAAGACGGCCAGATCGACTGGGCGCAGCCGGCGCGCGTGCTGTGGAACCGGGTGCGCGGCTTCACGCCGTGGCCGGGGGCTTTCACTCATTTGATCGAAGACGGCAGGCCGCGCCTGCTGAAGGTCTGGCTCGCTCAAGCTGAACCCGACATCTCCGGATCGCCGGGCGAGATTCTGCGCGCCGACAAGCAGGGAATCGTGGTGGGCTGCGGCCAGCAATCTCTCCGCATCCTTCAGTTGCAGCGCGAAGGCGGACGCCGCTTGAGCGCGCAGGAATTCCTCGCCGGCCACCCGCTCGCCATCGGCTCCCGTCTCGGCGCGCATTGAGAAGGGCGGCACCGCTCGCGATGACCCGGACTGAATCTTACTTCAAATCCACCCGCTTGCCGGTCCTGGCTGATTCACGGGCGGCGTCCAGAATTTCCGTCACGGTCATGTTCACTTCCAATGAGGAAAGCCCGGACGGCCTGATCTCTCCGCGCACCACCGCCGCCAGATAGGAGAGCGGATCAGCTTCAGCGCCCCGCAGCGGAGTGGCTGGCGTTTCGCTTTCTGGTGAATTGCCGGAGCGCAGCCGGAGGACATCCTTGCGCGGCACGAGCAACTGTCCCGACTTCCCGTAAATCTCCATGTCCTTGCGATCATAGGGCCAGTTCCATGACGCCTGAATGATTCCTTGGGCATGCGGATAGGTCAGCACGATGGTCGCCTCATCATCCACCTTGGGATAAACGTCCGGCTTGATCTGCTGCGTCACGGCGAAGACCGAGGTGGGCCGCTGGCCTTTCATCAGCCAGGTGATCAGGTTGGCGCCATAGCAGCCAAAATCCATGACGGCTCCGCCGCCGTTGAGCACCGGATCGGTCAGCCATTGGAGGAAGTCAGCCGAGCACCCGATCTCCTTCGGACCACGATGCCCGTCATGCACCACCACCTTGCGGATGTCTCCGATGGCCTGCTGATCGTGGATGATGGAGAACGCCTGCTGATTGGCCGCATACCAGGTCGTTTCGTAATTCACCAGCACCTGGATGCCTCCCTTCTTCGCCGCCGCCTGCATGGCCAGGGCGTGCTCCATGTTCACGGCGAGCGGCTTTTCCATCATCACGGTGATTCCGTGCGGCGCGCATTCCTCCACGACGCGCCGGTGATCGAAGGTGCTGGTGAAGGTCGCCACCCCCTGCACGTTGGTCTTGGCGAGCAGGGCGGACAGCGTGGGATGAAAGAGGTTGGTGCTCAGCTTGTAGTTTCGGGCGTAACTCGCGGCCAGCTCCTGGTCGGCTTCCACGATGCCGACGAGCTGGAGGTCGCTCCGGTCGCGTGCGCCCGGAATAAACCCGCGCGCATGGTCATGGGCAAGCCCGACAATCGCAAAGCGCACAGGCGGCTTTGCAGGTTGAGCATGACCGGGCAGAACGATGAGACCCAGCAGTCCGGCAGCAATGGCGAGATGTGTTTTCATGGCGACAAGCGGTTTTGTATCGAGCACGCGCCGCGATACAGGGCTTCGTAGCGCGGGATGATGACTTCAGCGGAAAAGCGTTCCTGCGCGCGCTGGCGGGCGGCGCGGCCTTGAGCCGTTCGTCGGGCAGGATCGCGGACCAGTTGCTCCACGGCCTCGGCGATGGAACCGGCGTCTCCAGCCGGCCGCATGAATCCAGTCACGTTGTCCTCGATGACTTCCGGAATGCCGCCGACCCGCGTCGCGACGCTGGGACAGCCAAAGCACATCGCCTCCAGGATGCCGAGGCAGAAGCTTTCCGTGTCCGACGTGAACAGGCCCAGGTCGGCAACCTGAAGATAGTCTTCAATGACATCGACCTTCTCGCGCACGATCACCTGGCTCTCCAGCCCCAGCCGTTTCACTTCAGGAACGAAGGGCGCGAAGCTGCCACCGGCGAGGATGAGCAGTTTGAAAGCGTCGCGCGGGCGGATGCGCGCCGCCGCTTCCAGCAGCAAATCAATGCGCTTCAGCGGACGGAGATTCGATGAGTGAACGATCAAGGCTTCGTCGTTCAGGCCGAGTTCACGGCGAACTTCTTCCGGCGTCCGGCGCGGCGGACGCGGCACGTAGAAATTGTGGATGACTTCCATCGGGCCGTCGAAGCCGAGCACGCGCTGCGTTTCCACGCGCAGGAAATCGGACACCGTGGTCACGGCATCGGAGCAGTTCAGCGCGTGGCGGATGGCGGGGCCATAGCCCGGATCATGACCGAGCAGCGTGGTGTCGGTGCCGTGCAAGGTGGTGACCACGCATGGCTGCTGGGCGGGCGGCAGCATGTCGCGCGCGAGAATCGCCGCCGTCGCGTGCGGCACGGCGTAATGAACGTGCAGGACGTCCAACTGATGATCGCGGCTCACTTCCGCCATGCGGACGGAGAGCGGCAGCGTGTAGTCGGGATACTTGAAGAGCTCGTAGTCGTTGATCGTGACCGGATGAAAGTGCAGGCGCGGCGCGTTTGCGGGCAGCCGGAACGGACGTTCGTAGCTGATGAAATGAACGTCGTGGCCGCGTCGCGCCAGCCCTTCGCCCAAGGCGGACGCCAGCACGCCGCTGCCGCCCACCGTGGGATAGCAGGTGATGCCGATTCTCAGCGGGCGATCCGTGTTCATTTCAAAAGCGTCGCGCTCCACGGCTCAAGGACGCCAGCGAGCCGACGACGACGGGATCGTTTGGATACAAGGCAATCGCGTGGCTGACGCCGGCGCGCACGCCGAGCGAACTCGCGCGCATGAGCTGAAGCTCCACATAGTTTCGCGTGCGGCCTTGGGAAGCGTGCGCGCGCATGGCATCGGTCCAGGCCTGGACAATCGCCGGAGCGGAAACATCGATCAGGAACGGCGTGAGGTCGCGCGGTTCGGATTCCGGCGACACGGCATAGTAGAACAACTGCCCGATGCTGTGCGGCGGCAGATCGCGCAGCTCCTTCACGCCGCCGTAACGCGCGAGCCGCGCCGCATCGCGCACCAGCGCGCCGAGTCTGGCGTGATCGGGATGCTGGTTTTCGACGAGGCTGGGCGCGAGCACGATGCCGGGCCGCGCGCGGCGCATGATGGCCGCCAGCTTGATGGCGTGCGCCGCCTTGATCTCAAGATGCGCGTCTCCATCCAGCCCGATAAATTCCAAAGTGGCTCCCATCAGCTTCGCCGCCTTCTCCGCTTCCGCCGTGCGTTCATCCGGTGTGCCGTTGGTCCCGGATTCGCCGCGTGAACATACGACCAGATGAACGCTGCGGCCCGCCTGCGTTTCCGACGCGATCACTCCGCCGCAGCCAAACTCGATGTCGTCAGGATGCGCGCCGAAGGCCAGCAGCGGGGGAAGTTCAGTCGGGGAGTTCGGCATAGGCTTCATCGGATCGATCAATGGGATCGCGGCGCACAAAGGTGATCTCAGGCGCTTCCTCCTGACGGAGGTAGGCCTGCTCGCCCGCGCCGGCGATGTAGTGGGTGCAGCACAGGACGGACTGCATCCAGCGCAGACGCGTGTCGCGGGCCGGCGTGATGTCCGTCTTGCCGAAGGCTGTCATGGGCAGCGTCACGAACGAGTCGCCGCCTTCGTGGAGCTGCAGCGCGTCATTTGCAAACCGGGCGCGCACGACTTCGCCCTGATACGGCACATCCACGAAGAACTCCGCGACGTCGCAGGCCGCACCGCGAAAGGCCGCGTCGCTGGAACGCACCACGCGGATGCCCTCCAGGAGCCCCATGAGCCGGTACATTTCCAGGCAGAAGTCGGCGACGAGGCTGGCGGAAGCCTGCTGGAACCGTTCGATCAACCGGCTGCTGACATAGTTCGGCAGTTGCAGCGCGGTCTTGGACTGCCAGTCCGGAGAAATCTTCTTCAAGAACAGCGGGGAAAACTTCCGTTGAATCTTGTTCTCCACGGCGAAGTTCAACGGCGCGACCTCATTGGTTTTGCGGTGGCGCAGAATCGTGCGCGTTTCGCGCGGGTCATGGTCGCTGTCGTGACAGAAGAAAACGATCTCGCCGCCCAGCTCGGACTGAAGCCGTCGTGCGGTCTGAATCTTGGCGAAGAGGAAGCGGCGCGGGAAAAAGCCGCACGGCTGCTGGCCAAAGGCAATCACCGGGCTCATGTGGCGGGGCGTTCCTCGGTTGCTGGCCGGTCGCCGCCGCCCAGCGTGGCCTGGAGAATCAGGCTGAAGACAATGCACGCGGCGCAGCCGATGACGTTGTACCAGAGATAGCTGATGCTCAGGGAAAAGTACATCACGATGACGAGCGCCTGGGCGGTGATGGCGGCGAAGAACACCGCCGTGCCGCGCACATGCTTGAGAAAGAAGGCGACCAGGAAAATGCCGAGGACGACGCCATAGAAAATGGAGGCGATGATGTTCAGCGCCTCGATCAGATTCTCTGCAAAACTCGCGAAGAGCGCAAAGCCAATGGCGAAGAATCCCCACAGGGCCGTGAACCATTTCGCCGCCCGGACATTCCGCGCCTCGTCATGGGCCGCGAGCGGACGGAAGTGCCGCCACAGATCAATCGTGCTCGTCGTCCCCAGCGCGTTCAGTTCACCCGCCTTGGACGACAGGGCCGAGGCGAACATCACCGCCAGCAGCAGTCCGATGACGCCATGCGGGAGCTGCGACATGATGAACGTGATGAAGACGTAGTCCGAATCCTTCACCTTGGCGCGGGGGTCTGCGGCGAGCATGGCGTCCTTGGCTTCCTTGCGCACGGCGTCCACTGACCGCTGCGCCGCGATCAGCTCCGACTTCGCAGTGGCGGCCGCCGGCTCTCCGCTGTTTCGCACCGTCATCCAGGCGGCGATCTTCTCCTGCTTGGCCGTGTGCAGAGCGCGATGCTTTTCCTCAATCACACGAAACTTGGCGGCCTCCGGTCCTTCGGCGTGGCGCTGCCATTCGACGCGGTTGAAGAACACCGGGGTGTCCGGCTGGAATTGAAAGAAGACAAAGAGCAGCGCGCCGATCATCACGATGAAAAACTGCATGGGTATCTTGAAGACGGCATTGAACATCAGCCCCAGCCGGCCTTCGCGCGCCCCCGCTCCGCCGATGTAACGCTGGACCTGCGACTGGTCGGTGCCGAAATAGGACAGCGAGAGGAAGAGTCCGCCGAGCAGTCCGCTCCAGAACGTGTAGCGCCGGTCAGGATCAATCGAGAAGTCCACCGCCTGCAGCTTGCCCATCGCTCCGGCCATTTCCATCGCTCCGACGGGCAGCTTCGTCAGCAGAATCACGAAGGCGGTGATCATGCCGCCGAAGATAACGGCCATCTGCCACTTCTGCGTCAGGCTCACCGCCGCGCTGCCGCCGGTCACCGTGTAGATGATCACGAGGAGGCCGGTGAAAATGATCGTGAGGTTGATCGACCAGCCGAGGACGCTGGAAAGGATGATGGCCGGCGCGTAGATCGTCACGCCGCTTTGCACCCCGCGTTGCAGCAGGAACAGGCTGGCTCCGAGCAGCCGGGTCTTCGCGTCGAACCGTTTGCCCAGATATTCGTAGGCCGTGTAAACCCCGAGCTTGCGATAGATGGGCAGAAACACCGCGCAGACGATGATCAGCGCCAGGGGAAGCCCGAAGTAATTTTGCACGAACGCGATTCCGCTCTCGTAAGCCTGCCCCGGCAGCGAGAGGTAGGTGATGGTGCTCGCCTGCGTGGCCATGATGGAGAGGCCGATGGTCCCCCATTTCGTGCTGCGGCTGCCCTTGAGATACGTGTCGAGATGTTCGGTGTGCCGCGTGCGCCAGGTGCCATAGGCGGCGATGCCGAGCATGGTCCCCAAGAGCACGACCCAGTCCGCGAGATTCATGCGAAGACTCGCGTGAAAATGGCGAGCAGAAGGACCAGCAGGACGAACCAGCCGAACACAAAGAGGTAAACCCCGCTCCACGAACGAAAGCCGGGCACGCCGGGCGGTTCGTCTTCCGGCGGGTGATTTGGAGAATGGTCAGGAGGCACGGACGACATCATTGTCCGAGGGAAACAAGGTTGGCAAACAAACGGTACGCGCCGGGCACGCCTGCGGGAAGCTGACGGAAGAAGGCGACTCCGGTGTAAACGTAATGACCCTTGCCGTGCTTCGCGACCAGGATGCTGCTGAGCAGCGGTTCTTCGCCGGGATCGCCCATCGACAGCAACGGCTCGTATTGGTCCTTGTCCCAACTGCTAGGAAAATAAGCGCCGCGCTCCTGCACCCAGCCGTCGAAATCCGCCGGGCCGATGCGGTTCGGCGTCGTCAAGGCCGCGTGGCCGGGAGCAAGCAGCGTGACAGGTGCGCGCTCGTCGGTGACGCGTTGTCGGGGGGCCGGGCCTTGGATCGAAAGCGGGTAAGGCCCGAGCGTCTTTCCATTCAAGCCGTCCGGCCGGTTGTATTGCACGATCACCGTCCCGCCATTCTCGACGTAGGCGAAGAGGTTGGTCAGGCTGGACGCGACATCCTTTCGCTCGTTGAATGCGCGCACGCCGACCACAATGGCGTCGAGGCCCCGCAATTTCTCAGGCGTCAGATTGGCTCCCGCCAGCGTCGTGACGGTGTAACCCAGTTCCGCCAATGCCTGCGCCGTGCTGTCGCCTGCGCCCGGCAGGTAGCCGACGTTCTTTCCGCGCGCCGCGAACTCGACGCTCACCACGCGGGCGCGGGCTGCCGGCTGCAACAGCATCAGCGGCAGATGTGAGTAGTTGATCTCAATGCGCTGATTGGAGAAGCGCTGGCCGTTCACGGTCACGCTGGCCGTCAGGCGTTCGGAAGCGGGCTTCTCGGGCGCGGTGACGTTGAATTTGAAGCGCGCTGTCTCGCCGACGTTGCCGAGGCGAAACGGCTGCTCGGCGGGAGTGGCTTTCCAGCCAGCCGGAGTTTCCAACCGCAGCAGGCCGTTCTGGTTGGAGCGAGCCGCAATGATTTCCACCGTGACGGCGCGTGTCGAGCCGGGCGAGAACAGCGAGACGTCAGCCGCAAAGCGCAGCGACACTGGAGGAATCACATCAACCCGGCGACGGCGTTCCTTCCCGGAGTTCTTTTCGAGGAAGACCGGCTCGTCGTTTACCACCAGAGTTTGCCCGCCGATCTCGAACACGTACTCAATGGGGAAGGCGGGCGCGTTCTCCGGCGAACCGATCAGGCTGGGATCATCGACGCGAAAGATGCCGCTGCTGCCTTCTTCCCGCAGCCAATAAGGCTGTGTCATGGCCGAACCGGTGGGCGCGCGCAAAACACTTTCCACCGTTCGCGGCTGATTGGGCTGGAGGTTTTGTGCGGCTGGCGAGGTGACTTCCAAGTTGCGCGCGCGGGTTTGCACCCAGCGCACGGGCACGCCCGCCTTCATGGATACGGTGTGGCGAAGGTTCAGGCGTTCACCCGGAACGACCTCGGGCTGCGAGGCGATGGTTTCCACCGAAAGCCCAAGGCACGCCTGGAGGATGCGGTCGAGCTGGGCGCGCTTGTCGTTGACCACGGGATCGGAAGTCAACGCCGCGAGTTTCGTTCGGATGGCGAGCAAAGCCGGCACGCTCGCGGACGGATCGTCGTTCTTGAACGCACTGATCGCGCTTCGCGTGAGCGTGCCAATTTCCGATCCCCCGGGCATCCGCGCCCACGTCGTGTCGATGCCGTCCATCAAATCGTTGGTGGCAGGTTCGCCGCCGAGCACGACGAACGTCTGCATGTTCGGCCCCCCGCCGCCGCGTCCGCCAAAATTGCCAAACCCCTGGGTGATGTGCATGGCACGGCTGCGTCCGGCGATGGCGCCGAACGGCTCGCCAGTCACCGGATCGTTGCCGCCGATGTCGATGCTGACGCTGGGTCTGGCCGGTGAACCGCCGCCGCGAGATCCGCCGCCGCCATTCCATGCGACTCGTTTGGGCTGCCACGGCGTGAGGCCTTGCGCGAGGTGTTCGGGATACGCCTTTGGATCTCCGGCCAGCTTGAAAGCTTCAACGCCAAGAATGCCCGAGGCGGTGTGATGTCCGTGCCCGCCGCTGCCGGGCGGAATGGGGAAACGCGTCACGACGACATCCGGACGGAACTGGCGGATGACGCGGACGACATCGGCCAGCACCTGGTCCCGGTCCCAAAAGCGCAGGGTTTCCTCCGGCGTTTTCGAGAAGCCGAAATCAATGGCGCGGGTGAAGAACTGGCGTCCGCCGTCCAGCCGGCGCGCGGCGAGCAGTTCTTGGGTGCGGGCCACGCCGAGCTTCTCGTCGAACTCCGGCCCGATTTCGTTCTGCCCTCCGTCGCCGCGCGTGAGCGAGAGATACGCCGTGCGATAGCCGCGGCCACGCGCGAAGTAAGTGAGCAGCGCGGTGTTCTCGTCGTCGGGATGCGCGGCGACATGCAGCACGGTGGCGACGGTCCCGAAGCTGCGCAGCTCCTGAAGAATCGCGGCCGGCGTAGTGGGGACCATCTCGCTCGCATCGGCTGTCACGGTCGCTACAGATGCCACGGCGCAGGCCGCGCCCCACTGAAGCGCGTTCAGAACACGACTGATCTTCGAGCTGCGCGCGGGCTTCATATGAACGGCTTCACGGATCGGAAGGAGCAGGGCAATCGATTCGGCGCAGATTATTTCTTAACCACGAACGGCACGGAGAATTCCGCATTGTCCCACGAGAGCTTGATCAGCCCTCCGCCTGCCGGATTCTTTTGCACGCCCATGGTGAATCGTTCGACCGCTGACGCAGTTGCGGCCTTGGTGAGGTCCACGCGCGCGAGATCGTTCTTCTCATCCACGCCCACGCCCCATTGGCCGATTTTTTTGCTGATGGCCAGCTTCGACGCGCCAGCTTCGTCGGGAACCATGTAGAGCGTGTAAGCTCCGGCGGGCACCGCCGCGCCACCGATTTCAATCGGCTGCTGCGTGATCAGGAGCGTGGCTTCATCCGCGCCCAGGCGCCACGCCTTGCCGTAAGGCACGAGTCCGCCCCAAATCTTCCGCGCCTCGCCCGTCTTGGGATTCTTGAGGTGAGGACGTCCGTAAGTAAGCGTGACGCGATTGCCGTCAATCACGGCGCTGGTGGTTTCGTGGGGACTGTTGCCGCCGGTCGAGGCAACACGCGGAGCCTGCTGGGCGTTGGCGGACAATCCGCTGACGAGGAGCGCCACCAAGGCGAGAGAGGAGAGGAGCTTTTTCATGGGAGGTGTGGAGTGAATGGTTTCAGGATGCTTTAGAATTCTTGCACGCTGGAATCGTTCCGTTCTGACGGACGGAGTCTGGCGCGGCTTGGATTCACGTATAAGACAGCCATGTGATACGAGTCGAGACAGTTCACACCGGGGTTTGGTTTCAGTCCTTCACACGGCCCGGTGAGTTTTACATTGGATGTTCCCGCCGTGGCCCGGCCAGGCCACTGGCGATACGCATCCAGCATCCAAAGGCCCGGAGGGCCGTGACATGTTAACCGATGGCGTGAGCCGCTGGTTACGGTGGAGTTGAGGTCAAACTCCGGCAGGGGCGAAACCAGGGCTGACGCATATCAATCATGGCCACCGATTTTATTGGGACGAACTCGTCATCCTGTCAGCTTCCGGGTCGCGGAGCGACCATCTGACGGTAGCCGTGGGCTTCAGCCCACGGTGAAGAAGCAAAGGAATGCGTCGCGGAGCGACGCCTGAAAGCCATTGATGGATGGAAGCGGGCCTTCAAACGTCGCTCCGCGACGAGGACGGTTTCGGTCCAGAGGTCCGTGGGTTGAAGCCCACGGCTACCATCGCCTCCTCGCTCCGCGAGGGGGAGGGCCAGTCCATGTCATCAAAAGTCAGGAGAACCTGCCTGCACGCGTCAGCCTTGGGGGCGAAACATCGCGGGTGAGGCGGGCGGAAGTTTCTGGGTGGAACGGGCGACCCGCCCGTTCTCGGCGGCAACTTGCCGCCGAGCTTCGGCACGAACGTGCTTGAACGGATTGGTGGATGGGTGGCGCACGCAGAGCGGCGGGCGGGTCGCCCGCCGCAACGGGCCGGTGGCCCGTTCCACCCGGACCAACTGCGGACCGTTGCCAGAGCCTCACCCACTTTTAATCACACCCCGATCACGTCCCAGCCCAACCTTTGCATTGCACCGGGTGGCGTCGGTCTCTACAACTTTCACGCAATGAACCTCACCGCAGGCTGACGGCATTTGACCAACAGGATGGACTCTCAACCGCCCAAATATCGGCGCGAATTTTTCAAAAGCCCGCATCATGTGTGGCTTGGTTTGCTGACGCTCGGCGCAGGTCTCATCGTGGGCGCGGACTACCGCATCGCGCTCCTCGCCGCGCCCGCCGCGTATCTGCTCGGCTGGGTGTATCTGCCGGACATGGGTTTCTTCCGAGGCTGGGTGGACCGGCGTCGGCTCTCCGCGCAGCAGGCCGCCGGACTCGCGGAGGCGGCGGAGTTTCTCAAGAAGCGCGATGACCTGCTCGCCAAGCTTTCCGCGCCGCGCCGCCAGCATTATCACGCGTTGACGGTGGTCTGTCGCGACATCGAGCAGGCCAGCGCGGACCAAGGATTGTCGCCGGGCGATCTGAATGCCGACCCGCGCCTGCGCAAGCTCGACGAGCTGATGTGGACGCATCTGCGCATGCTCATCATCGAGGAGTCACTCGACCGTTTCCTGGAAACCGAACGGCGCGACAACGTGCCGGGCGCGCTCGCGGAGGCGGAGGAGGAAGCGGCTGCTTTGACGGCGGATTACGACGCGCTCAAGGCCAAGGGGACGAGTGCCACGCTGCTGGAACCGAAGGAGAGGCTGCTCTCATCGCGACTAGAGCGGCTCGAAGTCTTGCGCAAGCGCGTGCAACGGATCGAACAGGCGCAGGCGAACTTGCGGCTGGTGGTGTCCGAGCAGGAACGGCTGGAGCAGCAAATTAAACTGATTCGCGCCGACGCCATCGCGAGCAAGAACACGGAGACGTTGACGGCGCGCATTGATGCGACGGTCGAGCATCTCGATCAGACGAACAAGTGGCTGGCCGAGATGGATGAGTTCAAGGATTTGGTCGGTGAAATGCCCGCGACACCGATGCGGCTCGGCTACGAGTCGGCGACGGGCCAGACCCCGCCGCGTTTGCCGCAGATGCCGGGTCGAGTACGGGAGGGGCGATGAAGAGGGGAACGTCAGGAGTAAAACGTGAAGCGTGAAACGTAAGGAGGATTAACCATGAGCAAGCAAGGGACAGAACCGGTGGGCGTCGAAACCAAGCCGGTGGACGTAGGCGAAGGCGCGGGGCGCCTGCCATTGCGCGGGTGGGCGCTGGAGATGGCGCGGCGTTGGAACGCCGGCACTTACTCGCTCTTCGTTCTGCACGGAAACATCTTCGATGTCTTCCCGGTGCAAAGCGGACCCAAGACCAGCTATCTGCCGTTGAAAACATTTTTGTCGAAGCGCCTGTTTCCTGACCGCAGCTTTCTCCTGTTCTACGACATCGGCGACGGGCTGAGCTTCGGTTCGGCGGAGATGCAGAAGCGGTTCTTCGAGTGGCTGGCGGTTTACGACGATGTGGAGGGCACGTCGTTTCATCAGCAAGGTCCGCCGCGCGAATTCACGAAGCTCGCGCCGTTGCTGCGCCGCTTCTTCCTGCGCACTTCCGACGACGGAAAGGAACGCAAAGGCGTCACGCTCATCATCGATTTTCCAGAGAAGGTGATTCCGGCCAGCGAGGAAGCGGGCGCGAGCTTGGATGAGCGGATGGCGCTGGTGACCTTGCTGAAGTGGGCGGCGTCGCCTGAGCTGCGCCAGTTGGACATCGGCATCGTGCTGGTCACGGAATCGTCGGCAGAACTGCACGCGGACCTGCTGCAGAATCCGCACGTCGCGCAGGTGCGGATTGATCTGCCCGATGCGGAGGAGCGGCTGCGCTTCCTGCAATCCGGCTGGGCCGAGCACATGGCGGACGGCAAGGCGGCGGCCGAGTGGAGCGATCTTTCCGTGAACGATCTAGCGGTGCGGACGGCGGGCCTGAACCTCCTGCGCGTGCAGCATCTGCTCGCCGAGGCGGTGCGCAACGGCATCCGCGTGTCGCCGGAAAATGTCGCGGCGAGCAAGAAGCGTCTGATCGAGGAGTTCTGCCAGGGGCTGGTGCGCTTCAAGGATCCGAAGCCGGGCGTGACGCTGGAGGCGGTGGCGATTCATCACGCGGCGAAGAAGAAGCTGCGCGAGCTGGCGTGGCTGATCAAGAACGCGAAGACGGACGTGCTGGAGCGTGGCATTCTCGTGCCGGGCCGCGTGGGCGTAGGAAAGACGTTCCTCATCGACTGCTTCGCCAGCGAATGCGCGCTCCCGGTGATGGAGGTCGGCGAGTTCCGGTCGAAATGGGTCGGCGACACGGAGCGCCAGCAGATGCGAATCCTGATGACGATTCGCGCGCTCGGGCCGGTGGTCGTGGTCGTCGATGAGGCGGATGCCGTCTTCGGCGGACGCGATGGCGGTGGCGATGACAGCGGTGTTTCAAGCCGGGTGTTCGCGGCGTTCGCGGCGCACATTGGTGATTCGAGTTTGCGCGGACGCGAGCTGTGGGTGGCGATGACGTCGCGGCCCGACATGCTCGCCATCGACATGAAACGCCAGGGCCGGTTCGGCCTGTGCATCCCGCTGTTTCCGGCGCAGGGACCGGATGATGTCATCGAGATTTTCACCACGCTGGCGCGCATCAAGAAGGTGGCGTTGGCGGAATCAATCCTCTCCTACATCCGCACGAAGCTGGGCGAGTCCCCCCTGACGGGCAGCGATGTGGACGCGATCCTCGTTCGCGCCAAGGAGCGCGCGGTGCTGGCGCTTCGCGACAACGACGTGCAGGTCGGCGATGTCGAGGAGGCGGTGCAGTCGTTCATCGATCCGCTCGACCCGGAGCTGCTCGCCTTGCAGGAACTCGCGGCGGTGCTGGCGTGCTCGGATCGGCGTTATCTTCCGGCGCGTTATCAGGACGCGGATCGCGCGAAGCTGATGGAGGAGTTCGCGAGGCTGAAGGCGCGGGCCGGAAGGCGTTGAGGTCCGGGCGAAGTGTTCAGCCAGAGCGATGCCGAAGTAGGACAGGCTTCCTGCCTGTCTCCGAATGACCACAATTTCCCCAATGATTTGGTGTGCGGAATCCGTGGATGAGCAATAGAGATAAACCCTGTTCCATCGGCCTGCGGGACAGGCTGGAAGCGCTGTCCTGCCGCTTCGTCCCGCTTCAGCGGACTTGGAGGATGCGGAAGAAGCATTGCCCTTCCGGCGGCGGCGCGACGGTGTGGCCGGTGGAGGATTCGGACGCGGTGATGTCGCCGGACAAGTCCGCCCAGTCCGCCGTGAGTCCGTGTTTCACCTGCACGCGGTACGTGCTTCCCGCCGTGGAGAACCAGTTCAAGGTCACGTCATTCCCGGATGCAGTGACGAAGCGCAATGTCGGAGGCGACGGTACGGCGTCGCCGAGCGCGATGGGATCAACACGGAACTTCTTAAACTCGCGCACCTCCAAAAACTTCGCCTCAATGCCGTCGTTGTAGTAGCGGTTCGTGCCGTTGTCGCTGATGATCTGAAAGATGTTCGTGGCGCTCCAGGCTCCAGGATAAACCTCCACGATGCCTTCCGCGTTCAGCCGGCTGAGATCGGCGGCGTGCTCGACCGGCTGGTTCGTGGGATGCCCCGACCAGGTGAAGAGGCGGAAGTTTCCCGGCGGCGGAAGATTGCCTTCGCTGTCGGGCGCGCCGGGTGGTCCGGCGATGATGAGATAGTTCGTCCCCTGATACCCTTCGATGCTGCGGATGGCGCGTCCGCCGAGGTTCAGTTCGATGGGCGCGCCGAATTGCGCCGTGCCAGGGCCGCTGCGCTTGGTGGTGAGCTTGCCGGCGTTCAGCACGGGAATGACCAGCGCGTTCACGCGGTTCGTGGGCGGGACGAGCGGCGCGCGGAAGGCGATGTAGGCGTTGCTGGTGTTGTTCAAGCCGGGAGCCATCGCGAGCCCTTCGATGTTAAAGCCCGCGCCGGAACGATCCTTGGGATCGACGCCTTCCGCCGAACTCGCGCCGAGGCCGTAATAATTCGCGCCTTTGCCATGGCGGCTGGCGGCGTCCCAGTCGATGAGATCGATCTGGAGGTAATCGTAGTGCGTGAGCAGCTTGAGCTGGGAGTTGGTGCCGGTGGCGGAGATGTCCGTGGCGAAGAGCCGCGCGCGGTTGGTCCGCACCGTGGCGTTGAAGGCGTGGGAGTGCGAGCCGACCCAGTAGATGCGGTTGCCGACGCGCGTGGAACCCTCGATGTCCACTTCGCGCGGCGCGCCGTCGGGGTAGAAGTCGGTGATGTGCAGAAAGGGATTCATGTCCTTCACCGCCACCGGACCGCCGGATTTCGTGCGGCTGTAGTAGCGCAGCACCTGGTTTTCGTCGTCGCCGATGATCATCCAGTTCGCATCGATGGGAATGGCGGTCGAGGAATCGCTCACGCCGCTGTGCCATTTCGCGCCGAGACGCCCTTGAGCGGAGGCGGCGTAGGAGAGAAACCCGCGCCGCGAATAAACGCCGTCGCTGACCGTGATGGCGATCTCGGAGTAACCGGCGCCGACGGGTTCGACGGCGAGACGCCATTGGCCGGCGGCGAAATTGGTCAGCGTGATGCTGGCGTCGGGCGCCACCGCCTGGTTGGTGCTGGTGATCGAGAGGACGAGCGCGGCCAGCGGTGAATCGTCATCGCTGATGGTGAAGGTCACGGTCTCGTTCTCTGGATCGCCGATGATGCCGGAGAGCGGCGTGAACGGATTGGGGAAAATGTTCGGCGGCTTCTGGTTGAGGATGCCGGGCGTCATCACGGAACCGGGCGGGCTGTTGCTGCTGACGTTGCCGGAGGCGTAGTCGAGCGAGCCGCCGCTGGTGCCCGCGAGATCGCCGACATGCCACGAGACGGCCGAGCGCGGCGCGTTGCTGCCGGGGAAACGGCTGGCGGCGTCGGGAGTGAAGCCGCTTTGAGTCAGGTTCACGCCGCCATAGATTTCGTCGTTGTTTCCGCCATCCGTCCACGCGATGGCATCGAC
>Ga0163153_10002796_pt1 | contig 24442 bp, 18 predicted proteins | sample OliLakLV19MP6IB1_FD_148629 | JGI IMG/M metagenome (GOLD analysis project Ga0163153, IMG submission 148629) | Freshwater microbial mat bacterial communities from Lake Vanda, McMurdo Dry Valleys, Antarctica - Oligotrophic Lake LV.19.MP6.IB-1 | ecosystem: Environmental > Aquatic > Freshwater >...
ATATACGGCCACGCCGCCCAACAGCGGGGCCGGGGCGACGTGGAGCTTGCGTTTGCCGTCGGAATGGTCGACGACGCCGGTGCGAATCGCTCCCCAACGGACGACGGGCGTCAGTAGCACGGCGGTTAGGAGGGCGACGCCAAAGACCCCCGCGAGCAGCATCATCTTCCTACCGGGGCCTTTCTGAAGCGCATCGCTGCGTCGTCTCGCGAGGTCCGCGCCGCGCCCGTCGCCGAGTTGGCGCTCAGGGCAGTGCGACGCACCAACACAATAAACTTTCCTGGCCGGCACTCTGCCGGCAGATCACTCGCTTCCAAGCGCGCCCAATCGGCGTTTAACGCACGGGCACATTCGTCGTGCCAGACGTGCGCTTCGACAATCGCCACGGCGAGCGCCTGATTCTGGAGCATCGCGGGCCAGGCCGTGTCGTGCGTATCTAGCCAGGTGACGTGTTGCGCCGGACCGGCGTAGTACGCGCAGAGGGGCATGGTCTTGGCCAATGCGACCGGCGTCTCCGCACCCAGCGTATCGCCAAGCCACTGGCCGAGCGCCGCTTCCCGCACCGTCCCCAAATCGCGGCTGGAGATCGCCCGCGCCGCGCCGGTTACGAAGCAAATGGACATTGCAGCGGCCAAGGCGCCGCGGGGCGCAACATTCCAGTTGGGGCGGAGCGCTTTGAGTTGCGCGGTGGCAATCGTCAAAAGGGCTAGTAGTCCGAGCGCCGTCCATGGCAGCGCCACCAGCAGCACGGTCAGCACGTAGCGGCTGCTCGTGGCGCCGGCATACCAGAAATGAATCCAAATCGCGGCAAAGATGGCGATGGCCGGAACGAGCAGTGCATGGTAATCCGGCCGCGCCCAGAGACGTCGATAACGCCAGATCCCCCAGGCTGCCAGTAAACCGTGGCTGAGATGGAAACCCCGCCGCAGCGCGTCGAGATACTCGAACGTGAACTGCCGGGACGTCGCGCGTTCGGCCGTGGCGGGAACCAAACTTTGATGCGCGACGCGCCGCAACGCAGGGCGAGCGGTCGACGCGACTTGAAAAACGTGGGTGGCTGAGGTCGAGCGTACTCGCTCGCCTCCAGCGCGAGAGATCTGGGGGCGAATGAGTACATTTGTCCCCAGCCACCCAGTGTCAATTCGGTCGCGCGGCGCGAGCTGTGCGGTTCCCGGCGCGCTCCCTTGCCACCACCAACGGACGTATTGCAATCGCTGAAAACTGCCGAGTTGCCAATTGGGGCAATCGTGCAGCCAGGTGACGTTCACGAGCAACAAGAGCGCGGGATAGACCAAGACGCCAGCCATCGCACCACGCGAGAGCGCCCAACGCTCCGCCAGCAAATGCCGCGCGCGATACCAGGTCCAGCCGACCCACGGCAAATAGAGCAGCCAACCTTCGAAGCGGGTGTGAACCGTTAACGCGGTCGCGGCGCCGGCCAGTAGGAACCAGCCGAGTCGAACTTCGATCACGGCGCGGACGAGGCCATAGATCGACGCGGTCCATAGGAACCAGAACGTCGGATCGCGCACCAGCTCGGGGCTCCACTCGATCAGCTTGGGATGCGCGGCATACAGTATGGCGACCGTCCAGGCGACGCGGTCGTTGAATAATCGACGCACCCAACCAAATAGCGGTAGTACCGTGAAGCTGGCGATCGCCACGCCCCACCATTTGCCGGCAGTCGGCGCGTCGAGGCCCCAGGCGTCGAATGTCGCCAGCAGCGTGGGATAGACGTTCAAACCGAGCGTCTGAAACCCGCGCGTCCAGTCGCTTTGTTCCAAGGCCTCGGCCAATTGCAGGTAGTAGACTCCGTCGCGGCAGATGACGTTCTGTTTTAACGCGACGCCGGCTCGGGGCAGCAGGCACACCAACACGAGTGCCACGGACCGCCAGGCCATGCGCGGCCATGCGCGCCGATCGGGGCGCGGTTCGAGCATCGCGTTGACCATTGCTTCCCGCGGCGGGGCGATGGCGGGTTCCGTTTGTGGCATCCCTGCAATCCGGCTGGCAGTTTCACGGTCTATCCAGTCATCGGCATCTGGCAAATGGAGCGGTAGCTTAGGTTGACGGGATCGCGCCGGCAAGGTCAAGCGGCGTCATAAAGGCAAGCAGGGTAAAGCCTAACGTGCTCTTGGCACCCGCCCGGCAATGGCAAGTGACCTTGGAAGCCGGGAGCCAATGCCAGTACACTCCGCCCGCTTTGGGCAGAGCAACTGACCGTCAAACTTGAATTGCCGTCGCTTGAGAAGGGAGCACGGCCATTCCTTACTTGCGCAGCGCCTGAAAGCACCCCGAGGAGCGGCACCGATGACATCCTTGATTTACCTTGCGCCGGTGGCCTGGCGATCTCTTTGGCAGCGTCCCCAGCGATTGGCCCAGGCGTTGGCCGGGCACTACCACGTCACGTACGTCGATCCGGTCGGCATGCGTTCCTTTCGCTGCGGCGACTTGCGCCGACTGTGGCCCGGATCGCGGGGTAAGACCATCCTGCCGCCGCGCCTGACGGTCGTTCACAACCACTTCTTGCCGTGGCGATCGCCGCTTTGTGATCGTCTGAACCGGCGCTGGTTGCAATCGCAATTGCTGCGCGCGATTCCGGCGCTCCGCGGCGACGACTTTCAACTTTGGATCGGCGCGCCCAACCTCGCTGCGGTCACGCTGCTGACGGCGACGCGGCCGCGGCGAGTGATCTTCGACTGCATGGACCGTTACGCGGAGTTTCATGCCGATCCCGACAAGAGCCGCATTCTCGCAGCCACGAAGCTGGTGCTGCGCAGCGCCGACCTGGTTTTTGCCGCTTCCGTGCCGCTGGCCCAGGAGTTGGCGGCCGAGCATGAGAACGTGGTCTTCGCGCCGAACGGCGTCGATTTCGCTCATTTCGCCGTCGCGATGCCGCGCGGCGTTTGGCAGCGGCGACGCAAGCACGCGGCCAAGGTGATTGGCTTTCACGGCACGCTCGGCAATTGGCTGGATTACGAATTGCTGGAAGCCTTAGCTCAGGAACGTCCGCAGTGGCGTTGGGAATTCATTGGACCGGTGCATGCTCCCGGTGCGCAGCGACTGTTCTCGCTGAGCAACGTGCAACATCGCCCCAGCGTCCCGTATGAGGAGCTACCGCATCGCCTCTCGGGCTTCGACGTCGGCGTGATTCCGTTCGCGCAGAATCGGCTCACCGACGCAGCATTGCCGGTGAAGTTGGGCGAGTACCTCGCGGCCGGCCTACCGGTCGTGGCTTCGCGCTTGGCGTCGTTGAGCCCGATCCTGGGCCACGTGGCGCTCGCGGAGACGAAGCAAGAATGGCTGCGGCACTTGGACGCCGCGACGCAACCACATACGCTCCACCCGAAGCTGATTGCCGCGCGCCGGCGTCTGGCGGCGGCGCGATCCTGGAACCTTACCGTCGAAACGATCCTCACGGCGCTCAGCGCCTCGGACGCTACACTAGGCAGGCATGCTCCACGCCCCAACCAATCCACCCAACGCCCGGCGGCCTAACGCCCTCCCGCACGAGCCATCGGCGAGTTGGTCCACTCCACGGACCGGCGAGGCGTGCGCCGATCTCGATATCGGTCTGATTTACACGTACGAGCGCGCGTATCTGGATAAACTGCTACCGCAACTGCGGGATTCCGGTTCGGGCCTGCGAATGCGGTTAATACTTGTGGAAAACGCTTCGGCGGATGGCGTCGACGCCTGGCGACCCTTGTTCGAACAAGGTGTCGTATTGCGCAACGCACAGCGATTGGGTTACGCCGCGAATTTGAACCGCATCCTCTCCGCCGCGACGTCTCCCTATGTACTGCTGCTGAACTCTGACATGGAGTTCGATCCCGCTGAGCAGTGCCTGGCGAAGATGGTGCGCTTCATGGATGCCCATCCGGAATGTGGGCTGAGTTCCTGCGGCGTCTACCATACCGACGGGGGCTTCGCTCATCCCGCGCGGCGCTGGCAAACCCCTCGCGTGGTGCTTGGCCGGCGCCTGGGGCTGGGGCGCGCGGTGGTCGACCGATATTTGTATCGCGATCGGCCGCACGACGCCTCCTTCGCGTGCGATTGGGTCTCCGGCTGCTTTATGCTTGTGCGGCGTGCCGCGATCGAGCAAGTCGGCCCGTTCGACACGCGATTCGGCAAGTATTTCGAGGACGTAGATATCTGCCAGCGGATGCAACAGAGCGGTTGGGCCGTGATGTGCCATGGCGCCACGCGCTGCGTGCATTTCGAACAACGCGCGAGCCGGCGGCTCGTCTCGCGCGATGCGGCGCGACACGCTTGGGCCTATTTCCAGTGGCTGTGGAAATGGCGTGGTTCGCCAATGCGCGGCAATTCCCGGAAGCAATGAGCGAAGTACGCTTTATACTGGCCCGACTCGCCAGCGTGAGCGGACAGACGTCGATGAGAGCGCGAACCGGATGCTGCAAGCCGCGTCAACTCTCCCTCGCTGGCGCCACGGCCTAGTGTTTCCACGACAGTTTCCCATTTCATATTTGAGCATCATCCATCGTGTTTCTCCAAGAGCCGGAACCGACGCGGGGCGATTTGAATTTCAGCCTGTTGGGTTTCCCCGTGCGCGTGCATCCCATGTTTTGGCTGATGACCGCGCTGATGGCATGGTCGGGGGGTGAGTTACCGCCGCAGATTCTGGTGATCTGGGTGGGCGTGGTGTTCGTGTCGATCTTGGTTCACGAGATGGGACATGCGTTGGCCGCGCGTTACTTCGGCGGCCAGGCGTCGATCGTGCTCTACCAATTCGGCGGTCTGGCGATGCACTACCCGGCGCCGCACTATACCTGGCAGCGCGTCGCGATCTCCTTGGCGGGCCCAGCGGCCGGTTTCTTGCTCGCGATCGTAACCATGATCGTCGTGGGCGCAACCGGACATCGGATTGAATTCGTGCTGGATTGGATTCCATTCGAGTGGAAGCCCATTCAAGAATTCAATGCCGAATTGGCCGTGCGATTCTTGATGGACGTCAACATCTTTTGGGGGCTCTTCAACCTGATGCCGATTTATCCGCTCGACGGCGGGCAGGTAGCGCGCAATCTCCTAGTGCGGTACGACCATCGTGACGGGCTGCGAAAATCGCAGTGGCTGTCCGTTCTCGCCGCCGTGGGATTAGCGGTTTATGTCTGGTACGCCACACAAGGCAGCATGATGTTGACCGTGCTCATGCTGGGCTTTTTGGCCTTTCAAAACTATCAAGAGCTGCGCTCGCCGTGGGGCTCGCGAAATCCCTGGTAGTTGTCCCGCACGATCGACATTAGTCGTTGCGAATTAAGCACTTGCAGGCCTTATGACAACGCCGCCCGCTGGCCGTCCGAGGGTGATTCTGCTCGGGGCCAGCAATCTCACGCGCGGGATTTCGACGGTCGTTCGCCTCGCCCAGGCCGCGGTTTCCCAGCCCGCCGAATTCCTGATCGCCTGCGGACATGGGCGCTCCTATGGCCAGGACAGCACGGTGCTCGGCCGCACGTTGCCGGGCATTGCTCCGTGCGGGCTTTGGGATGCGCTGCGGGCGTTGCCCCCCGGCCCGACGCGTTTGCTGGTCACCGATGTCGGCAATGATTTGTTGTACGGCGCGCCGCCCGAGCAGATCGCCGATTGGGTCGGCGCATGCCTGGCGCAATTGCCGCGCGACGACACGCGCGTCGCGATGACTGGTCTGCCGTTGGCCGCGCTGGCGACATTGCAGCCGTGGCGCTTCGCGCTGTTGAGTCGTGTGTTCTTTCCCCTGCATGCAATTAGCTTCGAGGGCATGCGCCGCGACGCGTTGGAATTGAATGATCGACTGCAACAACTCGCCGCGCGCCATGACGCTGAGTGGATCGAACCGTGCGGCGCATGGTATGGCTTCGATCCGATTCACATCCGAATGGAAGTCTGGGAAGCAGCTTGGGGGAAAATTTTTGGGAATTGGTTCGATGCTGCTGCGCCCCATCAGCGAGTCTTGCCGAAGGGCATCGCGCCATGGTGGCGATTGAAGCGCATGCGCCCCGCGCAATGGCGCATGTGCGGCCTCGCGCGAACTACATCGCAACCTGCCGGCGTACTTCCGGACGGCAGTCGCATCTCGATGTACTAGTTCCGCATCGCATCACAGCAAATGCGATTTGAAGCCTGAAAAACAGGCCTTTTCCGCACGTCGAAGTACTCATGCGCAGTGTCGTCACAGTGGCTTCACAGCGCGAACGGACGGCGCATCGACGTGCCATGCGAACAACGCATCGAGCGCGCGCATCAGCGCAGCACGGTACTGCGAAATCATTTCGCGCGCAACGTACAGCGCGTTGCAGCGCGCGTTTTCACGGCGTGTGCGTGATATTTTCGATCGGCGTTTTTTGTTCCGATTTTTTGGAAATGGATCAAAAACGTGTTGCAAAATTTCGAAGAATGCGTACAAATACTCAACATGCGTTCCAGAAGTGGAGCGCGTTTTGCTTGAAGAAATCAACCGGATGAACGATTTCAACAAGCGAATGACGAACGAAATGGAAGTCACTTTTTTTGTTGCGGGTTGGACCTAATCGTCAGTTTGAACGGCTCCGCAGGAGCCAGCGATTTTTAGGTCCGCCGCCAACTTTGTTCGGAGGACGAAGCGTGGCCAAGAAGAAGTCTGCAAAGAAGGGCGCCAAGAAGGCGGCCAAGAAGGGCACCAAGAAGAAGGGCGCCAAGAAGAAGAAGAAGTCCGCCAAGAAGATGTAACAAACATCTTCCTTTCGTAACGACGAGAAAGAACCGCCCGGCCCTTGTGGACCGGGCGGTTCTATTTGTTGGCGGGTGCTTGGCACGTCGGAACCGATGCCGCACAATGTCCGCCGCCGGCAATTCTGCCGGGGCCTGGCCCCCTAACCCTTGGCCGCACGCCGCTTTTCGGCTTCTTCTTCCGTGAGAGCCACGAACACGTCTTCCAGGGACGGTTCGACGCTCAAAACGCGGCTGACCGCAATGCCTTCCGCGCGGAGCGGCCGGATGATCTCCTCGTTGTCGGCCGATTCTTGCACCAGCAGATGCAGCGCCGCTCCGAAGATCGTCGCGCGGACGACTTGTGGCTCGTGGCGCAACAGCACGTAGGCCCGCGTGCTGTGTTCGGTCTCCACTTGCAACCAACGCGTGCCCGGCGGACGCGCGGCGGGAAGATTGCGCAATTCGCCGGGATCGCCGCAGACGATCAATTTGGAGAGATACAGATAGCCGACGTCGCTGCAGCGCTCGGCTTCGTCCATGTAGTGCGTGGTGACGAGGAACGACGTGCCTTGTCCCGAGAGCTCAAACAACAAATCCCACAACTCGCGCCGCGCCACGGGATCAATGCCCGCCGTGGGTTCATCGAGGAACACGACGGCCGGTTCGTGCAACAAGCAGCATGCTAGCGCCAATCGCTGTTGCCATCCGCCGCTCAGATTGCCGGCGAGTCGATCCGTGTAGTCGCCGATGCCCGTCAACTCGGTGACATCTAACCGACGTTGCCGCAACCGCGTCGTGCTGAGGCCGTAGATCTGTCCGTAGAAGCGCATGTTCTCATCGACGGTCAGATCGCGGTACAGGCTGAACTTCTGGGACATGTACCCGATGCGCGGCTTGACGTCGTCGGGCCGCGCGACCACGTCGACGCCGTCGACCTCCGCCTGGCCCGACGTTGGTTGCAAGAGACCGCACAGCATCCGAATCACCGTGCTCTTGCCGGAACCGTTCGGACCCAACAGCCCGAAGATGCGGCCGCGCTCGACGGCGAACGACACGCGATCGACGGCGGTGAAATTACCGAAGCGCTTGGTCAGCTCGTTGGTGAAGAGAATCGGCACGGCACGTCATCGATCGGGGGGGTTAGGACTTGGCCGGTAATCTACTGGCCCCCCGCGCGCCTGAATAGGGCGGGCCGCCGCCTCGCGCCGGGAAAGTCTGACTGTCGTAGCGGATTTCGCGGCGAACGCGACGCACTTCTGCCAGGAAGTCGGTCGTTTTTGGTTGAGGCGTCGCGATCCTCGGGTATACCGGAGACCTCGGCGTGCGATGCAACCGGACGAAGATCGCGGAGGGACCTTGCCATGACTCACGACACGGACCATGGATACGTCTTGCTAGCGCGCCCGGCGATTTTCGATCGCCGCGCGCTTGTGCAAACCCGCGCGGCGCAGCACTTGCCGTTCGGCGTGCAAATGCAGTTGAACGCAATTGAACGTCGCCAGCGGCTGCGGGGCGAGCTGCTCAATCCGCTGCTGCGCTACGGGCAAAACCCATCACGGCGGCGGCCGCCAAGCTAGCCGCTACGCTGCACGTTAAGCCCAGGGAAGGCCCGCAGCGACCAATGCCGATAGAAAAGTCGCCGGAGGCCTTCCCTGGGTTTGGCGCTCGCGGCGCGTGATTGTCGATCGCCTCTACGTGCGGCGCAGGACGACCAGGCCGCCGGCGACGAGCGCGGCGAGCAACAGCGAGCTCGGCTCCGGCACCGTTTGCGGCGTCGAGGCTCCGAAGAAATTGCGGACGTTGTTGAGGTCTTGAATGTCAATCTGCTGATCGCCGTTCGTGTCGCCGAGCCCGCCGGCGGCGCCGAAGTTGTTGCGGACGTTATTCAAGTCCGCGATGGTCACGGCCTGGTCGCCGTTGGTGTCGCCGGGCAAAAGGAAGGTGATCTCGCCGGTCGTGTAGAGCTCGCTCAAGTCCCAGGGATACGCGCTGGCGACCGTGAACGCGCCAGTCGGCTCGACGCCGGTCCAATCGAAGACTCGAATCGTGCGGCCGACTTGGGAGAGGAGGTCGACGTCCGGCGTAAAGGTGAGTTCGAGCGTGCCGCCGAGTTGGACGGGGATGTTAGCTTCGAAAGCGATGACGGAATTCCAGATACCGGAATCGAGAACGATGCGAAGTTCGCCGCCGTCGCCAATGGTCCATGAGTGCTGAGCATTGATTCGCGTTGGTTGATCCGCTTGCGAGGGATTTGGAGCGAAGGCGCGCACAACTAGTTCGTCGCCAGGTCCCAACATCAAGTCCGACAATTTGCCATCGGGTTGAATCGCGTTCGTCAGTGTCGCAGAATTGAATCCATCCGCACTATAGGCAAAGGCACCACGAAGGTCGGCGCCTCGAAAATCAGCGTCATTAAGCTTCGTGGCCCGGAATTGAGCATTCTGCAACACAGCCCCGCGGAACACCGTTCCTCGTGCGTCTCCACTTCGGAAAAACGCCCCAGTGAGGTTCTGTTGTTCGAAGTTCCATCCTCGCAAGTCATTGTCATCAAAGTTTACGCCCATCAATTGGTGTTTCTGATAACTTGCCGTCGAATAGAGTGCAAGGGGCGTCAAGTCCTCATAATCCGGAACGAAAGGTCTGTCCGTCGTGTGTGCAAAGGACGCGCCGAGAATATTCGCTCCGTCGAGAATGGTCCCGGAAAGCCTCGCGTCGTAGAACGATGCACCGGCCAGATTGGCATTCCTGAGGTTGGCTCCTGCGAGTTGCGATTGCCGAAACTCAGCGCCCTCCAGTTCGAAGCCCTCGAACTGCCAGTTCGAAAGGTCACAGTCAACGAACTTGACTCCGCTTAGATCACCGTGAGTGTAGCTGGATGTACTCTGGACCTGGGCAAACGTCAGCCCAACGTTTGTGGATCGATTGAATGTTACACCACGAATCTTAGCACCGGTGAACTGTGCTCCGTCAAGGAAGGCGACCTGGCCAAACTCAGCCGACTGAAGATTGGCGCCTCGGAAATCGGCATTGCGAAGACTACCAGTCCCGAGCAACGTGCCAGTCAGATTGAAGTTTGAGAAATCTACTCCTTGCGCATCAATGTAGTTGAATCGCACGCCCGACAGGTCTCTTAGTTCATAGCTTGCCGTAGAGGTCACCATAGCCGCCGTCCAACCTTGGCCGATGACTGCTCCCTCAATGCGAGCACCCGTAAAGTCAGCGCCTTCGACTTCATAGGTGTTGAGATCAGTTCCCAGAAGTTTCGCATTCCGAAAGCTAGCTCCTTGGATGTTACCCCAAATAGTACCTCCGGAGAGGTCCTGGTTGTCGAAGTTCCAGCCTTGTTGATTCCCTTGAAGGCGAAGGCCCTTCAAATCACCGGAGTGATAACTGGCGGTGGAGTACAGCATTTCGGCGGTTAAGCCTTCCCCGGAGAGTTGAGCTCCTTGAATGGACGCTCCAGAAAAGTTTGCGCCGGTGAATGTCGACAGTTCAAACTTAACGTCTTTCAGATTTGCGTCGGAAAAGTTGGCGTTGTTGAATTGAACAAACCGTCCGTGTGCGCGCTGCAGAGTCGCCTGATGAAGGTTCGCGCCCTGAAAGAATCCGCCTGACGCAAGATCAACGTTGCTTAGGTTCGCACGCCGCATATCGGCGTCTTGAAATTGGGCCGACGGAGCATATGCATTCGAGAAATCAGCATCCTGCAACGAGGCTTGCCAAAACCGCGTGGAATTCAATTCGGCTTTAGTAAAATTGGTCCGATTCAAATTCGCGCCAGTAAAGTTCGCTTCATACAGCAACGCCCCTGACATATCCTGATCATCGAAATTCCATCCAGACAGATCGGTTTGGTCGAATCGAATCTTGCCGAGGTCGTGTGCTTGATAGCTCGCAGTCGCGTACAACTGTTCTGGTGTGAATCCGCGATCAGTAGTTCGGCTGAAGTTGGCGCTCTTTACGATAGAGTTAGAAAAATTAGTATTGACGAGCGTCGCAACGTTGAAGTCCGCGCCGGTAAGGTTCTGGTTAGAAAGAATCCATCCACTCAGATCGTTCTCTCCCAATTCAACTCCAATCAAATTGTTGGCCTTGTAACTGGCCGTCGAATACAGTTGGTGGGCCGTAAACCCCATTGGCGTCACAGCGCGAAACGAAGCGAACTCGATTAAAGCGTCGCTCAAGTCAGCATTCGACAAACTTGCGTTGTAGAAATTGGCACGTCGAACGTCAGCCTGATGCAGTATGGCGTCTTGAAAACTGGACTTGCCAAAATTCGAGCCAGTGAGTCTCGCTGACGACAAATCGCTTCGATCGAACTTTCCACTGCCGACCCCAATGCCGGCGAGGTCGGCGTATTGCAATAGACGATCGGACAAGTCGATTCCGTTGGCAAGAACAATCCCCTCCGTTCCCGGAATCGCCTCGCCATTGTCCCAGCGGTAAATGTCCGCTCGGACAGCCGCTGTCGAACAGGCAAGAAATACGACGAGTAGCGTCCACAGTCGTGTCATGGCAATAGGTTTCTCGGGCAAAATGGGTGAGCAAATGAAACGGCGGCGAATCCCAGCCATTATGTCCGCCCCGCCGGGAACCCGCAACTTTTGGGTGGGTTGTGTGATCACCCGATCGGTGGGATAGAATAGCCGGCGCCGCTCGATATTCCGTAGCTCTCCTCCCAAGGAACCCAGCATGCGTTTCGATTCTGTGGCGATTCGCTTAGCGTTGTTCGTGTTCGCTGGATTTGCTCCGCTCGCAGCCGCTCAAGCGGCGGAGAACAATTGGGCGAATTGGCGCGGGCCGAATTACGACGGGTCGCTCGAAGGCGCGAATCCGCCGTTGGAGTGGACCGACACGCAGAACATTCGCTGGAAAGTTCCCGTACCCGGGCGCGGGAGCGGCAGCCCGATCGTTTGGGATGGGCAGATCATCTTACTGACCGCCGTGGATACCGGTACGACGCCGGCGGATGCACCGGTGGAAGTTCCTTCAACGGAACCAGCCGGCGCGCCTGGCGGAGGTGGCGGTCGCGGCAATTCGCCAGCGCCGACCAACGAGTTCGAGTTCATCGTCCTTTCGTACAGCCTGGCGGATGGCAGCGAGTTGTGGCGCACCACGGTGAATCGCGCCGTGCCGAACGAGGGCGGGCATCAGACGAATACCTTTGCTTCCGCGTCGGCCGTGACGGATGGCAAGCGGATCTACGCCAACTTCGGCTCGCATGGCACCTACTGCCTTGATATGCAAGGGAAGGTCATCTGGGGGAAAGACCTTGGCGACATGCGCACGCGGAATAGCTTTGGCGAAGGGGCGTCGCCAGCCTTGGTGGGCGAGACGCTGATCGTGCCCTGGGATCAGGAAGAGAATTCGGTGCTTTTCGCGCTCAATACGTCGGACGGTGAAATCCGTTGGCAGCAACCACGCGAGGAAGTTACCACCTGGGCCACGCCGCTACCGGTGGAGTTCGAGGGGCGGACGCAGATCGTCACCAATGGCACGCAAGTGCGTAGCTACGATCTGGAGTCCGGCGAATTGCTTTGGTCTTGCGGCGGGCAAGTCACGAATCCGATTCCCAGTCCCGTGCGGATCGACGACTTTGTCATCTGCATGACAGGCTATCGGGGCAACGCGATTTACGCGATGCCGCTCGACGCAAAAGGCGACATCAGCGATTCGCCGCAGATTCGCTGGTCCAACCGCGACGCCGCGCCGTACGTCGCTTCGCCCACGGTCTACAAGGGGCAACTTTACTTCACCAAGGAGCGCTCCGGCGCCGTGTCGTCGATCGACGCGCGCACGGGGCAGGTGCTGATCCCGCCGACGCGTTTGACGGAGATTCGCGACATCTACGCCTCGCCCGTGGCGGCCGCCGACAAAATCTATTTCACCAGCCGCGATGGTGTGACGACAGTCATTCGCCACGGCGCCACGCTGGAAGAGCTGGCCGTCAATAAACTCGGCGAACCGGTCGACGCGTCGCCGGCGCTCGTAGGCGATCAGATCCTGATCCGCGCCGCGGAGCACTTGTATTGTGTAGGAGAGTAGGGGGGGGAAGTAGGTGGAGTAGTAAGTAGGTGAAATAGCATCTGCCCGCTACTCCACCTACTAACTACTTCACCTACTACCTCACCTCGAAGGGAATCAGCACTTCCTCGTCTTCAAATAGGAACTTGACGCCGCCGGTAGCGAACCTGGGGACGTCAGCGATCGTGGCCAGCCCCTCAGGCGAGGCCAGAATGGCGTCCATGGCGGCGCGCGTTTCGGCGTAAAGGCCGACAATCATGTAGTAGGGGGGCGGCTCGCCCGGTACGGCGGATTGGCATTTGCCGATCGTCCAGCCCTTGAGCCCTCGCATGGATCGGGCGATGGGGATGTGGACGTCCCGGTAGTAGCGATCGAACTCCGCCGGGTCGGCCGGGTGGCCATATAAGACGGTGAGGCGGCACATGGCCGGGTTCCTGGTGGGCTGAGGGGCGTCGCTGGACCAATATAGGGAAGGAGTGAGGGCAGTGGAACGTGTTAAGCGGCGCGATCGGCGCCGGAGACGCCTCCCCAAGGCATTTGGAGGTTCCGTTCGGTCGCTTGAGAAACCGTGACGAAACCGCCGCGCGCGGTATGATGGTAAGAGCACTGCCCGAGGCGGTCGGGCGAGGATCTGATCTGTTCCAGACGTTCGAGCTGGCTATTGCGTATGAGTTCCCGCGCCGCGGTGGCGGATTCCGTTGTTGGAGCTGCAGCCGAGCGATCGGGGCTGTGGTTGCCTCGATTGGGCGTCCTGCTGGGGTTGCTGGGGGTCGTGAGCGCGGCTTGGTACGCGAATAGTCGGCCATCCGCAGAGCCAACGGCGCCGGTTGCGACGGCTTCGGAGCGTCCACCGGACACTCGCATCGGCGGGCGCGTGGTGTTGGGTTCGAATTCGTTGTTCGCGGGAATTCCTGGCGGCGCGAAGTTGTCGATCCAAGAGATTCGCGACTGGCTCGACGATCCGAAGAATCACGAACCGCTGGATTTCGAATTGCCACTGTGGTTGCGCGCATCGCGTGACGAATTGAAGATTCCGGCGAACGATCCGCTCACTCGGGCGAAAATCGAATTGGGGCGACAATTGTTCGTCGAAAGCCGCTTCACGGATGGAGGTTTGGATTGCGTGACGTGCCATGCCCCCACGCAGCATTTCACACGCGCCGCGGTCTTCACGGAACACAAGAACGCGCCGACCATGCTCAATCGCATCTTGTCGACGCATCAATTCTGGGACGGCCGCGCGGCGTCGCTCGAACACCAAATCGAGTTTCCGGTTCGTCATCCGCAGGAAATGAACACGACCCCGGAGGACTGTGAGCAAAGGCTTTCTGCGACCGAAGGCTATCGGATGCAGTTCGAAGGGATTTACGGCGAGGTGAGCTATTTGAACATGACCAAGGCAATTGCCGCCTTTGAGCGCGCATTGGTCACCGGGCCCGCAGCGTATGACTATCATGTCGTCTTGGAGCAATTCGCGAATCGTGATCGCTCAACGTTCACGCCCGAGGAGCAAGCTCAGTACGATGAGGCCGCGGCCGGCGCGAAGCGGACGCCGTTTTCACCGGCCGCGGAGCGCGGCAGGGAACTCTTTTTCAGCGACCGTACCGGCTGCTCGAATTGCCATTCCGGGCCCAACTTCACGGACGAACAGTTTCACAACCTGGGCCTTGGCGCAGGCCGGCAATATCTGCACGAATTCGGCGGCTTTTACATTCCCGACGACGGTCGGTACCGCGTCACGAACGTCGAGGCGGACTACGCAGCCTTCAAGACTCCGTCGCTGCGCAATGTGAAAGAGACAACGCCTTTCATGCATGACGGGTCGCTTGGGACGCTCCCAGACGTCGTCGAGTTCCTCGTCGCGGGCGGGCGACCCAACAAGAACTTAAGTCCCTTGATTCAAAAGCTGGACCTCGGTCCAACGGAGATCCAAGACCTCGTCGCGTTCTTGGAAGCGCTCTCGGGCGACGTGCCGGTGGTGGCGATGGACCATTTGCCGGAATAGGGTGAGTTTGTTAGCGAAGCGACGTCGTTGAGAGTGTGATCTCGGCGCCGTTGGCAGCGTCCACTCCCCCTCGCTGGCGCTACGGGCTGGTGTCGCGATTGTCCATCAGGCCCCGATGAGATTCGCCAGCAGCTCTTTCAGCGACTTGTGATTCGTATACATCGAGGCCGAATCCGGGATCAGGCTCAACTCCGTCCACGGCGTTTCGCCCCCTTCGAAGTTCGCCGGGAGCGGTTCCAGTTTCACGCCGTTCGTTTCCGCCAAGCGCACGGCGCGCGGCATATGCTGTGCGGAAGTGATCACGCCGAGTCGTTTCCATTGATGCTCTTGCATCATCTTCTGAATTCCCTGCATCTCCTCGCGCGTATTGCGACCGTCGAGCAGCAGGATTTTTTCTTCAGGAATGCCGAGCGTCTTCCAGATCTCGGACGTTTCTTGCGACGGATCGCGCCCGATGGTGTGCAGGCCATCGATGCGTTCGCCAGTGGTGATCAGGTAGTCGACCTGGCCCTGATGGAACATTCGTGCGGCCAACATCACGCGATCTCCTGACCAGTCGAGTTGCGCGGCGCCCGCCGGCGTGGTGCCGGTGCTGCCGCCGAGGACGAAGACGGCGTCGTAGTGCCCGGTTTCTAGCGGGAGAATGGCGGCGAACGGCGCTTCAATGCGTCCCGCCAGACGATGAGCCAGGTAATCGTTTCCCAGCAGGGTGAACAATAGTTGCACCGCGCCGAGGGCCGTGGCCGTGCGGAATTGATTCTGCCGCACGGCGTAGGCGATCACAAACAGAATGCCGAACCAGATCACGCCGCACGGCATGACGATCCGGTTGGCGAGCTTTTGCAGAATGATCGGCGCAGGAAACCACCAGACCACGCCAACCAGGGCCGCCAGGCAGACGACGAACGCAACTCGCCACCAAGCCGAGGCGCGCTCATGCCGCCCCCACCAGCACAACGTCAGCAGGCAAACAAACAGCAGCGAAGAGGGAAACCACATAAAAAGTCGTCCGCAAGATCCTGAATGGTCGCCAAAGAATAACCTGTCTGCGCCCAACCGTCGATCGCGCCGCGGGCAACCTCTCCCACCGGCCGAAACTTCGGGGTAATGTAACGGTCTACGTTCATGGCTGGAGCAGGGTTCTATGACGAAGGCAAAAAACGAGGCGGAACGGCTGCGGGCGGAGATTCGCCGGCACGATCAGTTGTATTACGTCGCCAACCGTCCGGAACTTTCCGACCTGGAATACGACCGGCTCTATCAGCAGCTGGTGCGGCTCGAACAGGAACATCCGGATCTCGTTACGCCGGACAGCCCCACGCAGCGCGTGAGCGAACAGCCTGTGAGCGGGCTGAACTCGGCAACGCATCGCGTGCCGATGCTGTCGATCGACAATACCTACGACCTCGACGAGTTACGGGCCTACGGCAAACGGATCGCCAAACTGCTGCCGGACGAGACGATCGAATGGGTGGTCGAGTTCAAGGTTGACGGGGCGGCGCTCTCGCTCGTCTACGAACACGGCCTCCTTACGCGCGGCGCGACGCGCGGCAACGGGCAAGTCGGCGACGACGTCACGCACAACGTGCGAACGATGCGCGATCTGCCGCTCCGGCTGCATGGCGAGGACGTGCCGCCGCTCTTGGAGATCCGCGGCGAAGTTTATATGACGAACCAGGAATTGGCGCGGATCAACCAATTGCGTCAGGAAGCTGGCGAAGAACTGTACGCGAACACGCGCAACGTCTCCGCTGGCGCGATTCGCCTGTTGGACCCGCGGATCGCCGCCACACGACACCTACGTTTCGCCGCGCATGGCGTGGGATACTCGGAAGGCATGACGTCGCAGACGCATATCGACTTCCTGCGCGAAATCGAGCAATACGGCGTGCCAGCCACGCCACATGCGGAGTGCTTTCCTGATTTCGAGACGGCGGTCGCGCATTGCGAGCAACTGATCGAGCGGCTGCACGAATTGGATTTCGAAGTCGACGGGCTGGTGCTGAAGGTTAATCGTTTCGACCAGCGCGCCAAACTCGGCGCGACGAGCAAGGCGCCACGCTGGGTCGTCGCCTATAAGTTCGAGAAGTACGAGGCGGTGACGCGGTTGGAGAACATCCAGGTGCAGGTCGGCAAGACCGGGACGATCACGCCGGTGGCTTACCTGGAACCCGTAGAGTTGGCCGGGACGACGGTCAGCCGCGCGAGTTTGCACAACGCGGACGAAATCGCGCGCAAAGACGTAAGGATCGGCGACTACGTGGTCGTGGAAAAGGCCGGCAAGATCATCCCGCATATCGTCCGCGTCGAACTGCATCGCCGCGACGACCGCGTGCGCGAATTTCAGTTCCCTACGGCTTGCCCCGAGTGCGCGACGCCCGTCATCAAAGATGACGGAGGCGTTTACATCCGCTGCCCGAATCCGGAATGCCCCGCGCAATTGCGCGAACGCTTGCGCTACTTCGCAGGCCGCAACGCGATGGATATCGAAGGTCTGGGCGAAAAACTGATCGACCAACTAGTGCGCGAACGTCGCGTCAAATCGTATGGCGACTTGTTCCGGCTGGACTTGGAAACGCTCTTGAACTTGGAGCGGATGGGCGAGAAGTCGTCGCAAAATCTGATCGAGCAGATCGCCGCCAGCAAAGCGCGAGGCCTCGCACGGCTGTTGAACGCGCTTTCAATCCGGCACGTCGGCACGCGCGGCGCGACGGTGTTGGCGATGCGCTTCGGCACAATCGACCGCTTGCGCGCGGCGACGGTAGAAACGCTCAGCAACGTGGACGAAATTGGCCCGGTCATCGCGGCCAGCGTCTACGAATACCTGCATAGCCCTTACGGGGAGCACACGATCGACGACCTAGCGGCGCTCGGCGTCAGCTTAGAAGCCACGGAACAAACCGCCGGCACGTCAGAGAAGCTAGCTGGCAAAACGCTCGTCGTCACCGGCACGTTGGTCCACTACACGCGCGACGAGATCGAGCGCCTGATCGCCCAGCACGGCGGCCGGGCAGCGTCGAGCGTCTCCAAGAAAACCGGCTATCTCGTCGCCGGCGCCGAAGCCGGCAGCAAACTCGCCAAAGCCGAACAACTCGGCGTGAAGGTCATCACGGAAGACGAGTTCCGGGAACTGATCCAAGGCGAATGAGTTTTGAACCGCGGAGGCGGCTGGGAGTTTGAAGTTTTCAGTGTTCAGTTTTCAGTGGGTCGAGGAGCGCCTTCACTGAAAACTGAACACTGAAAACTTCAAACTCGCCCGCGTCTCCGCGGATCAATTGAATTACCTTCTCGGCGGCGCCGGTTTCTTCGCCGCCGGGGCGTATTCGGTCTGTTGGATCGCCGCTGGGTTTTTCGCTGAGCTCTTGGCCGTTTGCTTCGGCAGGTGCGTTTCGCCCGTTAGTTCGTTGACAATGCGGGCGTTTTCTTGGAGCCGATCGAACTCCGTGGCCATGGCGAGGCGGAGTTTCTTCTCGTAGAGATCGGCGTAGATGTCGTTCCGCACCGTGGCAAAGTCCGGCACGCTCGGTTGCGTGAGGCCTTGGTAGTAGAGAATCACGAACTGGTCGCCGACCTGGATGATCCCGGACATGGGATCGGCGTCGTTGAGCGCGAAGGCTTCCTTCTCCAACAACGGTTCGCCGCCATGCTTCTGGATCGGCGGGATTTCGCCGCGCAGCACCCGCGTCGAGGCGTCCGTCGAATACTGCTCGGCCAGGTCGCCGAAGAATTTCTCGTTGAGGTTCTTGCGCGCCTTGTCCCACACTTCCTGGGCGCGGCGTTGGTTGTCCATCACGATCGCCAGGCAGCGGACGCGCGGGCCGTAGTTCGCGTCGAAGCCTTTTTGCAGGTCCGCTTCCGTGACTTCGACCCCTTGGCCGACGAGCTTTTTGAGCATCACGCTCGGCACGACCGAATCGTTCTTGTAAACCTCGACGGGCACACTGTTGTTCTCGGTCACTTCGACCAACCAGGCGCTGATGTCCGGCCGGCCTTGCGCGTCGAGCTTGCCCATCAGCGTGGCGGCGTGCGCGATTTCCTGATCGACGTCCGCCGGCGTAATCGCAATCTTCTTCTGACGGCAGGCCTGATCGAGCAACCGGCGGCTGATCATGGCGTCGAGCATTTCCGGACCATGCCGCTTAACGCATTCGGCGGCCATGTCTCGCGTCAGGAGCTGCTGCCCATTGACGATGGCGGCCACCTCCGGCTGCGCGGCGCGCTTGTCGGGATCGTTGAAGATCAACTCGACCTGCGATTGTTCCTGCAGCTTGGCGAACACATCGTCGGCCACCAGACGCAGCTTCTTGTCGCGAATGGCTTCCACCAACACCTGTTGAATCTTGCCTTCCAGCTTTACATCGCGGGCTGGCAGGTGTTTTTCGCACTTCAGAAACACGTACTGATCGGCGACCTGGAGAATGTCGGAAATCGCGCCCGGCTGGAGGCTGAACGCGGCGGCTTCGATCTTCTTGTCGCCCAAGTGCTTGCGAATCGGCTGAATCAATCCCTTGGCGCTCGCGCTGTTCGGATCGACGGAGTGTTGCTTGGCGAGATTCGGAAAATCGTCCGGCTTGGCCAAGGCTTGCTCGCGAATCTTCTGGGCGTTCTCCAGCGAGTCGCAAGCAATCAGCCGGCATTGCACCGCCGGACCGTACTGCGTTTCGTAGGCATCGCGAACTTCCTGCGGCGTGACGTTGAGTTGTGACGTCGCCAGCTTACGCAGCGCGATCGTCGGCCAGATGATGTCTTTGGCGTACTGGTCCGGGCTGATATGCCGTTCGGTTTCGAGCAGTTCCAACCACTTATCAGTCGGCACGCCGAATCGCTCGGCCATACGATCGATCTCAGTCTTCACTTCCTGCTCCGTGACCACGACGTTGCGCTTTTTGCACTCCGACGTGATCAGGAATTTGTTGACCATGGTTTCCAGCACGTCGCTGCCGTAATGGCGGAGGCATTCGGCCGCGAGGTCCGCTTGCTTGATTTGTTCGCCATTCACGGTCGCCATGACGTCCTTTGCCGGGACGGCCACCGGAGTCTTCGCCGGAGCGGGCGTGGTCGCCGCCGGCGTGCGCGGCGCGGCGGTGACTTTCGCACGCGGCACTGGCGGCGCGGTTTGCTGCGCTTGCGCGGAATCCGGTCCCCAGCCGAAGCGGGTATAGAGCGCCAAGGCGGCGATCGCGGCCACGCCGCAGAAGATGCTGAAGCACCGTGCCCAAAAGGCAGTGCGCGAGGCGTTCGACGGCGAATCCGTTCGCGTCATGGCGGGTAGCTCCTTAAATCCGGAATCCAGGCAATCTGGTGGGTCCGCGTAGCCGCGACATCGGTCGCCGCGGGAGAAATTCGGGCGGCAATATAAGAAGGCCACGATTTAGGGTCAAGATCGGCCGCGCGGCTGCCGACGGCGTTGCGATTTGAGAATTGCCCGCGAAACACGCGAAACACACGAAAAGGAGGAGGCTGGGAGTTTGAAAATCGTTTGCCCGGCGACTTCCGGGGCGTTACGGTGTTCTGAATGGCAGGATCACGAACATGGAGCGCATGCAGATGAAACGATCACGAATGGCCTTGCCGCTATTGGGTTTCGCCTTCCTCGCAGTTGGCGCCGGATTCTATGGCGGTGAGAAAACGAAAGCGCCTGTGCCAGTAGCGAGTGTGAATGTCCAATCGTTGGGGCGGCAAATCGAAGTCGTCGGTGATTTGGGCGAGCCGTTGGAGAAGTTGCTAACATTGCGCGGCGAAATGGTTGCCGCAGACAACTTTGCACATCTTCGAAAGAGCAAAGTCGTTCCCGATCCAGGGCTTTACGTGCGCGTCCGACATGTCAATGCGCGTCAGCTTGAGGAGCCGGTTGTAATTGAGCTGAGGCACAATTGGCACCAGGGAAAAAAGCCGAAACCTGGTACGCGCCTTGAATTGATTGGCTATGCGAAGCTGGCTTACGTCGGAGATTCGCCAATAGAGAAGCAATGGGCCGGCGATCCGCGCAATCGGCATGATGTACCAGAGCCACCGGAGGTTGCGAGGCACGTATTTGAAGGGCATTACGAAGATCAATTTGTCGTCCTCCAATTCGACGAACTGCCAGCGGGCGAGTAGTCGATGGCGTCAATTTCGCTGATTCGCTAGCGCCCCTAACCGATCCAGGTTGACCGATCCGTTTTGGATTCATAGAATTCGTCGGTTGCGTGGCGAGTTTTAACTTGTCAAGCCCGGTCCGCCGGGAGTTGATTAGGGGGCGGGCAGGGCATGGACGTTCAACGCACGCCGTCGGCCGTTGTGGTGCGCACACCGGCGAAGTTGAACTTGTTTCTCGAGGTGTTGGGCCAGCGAACAGACGGTTTTCATGAGCTGGAAACGCTCATGACGCCGGTAAATCTATACGACCTCCTGTGGTTCGCCCCGGCGGATTCAGGCGACATTGAACTGACGTGTGAACGGTTTCCGAGCGTGGAGCGATCCGGCGAGGAGGCCAGCAGGTTGCCGGAGGGATCCGACAATCTCGTAGTGCGGGCGGTGCGTTTGCTAGCCGAACGGGCCGGCATACGGGCCAGCGCCCGGATGAAGCTTTGGAAGCGCATCCCGGTGGCGGCCGGTCTGGCGGGTGGTTCGAGCGACGCGGCGGCGGCTTTGGTGGCCGCCAACGCGGGCTGGCGACTCGATTGGCCGCGGGAGCAATTGCTGCCGCTGGCGGCCGAGTTGGGCAGCGACGTCCCGTTTTTTCTAGGTCGGGGTCCAGCCGTTTGCCGCGGACGCGGCGAGCGGATTGAACCTGCGAGCGGCCTGGGCATCCTGCACTTCGTGGTCGTTGCTCCGCCGGTGGGACTCAGTACCGCCGCGGTTTTTCGTGCTTGCCGCCCGGCGGAACATCCCCAACCTCTGGCTCCCCTCTTGGAAGCTCTGCGCACGGGGGATGCTGCGACTGCCGGAGAACGCCTGTTTAATCGGCTGGAACCGGCCGCCGCTGAATTAACACCTTGGATTGAACGATTGCGTCGGGAGTTCGCCGACGGCGAATTCGTCGGACATCGGATGAGCGGCAGCGGCTCGAGTTACTTCGGGCTCTGCCGCAACCTCGGACATGCTCAAAGGGCCGCGAGCAGGTTACGAGGTCGAGGAGTCGGTCAGGTGTACGCTGTGCGTACCGCCTGCTGAGTCGCCACGATTGAAGGGAGAACAGCCGTGGATGTGACAGAAGTGCGCATCAAGCTCATGGAAGAACCCGGGGAGCGGCTCCAAGCGTTTTGTTCGATCACTTTCGACAATTGCTTCGTGATCCGGGATCTCAAGATCATCGAAGGGACCAACGGTCCTTTCGTGGCGATGCCCAGCCGCAAGCTGACATCGCACTGCCCGACGTGCGGCTGCAAGAATCACTTGCGCGCCGGCTATTGCAACCAGTGCGGCGTGAAGCTCAAAGAAGATCGCGCCATCAAGGACGAGGAAGGCCGGGCGAAGCTCTATGCCGACATCGCCCATCCGATCAACTCGCAGTGCCGCGAGATGATTCAGGACTACGTGATCAAGGCCTTCCAGGAAGAGGTCGAACGCTCCAAGCAGCCGGGGTACGTCTCGAGCTACGACGACTTCGACGACTACGACTATGCGCCGCGGACGCAAACCCGCGAGCCGGCGCATCGACCGCCGACCAGCGCCCCGCATTTCGATCGCAAGCCCACGCACACCTCGGGGCACGGCGGCGGGCGCGGCCCGCATCGGCCAGCGGCGGCGCAGCATCATCCCCAGCCGCAACCTGTGGCGCCACCGCCAGCGCCGGCTTCACCACCGCCGCGTGGCGAGAGCAACAACGGCTTCGGGGCGGGGGTGTTTTAGTAAGTTCGCCCTGCCGCGAACGGCTTAGCTTCACCGTGAAGCGTAGGGCGGGCCGCGCGTGCGTTAAGTGATGCGACGTGATACGCGCAGCGCAATGACAATTGTCTTAAAGTTCAAATCGTAAGGCCCGCCGCACATGCAACGGCGGGCCTTACTCGTCGCATGAACCGGCCGCAATCGTTTCCCGCGGTCATTGGAATCACTCGCTGGACGTTCTGCGCGGCCCGCCCTACGGCCTCGAATGGCCATCGGCGCCTGAACCGCTTCCTACATTTCTTGCCGACGCTTTCCTTGGCAGGGGAAGCAGGGCTATAATCGGCGGCCTGGCTTGTCGAAAACCTTTTGCGCGCTCTGCTCGCGGCCTTACCTTGGAGATGCAACATGCGGCGGATTCTGTGGATGGCGGTCTGGATGGGCTCTGTGGTGCTGCTGGCGCCGGCGGTTCGCGCCGACGAGCCCGCGGCGGGAAAGCAGACGCCCGCGGAGTTCACTCAGGAGATTATGGTGAAATACCAGTTATTCCTGCCGAAGGACTACGCGGACTCGGACAAGAAATTCCCGCTGATGTTGTTCCTGCATGGTGCAGGCGAATCGGGCAATGATTTGGAAATCGTGAAGAAGCATGGACCGCCGAAGCTCGTCGACGGCAAGCCTGACTTTCCGTTCATCGTCGTTTCGCCCCAGTGCGCGGTGCGACCCTGGCGGGTTGACCAGTTGAATGCGCTACTCGACGACATCATCGCCAAGTATCGCGTCGACACCGATCGCGTGTATCTCACCGGGCTCAGCATGGGTGGCTACGGCACCTGGGCCCTGGCGGCGGAGCACCCTGAGCGGTTCGCGGCGATCGTGCCGATTTGCGGCGGCGGCAATCCCGCCACGGCGTCCAAGTTGAAGGACATTCCGATCTGGGTCTTCCATGGCGCGAAGGACGACGCCGTGCCGTTGTCCCGCTCCGAGGAAATGGTCGCCGCACTCAAAGCCGCGGGCAGCGAGCCGAAGTTCACGATCTACCCGGACGCCGGGCACGACTCGTGGACGGAGACGTACAACAACGAAGATTTGTATAAGTGGCTGCTGGAGCAGTCGCTGGCGAATCGCAAGAAGTAGCCCGCGCGGAGGGAGAAGGCCGGAAATCGCCGGCCTTTTTCCCGGCAAATTGTTGCACCGCGACTTGGTGCGCAGGATAATGGCGGCGCGGCGTTCCATGGGGACGTCGCGCCGTCTCACTTTTCCGGATGCGCATTCGCGCCATGAACACTATGATTCGCACCACATTGATCGCTTCGTTCGTGTTCGCACTCCTGATCACGCCGCCGGCATCGGCGGCCTTGATCGCCTACGAGCCATTTGACGATGCGCCGGTGGGGAGTGACGTGCAGGGCAAGGCCGGCGGCCTGGGCTTTAGCGGCGGATGGCGCGCCGGTGGCTTTAACGCGTCGATCAGCAATAATTTCGATATCGCCAACGGGTCGCCGACGTTCGGCAATCTTTTGCGCGAGGGCAATTCCGTCAGCACGCCTGCCGTGGGCGCGATTTCCGGGATCACGCGCGACCTCGCCAGCCCGCTGGGCCAAGCGGACTCTACGGTTTACCTGAGCTTTCTGATCCAGCCGCAGGGCGCCTTGCACGGCGGCGCATTCAACGGCTTCATGGGGCTGACCTTGGAAAGCGCGGGCGAGCCGGAGTTGTACGTCGGCAAGCCAGGCGGCGGTGCGATCGATCGCTGGGCGTTGGAAGATCGCGGCGGCAGCCGGCAACATGCATCGAGCGTCTTGACGCAATCGGGGTCCACGGCACTCTTGGTCGTCAAGGCGGAGCTGTTCGCCAGCCCGAACATCAATGATAAGTTCACGCTGTATGTGAATCCCACATACAGCGTGAACTTATCATTGA
>Ga0163153_10002798_pt1 | contig 24433 bp, 20 predicted proteins | sample OliLakLV19MP6IB1_FD_148629 | JGI IMG/M metagenome (GOLD analysis project Ga0163153, IMG submission 148629) | Freshwater microbial mat bacterial communities from Lake Vanda, McMurdo Dry Valleys, Antarctica - Oligotrophic Lake LV.19.MP6.IB-1 | ecosystem: Environmental > Aquatic > Freshwater >...
TGACGCGGGCCAGGAGATCAAGGAGGAGCGGTTGCTGCAGGAGGTGGCGCTGATCGTCGAGCGCGGTGACGTCACCGAGGAACTCGTTCGCCTCGACAGCCACCTCGACGCCCTGCTCGGGCACGTCGCCGCCGAGGGCCCGGTCGGAAAGAAGATCGATTTCCTGCTCCAAGAGACGCACCGCGAGTTCAATACGATCGCTGCGAAGAGCAACGACCTCGAGGTCACCAACGCAACCCTGGAAGCGCGCGCCGAGATCGAGAAGCTGCGCGAACAGGTGCAGAACGTCGAGTAGGGTTCACGGCAGCGCGCTTCCAGGGTAGCAGTTCGGGAACTCCGAGCAGCCGAGGAATAGCCACCCCGCGCGCGGGTCGCTTTCGCACCGCCGCCCGCCGTACTCCCGAGGAGCTCGCGCGTGGTCGCAGTTGTCGCCGGCACGCGCCGACGGTACACTCCGCGCTGCGAGTACGTTCTGGAGCGAAACTGCGATGTTGATCACCATCTCCGGATTGCCGGGAAGCGGCAAAACCACTGTCGGACGCTTGCTCGCCAAACGCATGGGTCTGCCGCACGTGTACGCCGGCGACATCTACCGCGCCGAGGCCGAGGCGCGCGGGCTGTCACTCGCCGACTTCAACGCCCTGGCGGAGCGCGACCACACGATCGACCGCGCGCTCGACGATCGCATGGCCCGTTACGCGCGCGACGGCGGCGTCGTGCTCGAAGGTCGGCTCGCCGGATTCGTCGCCATCGAGCAGCACGTCGACGCCCTCAAAGTCTGGCTGACCGCGAGCGATGCGGTGCGCGCCGATCGCGTTGCTGGACGCGAGGGGCGCATCGTCGCCGAGGTCCTCGAGCAGAACGACGCCCGCCAGCGCTCCGACGCGCGTCGCTACCGCGAGATCTATGGTTGGGATCTGGACGACACGGGAATCTATGACCTCGCCCTGGTGAGCGACGAGCAGACTCCCGAGGCCCTGGCCGATGTGATCCAAGCCGCGGCCGCGAAGCGGTTTCCGGAAGCGCGCTGAGGCGTCGTCCGATGAACCTCAACGGCCTGATCGAACGTGTCCAGCGCAACGACAAGACAGCTGACATCGAACTGATCCGCCGCGCCTACGACTTCTCCGCTTCGGTCCACAAAGGCCAGCGGCGCAAGTCGGGCGAGCCCTACTTCATCCATCCGGTCGAAGTCGCCGGCCTGATCGCCGATCTCCGCCTCGATTCCGAGTGCGTTGCGACCGGCCTGCTGCACGACACGGTCGAGGATACGCTGACGACTCTTCCCGAGATCGAGGAGTTGTTCGGTAGCGGTGTCGCCAAGCTCGTGGACGGGGTCACCAAGATCGGTCAGATCAACCTGCGCAGCCGCGAGGAGGAGCAGGCCGAGAACTTCCGCAAGATGTTGCTGGCGATGGCGAGCGACATTCGCGTCATTCTCATCAAACTCGCCGACCGCACCCACAACATGCGCACGCTCGGCGCGCTCAGCTCCGAGCGCCAGCGATCGATCGCCCAGGAGACCCTCGACATCTACGCGCCGCTCGCGCACCGCCTCGGCATCTATTGGATCAAGAGCGAACTCGAGGACAACTCGCTGCGCTACCTGCAGCCCGAGATCTACTACCAACTCAAACGCAACATCGCGAAGCGCTGGGCCGAACGCGAGCGCTACATCGAGGAAGTCATCGCGGTCATCCGCAACCAGCTCGAAGAGAACGGCATCGAAGCCGAGGTCAGCGGTCGCCCGAAGCACTTCTACTCGATCTACCAGAAGATGCAGGCGCAGAACCTGCTCTACGAGCAGATCTACGATTTGATCGCCTTTCGCATCACCGTCGATACACTGCGGGATTGCTATGCCGCCGTGGGCGTCGTTCACGGCAAATGGAAGCCGGTTCCCGGTCGCTTCAAGGACTACATCGCCGTTCCGAAAGCGAACATGTACCAGTCGTTGCACACCACGGTGATCGGCCCGTACGGGCAGCGTGTGGAGGTGCAGATCCGCACCCACGACATGCACCGCGTCGCCGAAGAGGGCATCGCCGCACACTGGCGCTACAAGGGCGTTGGCACCATCGATGCGAAGGACGCCGAGCGCTTCACCTGGCTGCGCGGCCTACTCGAGGCGCAGCACACCAACGAGGATCCGCAGGAATTCATGCGCACGGTGAAGGACGACCTCTTCAGCGAAGAGGTCTACGTCTTCACGCCCAAAGGCGAATTGCTGAGCTTCCCCGAGGGCTCCACGGTCGTCGACTTCGCCTACCGCATCCACTCGGAGGTCGGTCAGCACTGCACTGGCGCCCGCGTCCACGGCAAGCTGGTGCCGCTGCGCTACCAACTGCGGAGCGGCGACACCGTCGAGATCATCACCACCGCGCAACAGACGCCGAGCAGGGACTGGCTCTCCTTCGTCCGTACCAGCCGTGCACGCGATCGTATCCGCAACTGGATCAAGTACCAGCAACGCACCCGCAGCGTCGCTGTCGGCCGCGAGGTCCTCGAGCGCGACCTCGACCGCTACCACCTGTCGCTGGGCGCGTTGCGCAAGGACGGCCGGCTCGAAACGGTCCTGAAGGAGTTGGGGCAGCACGACGAAGAGTCGCTATATGCCGGCATCGGCTACGGCCGGATCACCGGCGCCCAGGTGCTCGCGCAATTGTTGCCCGCGGCGGAACTCGAGAAGCCGGTCGAAATCGGCGACGGACCGATCCGCCGGCTGCTGCGGCGCATCGGCCGCCAAGAAGAAAAGAGCGCGGTACGGGTCAGTGGCCTCGTGGATGTGCTGGTGCGCTACGGCAAGTGCTGCGAGCCGCTGCCGGGCGAACGCATCGTCGGGTTCATCACTCGCGGCCGCGGCGTCACCGTGCATTCGTTGGACTGCTCGCGCGTGTTCGAGAGTGATCCGCAGCGCCGCGTCGAAGTCGCATGGGAGGACGATGCACTTAGCCCGCGCGAGGTCGAACTCGAAGTCCTGTGCGTCGACGAGCCGGGCATGCTCGCGGCGATGACCAAGGTCATCGGTGCCTCAGGCGTCAACATCAGCCGCGCACAGATCCGCAGTGTCGCCGACCAGAAGGCGTGCAATACGTTCGAAGTCGTGGTCAGCCACATCGATCAGCTCAACCGCTTGCGGCGGGCGCTGGAACGGGTGCGCGGTGTGATGAAGGTTTCGCGGTTGCGAACTTGAGCCGTGGGCGCCGCGCGGCGGCGACCGATGAGGGAGGGGGCGAGATGAAGAAGACGGTAATCAGCACGACGGCGGCACCGGCCGCGATCGGTCCGTACTCGCAGGCCGTACGCGCTGGTGGGATGCTCTATTGTTCGGGGCAGCTCGGGCTCGACCCGGCGAGCGGCGAACTCGTCGCCGGTGGTGTCGAGGCCGAGGCGCGGCGGGTTCTCGACAACCTGCAGGCGGTGCTCGCCGCGGCCGGCGGTGGCCTCGACGACGTCGTGCGGACGACGATCTACCTCGTCGACCTCGCCGACTTCGCGCGCGTCAATGCAATCTATGGAGAGTATTTCACCGCACTGCACCCGAGCCGGGCGACGGTCGGCGTGGCGGCGCTGCCGAAAGGCGGCCGCATCGAGATCGACGCGGTCGCAGTGGCCGCAGTGGCCGCAGTGGCCGAATGACGGCGACCAAGAAGAGTTAGGGCCGAGGTACAAGGGCCAAGCACCCGTCGCTTGGCCCTTGTACCTCGGCCCTTTCTCAATCTCACCCCACCGCGATTTGGCGTGGGCCGGCTTTTTCGACCTTGTTGGAGCGGATGCAGCGCGTGCACACGAGGAGCGCGCGTACGCCGCCGTTCACCTTGGCGCGCACGCTCTGCAGGTTCGGTTGCCAGCGGCGCTTGGTCTTGTTGTGGGCATGGCTGACGTTGTTGCCAACCGACGAATGCTTGCCGCAGATCTCACAGGTTCGAGCCATGATAGCGTTCTCCAAACAGGGTTGAGCCCGCCGCCGGCCGAGCCGCGACGAAGGCGAACTCGCTCGGATAGCCGATCCCCCCGGTCGTGTCAAAGCCCGCCGGTTGCGCGGGCGCGCTCGATGAGCCGCGTCGTCGAGTGGCCGCGGGCGAACGGCAGCGAGTAGACCGCGCCGCCGCGCGCCAGCACGTCGTCGGCGCCGACGATGTCGGCGACCTGCCAGTCTCCCCCTTTGACCAGCACGTCGGGCGCGAGTTCGCGGATGAGGCGCAGCGGCGTCGTCTCGCCGAAGCTGGTGACGTAGTCGACCATTTCGAGTGCCGCCATCACCTCGCAGCGATCGCGCAGCTGGACCAGCGGCCGTTCCGGCCCCTTGAGGCGCCGCACCGAGGCATCGGAATTGAGTGCCACCACCAGGATGTCGCCGAGCGCCCTGGCGGCACGCAGATAGCGCACGTGCCCGGAGTGCAAGAGATCGAAACAGCCGTTGGTGAAGACGATCCGGCGCCGCCGGCGGCGCTGTGCAGCGAGTTCGGCGCGCAACGCGGCGCGTCCCCAGATCTTCCCGCTGGCGCGTTTCATCGCGCGCCTTATCGCCACAACCGCAGCGCGGCGCAACCGGCGGCACAGGTCCGCGTTGCCTTGTAAGCTCCCGAGTCGGGTGTTAGGAGAGCGCCCATGCCGGACTATCGGCGCCGCGCCGCGCGCGAATCCATGACAGTGCGAGTCGATGCAAACGGCATGATGGCTGATGCCATCGGGCCGCACGGCGTCTCGCGCCCTGAAATCGACGCCCTGCGTTCGCGCATCGAGAAGGTGTCCCACGGCTTGCGGGCGCGTCGCGAGTCGGGAGAGATCGGGTTCTACGACCTCCACAGCCCCGGAGCCGTGCTCGACGACATCAAGAGCCTCGGCAGCGAACTGCGCGATGAATTCGATACCCTCGTCGTCCTCGGTATCGGCGGCTCGGCCCTGGGCACCAAGACCCTGCTGGGCGCCCAGCCCGACGCGTCGCGGCAGGTCCTCGTCGCCGACAACGTCGATCCGTCTTCGTTCGGGCAGTTGCTCGATGAGCTGAACCTCGAAAGGACCGTCTTCAACGTCATCAGCAAGTCGGGGTCGACCGCCGAAACCATGGCGCAGTTCCTCGTCGTCCGCGACATGCTCCTGCGCGCCTTCGGCGCGGTCGACTACGTCAAGCACGTCGTCCTCACCACTGATGCCGAACACGGCGCGCTGCGCCAGATCGTCCACGACGAAGGCTTCCGCTCGCTGGCCGTGCCCGACCGTGTCGGCGGCCGCTTCTCGGTGCTCACCGCGGTCGGTCTGCTGCCGGCGGTGTTCGCGGGCTTGCGCACCGACGAACTCCTCGCCGGCGCCAAATGGATGGACGAGCGCTGCGCGAGCGATGACGTTTGGACCAATCCGGCATATCTCTTCGCCACCCTGCTCTACGTCGCCGACACCGAGCACCGGCAGAACATCGTCGCGATGATGCCCTACAGCGATCGGCTGCTGTCGCTGTCCGCCTGGTTCTCGCAACTCTGGGCGGAAAGCATCGGCAAGGCGGTGACTGTCGACGGTGCGCCCGCGCACGTCGGCCAGACCCCGCTCGTCGCCGTCGGCGCCACCGACCAGCACTCGCTCTTGCAACTCTTCGCCGAGGGGCCGTTCGACAAGGTCGTCGTCCTGCTGCGTGTCGAAGACCACGGGCGCGAGATTCCCATCCCGTGCGCTTACAGCGACCTCGAGAGCCTCGCTTACCTCGGCGGCGCCGGTCTCGGACAGTTGCTCAACCTCGAGCAGCGCGCCACCGAAGTCGCGCTCGGCAAAGCGGGCCGCCCGGTGCTGACCCTCAACGTGCCGCAGGTCAACGCCTTCACCCTCGGCCAGCTCTTCTTCTTGTTCGAGGCTGCGGTCGCCTTCGCCGGCGGCCTCTACGGCGTCGACCCCTTCGACCAGCCCGGCGTCGAGGAAAGCAAGCGCCTCACCTACGCGCAGATGGGACGCGCGGGCTTCGAGAACCGCCGCGCCGAGGTCGAGGCCTGGGTGCAACGCAAGCGCGACGAACTGATCGTTTGAGCCTGACGCGCCGCGCCTGCGGCCCGCGGGCTTCGTTCGCAGACTTGCGTGGATCGATGACCGAGAACCAAGCCAAAGAACGACGCATCCGAGTGCTGCCGCCGACCGTCGCCGACAAGATCGCTGCCGGCGAGGTCGTTGAAAGGCCCGCGTCCGTCGTCAAGGAACTGATCGAGAATTCGATCGACGCCGGCGCCAGCGACATCCACATCGAACTCGAAGACGCCGGAGTCGGTCTGATCTCCGTCGTCGACGACGGCTGCGGCATCCCTCCCGAGGATGCCGTTCTCGCCTTCGCCCGGCATGCGACGAGCAAGGTCCGCGACGTCGAGGACCTCTTCCATATCCGCACGATGGGCTTTCGCGGTGAAGCGTTGGCGAGCATTGCCGCCGTGTCGACCACGACCCTCGTCACCCGCCGCAGCGGTGATCTCAGCGGAACTCGCGTGCTCGTCCGCGGCGGCGAGCGGCTCGACGTCGGTGAAGTAGGTACTCCAGTCGGCACCCGCATCGAGGTCGTGGACCTTTTCGGCAATACCCCGGCACGCCGCAAATTCCTCAAATCGGCCGCAACCGAGGTCGGCCACGTTACCGAAATGGTCACCCGCACGGCGCTGGCGTTCCCCAGTGTCGGCTTCCACCTCAAGCACGGCCAACGCACCCTCGTCGACTTCGCCGCCGGTAAGCCGGCGGAGCGTCTCGCTCAGGTCGTCGGTCGCGACCGCGCCGCGACCATGCTCACCTTCCACCACCAGACGCCGGCCGGCGATGTGCACGGCTGGCTCAGCGGTTCGCACGTCAGTTACCCGTCCAACCGGCAGATCTTCACCTACGTCAACGGCCGGTTCGTGCGCGATAGACTCGTCAGCCATGCGGTCACCGCCGGCTACAGCACATTGTTGATGCATGGCCGCTATCCCGGCGCCGTGGTCTTCATCGAGGTGCCGCTGGACGATGTCGACGTCAATGTTCACCCGGCCAAGTCCGAGGTGCGCTTCCGCCTCGGTGGCGCCGTCCACGACTTGATCGCCCGTGCCGTAAAGGAATGTCTGCGCAGCCAGGGGCCGCAGCTGGGCGCGGATCGGGGATCGGACGGATCCGACCGATCCGTTGGATCCGTGCGATTTTCTTCCCCCGGCGCCGCGCCGCCGATCGGGCGCCTGCGCCTGGTGCCGCTCACCCCGGCGCGCGAGGCCGCGGCAGCGGAACCGCCGCGTTGGCCGGCACAACCGCCGCTCGCCCCGCCGCCCGAGGTCGCCCCCGCAGCGGGCTTTTTCTCCGGCTTGCAGGTCATCGGCCAGGCGTTCGAGGGCTATCTCGTCTGCCAGAGCGGCGAGGCGTTGGTCCTCATCGACCAACACGCGGCGCACGAGCGCGTCATGTTCGAAAAGCTCAGCAAAGGCTACGGCGCCGGCGGCGTCGCCCGCCAGCAACTCCTCGTCCCGGTGACCGTCGATGTCGGTCCCCAGGCCGAAGCGCAACTTGCCGAGCAAGCTGCCGAACTCGCAGCGCTCGGCTTCGAGATCGAGGCCTACGGCGGCGGGACGGTCGCCGTGCGCTCCGTGCCGGCGCTCCTCGGCGACGAGGATCCCGCCAAGTTGGTTCGCGATCTCGCCGTGGAAGTCGCCGAGATCGGCCGGTCACGCCAGCTGACCCAGGCTGCGGAAGCGGTGCTCGCCACCCTCGCCTGCCACAGCGCGGTGCGTGTCGGCCAGACCCTCGGCCGCGATCAGATCCAGGCGCTGCTCGCTTCGATGGACGGCATCGACTTCGCCCACAACTGCCCGCACGGCCGCCCCGCCTACATCACGCTGCGGCGCGGCGATCTCGAGCGCCTGTTCAAGCGCACATGAGCGCTTCGCTGCCGCGCGTGGTTGCGCTCGTCGGCCCGACGGCCACGGGCAAGACGGCGCTGGCGATTGCGGTGGCGCGCGCCTGTAACGCCGAGATCGTCAACGCCGACTCGCGTCAGGTCTTCCGCGGCCTCGACATCGGCAGCGCCAAGCCGAGCCGTGCCGAGCAAGCCGCGGCGCCCCACCACCTGATCGATGTCGTCGATCCGGACGAGCCCTTCGACGCGGCGGAGTTTCACCGTCTGGCGCTGCGCGCGATCGACGCCATCAGCGCACGCGGCCGGCGCGTGTTGGTCGTCGGCGGTACCGGACTCTACGTGAAGGTCTTGCGCGGCGGCTTGTTCGCCGGACCCAAGCGCGATCCGGCCCTGCGGGCGCGCCTCGAAGCCGAGGAGGATGCCGATCCGGGGATACTGTACCAGCGCCTGCGCGGACTCGACCCGGAGGCTGCCGCGCGCATCCATCGGAACGACCGCGTGCGGCTGGTGCGCGCGCTCGAGGTGCAGACGCTGACGGGTCGACCGATCAGCGAGTTGCAGCGTGAGCACGCATTTGCGCGCGGTGCGGTCGACATGAAGACAATCGGCCTGGAAATCCCGCGGGCGGAAATCTACCGGCGTATCGATGCGCGCTGCGCCGAAATGATCGCTGCCGGTCTCGTCGACGAGGTGCAGCGCCTCTTCGCGGCGGGATATTCTGCCGATCTGAGTGCCCTGAGCAGCCTCGGTTACCGCGAGATCGGCGCCTTCGTTCGCGGCCTTTGCAGCCTGGAGCAGGCGCAAGCCGACATGGCGCGGGCGACCCGGCAATTCGCCAAGCGCCAACTCACGTGGTTCCGCAACGACCCCGACGTCGAGTGGCTGCCCCCCGATGCCGCGGAGGTGAGCGCCGCAGCGGCCACATGGTGGGGAGCGGGGCGCGGCTGAGAAGCGAAGAACGTCGGCCCGCGTTGCAATTTCGGCGGCGGTACGATAGCCGTCGGCTCGCAGAGAAATCCCTGGATGCGCGGTTCCAAGCCGCGCGCCTCGCGTGAGGAACATTTGCCCCGCCCCAGATCTCTCGCCGCACTTCGCGACGAGATCGACCGTATCGACGACAAGCTTCTGGCTCTGTTGAACGAACGCGCGCAAGTCGCCGTTGAGGTCGCCGAGCTCAAGGCCAAGTCCGGCGGCGTTGTCTATCGCCCGGAGCGCGAGAAGGACATCTATCGCCGTCTCGACAAGGCAAACCGTGGCCCGCTCGACGCGGAGAGCACGCGCGCGATCTTTCGCGAGGTGATCGCCGCCTGCCTGTCGCTCGAAGAGCCACTGCGAATCGCCTGCCTGGGTCCGCTCGGCACCTATTCCCATCGGGCGTTGCGAGACCAGTTCGGCTCGCGCGCGCTGCCGGTGCCGGTCGACTCGATCGGGGCGGTGTTCGACGAGGTCGAACAGCGCCGTGCCGTTTACGGCGTCGTGCCGGTGGAGAACTCGATCGAGGGCGTGGTTGCGGCGAGCCTCGACCGGTTCGTCGACTCGGCGCTGACGATCAAGGCGGAGATCCTGCTGCGTATCGACCAGTGCCTGATGTCGAAGAGCGGCCGCGCCGACCGGGTCAAGCGCATCGTCTCGCATGCGCAGTCTCTCGGTCAGTGCCGGCAATGGCTCGCCCGCAATCTGCCTGGTGTGCCGCAGGCCGAAGTCCTGAGCAACGCCCGCGCCGCCGAGATCGCTCGGGAAGATCCGAGCGCGGCGGCGATCGCCGGCCGCAACGCCGCTGAGCGCTACAACCTCAAGCTGATCGCTGCGAACATCCAGGATCACGTCAGCAACTATACCCGCTTCTTCGTCGTCGGCCGCGATCCGGTCGCGCCGCCGAGCGGCGACGACAAGACCTCGCTGCTCGTCTCGGTTTCGCACGAAGCCGGCGCGCTCTATCGCTTGCTGCGACCGTTTGCCGACCACGGCGTCAGCCTGTGCAGCATCGAATCGCGGCCACTGAAGGGTCGCCCTTGGGAGTACTTGTTCTTTCTCGACCTCTTCGGCCACGTCGACGACGCCAACGTGACCAAAGCGCTCGCCGCGGTGCAACGCCGCAGCCTGTCGGTCAAGGTTCTCGGATCCTACCCGGCGGCGCTGGCGCCGGCGTGAGGAGCGACGCGATGGGCAAACCAATGGCAATCCCTATCGCCCCGTGGATCCGGGACCTCGTCCCTTATCCTCCGGGCAAACCGCTGGCGGAACTCGAGCGCGAGTACGGCATCAGCGGCTCGATCAAGCTCGCTTCGAACGAGAACCCGCTCGGTCCGTCGCCGCGTGCGATCGCGGCTGTCGGCCGTGCTTTGCTCGACTTGCACCGCTACCCGGAAGGCGATTGCTACTACTTGCGGCAGGCGTTGGCGCAGAAACTCGACGTCGCCCCGGAAGCACTCATCTTCGGCAACGGCTCGAACGAGGTCATCGAGTTGCTCGTCCGGACCTTCCTCCAACCCGGCGACGAGGCACTGATGGCCGACCAGGCGTTCGTCGTCTATCGGCTCATCGTCCAGGCGGCCGGCGGCCATGCGGTCACGGTGCCGTTGCGCGACTTCACCCACGACGTCGAGGCCATCGCCCGCGCCATCACGCCGCGCACCCGCATCGTCTTCCTCGCCAATCCGAACAACCCGACGGGAACTCTATTCGGCCGCGCCGCGTGGCAGCACCTCCTCGACGTCGCGCCGGCCGATGTCGTGCTCGTCATGGACGAGGCCTACGCGGAATACGTCGACGACCCGGACTATCCCGACTCGCTGGCCGCGCACCGCAGCGGCCGGCCGGTGGTGACCCTGCGCACTTTTTCCAAGATCTACGGCCTTGCCGGACTGCGCGTCGGCTACGGTGTCGCCTTGCCGGAGCTCGTCGACGCGATGAACCGTGTGCGCCAGCCGTTCAACGTCAACACCCTGGCCCAGGTGGGTGCCCGGGCCGCGCTCGACGACGACGCCCACGTCGCCGCGAGCCGTGCCTGCAATCGCGCCGGCATGGAGTTCCTGCTCGGAGCGTTCGCGCGGCTCGACCTCGCTGCGGTACCGAGCGCGGCGAACTTCGTGCTGGTGCGCGTCGGCGCGGGTGCGGAGATGTACGAAGCGCTGCTGCGACGCGGCGTGATCGTGCGACCGATGCAAGGCTACGGTTTTCCCGAGCATCTGCGCATGACGATCGGAACCCGGGCGGAGAACGAACGGCTGGTGGCAGCGCTCGAGGACTGCGTGCGGGAAAGGCGGGCACGTGGCAGTGCTGTTTGAACGCGTGGCGATCGCCGGCGTCGGCCTGATCGGCGGCTCGCTGGCTCTCGCAGCAAAGCGCGCCGGGCTTTTCGGCCACGTGGTTGGCCTTGGCCGCGGCGAAGCCAACTTGCGTCTGGCACGCGATCGCGGCGTCATCGACGAGTTCACCCACGACCCGGTCTCGGCAGCGCGCGGCGCCGATCTGTTGTTCCTCGCGGTTCCGGTACGTGCCCTTGCCCCGGTGGTCCGCGCCTGCGCGACGGCGCTCGCGCCCGACGCGGTGGTCACCGACGCCGGCAGCGTCAAGGGCGCCATCCTCGCGGCGGTCGAAGGTGAGCTGCCGCCCGGGGTGGCGTTCGTCGGTGCGCATCCGATTGCCGGCGGCGAGCAATCCGGCGCGGCACATGCCGACGCCGGGATCTTTCGCGGCCAGGTCTGTGTGCTGACGCCCGGCGCTGCGGCGACGCCGGCGGCGACCGCCAAGGTGCGCGCGCTGTGGGAAGGCGTGGGCATGCAAGTCGTTGAGATGGATGCGCGCCGCCACGACGAGATTCTGGCGCGGGTGAGCCACTTGCCACACGTTCTCGCCTACGCGCTGATGAACGCGATCGCCGACGACACTGCGTTTACCTTCGCCGGCGGCAGCTTCCGCGACTTCACCCGTATCGCTGCGAGCCCGGCGGATGTCTGGCGCGATATCTTTCTCGCCAACCGAGTGGCGCTGCGCACCGCGCTGGCCGAGGTACGCGACGCAGTCGATGCCTTCGACCGCGCCCTGGCCGCCAACGACGAAGCGAGCCTCGTGGCGCTGATCGAAGCCGCTCGGGCGCGCAAGCGGAGGTGCGACGATGGCGGCGCCTGAGTCGGAAGCACGCGAGATCGTGCCGCTGCGCTCGCCGCCGCGCGGCGTGGTCGTGCGCCCACCGGGATCGAAGAGCATCACCAATCGCGCCCTGCTGATCGCCGCGCTCGCCGAAGGCGAGACCCAGCTGCGCGGGGCGCTGTTCAGCGACGACACCGAGCGCATGTCGGAGGCGTTGCAGGCGCTCGGCGTCACGGTCGCGGCGGCGCCCGACGAACAGGCATTTCGCGTGCGTGGTTGTGGGGGTATCTTCAGCACGGACGCGGCCGAGCTATTCGCCGGCAACGCCGGCACCGCGGCGCGCTTTCTGGTCGCTGCTGCCTGTCTCGGACACGGGCGCTATGTCGTCGACGGCAACGAGCGGATGCGGCAACGCCCGATTGCGGATCTCGTCGAAGCGCTGGCGCAACTCGGCGTGGCGCTGACGGCGCCGACCGGCTGCCCGCCGGTGCGGATCGACGCGCGCGGCTTGCCTGGCGGCACGACGCGGGTGCGCGGTGGGCGCAGCAGCCAGTATCTTTCGGCGTTGTTGCTGGTAGCGCCGTACGCCCGGGGTGACGTCGAGATCGTCGTCGAAGACGAGCTGATCGCGCGTCCCTACGTCGACATGACCCTCGGGGTGATGGCGCAGTTCGGGGTGCACGCCGAGCGCGACGGATACCGCCGTTTTCGCGTTGCCGGCAGCCAACGGTACCGCGCGGTGCGCGAATACGACATCGAGCCCGACGCCTCGAGCGCGCACTACTTTCTCGCTGCGGCGGCGATCACGGGTGGCCGTGTCGGCGTCGAGGGTATCGGCACGGCGTCGTTGCAGGGTGACGCCCGCTTCGTCGACGTACTCGAGCGGATGGGGGCGCGGGTCGAACGCGCGCCGACAGCGCTCGCGGTAACCGGTGACCGGTTCGGCGGCATCGACGTCGACATGAGCGACATTTCCGACACCGCGTTGACGCTCGCGGTAATCGGCACGTTGGCAAGCGAGCCGGTGCGGATCCGCAACGTGGCCCACCTGCGTTTGCAGGAGAGCGAACGGATCGCAGCGGTCACCACCGAGTTGCGCAAGCTGGGCGCACAGGTGACGGAACACGCCGACGGCTGGGAGGTGCGTCCGTCGCAGCTGCACGGCGGTGAGGTCGATACCTACGACGACCACCGGATCGCGATGGCGTTTGCGCTACTCGGGCTGTGCGTACCGGGGATCGTGATCCGCGACCCCGGGTGCGTGCGCAAGACGTTTCCGACGTACTTTGCCGAGCTGGAACGGTTACGCGGCGAAGGGTGAGGGGGAAATCATGGGAATGGTGATCGCGATCGATGGCCCTGGCGGCGCGGGGAAAAGCACGGTGAGCCACGGGTTGGCGACGCGGCTGGGCTACGCGTACGTCGATACCGGCGCGATGTACCGGGTGATCGGCCTGCTTGCCGCAGAGCGCGGCATTGCCGTCGAGGACGAGGACGCGCTCGCGGCCCTGTGTGACGCGACGCAGATCGACTTCGTCGATCGCGGCGACCGTTCGGGGGTAGAGGTGGCCGGCCGCGACTTGAGTGCAGCGATCCGCACCGCCGAGGCGGCGCAACTCGCGTCGCGCTACTCGACGGTGCCGGCGGTGCGCGCCTGCCTGGTGGCGAAGCAGCGTGCCATCGGCGCAGCCGGCAACGTCGTCATGGAGGGCCGGGACATCGGCACGGTCGTCTTTCCGGACGCGCTTTTGAAGGTTTTCCTCGATGCCGCGCCGCCCGAGCGCGCCCGCAGGCGGGCGACCGAACTCGGTGGCGGCTCCGGCGACGAGGTCGAACGCATGGCACGAGACATCGCCGAGCGCGACCAGCGCGACCGCACCCGAACGCATTCGCCGCTGCGGCCGGCGGACGACGCCGTCCACCTCGACACGACGACGATGCCGGTTGACGAAGTCATCGCAACGCTGCGCACCATGGTCCAGCAACAGCTCGATTCGCTTGCAAGCGCGAGCTAGGGAAGTTATGAAGGCTGCATTATCTCTCACCCTAGGGGGTATCAACACAATGGATGAGTCACGGAACGCACCCACAGCGGGCGGCGAGGACTTCAGCACGCTCTTCGAGCAAAGCATGAGCGTAAGCGACGTTCGCCCGGGCGAGGTGGTGCACGGCAAGGTCGTGCTCGTCTCCCGTGATTTCGTTACGGTCGACATTGGTTTCAAATCGGAAGGTCAGATTCCTATCCACGAATTTCTCGATCGCGCCGGCAACGTAGACGTGCAGCCGGGTGACGAGATCGATGTCTTCTTCGACGGAACAGAGAGCGAACACGGCGGAGTCCTCCTTTCGAAATCGAAAGCCGAACAGTTCAGGGTTTGGCGCGATATCGAAGAGGCCTTCAATAAAGAGCAGCCCATCGAGGGCAAGATCGTCGGCAAGGTGAAGGGCGGGTTGAAGGTGGACGTCGGCGTCCCCGCATTCCTACCCGGCTCGCACGCCGACATCCGCCCGGTGCGCAACCTCGACAAGTATTTGGGGGAGACCGGCGAGTTCGCGATCCTCAAGTTCAACCGGGCGCGCGGCAACGTCGTCGTCTCGCGTCGTGCGATCATGGAAAAGGAGCGCGAGCTCCAGCGCGAACAAACCCTCAAGGTGCTCGAAGAGGGCATCATCCTCGAGGGCGTCGTCAAGAACATCACCGACTACGGCGCGTTCGTCGACCTCGGCGGCATCGACGGCTTGTTGCATGTCACCGACATGTCGTGGGGCCGCGTTGCCAAGCCTTCCGACGTCATCAAGGTCGGCGATACCCTCAAGGTCGTCGTGCTCAAGTACGACGCCGAAAAGGGTCGCGTTTCGCTCGGCATGAAGCAGATCATGCCCGACCCCTGGGCGAGCGTCGCCGAGCGCTACCCGGTCGGCTCGCGGGTGACCGGTAAGGTCGTCAGCCTCGCCGACTACGGCGCCTTCGTCGAACTCGAGCCCGGTATCGAGGGCTTGGTGCACGTCTCCGAAATGTCGTGGACCAAGCGGATCACCCACCCGTCGAAGGTGCTCGAGCCTGGCCAGGACGTCGAGGTGCTCGTGCTCGACGTCGACGCCGCCAACCGGCGCGTGTCGCTCGGCCTCAAGCAGGCGATGGCCAACCCCTGGGAGCAGCTCCGCATCGATCATCCGATCGGCAGCCACGTTTCCGGCACGGTGAAACACATCACCGACTTCGGCGTCTTCGTCGGCATCGAAGAGGGCATCGACGGCCTCGTCCACATCTCCGACATGCACTGGACCAAGAAGGTCAAGCACCCCTCGGAGATGTACAAGAAGGGCGACCCGATCGAGGCACTCGTGCTCGATATCGACGTCGACAACGAGCGCGTCGCGCTCGGCATCAAGCAGCTCGCCGACGACCCCTGGGAGTCGCTCGCGCGCCGCTATCCGGTCGGCGCACGGACGACGGGCAAGATCACCACCGTCACCGACTTCGGCGTCTTCGTCGAACTCGAGGACGGCATCGAGGGTCTGGTCCACGTCTCGCAGCTCAGCAACGATCGCATCGACAAGCCGCAGGATCACTTCCACCCGGGCGAGGAACTCGAAGCGGAGGTGACGCAGATCGATCCGAAGGAACGTAAGATCGGGCTCAGCGTCAAGGCCCTGCGCCGCAGCGAAGAGCGCGAGGAGATGGAAACCTACCTGCAGCGCGAGCGCGAAGGCTCCCGCTTCTCCTTCCAGGACATCATGGGCACGCAGCTCGGTGCGAAGGGCGGTGCCGAAGCGAAGCCCGACGAAGGTAGCGAGGAAGGTAGCGAGGAAGGTAGCGACGAAGGTAGCGACGAAGGTCGCGAGGAAGGTCGCGAGGAAGGCTCGGACGCGGAGGGTTCTTCCGACAAGTCCGAGTAGGAGGCGAGATGACGAAGCGCAATCTGATCGAAGAGATTTCTCGCCTCTACCCGCGGCTATCGCGGCGCGATTCCGAGGCGATCGTCAATACGGTCTTCCAAAGCATGGCGGAGACGCTCGAGGCCGATGGGCGCATCGAGATCCGCGGCTTCGGCAGCTTCGTCGTCAAGCACCGCCGTGCGCGCGAGGGGCGCAACCCGAAGACCGGCCGATCGGTCGAGGTGGACGCCAAGCGGGTGCCGTTTTTCAAAGTCGGCAAGGAGCTCAAGGTCCGCGTCGACGAGTGTTCGCCTGGCGGGACGCTGGCCGTCGCGGAAGCGGAGACTTGAACCCGTTGCCGCGCACGACAATTCCCGCGACTAAAGGTCACTAGAGTAGGACGGGCCGCCTCGCGCAAGCGACGCGGCCCGTTCGGCACTGGCGAGGGGTGATCCATGCAACCAACCAAACACCTGCACGACGCCGGACAGAGCCTCTGGCTCGACAACATCACGCGCGCGCTCCTCGAAAACGGCGGTCTGCAGCACTACATCGATGTAATGTCGGTCACCGGCCTCACCTCCAACCCGACGATCTTCTATCAGGCCATCAAGAACAGCCGTGACTACGACGGCGCCATCCGCGTCAAGGCGGCGGCGGGGGATTCGGGCGAGGCGCTCTTCTTCGACCTCGCACTCGAAGATCTGACGCGCGCCGCGGATGCGTTCCGCCCGATTCACGAGGCAACCAACCGTGTCGACGGCTGGGTGTCACTCGAAGTCTCACCCCACCTGGCCTACGACGCGCGCGGCACCGTAGCTGCCGCACGCGAGTTGTACGCGCGGGCGGCCCGACCCAACCTGTTCATCAAGATCCCCGGCACGCGCGAGGGACTCCCGGCCATCGAGGAAGCAATCTTCGCCGGCGTGCCGGTGAACGTGACGCTCCTCTTCTCGCGCGAGCAATACCTCGCCGCGGCAGAGGCGTATGTCCGCGGTATCGAACGGCGCGTCGCGGCGGGCCTGAATCCGCACGTCGCCTCGGTGGCGTCGCTGTTCATCAGCCGCTGGGACGCGGCGGTGGCGGGGAAGGTTCCCGCGGCATTGGAGAACACTCTCGGAATTGCCATCGCCAAGCGCACCTATAAGGCGTATCGCGATCTCCTCATGTCCGATCGCTGGCTGCGCCTGCTCAACGTCGGCGCGCGCTCGCAGCGCTTGCTCTGGGCCAGCACGGGCACCAAGGATCCGAACGCATCGGATATCCTCTACGTGCAGTCGCTGGCGGCGCCGCACTCGGTGAACACGATGCCCGAGAAGACCCTGCTCGCCTTCGCCGATCACGGCGTCGCCGACGCGATGCTGCCGTGCGACGGCGGCGACGCCGAAGCGACGCTCGGCGAGCACGCCCGCGCAGGCGTGGATGTCGACGATCTCGCGGGTCGGCTGCAACGCGAGGGCGCCGCCGCGTTCGTCAAGTCCTGGGACGAGCTGTTGGAATGCATCGCCGAGAAGAGCGCCATGCTCGAACAGGGCGCGTAACCCCGCACCAGAAAAGCGGTCGGGAGCGCCACGCGTGCTGCCGCGAGCCTGCTTCCGCCAACGCGGGTTCTTGTGCTGCGCGTTGTCGCCCCGTTACAGTGGCGGCATGGTGCAACCCCGGACTCTCGGTGAACTCGAGCGCAGCGGTTATCGATCGCGACCGGTGCGCGATGAGTTGCGCGGCAACCTGCTTGCCCGCATCGCGCGCGGCGAGCGTATCCTCCCCGGTATCGTCGGCTTCGACGATACCGTCATTCCGGAGCTCGAGAACGCGATCCTCAGCGGCCATCACATCGTCTTCCTCGGCGAACGAGGGCAGGCGAAGTCGCGCATCATCCGCGCCCTGACCGAGTTGCTCGACGCCGAGATCCCGGTCGTCGAAGGCTGCGCCCTCAACGACGATCCGCTCGCCCCGATCTGTCGCGAATGCCGCCGCCGCCTGCACGAACTCGGCGCCAGCCTGCCCGTCGCCTGGCACGCGCGTGAGGCCCGCTACGGCGAAAAGCTCGCTACTCCCGACGTCTCCATCGCGGATCTCATCGGTGAAATCGACCCGATCAAGGTCGCCGAGGGCCGCTACCTCGCCGACGAGGAGACGATCCACTACGGCATCATCCCGCGCTGCAATCGCGGCATCTTCGCCATCAACGAACTCCCCGACCTCACCGAGAAAGTGCAAGTCGGTCTCTTCAACCTGATGGAAGAGAAGGATGTCCAGATCAAAGGATACAAGATCCGTTTGCCTGTCGACGTCGTCTTCGTCGCCAGCGCCAATCCCGAGGACTACACCAGCCGCGGCCGCATCATCACCCCGCTCAAGGACCGTTTCGACGCTCAGATACGCACCCACTATCCCCGTAAGCTCGCCGACGAGATCGCCATCATGGAGCAGGAACTGCCCGCCCTCGACCGCGGTGAGCTGCCGGTTCACGTTCCCGAGTTCATCAAGGAGATCGTCGCCCAATTCACTTTCGAGGCGCGCGCGTGCAACGAGATCAACCAGTCGTCCGGCGTCAGCGTGCGCATGACGATCAACAACTACGAGAGCATCATCAGCAACGCGGAGAAGCGCGCCGTGCGCCTCGGCGAGTCGGAGATCGTGCCCCGCATCAGCGATCTGCACGCCATCGCCGCCTCCAGTATCGGCAAACTCGAACTCGAGTATGCAGGTGAGGAACGTAAGGAGATCGAACTCGTCACGCGCCTGTTGCACCGCGCCGTCCTCGCTGTCTTCGATGCACGCTGGCAGGTCGAAAATCTCGAGGAGCTGTGCGCCTACTTCACCGACGGCGGCGGCGTCGAGGTGTCCGACATGACTCCGGCGGTAGACTACATGGAAGCGATTCGCGGCATTCCCGGTCTACGCGAGGCGGTCCAGGTGTGTACGCCGATCGAGAGTCCGCGTTTCATCGCGGCGGCCAGCGAACTGATCCTCGCCGGGCTCCATCTGCACCAGAAGCTCAACTGCAACACAGAAGGAGGAAGGCTCAGTTACCGGGGATGAGCCCCAGGCTCGACGGATCTGTCCGTGAACCGAATGCGCTTCCGCTACACGCAATGGGACGGAACCCAGGCCGCCCGGCTCGACGCCGACGCGGTGTTCGAGAAGCTCGCGGAATACCTGTCGTTCACCGACGACGTGCAGCAGGCGCTCGATTGGCTGATGCGCCAGGGGGGCGACTTCGGCAACCTCCAAGTGGCCGGACTCGACGATCTGCTCGAGCAGGTGCGCGCCGAACTCCGCGATCGATACGCCAAGTTCAACCTCGAGCGCTCGTTGGACGAACCGCAGCGGCGCCTCGATGAATTGCTCGACATGGAGCGGGAGGCGCTCGACGGCAGCCCCGACGGCGCGGCGCGGCGCGAACGTCTCGGCCAACTCGCATCGACTCCGTCCCTCGCCGACGCGTTGCGCCGCCTGCAGGATCACGACTGCGACGATGACGACGCGCGACGCGAACTCGAGTACCTGCTCGAGCAACTCGACGACATCGAAACGGTAGAGAAGTTCCGCAGGCAGTTCCGCGAGCGGTTCGCGGGTCCGCAGTCCCTCGGGTTCGACGAGACCCTCGAGCTGATGCGTGAGATCTCCCGCTTGGAGCAGCTCCAGGACCAGCTTCTGCAAGGGGATATCGAACTCATCGACAACGACGCGCTGCGCGACGCCATCGGCGAGCAGGCAGCCGCAGCCCTCGCCAACCTGCGCCAGATGATGATGCTGCTGCAGCGGTCGGCAACGCTGGAGTCGAAATCCGGAAAGACGACGCTGTCACCCAAAGGCGTGCGCAAGCTCGGCCGCATGGCGCTGCGCGACATCTACCAGGGGTTGCTGCGTGACCGCAGCGGGGCCCACGCCAGCGATCATCGCGGCCCGAGCGAACTTCGCCCCGACCAGACCAAGCCCTTTCGCTACGGCGAACCGCTGCATCTCGACCTGGTGCGTACGTTGAAGAAGGCGCTCGCGCGCGGCGGCGGTGTGCCGCTCGCGCTCGAGCCCGGCGACTTCGAGGTTTTCGACACCGACCTGGCGACCCATACCGCGACGGTGCTGTTGCTCGACATGAGCTGGTCGATGAGCTGGGAAGGGCGTTTCGCCGCGGCAAAGAAGGTCGCCATGGCGATGGAGGCGCTGATCCGCACCAAGTACCCGCGCGACTACTTCGCGGTGGTCGGCTTCTTCACCCGCGCGGTCGAACTCGCGGCGCGCGACCTGCCCGAAGCGACCTGGAACATGGGCGATCCCTTCACCAATCTCCAGGACGGACTGCGTCTCGGCACCCGCCTGCTCGACCGCCAGCGTACCCGTAACAAGCACATGATCGTGGTGACGGACGGCCAACCGACGGCGTACTTCTCGGGCGAGCGGCTCTACTGCGAGTGGCCGTTGTCGTTCGGCGGCCTGAGTCTACGCGCGGCCCGGGAGACGCTGAAGGAGGTGAAGCGAGTGACCAAGAAGGGGATCACGATCAACACCTTCATGCTCGACGACAGCCCGAGCCTACGCGCCTTCGTCGAGAGCATGACCCGCATCAACAAGGGCCGCGCGCTGTATTCGCGCCCCGACAATCTCGGCAAGTACCTGCTGGTCGACTACCTGGGTAAGAAGCGCAAGCGGGTGTGATTCTCCCGCCAAATTCCGTCATTCCCGCGGGCGACGGAAGTTTGCGAGGGTCGACGGGGTCAACAGGTTGGCAGGAGCCGTTGAAAAGCCCGAGGCACTCACTGCGGTAGCTTCGCGGGCGGCTCGGCGTTGGTCACCGTTCCTGTGAGCGCGTGCATGAACGCGACCAGATCGTCGATTTCCTGGTCAGTCAGGTTGAGCGGTTGGATCAGCGGCGACAACCACTCGTTCTTGGTGCCGCCTACGCTGTAGAGCACCATCACGTCGCGTAGGGTCTGCTCCGAGCCGTCGTGCATGTAGGGCGCCGACTCGGCGATGTTGCGCAGCCCCGGCGTCTTGAACGCGCCCTTGTCGCTCTCTTGCTTGGTCACGTCGTAGCGGCCGAGGTCGGGCTCCGCCCGGTCCATGCCGACGCCGAGGTTGTGGTACTTCTCGTCGGTGAAATTCTGGCCGATATGGCAGGTGATGCAGCGGCCCTTGCCGAGGAACACGCCCATGCCGCGCACGGCCGCTGCGCTCAGCGTGTCGCTCTGGCCGCCGAGATAGCGGTCGTAGGGGCTGTCACCGGAAAGCACCGTGCGCTCGTAGGTGGCGATCGCGTCGACGATGCGTTCGATCGTGACGTCCTTGTCGTCGAACGCTGCGATGAAGTAGGGACGGTAGCCGCGCACCAAGTTGATGCTCACGACCGGAGCGTCGTGGTCCGGCATGCCCATCTCGATGGGATTGGTCACCGGACCCTTCGCCTGCTCCTCCAAATCGGCGGCACGGCCGTCCCAGAACTGTTCTTTCGAGAAAAGCCGGTTGATGATGGTCGGGCTGTTGCGCGCGCCGAGCGCGCCGCCGACACCCTTCGAGGTCGAAGCCGGGTCGGCGAAACCGTGGTAGGGGTTATGGCACGAGGCGCACGAGAACGTGCTGTCGCTCGACAAGCGCGGGTCGAAGTAGAGCAGCTTGCCGAGTTCCACCTTCGCCGCAGTGATCGGATTGTCCTCGGGGATGTAGGCGCCTTGCGGTTGCAGGCCGCGCGGCAACTCGAGCGTGAAGTCGCCCGACTTGACGACTTGTACGGCTGGCTTCGCCGCGGCGGCGGCTGGCGCGGGCTCCTGCGCTGCGGCTCCAGAGGCGACCAGTACGGTCATCACCAGGCCCCGCAGTACCGAGAACATCGCCGACTCCGAGGGTTTCCTCACAACTCGATTCTGGTCCATCGGCGGAGATTACCGAACGTCTGGGGCGACACAAGGGTGTTGCGGAAATTCAGTTGCCGCCGTTCGTGTTGCGCAAGATGAGCCCGGCTTCGCCGACGATCAGGCCATGGGTCGCGGTCGCGAAGCCCACGCCGTTGAGCGATTCGAACCCGCCGCTCTCTTGAAAAGACCAGTTGGTGCCACCGTTCGTCGTCGCCAGAATCGTACCGTCGTCGCCGACCGCCCACACCCGCTGGCGATCGAGAGCGAAAACCTTGAACAACGCCACGTCCGCCGTCAGTAGCGGTTGCCAATCGGCGCCGCCGTCGAATGTCCGGAGGATGGTCTGCAGTGGTTCGTTCGGATCGGGGATGCCGCCGACGGCGAAGCAAACCTGCAGGTCGACGCAATCGATGCCGAACAGGGAATCGGTGGTTTCCGACGCCTGCGAGATCCAAGTGGTCCCCCCGTTGCTCGTGCGGAGCAGCAGGCCGGAATTGCCGACGATCCAGCCGTTCTGGTCGTTGACGAAGCTCACGTCGTTGAGACCGAGCGCCGTACCGCTCGCCTGCGGCGTCCAGCTATTGCCGCCGTCCGTCGTGTGCAAGATGGTGCCGGCGTCGCCCACTGCCCAGCCGCGCTGGGCATCAATGAAGGCGATGCCGAACAACGGTCGCGTCGTTCCGCTGGTGAGTCGCTGCCAGGAAATGCCGCCGTTGGTCGAACGCAGTACGATTCCGAAGTCGCCGGCGATCCACAGACGCTGGGTGTCGACCGCGGCAACCGCGAAGAGTCCGTTCGTGGTTCCCGACGCCACCTGGCTCCAGGTCTGCCCGCCGTCGGTGGTGCGCGCGATCGCGCCAACCGCACCGATGGCGATCGCCGTGTTCTCGTCGAGAACCTCGAGGGCGAACAGAGGATTGGTCGTCGCCGGGTTCGCCAGAGTGAATGTGACGCCGTCGCTGGTGCGCAACAGCGTGGCGATCGAACCGACGATATGCGCGTTCGCACCGCCATGGTCGACGGCGAACAACGGATTGGCGGTAGTGGTCTCCCGCCGCGTCCAGGTCGCGCCGCCATCACTGGATTGGACGACGGTTCCGGTTCCTGTGGTCACTTCGATGTCGCCAACCGCGACGCAGTTCTGGGTTGCGCCGCAGGAGACGCCGAACAGGAAGTTCGTCGTCGCACTCGCGCGCAGGACCCAGGTCGCGCCGCCGTCGGTGGTGCGGAGGATCGTGCCGTCATCGCCGACGACGAGCCCGTTCGCAGCGTCGGTGAAATGAACCCCGAACAGGTCGCGGTTGGTGGTGCTCGTCTGCGGTGTCCAGGTCAATCCGTCTGTGGTGCGCACGATCAGGCCCCCATCGCCGATCGCCCAACCGTTGCGTCCGGCCACGAACGTCAGTGAGCGCAACGCGCTGACGAAGGTCTGCTGTTGGCTCCAGGTCTCGCCGCCGTCGGTGGTGCGCAAGATCACCCCGATCTCATTGTCGGGATCGAAGCCGCTGATCCAACCGTTGTTCGCATCGACGAACGCGACACCCGTCAAAACGGAGATGATGTTGGTGTTCTTCTTGACCCAGGTTGCGCCGCCGTCGGTGCTCTTGAAGGCGACGCCGAGAACGGCATCCGGATCGTAGCCGACGGCCCAGCCGGTTTGCGCATCGAGAAACGTGACGGCGAACAGGTCGGGCGCACCCGGGACCGGCCCGCGCACCCAGTTGCTGCCGCCATCGACGGTGCGGAGGACTTCGCCGAACCCGCCGACGGCCCAACCGCGTTGCGCGTCGAGAAAGTCGACCGCGAACAGGTCGTTGAACGTCGGGCGCGGGTTGACGAGGTTCCACCCGGCGCCCGGCGCCGGCGGACAACCATTGAGAGCGAAGTTGAGTCCGGTGAGGATCTCGTCGACGGTGACCAACTCATCACCGCTGCCGTCGAACACCGTGCAACTGTCGAGGTTCAGTGTGCCGAGCGCGATGTTGACGCCGGTGATGACCTCGTCGACGGTCACCGCGCCGCTGCCGTCGCAATCGCCGGTGCAGCTTTGCGCGGAACTCGCGGCGGGCAGCGAAACGACGGCAACAAATGCGGCGATGGCAACGGCGGGGAACGAGGGGAACAATGCGCTGGTACTCGACATATCGCGGCACTACCACCGCAACCGAGGGGTAACAAGAGTGAAGCGCGGGTCGCGCCGATCCCGCCACGGGCGTCGCGGTGGATTCGCGGCACCTCACTTGACTCGTGCGGGGTTCGGGGCGACCATCCGCGCCATGGAGTGTGCCAGCTGTGGCACCGAGTTGATCCCGGGCAAACCCTTCTGTCACGCGTGTGGCGCGCCAGCGCCCGTGACGTGCGGGGCCTGCGGCGTGTTGCTGCACGAAGGATTTCGGTTTTGCCCGGATTGCGGAGCGCCGGTCGGCGGCGACGCGACGTCTGTAAGCGTGGGCGAGAGCGCGTCGGTGAGCGCGCTCGTCGACGCAGCGCAGCGATTGCCGCGTTCCCAGATGCCCGAGCATTTCGCGCGGCGCATCCGCGCGACGCGCGGTGCGGTCGAGGGCGAACGCAAGCTGGTGACTGTTTTCTTCTGCGACCTCGCTGGATCGACCGCGATCGCCGAGCGGCTCGATCCCGAAGAGTACCGTGACCTGCTCGAGCAGTACGTCGCGCTCGCGTTTCGCGAGATCTATCGGTTCGAGGGCATGGTGAACCAACTCGCCGGCGATGGGTTGATGGCGCTCTTCGGCGCGTCCTCGCG
>Ga0163153_10002802_pt1 | contig 24421 bp, 18 predicted proteins | sample OliLakLV19MP6IB1_FD_148629 | JGI IMG/M metagenome (GOLD analysis project Ga0163153, IMG submission 148629) | Freshwater microbial mat bacterial communities from Lake Vanda, McMurdo Dry Valleys, Antarctica - Oligotrophic Lake LV.19.MP6.IB-1 | ecosystem: Environmental > Aquatic > Freshwater >...
TCACGCTAACTTGTGTATGGACCCGCCAACCCCACCCCCCAATCCCAACTTTAAGCTACTCCACGCTGCCTAATCCGGGAATACCGCGAAGGGACTCACCCCGGGGAGCTTTCCCGAACTCCGAAACCCAGGCAGGACCCGCACCACCACCCCGGCCAGGAACCCAACCTCGCCGCCTATTCCGGGCTCGAAACGGTGCCGTAAAACGAGGAACCAGACGGCTCGGCAAAACCGCCCGCCATTCCTCGCTGCTGCCCGAAAGGAACTGCGTTACGAACCCAGATTATTGTGCACAACACGCCGCAAGGGCGTATTGGGCAGCGAGGGCGCCGATGCCCGGTGCCGTCGGCCCGCACTCCCCCCCCACTCACCGCAACGAGTCCGCCACCGCCTCAAAAAACCACCAGTCGCTGAGCCAGTCAGTCCCCGCCGGCTCGGCCCTGGCACTCAGCACCACCACGACCACCCCCGCCGCCGGATTGATATAGAGGAACTGGCCGTACAGGCCCTCCGCCACATACGCCCCGTCGCGGAGCGCCCCCGGTGTGGTGCCCGTCCACCAGAGATAGCCATAGTCCACCCCGGTGCCATCCCGGAGTCGCGTGAAAGTGGTCGCCTCGGTCAGCCACCCGTCCGGCAGCGTCGGCACTCCATCGATCTCGGCGCCCCCAACAGGAACAGGCCGAACCGACCGTAATCGCGCAGGGTAATACTGAGCCCACTGCCGCCAATCTCGGTGCCACCCGGTGCATCCAGCCACCAGTACGCATCCAGCCACCAGTACGCATCCGCCTCCATCCCCACTCGGCTCCATACCCGTTCCGACAGGTACTCCGTCAGCGGCCGCCCGATCGCCTGCCGCAACAGCTCCGCCGCCACCTGGGTCTCGCCGGTGTTGTAGGTGTAGACCGTCCCCAGCTCCGCCATTCGGGGCAGGCTCGCCATCACCGCCATGACCGCGCCCGGCTTCTGGGCCAACTGCGCCCCAAGCAACCGACGGCGATCCGAGGTGGAGTCGGTGCAGGTCTCATCCCACCGCGCCCCGGAAGTCATCGTCAGCACATTGACCAGCGGCACGCCGTCGTACCCGCTGCCAACCAGACTCGGCAGGTATTGTGTCACCGGATCGGAAAGGGCCCCGATGGCGCCGTCGCGCAGCGCCATTCCCACCAGGATGGTGGTGATGGACTTGGCGATCGACATCGACATCCACCGGGTCTGAGCGGTGTTCCCCAACCGGTACTCCTCCGCCACAACCGCACCAGCCTTCAGGACCAGCAGCCCGGCCACCCTGTTCTCGTTCAGGTATGCCGCCAACGAGACCTCACGGCCTCCATCCACAAATCGAATCGCCGGCATTCCCCGCCCTGAGGGAGGGAGTGGCAGCACCGTCTGTCCACGCCGCACCCGACGGGTGGCAAAGAGGCGATCGGTGTTGCGGAACGCGGTGACGGCCGACTCCGGGCTGAGCGCCCCGTCGTAGACCTGACGAGCGGTACCGATCGGCTCGGCCGCGTGCGGGTAAGGTGTGACGCCTTCGCCGCAGCCTACCAGCAGCAGGCAGGCGGCGGTTCTGATTGATCGCGCTGGTGACGGCACGGCATCGCTCCTGGGCTGGTGCGCAGTGGAGGTCTCCTGTTCCGGACCTCCCACCAAGGATAGTATCCAAGGGTATCCCCACCTGCCTCAGTTGCGGTGATCCCGCCCGGTGCCATGACAACCGACCCCCATCAACCCCTGCAAGACGACGTTCGCGTCCTGGGCGCGCTGCTTGGCGACACCCTGCGGCGTCAGGGTGGCGACGCCCTGTTCGAGGCGGTGGAGCGGGTCCGCACCGTGTCGAAGGAGGTCCGCAATGGCCAGGCGCGCTTCGAGGCCCTGCGTCAGACCCTGCACGATCTCTCGACCGAAGACGCCATGGCGGTGGCACGCGCCTTTGCCCATTTCCTGGGCTTGGCGAACATCGCCGAACAGCACCACCGGACCCGTCGGCGACGCGACTATCAGCGCAACCCCGACACTCCACCCCAACGCGCCTCGTTCGAAGACAGCCTGTCCCGGCTGCGCGCCGCAGGAATTCCACTCGCCACCCTGGCGGAGCGGGTGACCACCCAACGGATCGAGCTGGTCCTGACCGCCCATCCCACCGAGGTCGTCCGCCGGACCCTGCGCCAGAAACAGCGTCACATTGCCGAACTGCTGGCGCTGGGCGACCGGCCCGACCTGACCGAGCCCGAGCGGGCCGAACGGATCCGCCACCTGGCGGAGGAGATTGCCGCGATCTGGCTCACCGACGAGATCAATCGCGAGCAGCCGTCGCCACTCGACGAGGTCCGCTCAGGGATGGTCGCGTTCGAGCAGACGCTGTGGGATGCAGTGCCGCAGCACCTGCGCGCGCTCGATGCCGCGCTGCAATCGGCTACCGGCCAGCGACTGCCCGACGGAATCGCCCCGATCCGATTTGGCTCCTGGATGGGCGGCGATCGGGACGGCAACCCGAACGTCACCCCGGAAGTCACCATCCGCGCCTGCCTCCTGGCCCGCTGGATGGCGGCCGACCTCTACGCCAGGGAGGTCGCCGAGCTCCGCGCTGAACTCTCCATGCGCACGGCGAGCCAGGAGCTGCTGGGCCGTGTCGGGAACGCGGCCGAGCCATACCGGGTGTTGCTGAGGCAGGTCGGGGAGCGCCTGGAGCGCACCCGCAGCCACGTGGAGGAGTTGCTGGACAGCCCCGCCCCGCTGACGCCGAGCGAGGAGATCTACACCGACCCGGAGGAGCTGGCGGAACCGCTCCGGCTCTGCTTCCGATCACTGGAGGAGACCGGAGCGGGGATCATCGCCCACGGCCGGCTGCTGGACCTGTTGCGGCGAATCCCCTGCTTCGGGCTGACTCTGGTGCGCCTGGACCTGCGCCAGGAGGCCGATCGGCACACCGCAGCGCTCGACGCGATTGCCCGGCGCTCGGGGCTCTCCTACATGGACCTGCCGGAGGAGGAGCGACAGCGATTCCTGCTTGGCGAGCTGGAGGGCGACGCCCCGATGACGCGAGCGGCGATGACCGCGACCGACGGGTTTGACGGCGAGGTGGCCGACGTGCTCCAGACGATGCGGGTTGCCGCCGGGCTCCCCGGGGGCTCCCTGGGCGCGTACGTCATCTCGATGGCGAGCCAGCCCTCCGACATCCTGGCGGTGGAACTGCTGCAGCTGGCGGCGGGCGTCCAACCACCGCTCCGGGTCGTGCCGCTGTTCGAGACGGTGGCCGATCTTCGCGGTGCCGATGGCTGCCTGGACCGCCTGTTCAGGGTCCCCTGGTATCAGCGCCGCATTGGCGGGCACCAGGAGGTGATGATCGGCTACTCCGATTCGGCCAAGGACGGTGGTCGGCTGGCGGCCACGTGGGAGCTCTACACCGCCCAGGAACGGGTGGTATCGGTGTGCGGCAAGCACGGGGTGCGGGTGACCCTGTTCCACGGACGGGGTGGATCGGTGGGCCGGGGTGGTGGACCGACCCACCTGGCAATTCAATCGCAGCCGCCCGGTTCAGTCGATGGCACCCTGCGCGTGACCGAGCAGGGCGAGATGATCGACTCGAAGTTCAGCCTGCCGGCCATCGCCGAGCGGACCCTGGAGTTGTACACCACCGCGGTGCTGGAGGCGACGCTGATGCCGGCGGTTCCGGCCTCGGAGCGTTGGCGGACACTGATGCAGGCGCTGGCCGATGACTCGCGGGCGGCGTACCGGCGTGTGGTCTACGAGATGCCTGAATTCGTGGAGTACTTTCGCCTGGCCACACCCGAAGTGGAACTGGGCCAGCTTCTGATCGGCAGCCGGCCGGCTCGACGCCGACCCGGCACCGGGGTCGAGTCGCTGCGGGCCATTCCCTGGGTCTTTGCGTGGACCCAGACCCGTCTCATGCTGCCAGCCTGGCTCGGAGTCGGTGAGGCGCTGCGGCACGCCATGGCGCGAGGGGAGCTGGAGGAGCTCCGGACGATGTACCGCGAGTGGCCGTTCTTCCGCTCCACCCTGGACCTGATTGCGATGGTGCTGGCCAAGGCCTCACCGGAGATTGCGGCGCACTATGACGCTGAGCTGGTGCCGGCGGAACTGCGGGGCCTGGGAGAGCACCTCCGGAGCAGCCTTGAGCAAACGATTGCCGCGGTGCTGGAGGTGACCGGGCAGGCGCACCTCCTGGCCGACAACCCGGTCCTGCGGCGTTCGATCGATGTCCGGAACCCGTATGTGGACCCGATCAACCTGGTCCAGGTGGAGCTGCTGTCCCGGATCCGGCAGGCCGCCGACGATCCCGCCCTGCTCGATGCTTTCCTGGTGACGGTGAACGGGGTGGCTGCCGGGATGCGCAACACCGGCTAGGGTCTGGCCCGCACCACCCCGCCACTCCAGCTGTTGTTGGCGCGATCGATGTCCACCAGCCGGAGTTCGGGGTCGATCTCGATTCGCGCCACCTCCTTGCCCACGAACTGATAGGTGCGCAGGTACTGCCGACTGTTCATGCTCCAGACTTCGGCGGGGTAAATGAAGTCCTGGACCGTGCCGTCGTTGAAGGTGAACCGGGCGCGAATTGGTAGCACCCCGCGCTGGTGATTGCCGTACACCACTGCCACATTGCTGGTGTCCCCCCGCTGGGCCGCGACAACGGTGTCGATACCTTGGTCGAACCGGGCGTTTTCCGTGAACCACTGCCGCCAGAACCAGTCGAGCCGCCGACCGCCGACATCCTCCATCGTCCGGTAGAAATCGGCGGGAGTGGGGTGACGGTAGGCCCAGCGGGCGATGTAGGAGCGGAACGCATCGTCGAACGCCTCGGGGCCCAGGATCTCCTGCCGCAGCAACTGCAGCCCCACGCTCGGCTTGACGTAGGCGGCCTCCCCCAGGAGCCGCGGATCGATGCGATCGGGCCCGCGGTCCACCGGCATGTCGATCCCGGCCTGCATGTACTGCTCCACCAGGCGGCGCTCCTCGGCGGCGCGCTCCATCTGGTCGCCGTTCTGCGGATACCGGCGAGCCTCCGAGAAAGTGTTGATGAAGGTGTTGAAGCCTTCATCCTGCCACATGTACGCCCGCTCATTGCTGGCCACGATCATCGGGAACCACATGTGCCCGATCTCGTGGGTCACGACGTTGTAGAGGTCGAACTTGTCGCTACTGCGATTCTCCATGGCGATCATCGGATACTCCATCCCGCTGATCGGGCCCTCGACCGCCGAGATCTGCGGCCACGGGTACATGAACCAGCGCTCTGAGTACTCCTGGATCGACATCCGCGACTGACTGGCTGCGTCGCTCCAGTTGGCCGCTGCGCTGGGCCGGTAGTAGGCGTACGCCATGATTCCCTTCCAGCTCGTGGCATCCCACTGGAAGTCTGGGGAGGCGGCCCAGACCGCATCGCGAACATTGCGGGCCGCAAAACGCCACGTCAGGGAACCGGTGGTTTTCGGTCGCGCGGCTCCGCTCCGGAGATCGGCCGCGGTGATCAGCCGGACGACGGTGTCCGACTTGGCTGCGATGGCGTGTCGGGCCACCACCGCCGGAGGCAGCACCGCGGCGGCGTTCTGGAGCGCGCCGGTGGCGGCCACGATGTACCCGGCGGGCACGGTGATCGAGAGGTCGTAGTCGCCGAACTCCAGGTAGAACTCGCCCTGGCCCAGGTACGGTTCGATGTTCCAGCCCCGGACGTCGTCATAGACCGCGACCCGCGGGTACCACTGAGCGATTTCGTACAGAGCGCCGTCCCGGCCCATGCGGTCGGCACCATGCTCTGGGACCAGGAACTGGTAGTCAATCTCTATCGTCACCGATCGACCAGGCGCCAGCGGGCCGACGAGGTCGACCTTCATCATGGTCTCGTTGTCGCGGCGATTGAGCGCCACCTTGCGGGCCGGCCTCCCCGCCCCGGCGGGGAGGACCTGCTCCACTCGACTCAGCTCATAGCCCCCCTCAAACCCCCGGGCGCCGAAGCGCGACGCCTGGGGAAAGATGAAGGAATTCAGGGTATTGGCGCGGAAGGTGTTCTGCTCCATCTGGAGCCAGAGGAATGACAGCGTATCCGGCGAGTTGTTGGTGTACTTGAGCGTCATGGCACCCGTCACCCGCCGCTCAGTGGTATCGAGGGTGGCCGCGAGCACATAGTCGGCCCGATTCTGCCAGTACCGGCTCCCGGGGGCGCCGCTGCCGGCCCGATACGGGTTGGCGGTCGGCAGCGCCAGTGGCGCAAAGATCGAGGTGTCGCCGACCGACCTCGGCGGCACGGGCGGTGCGGTCTGGGCGACGACCGGCGCGCCGGCAAGCAGCACCAGCAATGCGAGCGGCAAGGTCGGTGGGCGCAGCATCGGGATTCGGGGCATGATTTCTTTCTGTGGCGGAATGTCGGCCACTTTGCAGGACGATGCAGCGGGGAGACGTCCCTGAGGATGCCGGGAACCACACTCCCGTCGCACTGTCTGGCCTCAGCCGCTGGCCGCCGCCGCGCGGGCGGCGTTGATCGCGGCGGCCACCAGCACATCACTGGTGGCGCCAAAACAGACCAACCCCAATCCCAACCCCTTGAGCTTGTTGTGCCAGAGCACCTCGCCAGTGGCGGTGGCGAGGCAGTACAACTCGCCGTTCACACCCGCGTACACCTGGTCGCCAGTGTCCCAGAGTGTGATGGTCGACGCGGCAGATTTGAGCTTGGTCCGCCACCGCTCGGTGCCGGTGCTGGTATCGAGGGCCACCACATGTCCGCCGACACCGATCAGGATGGTGTTCTTGCTTCGGGGCATCGCAACTCCTCGCGGGGGTCAGTGGGTCAGTGGGTCAGTGGGTCAGTGGGTCAGTGGGTCAGTGGGTCCGAAGGTGTTGAGTCGGATCTGGTACGTCAACTCGGACATGGTGCGATGGGCGCCGAGGTTGAGCTTGGCAAAGAGCGGGGTCATTGGCTCGGCCCTCCGCTGCCCTCCACCCGCTCGAATTTCACCTTGCGGGCGCGATCCACCGTGAACAGCATCCCGTCGACTGCTCCGGCGGGGTTGCGGGTAAAGACAATCCCGTTGCCACCGGCGTTGAACTGATCGGCGCCGCCAGCGGTGAGCACCATCCGCCGGCTCGGCGTACCCAGCAGTACCAGCCGGCCCTCCTGCACTGCGGCCTCAAGCGTCACGTCGGCCTCGATGGACCGGTAGTGCCCGGCAAACTCCCGCAGCGCTGCCGCCTGAACGGGGGCGATGGTCAGGGTCGCCGAGGGACCGACTGAGGGAGCGCGGGTCGGCGGCCGGCCGAGGACGGCATCGACCACGGCGTGGCCCAGCGGCCCCGGCGCCGCATTGGAGGCGTTGCAGAGGATGGCAATGGCCCAGCCACTTTCCGGATACCGTCCCAGGAAGGCCCGGTACCCGGCGGTGGCGCCGGTATGCGAAATCTCCGGCATCCCGGCATAGGTGGTCATCTGGATGCCAGCGGCATAGGTAATGTCGCTGCCATCGTTCAAGCGGCCCTTGCGCTGCTGTTCGGCCCGGAATGCCTGACCGCCGACCCGCATGTGGGCGGTATTGGCGCTCCACTTGAGCAGGTCGCCCACGGTGGTGAGCAGGCTGCTGTTGCCGTAGACGTTCTCACTGGGCATTTCCAGGTGCCAGCCATCGGCGGCGCGGGCGTAGGCCTGGGCGCGCCCCGGCACGATCCGGGTAAAGTCGTCGCGCCAGCTGGTGTGGGTCATGCCGAGCGGGTCAAAGATGAGCCGCTTGGTCAGCGCTGGCAGCGACTCGCCGCTGACCCGCTCGGCAATAATGGCCAGCAGGTTGTAGTTGCTGTTGGAGTAGAGGTACTCGGCGCCGGGGGTGTAATTGAGCGATCCCTGTCTGCCGAGAATCTCCAGGACATGGGCATGGGTGTAGATCCGGCTGCCACGCGGCCACCCGCCGATGCCAGCAATCGATCCCCAGTCCTTGAGTCCGCTGGTGTGGTTCAGGAGGTGCCGGATGGTGATCGGGGTGCCGTAATCCGGAATCTCGGGGACCCAGCGACGGAGATTGTCGTCCAGCGAGAGCTTGCCCTCCTGCGCCAGCAGGAGCACCGCGGCGGCGGTGAACTGCTTGGACACCGAGCCGCCCTCGAAGATGGTGGCCGGCGAAATCGGAATGCTGTATTCCAGCTCGGCATGGCCCCAGGCCTGTTCCAGCACCATCTGGTCGTTTCGGCTGACCCCCAGCGCGCAGCCGGGGCTCTCCGGCCGCTGATACTGCACGAAGGCGCTGTCGATCCGGGCAAGTTGGGCGGGGGTCAGGGTGGTGCCCTGGCCAGCGGCTGGTTGGGTGGCGACCAGGAAGAGTGTCAGGATGGCGCAGGACCGCCGCCAGGAATCGGGTACCATGCGGAAACGGATCATGGGAAGGAACCTCACGTGTGATGTGCCACGACGGCATGGTCTCGCCGACAGCGTTCAGAGGGAAAGTATCCGCAGATTACGCCGATGGATGCAGATTGCTCCATTCACGGCCTGCCATTGTGTCCGTAGGGGCCAGGCCTGCCTGGCCCGCATGGTCGATCCACAAATTTCACAGACTATAGGGATTGGTCAATTCCTGGGCAGCCACTAATGCTACGCAATGCTCGGAATCATTTTTTGTGAACTGCACTTACCGTCCGGCCCCACTCCCTATCGGCTGCCACCGACCCGGATCTGCTGCGGACACGCTGTGTACAAAAAAAAGCCCAGGAGCCATCCCAACCAAGGATCTGACCACGGACCCGGAACAATCTGTGTCAATCTGTGTAATCTGTGGATTCCCTTTTTGCAGGGCCAGGCAGGCCCGGCCCCTACGGACTCCGTTGCAGGTCGTGAGCCGACCAATCTGCGCAATCTGCGGATCCCCTTGCCGGTGTTTACCCTGACTCTGGGGCCGGCGGGGACACAGACCCTCGGCCCACCCCCTGCAGGATCCAGACAGCCAGCGCGATCATCGCCCCACCCACCGCGGTGGTGGGTGAGAGCCCCTGGGACAGGATCACCACGCCAAGAATCGCCGTCAGGAATGGTTCCACCGTGCTGACAATGGCGGTGCGCACCGGGCCGATCTGGTTGATGGCCTTGAGGAAGAACAGCGAGGGAATCACGGTACTGAACAACGCCAGCGCGCCGATCAGCAGCCAGGCCCGGCCGGAAAGGGCCATCGTGATGCCACCCTGCCACCCCCAGACCACCAGGTGCATGCCCGCCGCGCCGATCTTGGTCCAGGTGGTGGTGAGGGTGATCGAATTATCGGCCTGGAGCCAGCGGAGCACCGGGATGAACATGCCGTACAAAAAGGCGGCACCGAGCGCCAGCGCCACCCCTCGACCATCGAGATCGGCCGCGGTGGGTGCCCCGACGATGACCACGACCCCGCCCAGCGCCAGCCCCAGTGCCAAGCCCCGTCGACGGTCGAACCGCTCGGCGCCGCGGACCACCTGGACCAGCGCCACCCAGGCAGGGAAGGTAAAGAAGAGGAAGCCGAGAGTGGCAGGATTGATGTACTTGAGGGCCGAGAGCGCCAGGTAGACGATGATTCCCTGCCCCACGCCGCCAATCAGCAGCAGGCGCGGCAGGTCTCGCCGACTCGGCATTTCCCAGCCCGCCACCGCCAGCCACGCCAGCAGCATGACCGAGGACAGCAGGTACCGCCAGCTGAGCACCCCCGCCAGCGGCAGATTCTCGGCCAGCGCCAGCGAGGTGATGATGCTGACTGAGGCAAAGCCGAGCGCGGCGGCCAGCGCCGAGCCGGTGCCGGCGGCCATGCGGGGGGGAACTGCGGCGGGGGTCTCCATCAGCCTGAAAAGCTACCCGCCCCCTGGCCCTTGGCGCGAGACCGCAACGGAGCCACGTTTCACGGGTTGCACCCCACCTGCCTACCCCAAGCTGTCGGAGTTGCTCATGCGTGCCATACCGCGTCTTGCCCGCCTGCTGATCATGTCGCTGCTCGCCGCCGTCCTGGTGGCGCCGGCAGCCGCCCAGTCGGGACGCACCCAGGCCCCCGCCCGCAACGGCATGGTGGTCAGCAACCACTACCTGGCCTCCGAAGCAGGACGCGACGTGCTGATGGCCGGCGGCAACGCGATCGATGCCGCGGTGGCCACCGCCTTTGCCTTGGCGGTGACGCTTCCCTCCGCCGGCAATATCGGTGGCGGCGGGTTCCTGGTGTATCACGGCGCCGACGGGATGGCCACCACCTTCAACTTCCGCGAAAAGGCCCCGGCAGCCGCCACCGAGCGGATGTATCTGGGTCCCGACGGCAAGGTCAGGGACAACTCGAACCATGATGGGCTGCTGGCGGTGGGCGTGCCCGGCACGGTGGCGGGACTCTGGCAGGCCCACCAGAAGTACGGCAGGCTCCCCTGGGCTCGGCTGGTGCAACCGGCCATCGATCTTGCGGAGAAGGGCTTCCCATCTCCGTGGGACATGCAGGGAATCCAGGAGAGCTTCCTGCGCGACAAGGCCAAATGGCCCTCGACCGCCGAGGCGTTTCTCAAGAACGGGACAACGGTCCATGAGCCGGGCGACCTGTGGAAGCAGCCCGACCTGGGACGCACTCTTCGTCGGATCCAGAGCAGCGGCCGGGACGGCTTTTATCGCGGCGAAACGGCCCGCCTGGTGGCCGATTTCATGCGCAAGAATGGCGGGATCATTACCGAAGCCGACCTGGCCGGCTATCAGGCGGTGGAGCAGGCCCCGGTCCGCGGCAGTTATCGCGGCTATGACGTGATCGGCATGGCTCCCCCGAGCTCGGGCGGCGTGGCGATCATCGAAATGCTCAATATCCTCGAGGGCTACGACCTCAAGGCGCTGGGTCACAACTCCGCCAACACCCTGCACCTGGTCACCGAGGCGATGCGCCGCGGGTTCCTGGACCGGGCCCGCCACCTGGGCGACCCCGCCTTCAACCCCGACATGCCCGTTGCGCGGCTGACCTCCAAGGCGTACGCCGCAGAGCTTCGGGCAGGCATTGACCCGTATCGCGCCAGTGTCAGCACGCCCGCCCAGGTGGACCAGATTGCCGAAAGCGACGAGACCACCCATTTCAGCGTGGTGGATGCGGCGGGCAATGCCGTGTCGCTCACCTACACATTGGAGGCGAGCTACGGCACCGGCATCGTGGTGGAGGGCGCTGGATTCCTGTTGAACAACGAGATGGGCGACTTCAACGCCATCCCCGGCCACACCGATTCGACCGGCACCATCGGCACCAAGCCCAACCTGATCCAGCCCGGCAAGCGGATGCTGTCCAGCATGGCGCCGGTGATCCTGGCCAGGGATGGCAAGCCGGTGATGGCGATCGGCAGCCCCGGCGGTCGGACCATCATCAACACGGTGTTGCAGGTGATCATGAATGTGGTGGACCACGGGATGACGATTGCCCAGGCGGTCGAGGCGCCGCGCTTCCACCACCAGTGGCTGCCCGACATTTCCCGCTTGGAGCGTCTCGGCTTCAGCCCTGACACCCAGCGGTTATACGAGGCGATGGGCCACGCATACTCACTGGCCGGCACCCAGGGGAGCGCGATGGGAATCTTCATTGATCATGAGCGGAAGCTGATCTACGGCGGGGCGGACAGCCGGGCGTTCAATGCACGGGCGGTGGGGTGGTGAGGCGGGAACTGTCCAGCTAAGTGTCCGGGAAGGTCCGGTGGATGGTGGGCGGGAACTGTCGGATTCGGTGTTCGACAGTTCTCCGAGAATGGTAGGCGGGAAAAACATATAAGGCATTTCCCGCTCACCACGCTCGGAGCTATCCGGGGAGCGGGGCTGGACAGTTCCCGCCCACCATTCACAGAACTACCCCGGAAGCGGTGCTGTACATTTCCCGTCGTTCAGGTTGACCGGATAAACCCGCACCCCGCCTGCTGGGCCCGTCCCACCGCAAAGATCCCATTCGGCATGACCGTCACCCCGGGCACCAGGCTGGCCCGCATCTCGGCGTAGACATCCGCGGCGGGTCGGCCATCGCGGCGGGCAAAGCCGCTGGCGCGGTTGCGGAGCGCCAGATGGCAGGCCAGCACGATGACGCCGCGACCGATCAGCGTGTCCAGGCCGGCATCGGGCCAGGTGGTGATGTGCCGGTCTCCCTCCTTGTAGTTGATATACGGATTCCGGCGGGCGTCTTCCCCACTCGTCGGGTCCTTCAGGGTGTAGGCTTTCCCCAGCTCATACTTGTCCCACCAGCTGTCGCCCATGACCATCGGGACGCCGGCGTGGCGGATGACCAGCACCGCTGTCATCTGGTCGTCCTTGACGCCATACACCTCGGCGGTGCCCGCCATCCAGCTGCGGACCTGGGTCATGCCGAGGCCTTCGGAAATTTCTGGCGAGTCGAAGACCATCCGATGATCGCCCTTGACGCGGTCGACCCAGGACATGTCCCAGGCATCCTGCTGGGGAGCCGAACCGGGGGCGGTGATCTGGGCCATGGCAGCGGCCTCCGAGAGGGAAATCAGCGGCGCGGCGGCCATCGCGGCGGCGCCGCCGAGGACACGGCCAACAAACTGGCGACGAGGGGTGGAGTCATTCATGAAGGAGCCCTGAGAGAGTGGAATTGACCGTGCCGCATCCAAATTCTACGTAATTCGACCTGCCTTTGTTACCCCCGACCTGCCCAACCCCTGTCGTTGGTGGTATCCTCTCTGGCTATGAGTTCCCTCCTTGAACGCGCCCGCACGGCGCTGGCCGGCCAGTTCGAGGTTACGCGCGAGCTGGGCCGCGGCGGCATGGGCGCGGTGATGCTGGCCCGCGACGTGGAATTGGACCGCCTGGTGGCGATCAAGGTCCTGCCGCCTGAGTTGGCGGCCCACACCGAGCTGCGCGAGCGGTTCCTCCGCGAAACCCGGACAGCCGCCAGCTTCAGCCATCCCAACATCGTCTCCATCTACGATGTGGAACAGGTGGACGGGCTGTTCTGCCTGATCATGCAGTATGTGGAAGGGGAGACCCTGACCCAACGGGTCCGCCGCGCCGGGCCGCTCAGTGCTCCTGAGGCGGTACGGCTGTTCGAAGAGACGGGATGGGCGTTGGCCTATGCCCATGGGCGCGGGGTGGTGCACCGCGACATCAAACCCGACAACATCCTGATCGACCGGGCCACCGGGCGCGCCCTGGTGACCGATTTCGGCGTGGCGCGCACCGAAACGGCCCCCGATGGCCTGACCCGGATCGGCGAGGTCGTGGGCACACCGCAGTTCATGAGTCCGGAGCAGGCGGCGGGCGAGGCCCTCGACGGCCGCAGCGACCTCTACGCGCTGGGGGTGGTCGGCTTCTTCGCCCTGACCGGCCGGTTGCCCTTCGAGGCGCCGACCACCCAGGCGCTGCTGGCGATGCACCTGACCAGGCCCCCGCCACCTGTCGGCTCGCTGCGCACCGACATTCCGCACGACCTGTGCGCCGTGGTCGATCGCTGCCTGGCCAAGGCGCCGGAGGCCCGATTTGCCGGGGGCGAGGCGCTGGTGACGGCGGTGGAGGCGCTGCGCATCGCCCAACCTGCGGTGGCGCCGGCGGTTCGGAACTTTCACCAGCAGGCCAATCAGGGGGTCCGGATGGCGCTCTTCCTGGCCTTCCTGGGCTTGGGGGTGATTCCGGGCGGCGGCGGCGGGGACCAGATCATCTGGTCGGCATTCCTGTTGGCCGGCATCTGGGGATTGCTGCAGTCATTCTATCACCGCGCACGGTTCCTGCTGCGGCAGGGCTTCAGCTTCCCTGATGTCCGCGACGGATTCCGGGTCATCGCCGAGGAGGGGGCCGCGGCGCGCCAGCAGCTGCGCAACTCCGAGAACGACATCCTGCGGCACCGGAGCCGGATGCGGGTGGCCGTCGTGACCGGGCTGCTTGGCGTCGCCATGGGGATGTTTGCGTCGGTATTTCTCCGAACTCGAAGCCCGACGACGGGAAACTATTCCACCACCACGATCGGGCTGCTGACGGTGGTGGCCGCCGCGATCATGATCAGCCTGGCGCTGGTTTCATTCCTGACCGACCCGGTCCGGGAACCTCGACTGGAGCGCCTGACCGCCTGGATCTGGCGGAGCGCGTTTGGCCAGACCTTCTTCCGGCTGGCCGGACGGGGGGTCAACGGCGCGGCCACCGGATCCGGTGCACGGAGCGCCCGCCCCGACGCGCTCAGCATGCCCACGATCGCGAGTGGATTGATCTCCGGCCTTCCAACCCGCTTGCGGAGGCGGATGGAGCAGACCCGGAAGCGGGTTGCGGCGCTGGAACATGACGCCGCCGACCTCCATCGCCGGGAGCGCAACCTCGAAGGCGCACTGGCCGAGGCAACGACCACGATCTCGGGGGACCCGGCACTCCTGGCCGACCGCCGTGCCGGCATCGTGGCCGAGATGGAAGCCGCCAAGTCCGGCGCCGCGACGGATCGGGCGGCAATCCTGCAACGCCTGGAAGGGGTCCGCCTGCAACTGATCCGGCTGCGGAGTGGGCTTGGCACCCCGGAGGAGGTAGAAGCCGAACTGCCATAAGGAGTTAGCCACCAGCCGCACCGCCTCGAAGATCAGTCCCGGGGCGCCCAACCACGACCCGCCCCGCGACTGCCTTGACTCGCTCCTAACTCGGTGGTATTAGTCAATTTCCCCCACTGAGCCGAGCCCACTGAACCGTGTCTTTACGTACCTGCCCTTCCTGCAGTACCCCGCTTCCGCCGGAGGCCGAATTCTGCATGCTCTGCGGATCGGCCACCCCGACGGGGATCAATCCGCAAACGGGAGCGATCACGGTGGCCACCGCGAGCCACGAAACCTCGCTGAACCGGCTCCGGAAGGCGATCGGCAAGGACTACACGATCGGGCGGCTGGTGGGCCGCGGTGGGTTTGCCGAAGTGTTCCAGGTTCGCGATCTTCGCCTCAAACGCGACCTGGCGCTCAAGGCGCTCCGGCCCGACCTGATGCTGTCGGACGTGATGGTGGCCCGGTTCCGCCGCGAGGCCGAGTCGGCGGCCCAGCTCCGGCACCCGAACATCGTACCGATCTACGACGTGGGCGAGGCCGAGGGCATCGCCTATATCCTGATGCCGCTGGTCGAGGGGGAAAGCCTCAAAGCCACCATCGAGCGCGACGGTGCGATGCCCCCGCCGGAGGTTCGCCGTATCCTCCTCGAGGCGGCAGGTGCACTCACCGCGGCCCACGAGTCGGGCGTGGTGCATCGCGACATCAAGCCTGAGAACATCATGCTGGAGGGCCGCAAGCGGCGGGTGCTGCTGATGGACTTCGGCATTGCCAAGGCGGTCGATCCCGCCGCCGCGGAGCACGAGGGCGACCTCAAGCCCCAGCCCGGCACCCTGACCGGCACCGGCATGACAGTGGGGACCCCGCAGTACATGAGCCCCGAACAGGCCAGCGGAGACTTCTCCCTCGATCATCGCGCCGACCAGTATTCGCTGGCGGTGGTCGGGTACCAGATGCTGACCGGGCAGCTGCCGTTCGACGGGGAGAACACCCGCAACATCCTCTACAAGCAGATGGTCGAGCGGCCCAAGCCGATCCGGGAACTGGCGCCAGATGTACCAGTGGACCTGGCACAGGCGCTCGAACGGGCCCTGATGAAGGAGCCGAAGGACCGGTTTGCCACCACCGACGAGTTTGCCCACGCGCTCTCGGGCCCCACCGCAGGGTTGCAGACACCGGTCACGGTCACCGTGACATCCCAGCACCCGGTGCGGAGGTTGGCCAAGGGGCGGGTGTCAGGTGCGTATCTCCTGATCGGCAGCCTGGCGGTGGTGGCGGCGGTGGCGGTGAGCCAGAGCGGGTTGATGAATCGCACCGACTCCGCCGCCCTGGAGGACTCCATTGCGCTGGCGCTGGCGGCCGACTCGGCACGACTGGCCGACTCGCTCCTGGCCGTGGGGAATCCAGCTGGTGGGGCGCTGCTCACCGCGGAAGGCGAGCGACTCGCGACTCAGCCGCTCACCGCCCCGGGCACGCCGCAACGCACAGCCCAGCGGCCAGCGCCTGGCAGCTCGTCGAGCAACAGTCGGTCCAGTGCAGCGACGAGCAGTTCCGCAGCCGTCGCGATGACCTGCGCGTCGTCCACTCGCGAGGCCAAATGGGCGGAGGCACTGGCCCTTTGCTCGAGCGAAGCCGACAGTGGCAGTGCTGCCGCCGCCAGGATTACCGGCACGCTTTACGAATTCGGGCGTGGCACGCCGGCCAGCTTCCCGGATGCGGCGAGCTGGTACACCCGGGCCGCAGCCGGCGGCGATGCCGAGGCCAAGTTCCGGATGGCGGAGTTGTTCAGGGCGGGCCGGGGGGTGCCGCAGAACAAGGCCCAGGCCCAGACGCTCTACCGGGAGGCGGCGGAGCGGGGGTTCCGCGATGCCTGGCTGCCGCTGGCCACGATGTTCGAAGAGGGCGGCGGGGGCGCCAAGAAGGATGAAGTGGAGGCGGTGGTCTGGTACCGCCGCGCCGCCGAAGTCGGCAACGATCCGCGCGCCCAGGGTCGACTCGGTGACATGTACGCCCGGGGTCGCGGGGTGCGTCGGGACGATGCCGAAGCGTTCCGTTGGTACGACAAGGGGGCCCAGGGCGGTGATGGCTGGTCGCAGTTCCAGATCGGGATGGCCTACCTGCGCGGCCGCGGTGTCACCCGCGCCGACTCGACCGGATGGAGCTGGATCGGGAAGGCGGCCGCCCAAGGGGTGGCCGATGCACGGAAGGAAATGGAGAAGAAGCCTTAGTCCCTATTCCCCGATCACCGGTTCCCTCTCTTCCACCGGCCGCGGCACCACGTGCGGCGACTCGTTCATCATCCGGGCACAGGTGTTCCAGCGCAAGATCGCGTCGCCATTGTCCGCCGGCCGCAGCGTCTCCGCCTCCTCGTACCGCTCCATCGCCTCGGACAACAATTCATGCGCCATGAACCCGGCCCCGGGAATCTGCTGCTCCAGCCGAGCTCGGGCCAGCCGCTCGGAGATGACGCCGGCGTAATAGGCTCGCTCGTAGGGGCTCGTCAGGTGACCGAGTGCATCGCGGGCGCGTTCGGCGGCATGGCCGCCGCCGGAGGTGCCCCGCCGGAACTGGTCGGTGCAGGCCAGCAGCAGCAGCCGGCGGGCATCCTGACGGGCGGGGTCGGTGGCCAGGATGTCGTGGCAGATGCTCTCGGCGTTCCAGGGCTGGTTGATCAGCCGGTACCGCTCGGCCTTTTCCAGCGCCCGGGGAATCGCCTCCCGGGTCAGCGTCTTGAGGGGAATCATGGCTCACTCTCCTGAGGGTCGCTTGCCGGTCACCAGACGCACCAGCGACCGGAGCGGGTCGTAGAACTCATCGGCCACCCGCTCCTTGAGCGGGATGATGGCGTTGTCGGTAATCTGGATCCCTTCCGGGCACACCGTGGTACAGCACTTGGTGATGTTGCAGTACCCGATCCCGTGCGCCTGGCGCAGCTCGGCGGTCCGGTCCAGGGTGTCGAGCGGGTGCATCTCGAGTGCGGCGATATAGACCAGAAATCGCGGTCCAATGAACTCGTCATGCTTCTGGTGATCGCGGAGGACGTGACAGACATCCTGGCAGAGGAAGCACTCGATGCACTTCCGGAACTCCTGCACCCGGTCCACGTCGTACTGATCCATGCGCCAGCTGCCGTCTGGGGCATCGGGCGGACGCGGCGTGAACGGTCGGATCCGCTTCTTGACGGTGTAGTTCCAGGACACGTCGGTGACCAGGTCGCGAAGATGCGGAAAGGCCCGCATCGGCTCGATGGTAACCGGCTTGGTCAGGTCGAGTTCATTCAGCCGGGTCATGCACATCAGGCGGGGGCGGCCATTGACCTCGGCGGAGCAGGAACCGCACTTGCCGGCCTTGCAGTTCCAGCGGCAGGCCAGGTCCGGAGCCGATTCGGCCTGAACCTGGTGGACCGCATCGAGCACGACCATTCCCTCAGAGACGGTGGTGGTGTAGTCCTGGGGAGCACCGCTGCCCCCTGCGCCGCGGAAGATCCGGAAGGTGGCGGTGGTCATGTGCTCTGCTCCTGGATGATCCGCGCCAGCTCATCGGGCAGCGGCGGGATGGGGGCCCGGGACACCTGCATGGTGCCACCGGGAGCCTGATGAATCAGGATGTTGTACCCGGAGGCGGCCGGGTCCTTCTCGGGATAGTCCTCCCGGAAATGGCCGCCGCGGCTTTCCCGCCGCTCAATGGCCGCCCGGGTAATCGCCTCGGAAATGTCGAGCAGGTTGGGCAGGTCCAGCGCGGTGTGCCAGCCGGGGTTGTACTCGCGGTTGCCGATGGCGCCGGCGGTGGCGGCCCGCTGACGCAACGCGGTGATCGCTTCGAGGGCCCGCTGCATTTCGTCCTCCTGCCGGACAATTCCCACCAGGTCCTGCATCATGATCTGGAGGTCGTGCTGAATCCCGTAGGGTGATTCGCCACCGGCGCCCCGTTCGAACGGGGCCAGCGCGGCGGCGGCGATCGCATCCACCTCGGCGGCGTCGATCGCCCCCTCCCCCTGTCTGGCCGCAAACGCCGCCGCATGGTCGCCGGCGCGTTTGCCGAAGACCAGAAGATCCGAGAGCGAGTTGCCGCCCAGCCGGTTGGCGCCGTGGAGGCCGGCGGCGCACTCGCCGGCGGCAAAGAGGCCGGGGACGGTGCTCATCTGGGTGTCGCCATCCACCCGGATGCCACCCATGATGTAGTGGGTGGTGGGCCCAACCTCCATCGGCTCCTGGGTAATGTCGATGTCGGCCAACTGCTTGAACTGGTGATACATGCTGGGCAGCTTGCGCTTGATGTGCTCGGCGGCCTTGGGGAGCCGCTCCTTGATCCAGGCAATGTCCAGGAACACGCCGCCATGGGGACTCCCCCGCCCGGCGCGGACTTCCCGCATGATGCAGCGCGCCACATGGTCGCGAGTCAGCAGTTCGGGAGGGCGGCGGGCCTCCTTGTCGCCCTGGGTATAGCGCCAGCCCTCCTCCTCGTTGTCGGCAGTCTGGGTCCTATAGTTGGCGGGGATGTCATCGAACATGAAGCGGCGGCCTTCGCTGTTGCGCAGTACCCCGCCCTCCCCGCGGACCCCCTCGGTTACCAGGATCCCCCGCACGCTCGGCGGCCAGACCATCCCGGTGGGGTGGAACTGGACGCACTCCATGTCCTGCAGTGCGGCTCCGGCCCGCAGCGCCAGGGTGTGGCCGTCGGCGGTGTATTCCCAGCTGTTGCTGGTGATGCTGTAGGCCCGCCCCACGCCGCCGGTGGCCAGCACCGCCGCCTTGCAGCGGAAGAGCCGGAACCGACCGCGTTCGCGATCGTAGCCAAAGGCGCCCACCACCCGTTCGCCCTCCTTGAGCAGGGCGATGATTGTCACTTCCATGTGGACATCGATCCCGGCATGGATCGCGTGGTCCTGGAGGGTCCGGATCATCTCGAGCCCGGTACGGTCGCCCACGTGGGCCAGCCGCGGGTAACGGTGCCCGCCAAAGTTGCGCTGCAGGATCCGGCCATCGGGTGTCCGGTCAAACACCGCCCCCCACGCCTCGAGTTCCCTGATCCGGTCGGGCGCTTCCTGGGCGTGGAGTTCCGCCATGCGCCAGTTGTTCAGGTACTGCCCGCCGCGCATCGTGTCGGCAAAGTGGACCCGCCAGTTGTCGCGATCATCCACGTTGCCCAGCGCGGCGGCGGCCCCACCCTCTGCCATGACGGTGTGCGCCTTGCCGAGCAGCGACTTGCAGACCACACCAACCGACACTCCCGCGGCACGGGCGGCAATCGCCGCCCGCAGCCCTGCCCCACCGGCCCCGATGATCAGGACGTCGTGCGATACGGTTTCCACGTCCGCCATCAGAGCAATCTCCAGTCAGTCCAGATCCCCATCGAGCAGAGCCGGACGTAGAGGTCGGCAAACATCACCATGATCAGGCTGGCCCAGGCCCAGCGCATGTGCCACTTGTTGAGGCAGGTGACGCAGTCATAGCCGGCGCGGCGCAGCGGCCGTCCGGCCAGCCGGTCAAAATGCCCGCCAATGCGATGGCGAAGCGAATGGCACCCCAGCGTATACGCGGAGAGCAGGGTGGCGTTCAGGGCCAGGACGAGGGTGCCGACGCCAATGCCGAACTCGCTGCCGCCGGCGCCGTTGTCGAACCACATCGCCTTCCAGACGTCCCACGCCAGCACCAGCAGGAACGGCAGCGCCACGTACATGAAGTAGCGATGGATGTTCTGGAAATTGAGCGGGAACTTCTGCTCGCCCCGATAGCCGGTGCGCGGTTCGCCCACCGCGCATGAGGGCGGATCGGCCCAGAACGCCTTGTAGTAGGCGCCGCGGTAGTAGTAGCACGTCAAGCGGAAGCCACCCGGCGCCCAGAGAATCAGGAGGGCCGGTGAAAACGGCAGCCAGCCGGGCCACCACCCAGGTTTCGGGCCAAAGATGGCGTGGGGCGAATCACCGAAGATTTCCGGCGAATAGAATGGTGAGAGGTACGGCCCGGAGGTGTAATGCACCCCCTGAAACGCCGCCCACGTGGCATACACCACAAACGTGCCCAGCATCAGGGCGGTGAGCCCGGGCTGGATCCACCAGGCGTCGGTCCGGCTGGTTTGCCCGAAGCCTCGGGGCGCCAGGGGAAGGGGACGACCGCTCATGCACGCTCCAGAACAAGGGTTCGCAGACAATGAATCCGTGGGGGTCGGGCCTGCCCGGCCCGCGCCACGATCCGGGCGAGGAAGGCCTCGCCACTACGTCTCACGTCCTGCCACCGCCGGCCGGAACATCATCGCAAACACCACCGCAGCGGCGAGCCCGATCAATGCCACGACGCGCCAGAGGGCGCCGAAATCCACCACGCCAGCGGTGGTGTACAGTGCCTGCAGGTACCCCGAGAGCATGCCGCCCAGGACTGGCCCACCGCCCAGGATCAGAATGCCAAAGACGGTCTGCGCCGAGTGGCGGATATCGGCGGAGGCGATCCGGTCCACGTAGATGAATGCCGCGGCAAAGAAGCAGGCGTAACAGATGCCGTGCAGGAACTGGCTGCCGATGATCACCGACACCGGCAGCTCCGGCATGCTCCAGATCATGTAGCGGACAAAGTATGCTGCGGCACCGATGGAAATGACGGTGCGGAACCCGAACCTGGCCAGCATCCAGCCCAGTCCCGCCATGATCAGGATCTCACTGAACTGGCCGATGGTCATGGCCGGGCCGATCTGGCTGTCCAGAACGCCGAGCGAGGAGAAGAACGGGCCGGTCTGGAGAAAGTAGATCTGGTGGATGATCGAGATCGGCAGCGACACCAGCACCAGCACCGCGAACGAGCGCTCCTTGAACAACCCGAACGCCTTGGCAACGGCCAGTGGCTCGGCGGCGTTCCGCTTGGGCGGCGTGTGCGGCAGGGTCAGGCAGAAGGCCGCATAGGCAAACGAGATGATGGCGGAGAACTTGAGCGAATCGGCCAGGCGGGCGGTGGCGTCGGCTACTTCGGGGCCGGTCAGGAATGGCGGCGTCCAGCTGAAGGTCAGGCCGGTCTGCAGGTAGATCATCGGGAAGACCCAGCTCACTACGATCCAGCCGATCGTACCCCAGACCCGGACCTTGGGAAACTGCCGGTCGCGGTCGGTCAGGTTGGCAAACGCCATCGAGTTGGAGAGGGCCAGCGTGGGCATATACACCACGCTGTAGGCGATCGAGAGCCAGAGCCAGGCCGAGTAGTCGGTCTGGGTGGCGGTGATCCACTTGACGACGCCACCCACGGTGAGCAGCAGCGCCAGGAACTTTTCAGTGGCGAAATAACGATCGGCCACCTGGCCGGCAATGAACGGCGAGGCGAGGGCGCCGATCGAGCCGGCCAGGCCCAAAATCAGCCCGATCTGTGCGCCGGTAAAGCCCAGCCCGCCGTCCGTCACCGGGGCAGAGAGATATCGTGCAGCCACCGGGAGCCAGGCACCCCAGACAGCGTACTGCAGGAACATCATCATCGAGAGGCGGCGCATGGGTGCTCGGGGAAAGGGTATCGGGTATCAGGGGTCGGGTATCAGGTAACAGGTATCGGGTATCAGGTGTCAGGGGTCAGGTGCTACGGGGCATTTGTCCAGCACGATGAGGAATCCAAAGTGGACGACGGCGCTACCGATACCCGATACCCAATACCCAATACCCGGCACCTGACACCCAAAACCCCAGTAATCAGCCCCGCACAAAGGCAGAGTCAAACATCCCCCCCGCCCGCGGGAATTGCAGCCGGCGCACGAACCCGACCGCCTCGGCCGCACCGTGCTCCCGATCCATGTGGGGGTCCTCCCACTCGACCGACAGCGGTCCCTGGTAGCCGGCCAGGAGCAGGCCGCGGAACACGGCGTCGAAGTCGATCCGGCCGTGTCCCGGTGAGCGGAAGTCCCAATACCGCGCCGGATCACCAAACTCCGCATGCCCGCCAAAGACACCGGCGTCGGTGGGGGTGGCGCTCCACCAGACATCCTTGACGTGCACATGGTAGACCCGGCGACCCAGCTCCCGGAGGAACCGGAGGTAGTCCGCGCCTTGGTACCCGAAGTGACTCGGGTCGAAGTTGAAGCCGAACTGCGGATGCTCCCTTACCGAGTGGAGCGCCCGGGTGGCCGAGGTCAGGTCGAAGGCAATTTCAGCCGGGTGCACCTCGAGGGCAAAGTGCACATTTTCCTGGGCAAAGGTCTCCAGGATTGGGAGCCAGCGGGCGGCAAAGTCATCGTACCCGGCTTGGACCCTTCCGGCCGGCAGCGGCGGAAAGGGGTAGTGAAACGCCCAGATGCTGCTGCCGGTAAACCCGTTGACTACCGTCCGCCCCATGGCGGCCAACTGCTCCTTGATGGCCGGCGGCGCCGCATCGAAGAACCGCCGAGCTGCCCGGGCGGTGTCCTTCATTTCCGCGGCGGCGCGCTGGCGCACCGCTTCCGGATCGCCGTCGCCCCAGAGGCGGTCGGGGAGGATGCCGCGGTGCCGGTCGTCCACCGGATCGCAGACCGCCTGGCCCACGAGATGATTGCTCACCGCCCAGCAGCCGAGGCCGTGATCCTGGAGGAGCTGCCAGTGGCGCGCCACATACTGGGGTTCGGACAGCGCCCGGTGGACGTCAAAGTGGTCGCCCCAGCAGGCCAGCTCGAGTCCGTCGTACCCAAAGGCCCGCACCTTGGCGCAGAGCGCCTCAAGCGGGAGGTCGGCCCATTGGCCGGTAAAGAGGGTGACCGGATGCGTCATCGCTGCAGGGTCTCCGGAGTGCAGAAACCTGGTGTGGGCTCGTGAGTCACTGGATCATGCGCTGGGAGCGGCCTTCCCGCCACCCCCAGCCGGAGTTCAGGTCACCTCGGCAATGCGAACGGCAGCTCGTTCGCGAGCCGAGCGCATCGCCGCTTCGAGGACCCGCTGGGTCTCGAACGCGTCCGAAAAATCGGGCAGCGGCACCTCCGCCTTCCTGCCGCCCAGGACCCGGCAGATGTCGGCGGCCATGCTGACAAAGGTGTGTTCATACCCCAGGAGGTGGGCATCGGGCCAGTAGGTGGCGTAGGGATGCACATCACCGGCTGTGGCCATGATCCGGCGCCAGCCGGCGGTCTGGCGGGATTCAGTGCCATCGTAAAAATGGAGGACGTTCATTGCCTCGAAATCCCAGCGCAGGCTGCCCAATTCGCCATTGATCTCGATCCGGTTGGCGTTCTGGTTGCCGGTGGCCAGCCGTGTGGCCTCGAAGCTGGCCATCGCCCCACTCCGGAAACTGGCGCTGAAAAGCACGGCATCGTCCACGTCGCTGCGGCCCTTGTCCCGGGTGCCGGGCACCATCCGCTCCTTGATGAAGGTGCGGGAGACCGCGCCGTGCACTTCCACGATCTCCTCACCGAGGAGAAAGCGGGCCAGGTCCACCGCGTGGGCGTTGAGGTCGCCGTGGGCGCCGGATCCCGCAGTCTTCTTCTGGAAGCGCCACGACATCGGCGTTCCGGCCCCACCCCAGTCCTGCAAGTAGCTGGCGCGCACGTGATAGATCCGCCCCAGCCGACCCGCCCGGAGCAGTTGCCAGGCCAGCGCCACCGCCGGACAGCGACGGTAGTTGAACCAGACGAAGGTCTTGCCACGGGCTCGCCGTGCCGCGTCGCGCATGGCCCGGGCGTCGTCGAGGGTGCCGGCCAGCGGCTTTTCGCAGGCGACGTGCTTCCCCGCCTCCAGCATGACGATCGCAGGCTCGGCGTGGAGGTGGTTCGGGGTGCCGATATCCACCAGCGCCACGCCGTCATCGTCGGCCAGCTCCCGCCAGTCGGTGGTCGTCCGCGCCCAGCCCCAGCGTGCCGCGAACGCCTTCAGTTCCGCTCCGTCCCGACCGCAGGCCACCGCCAGTGCCGGGGTCATTGGCAGGTCAAAGAAACGTGGTGCCTGCCCCCAGCCGTTGCTGTGGGCGCGGCCCATGAATTTCTGGCCGATCAGGGCGATGGGGAGGGATCGGGGCATGGG
>Ga0163153_10002803_pt1 | contig 24421 bp, 21 predicted proteins | sample OliLakLV19MP6IB1_FD_148629 | JGI IMG/M metagenome (GOLD analysis project Ga0163153, IMG submission 148629) | Freshwater microbial mat bacterial communities from Lake Vanda, McMurdo Dry Valleys, Antarctica - Oligotrophic Lake LV.19.MP6.IB-1 | ecosystem: Environmental > Aquatic > Freshwater >...
CGCCACGGCCGAGCGATTCGACGACGCCGATAGCTGGCAGGCGGCCTGCAGCGAGCTACTGCGGCGCCCGGGGCCGACCTTCGTGCAGTTGGTGGTCCGGCCGGTGACGGAGTTTCAACTGCCGGCACCGAAGCCGATGTGCGAGCGAATCGCCAAGTTCCGCGCCGCACTGGCGTAAGACGGCAAAAGAAGGATCGCCCTCACCGGCCTTCGGCCACCTCTCCCGGAATCGGCTCGCGATAAGTAGCCGAATCATCGGCCGGGAGAGGAGCAGGCGTTCGCCCAATTCAGCTGATTTCGAACAGCGATTGGCTTTTGACGATGGCGTAGTCGTCCGGGAACGTGTGGAACGCCTGGATTGAGAGGCTGCGGTTCCGCGATTCAACGCCGACGAAGCTCAACGCCCCCAGCCCCATCCGGCCGCCCGTGTTGAAGCTGTGCAAAAGGCCCCGGTTGCGGGCGTCGCGCGTGAGTTCCTGCTGAAACGACCAGAAAATTTCCGGTTCGACCGTTTCGAGCTGAAAATTCATCTGGTAGGTGACGCCGCCGTGGCATTCCATCCGGTCGTTCCGCTCGCCACGTAGTTTGTACGACATCAGACGCCGCTTTTGCGGCAGGGGCTGCTTGGCGTCGGCGGCGACCTCCGTCAGGGTCATCCCTCGGTATCGCCAGGTGATGACGTGACCGGCTCCGGTCACGTCGATCTTCACGCCGTAGTCGCCCCGCTCGAGCACGCGGGAGTCGTGGATGTCGAAGAGTTCGGGATGCAGTGCTCGGCCGTAGACTTGAAACACCAGTTCGGCGACTTTCGGGCGTACGGACTGCACGTGGGCGACCCTCAAGGACGGTGATGGGGCGAAAGACGAATGCGAGCCGGATGGAAGGCGAATGCAGGGCCGAACAGTTCCGAGCTAGACCAAGCAGTGCGGAGCTGAACTAAGTGGTGCAGGCTGAACTAAACGGTCGAGACTGAACTGGGGCGAGCGAACGAAACGCACACGATTGGAGGACGCATTATAAAAATCGTTTTCAGGAACTCCAAGCGTGTTTTACCGCCGACCGTTTTCGCGCTTCGATCCGACTTGACTTTTATGCGCGGCGATTCATCCGTCGGGTTTTTCGAGCCGTGCATTGTGCCGGCATCACGCCGGCCGTTTCGCCACGCGACGCCGGCGGCGCGAACGATTAAAATAATTTTTCACGCTAACCGGCATTGACGTTCAAATTTGGATCGCGTCCGACGGTTCGAACATGGAAGGGTTCCGGTTGACTTTCCCTCTACGCACCGCCTTCGATCGCCTGCTCTCGGCCTACGGTTCCGGGCGCCGGCCGCTCGGCAAAACACCGCTGGAGACCCTGCTTGGCGCGGTGCTGGCGCAGAATACGGCTCCGCAGAACGTCGAGCGGGCGCTCGCGAATCTCCGCGAAGCGGGCTTGCTCGATCTGCGGCGCCTCGTTGCGCTGGCACCGGAGGAATTGGCCGAATTGATCCGGCCCGCCGGCTACCAACAGGTGAAAACCAAGCGGCTGCGGAGCCTGTTGCGGCTGGTCGCGGAGCGGTACGAAGGCGATTTCGACGCGATGTTCGCCGTTCACCCGCTGACGCTCCGCGAAGAACTCCTGGCCGCGCGCGGTATCGGACCGGAAACGGCCGATGCAATTTTGCTCTATGCCGGCCAAATTCCCAAGTTCATCGTCGACACGCACGCCCAGCGCGTGCTGACGCGGCACGGTTGGATCGAGTTCGACGCCGACTACGATGCGATCCAGGAATATTTCGAAAGCGGCTTGGAACCGGACGCCGGGCTGTACAATGAGTACCACGCGTTGTTAGTTCGGGTAGGCAAGGAGCATTGCAAGTCGACGCCGATTTGCGAAGGCTGCCCGCTGGCGGAACTGTTGCCGGAAGACCGGTCGGGGAATCGACGCCCGCTCGTGCCGGAATACTTCGATTGAGGCGTGCATGGCCGAAAACGTCGGAACGAACGTCGTCGGCAGGGCCGCACAAGCCGCGCCTCCGAACCGGTTCGTAAAGATCCACGTCGAAAGTGATTTCGAGCAGTTGGCGGACGACGACGAGCTGCTGGCCGAAGAGCGGCGCGTGCCGACCGAGTTCCTGGTCGATCAATCGCAATCGCTGATCACCTCGAACGACAGCCCCGACGTGCCGTTCCGCTACAGCGCCAATCCGTACCGTGGCTGCGAGCACGGCTGCGCCTACTGCTACGCCCGGCCGGGGCACGAGTACCTGGGGTTCGACGCGGGGCTCGATTTCGAGACCCGAATCATGGTCAAGCAGCGGGCTCCTGAGCTGCTGCGCGAGGAACTTGCCAAGCCCGCATGGCGCGGGGAGTTCATCGCGCTCTCGGGCGTGACCGACTGCTACCAGCCGGCCGAGCGGCACTTTCGGCTGACTCGCGGTTTGCTCGAGGTAATGCTCGAAGCGCGGCAGGCCTCGGGCATCATCACCAAAAACGCGCTCGTTGCTCGCGACATCGACCTGCTCGAGCAACTCTCAAAGCTGCGGCTGGCGGAAGTGAACTTCAGCCTTACCTCGCTCGACGCCGAACTGCAGCGGACGCTCGAGCCGCGGACCTCGAACCCGCAGGCCAAGTTGGCGGCGATGAAAAAGCTCTCCGCCGCCGGCGTACCGGTCCGCGTGATGGTGGCGCCGGTGATTCCGGGGCTCACCGACCACGAGATGCCCCGCATTTTGGAAGCGGCCGCCGAGGCCGGGGCGACGAGCGCCGGCTACACGCTGCTCAGGCTGCCGCTCGCGGTGCGGCCGATCTTTTTGGATTGGCTCGGCCGCAACTACGCCACGAAGCTCGAGAAGGTGAAGTCGCTCATTCGCGACACGCGCTCCGGGTCGCTGAACGATCCGAACTTCGGCAGCCGGATGCGGGGCGAGGGGCCGTACGCCGAACAGATCCGACAGACGTTCAAGGTCTACACCAAGCGGTACGGCCTCGATCGGCCGTTGCCCGAGCCGGATTACACGCAGTTCCGCCCGCCGCGCCCGCCCAGCGGGCAGATGTCGCTCTTTTAGGAGATCGCGACGGAGAGAATGAACCGCGGATGAACGCAGATGAAGGCGGATAAGTCGGGAAAGACTAATCATCTGCGTTTATCCGCGTTCATCTGCGGTTAGATCGTCTTTCTCCGATGCCTTGGAACGCCGCGGTGGCGTTCAATGCACGGTCCGGTCCCCTAGCCGGCCAATTGACGAAACCGAGCCCCGTTTCCAGAATGTGGGTTTGCCGAAACCGTCACCGTGCGAGCCGTCGGAATGACCAACTTTCTCGAGACTGACGATCCCGAAGTGTGGAGTGCGATCGAAGCCGAAGAACGGCGCCAAGCGCACGGCTTGGAAATGATCGCCAGCGAAAACTACACCAGCGTCGGCGTCCAACAGGCGGCCGGCAGCGTGCTCACCAATAAGTACGCCGAGGGCTACCCCGGCCGGCGGTACTACGGCGGCTGCGAGTTTGTCGACATCGTCGAAGACCTGGCCCGCAATCGGTTGAAGCAACTGTTCGGCGCCGAGCACGTGAACGTGCAGCCCCACTCGGGAAGCCAGGCCAACCTCACCGTCTACCTCGCGGCGCTCCAGCCCGGCGACACGGTGCTGGGACTCGATCTGGCGCACGGCGGGCACCTGACGCACGGCATGGACCTGAACATTTCCGGCCGGCTCTACAAGTTCCACCGCTACGGCGTAACGCGCGATACGAACCGGATCGACTTCGACCAGGTGGCCCGGCTCGCCCGCGAACACAAGCCGAAGATGATCGTCGCCGGCGCGAGCGCCTACCCGCGCGAGATTCCGCACGGCAAGTTCGCCGAGATCGCCCGCGAGGTCGGCGCCAAGCTGTTCGTCGATATGGCCCACTACGCCGGGCTGGTCGCCGCCGGCCTGCATGACAACCCGGTGCCGGTGGCCGACTACGTCACCTCGACCACCCACAAGACGCTCCGCGGCCCGCGCGGCGGCGTCACCATGTGCAAGGCCGAGTACGCCAAGGACATCGACCGGAACGTCTTCCCCGGTATCCAAGGGGGGCCGCTCATGCACGTGATCGCCGGCAAGGCGGTTTGCTTCGGCGAGGCGCTCCGGCCGGATTTCAAACTCTACGGCAAGCAGGTGATCGCCAATGCACGGGTGCTCGCCGAAACGCTGATCGCCGGCGGGCTCAAGCTCGCCTCCGGCGGAACCGACAACCACCTGATGCTGGTCGACGTGACGAGCGTCGGCACCACCGGCAAGATCGCCGAAGCGGCGCTCGGCCGGGCGGAGATCACCGTCAACAAGAACATGATCCCCTACGACGAGCGGAAGCCCCTCGACCCCTCCGGCGTGCGAATCGGCACGCCCGCGCTGACGACCCGCGGGATGGGCGTCGACGAGATGCGGAAGATCGGCGGTTGGATTCTGCAGATCCTGAAAAGCCCGGCCGACGAAAGCCTGGCCCGGCGCATTCGCGAAGAGGTGGCCCAACTATGCGAATCGTTTCCCGTGCCCGCGGCACGCACGTCACCTTCCCAGGCGGCGACGGCCCCGGCCCGTTGAACCTCCCGGAGCGACATTCGATGCGCGTCGATTCCACCGTTCTCAAACCTGACGAAAGCCGCACCTCGATGAGCTCCGCCTTGCCGCGCAGTCGGATCCTGATCGCCGACGACAATGCCGTGAACGTCGAACTGTTGGAGGCGTTTCTGACGGGAGTCGACTGCGATATTGCCGTCGCCGTCGACGGCCGCGACACGCTCGACAAGGTCGCCTCGTTCAAGCCCGACCTGATCCTGCTCGACGTGATGATGCCGAAACTGAGCGGCTTCGAGGTCTGCAAGAAGCTCAAAGGGGAAGCCGCCACCAAGCGCATCATGGTGCTCATGGTCACCGCACTCAACGAGCTCGGCGACATCGAACGGGCCGTGCAGGCCGGCACCGACGACTTCCTCAGCAAGCCGGTCAACAAGCTGGAACTCGTCAAGCGCGTGGAGAACATGCTCCGGCTGCGGCACGTAAGCGACGAACTGGAACGGCTGCGGCAGTACATCACCGGCATGGAAGACGGCACAGGGCCCACGGCCAATTAAGCCCAGGGCCGAAGGCCAATTAAAAACAGCGCCGAAGGCCAAATAGCCACAGGTCCGATCATGCTGAAGCAAATCCATCCCGTTGCCGTCGTCGCCCTGGCGATGGCCGGACTGTTGTTCGATGCCCGACCGGCTTGCGCCGGTAAGTTCAATAAGGTGCTCAGCGCGGGCGATTCGGGGCCCGACTTCAAGAATCTCGTCGGAACCGACGATAAGCCGCACTCCTTGGCCGACTGGAAGGATGCCAAGCTCGTCGTCCTGATCTTCACGTGCAACCATTGCCCGATCGCCGCTGCCTACGAGGATCGGATTCTCGCGCTCGCCAAGCAGTTCGAGGAGCGCGGCGTGCGGTTCGTTGCCGTCAGCTCGAGCCGCCTGGAAGCCGACGGCTTCGCCGAGATGAAGAAGCGGGCCGCCGAGAAGAAGTACCCGTTCCCTTATCTCCACGACGCCACGCAGAAGGTCGGGCTGAGTTACGGCGCGCGTGTTACCCCCGAGGTGTTCGTGCTGAAGGCCGATCGGACGGTCGGCTATCTGGGGGCCATCGACGACAACTGGAACGACGAAACGGCCGTGGGTCGCCCGCACCTTCGCGAAGCGATTGAAGCGCTGCTCGACGGAAAAGAGCCGCCGCGAATGGAAACGCGCCCCGTCGGCTGCGGCATTCAGTACGAGGAGTGAAGGTTTCTCGGCTGTCGCCGGCACCGCCGGCCGTGCGTAGTCCACGCGCCATCGCGGCGCTCGAGTAAACAAACTACCGCCTGCGGCGATTCCGCTCCCCAGTCGGGCGGCGGCTCTAGTTGCTCGTGCCGCCCGGTCGGCCTTTATCGCCGCTGCGTACCTGTGCCGGTTTCGGCCGACGACAGGGGGCGCTCTAGCGGCGAAACGCGGGCCAGCACCAGCCGATCGCGCTCGAATTGGTGCTTCACCCGCCGCTGGGCCGTGTCGAGAATTTCGACGCGACACTCTTGGGCGAAGTGGTCGACGTAATCGTGCGACGTGACGACGTACCGCGGCTCGGTGCCTGCGGCCGTTTCGGCGACGAAGCGGGGAAGGTCCCAGCAGGCCCGCAGCTTACGGTCGATGTAAAACGGAATCTGCACTTCGGGGAGCCCCACGACGTGCACCGTCGCCTCCGCCGGGGCGTGCGACGCCACGCGGCGGCCGAGTTCCGCCAGCGGGCGGAACGTGTCGCGGCTCGGTACGATCCAGGTTTGTACGCCGACCGCCGCCAGCCACATCCCGGCAAAGAGCACGGCGGCCTGGGCTGTGACGCGGCGGCGGGCCTCGCAGACGGCGGCCAGGCAGACGGCCGCGCCGACAATCGCCAGCACCGCGGCAATGCCGCGTGCTTCGGGGAGCCCGCGCGCCATGACGATGCCCGCGGCGACCGCCCCCCCGACGACGGCCGCGGCCGTGAGCCAGGGGAGGAGCGGGTTCTTCGAAGTCGCGCGGCGCTGGAGGTATTCGTCCAAGCCGACGGCCGCCGCGATCACCAGCGGTCCGACGAGGGGAATGGCGTAGTTTCGCGAGCGGAACGAACTGAGCGTGATGAGCACGAGCCCCGGCACCATCCACGCCAGGAAGAATCGCCAGATCGGTTCGAATCGTTCCTGGCCGCGCGACCGCCGGACGATCGCCAAGAGTGCGTACGGAGTCCACGGCAGAACGAGAAACGGCACCAGGTACGTATACGCGTACCACGGTTCGAGCGGCTCCATCGTGCCGCGGAACCGGTCGAAATGGTTCATCACGAAGTGGGTTACGATCAGCGGCGATTCCCGATAAGCGGCGGCGAGCCACGGAACGGTCGTGAGCGCGGCCACGGCCAGGCCCCCCGGGTGAAACAGGAACTTCACCCCCCGTCGGTTGCGGGTGACCGCGGCATAGGCCAGGCAGCCGCCGACGATGAACGCCGGCCCCATCGCCCATTTGATCATGAACGAGAGCCCGACCAGTGCGTGGAAGACGTACGGCAGAAACCGCCGGCGGTCGATGCCGCGCGGCGAATCGACATGGGCTCGGGCGAACACGTACCAGGCTGCCGCCACGGAGAGCGCCAGCGGCATGTCGGCTTCGGCGAGTCGACCCATCGCCAGGGCGTGAACGCAGGAGATTTCCATCAGGCCGGCGAGCAGGCCCGCGCGCGGGCCGAACCAGCGGGTCGCGGCCGCCGCAAGCACCAGCGCCGTGGCGACGGCCGCGATGACGGACGGCAACCGGACGACCCACTCCGCCTCGCTCTGAAACAGGGCCATCGATAGGGCGATCGACCAGGCCGTGAGCGGCGTACGGTCGAAGATCGGGACGCCGCCGATTTTCGGAAGGACGAACTCCCCATCGCCGAGCATTTCGCGGGCGGGCTGGGCGAAGACGATTTCATGGAACGTGAGCGCCCGGACTTCGCCCAAGTTGATCAACAAGAGCGAGGCGCCGTAGACCCCGATGAGTAGGGCGGCGCCGACCCGCAGGCGGTAGTCGTCCGGCGAGTGCGCCGGCAGTGCGACGCCGGCATGCGGCGAGGAGGCGACGGATGGTTTCGGCGGGGCGCTCATGCTGCAGTAATTAACGAATGACGAATGACGAAGGAATGCCGCAGGACGAATGACGAAGGACGTGACGAACGGGCCGGCAGCGCTTCCGGTAGCCCTCAATCCCTCCGTCTTCCCGCCGCCCCGGGGCCGTATGCAGTTCCGTCGATGAATTCGTTGCCGGCGGGCGCGAATAAATAGCCGCCTTCGAGACGAAGGGTCAAGGGCATTCCCCGTTGCTTGCCCCCCCGTCCAGTGCGCGGCTATGCTGAACCGATCGCAGCGGACCGCTTTTCGGGCTCGCCCTCTTGGGTCGGCCCGCCGGGTCCGCCCTTCGGGCAGGAAGGAACAGGGGTATGACGCACCGATTTAAGTACCGACCGATGGTCCTCGTGCTGGCCGCCGCTACGGGCTTTGCCGGCAGCGGGCCGGTCGACATCCTGACGGTTCGCCCGGAAACCGCCCGGGCCGCCGATGAGAAACCGGCCGCAGACGAAAAGCCCGCCGCAGACGAAAAGCCGGCCGTCGACCCGGCTCGGTTCCTCGAGTTGATCGAACAATTGGGCGACGACGATTACTTCGTGCGCGAGAAGGCGCAGGAAGAATTGGCCGCGGCCGGACTGGTGGCGTTCGACGTGCTGAATAACGCGCTCGAAACTCACCGCGACGTCGAGACCCTCGATCGGATTCGCTACCTGCTCCGACTGGTGAAGGTCGATTGGGTCGCCAAGACCGATCCGCCGGAGGTCGCGCAGCTGCTGGCGGGATACGCGACGGCCGAGGAGGAGACGCGGGCTTCGAAGATCCGGCAGGTCGGCCGGCTGGACGATGCCGGGGCCGTGGCCGCCTTGTGTCGGATCGTTCGTTACGAACCTTCCGCCCGCCTTTCGAAATTGGCGGCGGTGAAGATCATTGCGCTAAAAAATCCGGAGGGAGAAGCCTGGACTCGCCGCGCCGAAGCGATCAAGACCGGCGTGGCGAGCAGCCCGCGCGCATCGACCGGCTGGCTGCGGACGTATCTCCTAAGCCGCGACGACGCCGCCGCGGCCGTGAAGACGTTTGCCGAGGAGATCGAGGCGGAGAATCAAGTCTATCGACAATACCCGCAACGGAGCAGTCCGGAGATTCTGATCAGCCTCTGGCGACGTCAGGCCGAGCTGCTCAAGGGACTCGACCGACGAGGCGAGGCGGTCGCCGCGATGATGCAAATCGTCGCGCTGGAGACGGGAGGCGGCGACGCGCTGGGCGAGATTCTCGGGTGGCTCATCGACAATAAGGCCTGGGCGGAAATCGATGAGCTGGCGGCCAAGTTCGGCCCCAAATTCGACGAAGACCCGCTGTTGGCGTATTCGCTGGCGGAGGCCCGAAAGATGCAAGGGCGCGACGACGAGGCGGCCAAGATCGTGGCGGCGACGCTGAAGCTGAACGACGACCAGCTCACGCACTTGCGCACCGGTAGGGCGCTGCACGACCGGGGACTGATCGAGTGGTCGGAAGGGGAGTATCGCCGCGCGATCGCCATCGGGCCGGCCGGCCAGATGTGGTCGCTGCAGGGGCAGTATTTGCTCGGCGAGTCGCTTCACGATCGCCTGCTCGACGACCAGGCGGCCAAGGTGTTGGACGACGCGACCCGCGACATGGAGGCGGTGATCGCCCAGATGCAAGAGGTGCCCGGCGGGAGGAGCCTGAGCACCGTCCGAGCCCGGGCCCGCTACTTTCACGCCCTGCACCACGGGCGGAAGGGGGAAACGGAGAAGCAAAAACAGCATTTGTTGGAAGGACTCGGTGAAGATCAGTACGACGCCGAGATCCTGATCGAGCTGTTCCGAGTGCCCGACTTGGAATCGTCGGTCCGCGACCGCGTTCGGAAGCTGATTCAAGAATCGCGGGCGAACTACCAGCGGCAGATCGCCGCCGCTCAGGCCGCCGGTCAGGAGGACGATACGCCCTATAACCAACTGGCATGGCTTATCAGCAACACGGAGGGGGATTTCAAGGAAGCGATTAAGCATTCGCAGAAGTCGATCGATATCGTGAAGAAGCTTCCCGAGGAGAGTCCCAAGCGCGAGTCGCTGGGGGGCCATCTCGATACGCTCGGGCGGTGTTATTTTGCCGCGGGAGATTTCGAGAACGCCGTGATGAATCAGAAGAAGGCCATCGAGCTCGATCCCCACTCGCAGCAGATGAAGCGGCAGTTGGCGGAATTCGAGGCCGCTTTGGCGAAAAAGAAATCCCCCTAAAGCCGCGACGGGTGGTCGCTATTTCTCTCTCCTCTGGGTTTCTATGGCCCGCGCCGATTTTCGCGATAAACTGCTCTCCTGTCTCGGCGGGCCGTGGCCCGAGCCGTGCCCGCTCGAAGCGGAGATCGTCGAATCGCGGCGGTTGGACGGCTACCGTTTGGAAAAGGTTACGTACCAGGTCGAACCGGGAGACCGCGTACCCGCCTACGTGCTCACGCCCGACGGCGCGGACGCCGAGCATCCTGCCCCGGGCGTTTGCATTTGGCACCAGCACAACGGGGCCTACGGTATCGGCAAGACGGAGCCGGCCGGGTTGGCGGGCTCGCCGATGCACCACACGGGTGTGGCGCTGGCGAAAGAAGGCTACGTCGTCCTCTGCCCCGACGCGGCCGGCTTCGGCGAACGGCAGGTCGGCAAGCAGAAAGGGGGATCGCTCGAGCGGTTCCTGTTTTTGCGCTACGTCGTCGCCGGCAAGTGCCTGGCGTGGAAGAACATTCTCGACATGCGGCGGGCCGTCGACTATCTGGCCGGCCGTAAGGAAGTGCGGGCCGAACGGCTCGGCTGCTACGGGCACTCGATGGGTTCGACTCACACGTGGCTCGTCGGCCCGTGGGAAGAACGGCTGAAGGTGCTGGTAGGCAATTGCTGCCTGCCGACCTACGCCGCGATCGACCGGAAGGAGTTGTTGCACTGCTTTCCGAATTTCATTCCCGGTTTGTTCCAGTACGGCGACACGCCCGACATTGCGGGGCTGATCGCGCCACGAGCCCTGCACCTGAATATCGGCGAGTTGGACGGCGGAACGCCGATCGAGGAAGCTCGGGCGGGGATCGAAACGATCCGCCGGGCCTACGAGGCGGTGCATGCCGAAGAGAAGTTCACCGCCTTCGTCGAAGAAGGCGTCGGCCACGAGCTGAGTCCGGCGATGTGGAAGCACGTGCGCGACGTGTTCGCGAAATACCTCAAGGCCTAATTCTCCCTCATAAAGCCGCGACCGGTGGTCGCGGTCCTGGTATTTAATGAAAACCATTCAACTCCCCGATATTCGCCTTCAGGTCTACGACGAAGGTTCGGGGACGCCGATCCTGTTCGTGCACGGCTTTCCGTTGTCGCACGCAATGTGGCGAGGGCAATTGGCGCCGTTGGCGAAACGTTTTCGCGTGATCGCACCCGACTTGCGCGGGTTTGGTGCGAGCGAGATGACGCCCGACACCGGTTCCGGTAGCGAAGGGACGGCGGCCGAGACGACCATGCGGCAACTGGCGGATGATTGCGCGGCGCTCGTCGACCAACTGTGCGACGGCCGGCCGGTGGTCTTGTGCGGCCTGTCGATGGGGGGCTACGTGGCTTGGCAGTTCGCAAAGCACCACGGGTCCAAGTTGCGGGCATTGGTCCTGTGCGACACGAAGGCGGCGGCCGATACGCCGGAAGCGGCCGAGACGCGTCGCAAGATGGCCGAGCACGTGACGAAGCACGGAACGGGAGCCGTGGCCGAGGCGATGCCCGCCAAGCTGTTCGCGGCGGCGACGCACACCGAGCAACCGGCCATCGTGGCGGAAATCCGCCGCACGATCGAAACGACGAGCCCCGCGGGACTCTCAGCGGCCCAGCGCGGCATGGCGGCCCGCGACGACGTGCGCGGCGATCTGGCCGGCATCCGCGTGCCGACGCTCGTCATCGTCGGGCGGCACGACGCGATTTCGCCGCCGGAAGAAATGCAGGCGATCGCCGAGGCGATCCCCGGCGCGGAGTTTCACGTAATTGAAGGGGCGGGGCACATGTCGCCGCTGGAGTCGCCCGACGAGTTCAACCGGTTGTTGACGGCGTTCGTTGAGCGGTTGGGGTAACGCCTGGGGCGCAACAAGCGTTCGAGACGACGCGTACGGCAGACGGTCGTCCTGGTTCGCGTTCTTGCAATGAAATGCATGATCTCGCCGAGTTGTAAAAGCGAGTCGGGCGACCAAACTACTTGGTAAGCCACTCGGCGATCCTCTGCTTGACCACCTCGTGCGTTATGAAGCGTCCGGCATCAACATCGGCCTCCGCCCGCCGCAGACTTGCCAATATGGCAATCTCTTCCTGGATTTCTTCCAGCGTCGCTTCATCGGGAAGGTGCCGAATGGCATCGATGACCGATTCTTTTTCCGTCATGGTATCGTTTCGCGAGTAGGAATTCTGAACCAAGTCGAAAAGGTACGCCGCCAGGATCGGCGACGCATCGTCAAACTATCGAATTATACCCTGTGCCGGCCGGTTTGACCTCTACGCCGTCATCCGTTCCCAGAGCAGGCGGTAGTACTGCATCACGCGGATCGGGTCGGTCGTCGCGGCCCCCTCTTCGACGAGCGTCCAGCCGTTGAAGCCGGAGCCTTTCAAGAGATCGAAGATCTTCTGCCAAGGGTAGGTGCTGATCAGGTCGTGGATGTGGACCGTGCCGATCCGCTTGGCGACCATCGCGAAGTTGGCTTCGAGCCCCGCGCCGTTCATGTCGGTCGGGTTGCAGTTCCAACAGACCTTGGCGTTGGGATTGTCGGCCACGTCCATGATCGTTTTCATGTGCGGCAGTTCCTGCGTGCCGGCGCCGTGAATCTCGACTCGGATCTCCACGCCGTAGCCCTGGCCGGCCTCGGCCACTTCGTTGAGCGAGCGGCCGATTTGCTCGAGCGTTTTTTGGACCGGCACTTCCTTGGGCAGGCCGTTCGGGCGGACCTTGACGCCCCGGCCGCCGCAATCGTGCGTCAACTCGATGAAGGCCTTGGTCTCTTCGATGTTCTTCTTCAGGACGGCCGGATCGGGCGAGTGGTATTCGCAGGCGCTGCCGGTGCCGACGAGCACGATCCCGGCGTCGCCGAACTGCTTGGCGATGTCCTTGCGGGCCGCCTTGTCGAGTGAGATTTCGACGCCGTGCTTGTGCGTGCTCCGCAACTCGACGCCGCCCCAACCGGCGAGTTTCAGGTTCTTGAGGATCGTCGGGAGGTCCCAGTCTTTGCCCCAGTTGTACGTGACGAGTCCGAGTTGCATGCGAAAGTTCCTTGTGCGAAAGACGCGGGCGGGGGGTAAATGCGGGGCGAGAGTTCGATCGTAGCATGCGGCGAAGGAGCGTTCCACGACGAGTGCCGTGGGCGACGAGGGGAGGCCGTACGCCGAAGTAGGCACGCCTGCAAGCGGCCGTCATTAATGAACCTGGGATTGGGACGTTCTCGTCCCAATCCCAGGTTCACAGCAAACCATCGAGTTCGTCGACCAGCTTGCCGAAGTATTGCAGGGCCGTATCCACCGCCGCGGGCTTTTCCATGTCGACGCCCGCACCGCGCAACAGGTCGAGCGGATCCTTCGAGCAGCCCCCCTTGAGGAACGTCAGGTAGTCGTCGAGTTCTTTTTTGCCGCCGTTGACCACCCGCTCCGAAAGCGCGATCGCCGCCGAGAGGCCCGTGGCGTACTTGTAGACGTAGAACGCCCGGTAGAAATGCGGAATCCGGAAGCACTCCAGCGACAGTTCGTCGTCGAGCGTGAAGTCCGGGCCGAAATAGGTCTCGAGCAGACCCCGGTAGATTTCCTTGAACTTGTCGGTGGTGAGGACCTCGCCTTGCTCGACCTGCTCGTGCGTGATCTTTTCGAACTCGGCGAACATCGTCTGCCGGATGATCGTGCCGCGAATCGCGTCGATCTCGCGGTTGATCAGGTAGGCCCGCCGGCGATCGTCTTTCGCCAACGACATCAGGTGCCGGCTCAAGAGCTGCTCGTTGAACGTACTGGCGACTTCGGCCACGAAGATCGTGTAGCCGTAGTAGACGTGCGGCTGGTTCTTGGCCGAGTAGTACGAATGCATCGAGTGACCCGCCTCGTGCGCCAGCGTGAACACGTGGTCCAGCACGTCGGGCTGGTAGTTCATCAGAATGTAGGGAATGCTGTCGTAGCTGCCGCTCGAGAAGGCGCCGCTCTGCTTCCCTTGGTTCTCGTAGCGATCGCACCAGCGGCTCAAAAGCCCTTCCTTGAGGACCTTGCGGTATTCGTCGCCCAAGGGGGCGAGCGCCTCGTCGATCACCTCGACCGCCTGGTTCCAGGTGTAGCGGACGTCCAGATCGCTCAGGATCGGCACGTACGTGTCGTACTGGTGAATCTCCTTGAGCTTCATCTTCCGGCGGCGGAGGTCGTAATACTTGTGGACCGCCGGCAGGTTCTTGCGGATCGATTTCGTGAGGTTGTCGTAGACCGACTTCGGGACCACGTCGGGGAAGAGGGCCCCGTCGAGGGCGCTTTCGTACTTGCGGGCCTTGGCGTAGTAGACGTCGCGCTGGATCGACGAGCTGAGCGTGGCGGCGAGCGTGTTCTCGTGGGCCTTGAACTGCTCGTAATACTGGTGAAACGCCGCCTGGCGAACTTTACGCGACGAGGAGTGGAGCAGGGCCGAGAACGAAGCGTGGCTCAGCTCGACGTTCTCTCCCTTTTCGTTCTTCACGTAACCGAACTTGAGGTCGGCGTTGTTGAGTTGGCGGAACACGCGGTTCGAGGCGTCGGCCATTTCGCTCTGCATGGCCAACAGGTTCTCTTCACCCGGCGAAAGCGTGTGCGGCTTGTAGCGCAGAATCCGCTCCAGCACCAATTTGAACGGCGCGAGTTCCTTCGACGCCAGGAACTTTTTCATCGTCGCCGCCGAGATGGCCAGGATCTCGGGGCGAACGAAGCTGGCGGCCTGGTTGGCCTTCGACATCACGTTCTGCACCCGGCCGAGCAGCCGCTGGTAGGTGCCGTCGGCCGTATCCTGCGCGCTCTTCAGGTAGGCGTAGTTGCCGATGTTGTCGCCGAGTCTGTCGACCTCGTCGTCGAACTTCAGGCAGGCGGCGAGCGTCTTGGCGTCGTCGCCGAGCTTGCCGCGGTACTTTTCATAGCCGGCGATCTGCTTCTCGAATTTTTTGTAGCCGGCTTCCCAGGCTTCGTCCGAGACGAACAGGCTCGACAGATCCCAGGTATCGGCTTCTTTGACCTGGCTGCGCTTGGGGAGTGATTTGGTTTTGGCCATGGTGCAGTTTGTGTGAACGTCAGGAGTTGGTGAACGAACCGGGACCGGAAAAATCGTCGAGGTTGATTTCTTCGGGAGACAAACGTTGCGGCTTTCCGTCTCGGAATACGACGATCGATTGGTTCAATGCCTTGTGACGCGCTACCGCCTGCCGAACGGCGACGACTATCGCCTCGTCAATCGACTCGCCCTGTTCAAAAACGGCATCGAAATCGACATCGCGCTCAGGTTCGTCCATTGCCGTATTCCTGCGTCAGTTGAGTCCACGTCGCCCGATCCGCCACGCGAGTTGTCCGCGACTTTTTTCCGGCGGCGATGAGGGTCGGCGATCCCGCGGTGGAATTATTGTACATCCGCCAATTGTCGGCGATGGGCTGGTAAAGCTGAAAGAAATTGTCGAGGCCCCGGCGGTAGCGGCGGATAACGGTGGCAGAGTCGACGTTGTGCCCTCCGGCTTCGACTCGCGATTCAACTCGTCGGACTGCGGTCTCAGGCGTTGATAGCCAAATGAAGATCAACCGAAAACGATAGCCGGTTGATTGCAAACTGCGAATCCAAGCCGCGCAGGAGCGACTTGCCAATGTGGTTTCAAACGCAAGGTTGCGTCGCAACTCAGCCAGTGCCCGCAGTCGCTGCAACATGATTTGTCCGGCTTCGAACGCCGCAGATTCGGGCGAGAATCCGGCCAGCCCTTATGCAATGACGTCGGCATTGACGAAATCCTTGACGGGCAGCACGCCGCGTAGCAGTACCGGAGCCGAAGTCGACTTGCCCGCTCCGTTCGGTCCGGCAATGACGACGAGTTCCGGCGATGTACCCGATTCTTGAGACATGGCTTGCGCCTCACCACCGCCAGACGCCGGTTCCCCAGGCGAGGCCGGCGCCGAAGCCGCTCATCAAAATCGGGTCGCCCCGCGTGATCCGTCCCGACTGCACGCACTCGTCGAGCGCCAGCGGAATGCTCGCGGCCGAGGTGTTGCCGTATCGCTGCATCTGCTTGACGAGTCTCGACGGGTCGAGATTCAGCGCTTCGGCAATTGCATTGACGATCCGCTCGTTGGCCTGATGCAGGATGAAAAGTTTGAGTTCCTCGGGCTTCAAATCGGCGGCCGCGGAGACCTCGCGAATGCCGTCTTCGACGAGCCGCACGGCCCACTTGAACACCGGCTTGCCGTCCATCAGCAGGTAGTACTGATCGAGCGTCGTATCGGCGGGCGAGAACGGCCGCTTCGAGCCGCCGACCGGCCGGTACAGAACTTCGCACCCCGCGCCGTCGGCTCCGAGCGAGTAGGCCGCGAACCCTTGGTCAGCGTCGCCCGGCGTCAGCAGCGCGGCCCCCGCGCCGTCGCCGAAGAGCGGAAATATCTTGCTGTCTTTCGGATTCAAAATCCGCGAATTGCAGTCGGCGCCAATCACCAGGCAGCGGCGACTTGTGCCGGCCGCGACGAACTGCATGCCGGTGATCAAGGCGTACATGAAGCCGGCGCAGGCCGCCTGCAAGTCGAATGCCCCGCACCGCAGTCCCAGCTTCTGCTGCACCAGGCAGGCGGTCGACGGGCAGAGATAGTCGGGCGTGAACGTACCGACGATCAACAGATCGACCTCGTCCGGCGAAACGCCGGCCCGCTCGAGACACTGCCGGGCGGCGCGGGTCGCCAGATCGCTCGTAGCTTCGTCGGCCGGGGCGTGGCGGCGCTCGCGAATGCCGGTGCGCTGCAAGATCCAGTCGGGGTCGACTCCGCAGAGGTCGCGCAGTTGCTCGTTCGTGACGATGTTCTCGGGCACGTAGGCCCCGGTGGCCGCGATCTGAACGCCGGTTAAACGGCGGATCGGATAAAGTCGCGACGGAGCGGGCGTGAACATGGAAACGGGAGACGACCCGGGAATTGCGAATGACTAATGACGAATGAATGACTAATGACGGAATGACGAATCAGGTCGGCCTAGAAGCAGACGCAACCGGAACCGAAAAACCCTGAACTCTGAACCCTGAACCCAAACCTAAAAACCGACTAACCTTTTACTCCTACATCGACCCATTTGCGCTCGCGGTGCGATTCGAGGCAGGCGTCGGCCACGCGCTGGGCCTGCCAGCCGTCGTAAAAGCTCGGCACGGCGTCGCGCCCTTCGACAATCGCGGAGACGAACTCCCAAACCAGGTCGTAACGGAAAACGGTCGCCGGTTTGCCGTCGGCCGGATTGCGGGGGCTATCGGCCGGTTTCAAAAAATTCGCCGGCACTTCGACCGGGTGCAGATCTTGGCCGGTCTTGCCGACGAGAATCACGTTCGGCTCGTGCAGCCGGTAGACCGCCGACCCCTCGGAGCCGTTGATCTCGGCCCACTCGTGGCCGAAGCCGTCGCGGTGGTACCCCTTGGCAAGCGTGGTCCCTTCCCAGACGCCCGTGGCGCCGGAGCGGAACTCGCCGATGATGGCCGACCAATCGTCGACTTCCGACGGCGGGCAGGGCTTGCCGTCGGGGGTCCGGTCGCGGGGGACGAAGGTCGCCACCGCGCCGCAGATCCGCTCGATCGGGCCCATCAGGTCGGCCGCGAAGTCGATCCGGTGGATCGTCATGTCGAACAGGTCGCCGGCCCCGGCCTTCGATTTGTATTGCCGCCAGCCCCAGCTCGTTTCGGGCCAATCGAGAAACCGCTGCGAGCGGAAGTGCCGCGGCTCGCCGAGTGCGCCGCTCGCCACCAAGTGCTTCATGTACCGCATCGACGGAGCAAAGCGGTAGGTGAAGGCCGTCATGTGGACGGTGCGGTTGTCGCGGGCCGCCTCGTACATCTGCCGGACCTCTTCGGCGTCGAGACCGAGCGGCTTTTCGCACATGGCGTGCTTGCCGTGCTTGGCGGCCGCCAGCGCGATGGACTTATGCGTGAAGTTCGGCGTGGCGATGATCACCGCGTCGACTTCCGGATCGGCGCAGAGCGCCTCGGCATCGGTCGTCACCTTGGCGATGCCCCAATCGGTCTTTCGCTTTTCCAAGAGCGCCGGGTCGGCGTCGCAGACGGCGACGAGTTTGGCACGCGGGTCGAGCCGGATGCCCGGCACGTGGTGGTAGTCGCTGACGGCGCCGGCGCCGATGATGGCGATCCGTACGGGGGGCTGTTGGGCTTTCGGCGGCATCAAGGAGCCGTGGACGGTTGGGGTGTTCGGAGCGAGCGGCGCGGCGTCGGGACTCGTCAAAAAGCCCCACCGCGGGGGCACGAGCCGCGCCGACTTCGGACCAGGTAAAACGCTCAGACTACGGGGTTTCGCCCGTGTTCACAAGGGGATGCTCGGCGTGCGTCGCTACGCCGCTTTGCTCCCGCTCTTGCTCCCGCTTTTGCTCCCGCTTTTGCGGGCGCTTTTTCGGACGCTCTTGCGGCCGGTTTTACGGCGCGGCTTGCCGGCATTGACGACGGCCTGCGGAATGACGGCCTGCGGGATGATGCCCGGCGGAATGAGCGATGGGACAATCGGCGGTGCGGCCCACTCGTATAAGCGGGTGTTCCGCTCCTTGCCCACCTCGACGGCAATGGCCATCTCGCGCAGGCAATAGACGATCCGTTGCGCGATCGACCGCTGCAACTCGAGCCCGCTTGCGATGTGACCGGAATGAAACGGCACGGGGAGCGTCGGAGGCAACAGGGCCGTCAAATCGGCCCCGACGCGAAATGTTCGTACTTCATGAACTTCGAGCAGTCGCTGGTCTTCGACCACGTGCGCGTTGGCCCTTCGCCAACGCCGGCGACCGTGGCCCGGGTAGCGCCGCTCCTCGATGTCGCACAGGACCACGTCGAGCGTCAGGCGCGGATGCGGAAACACGCGGCGAAAATAAATCAGCTCGTCGAACAGATCGATCACGGTTCCCCGCTTGGGGCTCATGCGCCGTTCGACGATCTTGCCGCCGCGGCGGCCGAGCTTCACCAGGTACTTGCGAACGATGATCGGCTTGACGACTCGCACGTCGTGCTCGGCCGTGAGCGCGCCGATTTTATCGCGAATAGCGGCGAGCGAGCCGTGCTGGATCTCGATCAACTCCGTGCCGCGAACGACGTCGATCCGATACCGCCCGAGCCGGACCTCCGTCGGCGCATCGTCACCGGCATAGAAACGTTTGAGTTCGCGATGCAGGGACGTTTCCATAAATCAAATCGGGAGTTGGGAAGGGAGCTGAGGGAATGCGAGCGAGCAATCGTAGTCGTAATTCATTCCCCATTCCCCATTCGACATTCCCCATTAGCTCGGAGTCGGTGGTTCGATTCCGAAGTCGCGGATGGTGAATAGGCTGTCGCAGGCGTAGCCGCGGGCGGCGAAATTCTCGCGGCCCCCTTCCAGCCGGTCGACGATGGCGATCACGCCGCGGACCTTGAGGCCCACGGCCAGGCATCGCTCGATCGCTTCGAGCGACGAGCCCCCCGTGGTGACGACGTCTTCGACGATCACTACTTCATCGCCGGCGACGACCGGCCCTTCGACGTACTGGTTGGCCGTCGCCCCGTGGTCCTTGACTTGTTTACGGACCATGAAGCCCCGTAGCGGCAGGTCGCGGTAGCCGGCGACCGTGACCACGGCGGCCGTGATCGGGTCGGCGCCGATCGACATTCCGCCGACCGCCGTCGGCAGGGGTCCGGCCCGCTCCAAAAGCTCCAAAATTCCCTGGCCGATGAGCTTCGCCCCTTGGGCATCGAGCGTCACGTGCTTGCAGTTGAGGAAGTACTTCGACTTCTTGCCGGAGGCGAGCGTGAAGTCGCCCCGTTTCAGGGCCTTCAGTTCGACGAGAGCGTGGAGAGCGGAGCGGTCGTACACGGCGGGACCTCGGTCGACGAAAATGGGGAACAGAAATTCCGTCGACAGTATGCCAAAGTTCGTTCTCGCGGGCGATGGGCCGCCGGCGTTCGTTCGAAACGCGGGGCTGTGGAATGCCGCAATCTCACGGTCGCGCGAGTCTGACCACGCCGGCCGATGGACGAAATGCGATTTCCTAAGGGCGGATGATCACTTGCGAGCCGACCGTGAGAATGTCGAACACGTCTTCGGCGTCGCGCGGCGAAAGGCGAATCATGCCGCGGCCCCCTTCGCTCAAGTAGTTTTGCGGGTCGTTGGTTCCGTGAATTCCCAAGCCGCCGCCGAGTTCGATCCAGCGTTCGCCGAGCGGATTGTTCGGATCTTCGGGCGACATGGCGACGTCGGGCCCTTGGTACGGCGGGTCGATCGATTTCCCACGGACCGAATAGTACTCTTCCGGAATAGGCCGCTCGCGGCCCAGGCCGATTAAAAAGCTTCCGGCGTACATGCCGTCGAGGAACAAGGTCAGGCGGCGGCGGTCTTTGTCGATCAGGGCGTCGAACGGACCCTTCACCACCTTCAGCTGCGTGCCGGGGGGCAGGTAGAGCGGATCGGCGATTCCGTTGACCTTCATGAGCAACTCCGGCGTGATGCCGTATTTTGCGGCGATCATCGCCAGCGATTCGCCCTGGCCGACCGTGTGCGGCTTTTCCAGCAGGTGAGTGCGCGAGTAGATCACTTCGCCGGCCAATCGATCGAGCAGGTCCATCACCGCCTTGTCGGCTTCCGGGGAGAGGGTCGGATCGTCGAACCAGCGGCTCGCCGACTCGAGCGCGGCCACCGCCTCCCGGCGGTCGAGCAGCATCTGAATTTCCTTGAACGTGAGTCGCTCGCTCAAAGCGGCCGCCGTCGTTGCGCCGGGCGCTGCCGAGTTCGGAGCCGGCGGATTCAGGCCGCCGGCCGCGCCCACCGCCGGCGTGGGAAGCGCGGGCAAGGTGGCCGAAGCCGTGAGAATGGCGCCGCTGTTCGAATGGGCGCCGGTCGCCGAATTGGCTCCGCCCGGTTGCGCTGCGCCGGACGGGCGAGTTGCCGAAAGCGGCGTGGCAATGCCGCCGTCGAACGGCAACGGTTGAACGTTGGTGTTCGGATAGGGATCCGCGGCCGTATCGGTGCGGACGCCGGTGATCGTCGCGGTACCGGGATTGGGACCCGGCGCGGGGGAAGCGAGTCCCGGCGTCGTGTCGCCCGGGGGGGTATTGAAACGCGGTGCGGCGCCGCCCGGCGGACCGTTCGTGGCGACGCTCGTGCTCGGCCCGAAGCCGCTCCCGCCCGGCATTTCAACGCGCGCGGGGCTCTGGGCCGTCGCCATGTCGACGTCTGGCGTCGGCGGCGGCGAACTAGTGAGTGTCGTGTAGGCGGCGTATCCCAGCGCGCCCAGCACGATGATGACGCAAATCTGTTTTATAAACTGCACGTTTCGTCCTCCCTGACGAAATGCCGGCACCGATAAGTCGCGGGATAGTAGCGAAACCGCCGGGCTGAGGCTAGCTCAGCCGCGCCGCCGGCAAGGCCGGCGGAGAAAATGACGAATGTCTAATGACGAATGACGAAAGAATGACGAATGTTCAAATGACGAATGGTCTATTCGCCGTTTGAGCCGTGTATCGAGTGGGATGATTCGGTCATTCGTCATTAGGACATTCTTTCGTCATTCGTGCTTCGGCATTCGTCATTCCGAACTCGGCTCTCCCTTCGCTTCGCGCAACCGCGCCCGAATAACCTCCAGTCGTTTCGCCAGCTCCTGCTCGAAGCCGCGCGGCACCGGGCGGTAGTATTCCTTGTCGATGCCCAGGTAGTCTTGCGCCGCGACGCCGTCCGGCGCGTTGTGGGAGTATTCGTAACCTTGGCCGTGGCCGAGCCGTTTCGCGCCGCCGTAGTGACTGTCGCGGAGCTGTACGGGCACCGGCAACAGCCGCCCCTCGACCACGTCGCTGCGGGCTTCGCCGATCGCCAGCGTGGCGGCGTTCGATTTGGGGGCACACGCCAGGTAGGTGACGGCCTGGGCCAGCGGCAACTGGCACTCCGGCAGGCCGACGAACTCGCACGATTGCATGGCCGCCACGGCCAGCGGCAAAGCGTGCGGGTCGGCGTTGCCGATATCTTCACTGGCGGAAATGACGATCCGTCGGGCCAAAAAGCGGACGTCCTCGCCCGCTTCGAGCATTCGGGCCAGCCAGTAGATGGCCGCATCCGGATCGCTGCCGCGAATGCTCTTGATTAGCGCACTGGCGGCATCGTAGTGCGAGTCGCCCGAGCGGTCGTACTCGATCGCTTTGCGCTGGATCGATTCCTGGGCCAGTTCGCGGGTGAACTCAACGGGCCGGTCCGACGACGAGAGCACGCCGATCTCGAGCGCCGAGAGGGCTCGCCGGGCGTCGCCGTCGCTTACTTGGGCGAGGAACTCCAGCGCGTCGTCGTGGAGCCGGACGTCGTATCGCCCCAGTCCGCGCGACGGATCGGCCGCGGCCCGCCGGACGAGGTCCTTGATGTCGTCGGGCGAAAGTGGCTTGAACTCAAAGATTCGACTGCGGCTGACCAGCGCGCTGGTCAGGGCGAAGAACGGATTCTGGGTGGTCGCGCCGACAAGTACGATGCCGCCGTCTTCGACGTCGGGAAGCAGAACGTCTTGTTGGGCCTTGTTGAAGCGGTGGATCTCGTCCACGAACAGCAGGGTTCGACGGCCGTCGAGCGCGAGTTTGTCGCGGGCCTCGTCTAAGAGTTCGCGGAGTTCCTTGACGCCGGTCGACACGGCATTGGCCTGGCTGAACCGGCACTTGGTTTCGCCGGCGAGCAATTGGGCCAGCGTCGTTTTGCCGGTGCCGGGAGGACCGTAGAAAATGACGGAGCCGAGCCGGTCGGCGGCGATCAGGCGCCGCAGGAGTTTCCCTTCCGCCAGAAAATGTTTTTGGCCGGCGAACTCATCGAGCGTGCGAGGCCGCATCCGGGCCGCCAACGGCAAGGCCTTTTGGCGGTTCGCCTGTTCTTCGGCTTCAAACAGCGAAGGCACGTCGGCGGAGGCCCGTTTGGCGGTCATGCGGGAATTGTACCGCGTAAGCAAGCGGAAGAGCGAGGGGGCGTGGGTGGGCTGATGAAAACCCAGGTAGCGGCTCATCACGATTTTGTTGCGCGAAGTCGGACGCAGGGTGGCACGAGCAACGAAGGCCGCCGACCGATTAGGGAGGGGAGAGGCCGCAGGCGGTAGTCTGTTTGTTCTGAGCCCTCGGCGATTGCGCGTGGTCCGGCAACGCTGAAAGCGTTGGGCTCCCAAAGCCTGGGGTTGAACGTACTCGTTCTACCCCAGGTAAATTCAAACAAACAACCTGTTTGGCCCCCTCGCCCGCGCGGAAAACATCGGAGATCGATGGGCCGTCATCGCGGGAGAGGGATGGGGAGCAACGAAGGCCGCCGAGCGATTAGCGAGGAATGAGGCCAAGGGCGGTAGCAGCTCAATCCACGAGACCGGATTCGCCCAACGGCCGGTAGCGAAGGCAGGGAGGGTCAACGCCAGAATGCGGCCGGCACGACCAACGCCAAGCCATCCGTACTTGCGGCTCGCAGCGTGGGCCGTCGCTCGGCACTACCCTGCATCTCTACTGCGGCGTCACCGTCACCGTCAGCGTGCCGCTGTTGTCGTCGAGCTCACCGTAGGAGTCGTTCACGCGGAAGTAGAGCGTGCCGTTGCGAGTGGGGGACAGCGTCGTTCCCAAGCCGACCACCTCCGGCGTGAGCATCGGCGACGGTGTTCCGGCGGGCAATAAATCCGGTTCGACCGAGGTCAGCAAAATCCCCAACGGTCGGCCGTGGTAGTAACGGATCGTCACGCCCCCCGGCTCGCAGGGCCAAGGTTTCAGCGCACCGGCTTTGTCCTTCGATTGGGCGATCTGATAGCGGCCGCTTGCCGCGAGCCGGTACGTCTTGCCCGCTTCGACCTTCACGCCGCTCGCTTGCCAACCCTTGTCGGCGGCGACGGTGACGCTCGCGCCCGTCGGCGCCGGCGGCCGGCCGGGGCGAAAGTCGATCGTCGTCCGCGCGATGTCGACGTCGAACTCCAGACCGTCGGAGAAGACCAACCACTCGCGGGCCATCGTCGCGATATCGGCGAGGAACAGTTTCTTGAACTCTTCGTTAAACCGGGCCGGCTCGTTGACGTACTTCTGCATCCGGCGGAAGCGGTCCTGGTAACGGGGATGGGCGTCGAGCCAGGCGCACAAGGCCCAGCACCAGGCATAGGGCTCGTTCTCCAGGTGCGCCCCCACCCCGTAGTTCATGATCTCGGCCAACGACATCCGCCGCCCTTCGGCGATCGCGTCGTGCACCAGCTTCACGCGTCCCAGGTTCGGGACCTCGTCGCGATTGCGAGGGATGTAGCGCGTGGTCAGCTTGCCGGCCTCCCAACGGTGGGTGCCGAAGATCTCGGCGAGCCCCTCCATGAACCAGGGGGGGCCGCAGTCGCCGAACTGCGTGAGCATGAACGAATGGGTCCCTTCGTGCAGCAGCAGGTGCCGGCGGTAGTAGTCGTTCGGCAGATCGTACAGCCACACGTTCGCGCCGATGGCGAAGCCGTTTTTGAACTGGGGAAGTTGCGGGGAGATGAGCCCCGCCTGCTTGAAACGCTCGCGGTCGCGCATCAGAAAGCCGTCGACGTGCCACTCGGCCGGCAGCGTCTTTTCCACGCCGAAGTAGGCAGCCCAATGC
>Ga0163153_10002804_pt1 | contig 24414 bp, 17 predicted proteins | sample OliLakLV19MP6IB1_FD_148629 | JGI IMG/M metagenome (GOLD analysis project Ga0163153, IMG submission 148629) | Freshwater microbial mat bacterial communities from Lake Vanda, McMurdo Dry Valleys, Antarctica - Oligotrophic Lake LV.19.MP6.IB-1 | ecosystem: Environmental > Aquatic > Freshwater >...
CAATGACCCAATGACCCCAATGACCCAATGACCCAATGACCCCAATGACCCCAATGACCCCAATGACCCAATGACCCCAATGACCCAATGACCCCAATGACCTAATGACCTAATGACGTTTTACACTCATGTCTGATCTCCTCATCAAATTCATCAAATTTGGCATTGTAGGCGTGTCGGGGGTAGTAGTTGATTTTGGCGTAACCTGGCTTTTAAAAGAGCAGCTCCGCCTAAACAAATACATCGCCAATAGCGCGGGATTCGCTTGCGCGGTAGTGAGTAACTATCTCCTAAACCGGCTCTGGACCTTTCATAGCGCGGATCCTCATGTTGGGATTCAGTTTGCTAAGTTTACGGTAGTGGCGCTCATCGGTTTGGGGATGAACAACGCTATCATCTACTTCCTCACCGAACGGCGAAACGTGAAGTTTTACACCGCCAAACTCGTGGCCACGGGTGTGGTGATGCTCTGGAATTTTGGGGCGAATTACTTGTTTACGTTTAAGTAGATTGGGATTTTTGATATGTCGCCCCGGAACTCCGTTCCGGGGCGACATATTTTTTCCCGGAACGGAGTTCCGGGACGGCACATTTCCCGGAACGGAGTTCCGGGACGGCACATTTCCCGGAACGGAGTTCCGGGATACATTTAATAAGCAAAAATCATCTGTCGCGCATCCACCGTTTTCCCACCTATTATCAACGCATAAGCAAATGTCCCGCGTACGCCATAGCCGTGTGTGTAAAGCACTTCGTTCATTCCTTGCTGCAACGAAACTGGGATGTTTTGAATGATTTTTCCTTGAAAATCACTTATTTGTATAAACGCCAACTGGGTTGCGGGCGGAAGTTCATTCGCCCAAAAAGAAATCCAGGTAGCCTCGTCGAATGGGTTGGGGCGGTTTTGGAACAGCCGGAAATTGGGTTCAGTCTCGCTGCTGCCCGGATCCTCGGTGCCCGAAAGCGTCGCAATCTTTTCAACCGAAAATAGACTTTCAGCCCCCCATGCATCCACGCCTGCTACGCTGACATACACAGGGCCACTTGGATTGCATGACAACTCATCTGAAAACGCGGGCGAAAGAGTAAAAACAGTATCCCAATCGTTGCTGATGCTGCGTACTGCAATGCGAATGGTGTGCGTGTCAACAGGTGAATCGAACGTTACCGTCAATTGGCTCCCCAATCGCTTGGCGGTGAAATTGGGCGGTAAGGCTACTCCCCTTGCCGCGATTGCGAGCGCGTTGCCATTGATGAGCGCATTGCGGGCGAGGTAATTGAAGTCCACAAAAAACGAATCCACCGTACCATTTCCATCCGTGTCGGCACCCAGTATATCTTCGGAAGTGTGTTGACGGTCGTCGTAGCCAGGGCCATTGCTGGCATCTCCATGTTCATTGGCTGAAGTAAAGCGCATGGCAGGATAACCGTGCTCGCGGAACGGGATATGGTCACCGCCTCGTCCGGTACGGTCTTCGGGACTCATGATGCGAATGTTCATTGGTACCTCGGCAAAAGAAAGGAGGTTTTCCTGGTATTGAAGTTTGTTGAAGCGGGCCAGTTGTTTGTGTTTTGAATTGAAACTTCCTGAAGAAAAAAGCCGCACACTAGTGGAATCAACATCATTCAACCCCGGGCAAGAAGGCGGTGAGGAGGTTTCGCCACAAAGAATACCACCGATCACGTCGTTGTTCAAAACGGCGTGGAGCGGGATGTTTTTTTGTTGCACATAATCCGCGAATGCCTCTGCGCCCAGCAAACCTTGCTCCTCAGCAATGGTGACGAGAAAAATGACCGTATTAGGAAATTGGTAGCGCGACATTACGCGGGCAAGTTCGAGCACAAGGGCCGTGCCGGTGGCATTGTCTTCCACGCCTTCTGCGAGGCAAGCCACGTCGCAAAGCACATCGCAACGGCTGTCAATATGCCCTTCCACCAGTACTACGCCGCTGCTCGGATTACTGCCGGGCAATACGGCGAAAATGTTTCGGTGTTGATTTACGCCGCAAATGGCAAGGTCGAACTGGAGATAGGAGGGTATGAGCCTGCCATCGTTGGCTGTGCTGAATTCCGCAAATTTCTGGTGCGTCCATCGCCTTGCCGCGCCTATGCCGGTGATGGATGAAAGCGTGTCGCTGCCAGAGTTGCGGGTGCCAAATTCGCTGAGCCGAATGATATAGGCTTTGAGGCTGTCTGGGGAGATATTGGCCTGCATTTGGGCGGCCAGTTCGGTGGGCAGTAGCGGGGTGGAATTTGCAGGAGCGTAATCAGCGGGGTTGTAATTGCCCAACAAGATTTGCTCGGCCAGGGGCGTGGTGGAGAGGATGTTGGTTTGAGCGAGGGCGAACGCGAGTTGGAAGATCGCAGCAGTGAGGAGGAGAAGTTTTTTCATGGCCAGCTGATTGATTTTGACAGAATATTTTTTTGACAGGATTTACAGGATGAACAGGATGTGTGACGTCGAATTGACGGCGTAGCCGACATATCCTGTTCATCCTGTAAATCCTGTCAAAATTGAACCGTGTTATCATTGGTTGAACATCCATCCAACAAACAACATTATTTTCTGACAAAATTAGTCATTGTCTCAAAGAATGTCTGACAGAAAGCACTTGCACGATATTTTTGGCTCAAATTTTCCAATCACATGAAACACAACTACCTCGCTGCGCTTTGCTTTTTTTGTTTATTCCTATCTGAAAACACCCTTTCGCAAAATCCTGCTCCCCACTGTGAGACAGATTATTGGCGGGAAAAAACCTTGCAAGACCCTGTTTTTTTTCAAAAAAACCTCGAATTCGAACAGGGAATCCTTGAAGTTTTTGAAAAGAAAAAAACCTCCTCCGGCCAGCCGGAAATGGCAAAAACAATCCCTGTGGTCCTGCACATCATCCACGACGGCGGGGCGGAAAACCTCAGCGACGCACAAGCCCAACAAGCCATCACCTGGCTCAACCAAGCCCTCGCCAACCAAGGCTACTTCGACCGTGGCAGCGGCGCGGACTGTGGCGTCCAACTTTGCTTTGCCCAGCGAACCCCCGACGGACAGCCCACCAACGGCATCACCCGCGATCAAAGCCCATTCACCGTCATGCAAATGGAAACGCAGGACCAACAGGTCAAAAACCTAAACCGTTGGAAACCCAAGGATTATGTGAATATCTGGCTCGTTCGCAACATTTGCTCCAGTACCTACGGTTGCAACGTTTATGGATATTCCACTTATCCTTTTTCACACGGGTCCAACTCGGATGGCATCATCATCGAAGCCGGCTTTTTGACAGAACCTGAAAAAGTGAGTGGGCTTGCGCACGAGCTGGGCCATTACCTCGGCCTTTACCACACGTTTGAAGGCGGCTGCACGAACAACAATTGCCTGACCCAAGGCGACCGCATCTGCGACACCCCGCCCGACCAGAGCACTGCGTCCATGCCTTGTGGTGAAACACTGAGTTCCTGCTCCACTGATACGCAATCGGGGCCATTCAGCACGGATCAGCCGGACATGAACTGGAATTTCATGGACTATGGAATCCTATCTTGTTTTCACGATTATACCCCCGATCAAGCAACCCGGATGAACGCCACGCTGGATGGTGTGCGGAAAAGTCTGTTGGAATCTAAGGGTTGTTTGCCGCCTTGCCCAGCTTCCACTATTGCAGCGTTCACCGCCAGCGCAATGACGGTGACTGTGGGTGAAACGGTAAACTTCAGCAATACCAGCCAAAACGCTGGCTCCTACCTATGGACGCTGAACGGCATTTCGTTTGGAACGCAACCCAACGCGGCCTACACGTTTACGATGCCAGGGACTTACACCGTAGTATTGAAAGCACAGCCCTCGAATAGCACCCTTTGTGAACCGGATGATGTTCAATTGACCATTCAAGTGTATTGTTCCGTGACGGCTTCTTTTACAGTAAGCGATCCATCACCCGATGAAAATGAGACAATTACCCTGACCAATACGAGCCAAAACGCGACGCAAACGGAGTGGTTTGTGAACGGGGTAAGCCAGGGTGCTTCGCTTGACACGCTCAGTTTCAGTAATGCTGGCGATTATCAGATACAATTGATTGCGACGAATGGCCCATGCGAGTCGAGCGCGATTGTGGATGTTCAGGTGCTGGCGATTTGCGATGAAGAGAATCGGCTTTTTCAAATGGTATATCAGGAAAATCCCTTGGGATGGACCGAAGGCAGAGGAGTGACCATTTTGGAAGATGGCAACTTGTTATCCATGTACCAAACTAGGAGCTCAAATGGGCAAATATCCATAAACCTGGTCAAAATGACCCCAGCCGGGCAACATCTATGGGCAAAGCGCTTAGGTGACAGTTTAGAGATGGTTGAAACCCTTGGGGGCTTGGCTGCAACCAGTGATGGCGGGTTTGCAATAACATTTTATGGAGGAGATTCCATTAATAACACCAGAATTGGAAAATTTTCGAGCGATGGCAATTTGCTTTGGTTGCGGCAATTTATTGGAGTAGTGTTCTTGCGCGATCTGGTCTCAAGTCCCGATGGAAAAATTACAGTTTGCGGGAGTGGGCATTCCCAAAATGAAACCAGTGCTTTATTTGTTCAATTTGATGCCAATGGTAGTCTCCAATGGGTAAGAGAATATAAAGCTTTTGGATTGATCGGCGCTAATGCTATCGCAGGATTGCCCGATGGCGGTTTTATTGCTGTTGGGGCCAGTTTATTTCGCTTATCTGCTACCGGAGATTTGATTTGGCAACGCCACATTGATGCTCAATTATCGGATGTAATAGCATTAGAAAATGGTGAATTTGTTGCCTGTGGAAAACGAATCTTCATAGAAGGCGCATTCGTGAAATTCTCCTCAGATGGCTACCCCATCCTGTCTTCAACGTATTACAACAACAACGGCAGTGGAGTAAATTTTACCGCTATGATTAAAGATGCAGAAAACGGGTTTGCATTAACTACCAATTCTAATACCAGTAGCTCAGACATGATCGTCAGCCTGGATTCAGTTGGAAATGTTAGTTGGGCCCACAGATCTAGCACATTAGGTGGAAGCTATCATGGTTTAGCAAAATTCAAGGATATTGGTTATGTGGTGACGGGGACAATTTTTAGCTTCTCCCCCGTTGCAAGGGGTTGGATTTCAAAAACTGACCGAAAAGGCAGAATTGGCGATTGCCCAAACATGCAAATTTCCATAGAGGTGATTAAAGACACTGATTTAGCGACCATAGATGGCATAATTATGGAATTGCCTCCCCGCCAATTAGTAGATGCTTCAATCGTTGTTTATAATTGGCCTGTAACACCCGATACCCTTTGCGCTTTTGGATGCGCCACGCCAGTCGAAATCTGCAACAACAACCTCGACGACGACGGCGACGGCCTCTTCGACTGCCTTGATTCGGATTGCGCTTGCACGGAGGATCAATGCTCCCCGAAACAGGCCAATCTTTGGTACTTTGGCTTTAATGCAGGCCTGGATTTCAGCACTGACCCGCCCAAAGTGCTTTCAGATGGGAAGTCTTTCACCAACAACATTAGTTCCACCATGTGCGACACGAAGGGCAATCTCTTGTTCTATACAGACGGACATGTGGTGTTTAACCGGTTTCACCAACCCATGCCAAATGGGCACATAATGTTCGGAGGAGAATCCATCATAATTCCCCATCCTGGAGACCCCGGTGTGTATTACCTGGCGTTGGCATCAGAATTCAACGGGATTCGAATCCATACCGTTGACATGAGTTTGGATGATGGGCGAGGAGACCTTTTGGGACCCATTTTTGGGGGAGTGAGTGCATTTGGATTGGCCGTAACGAAGGCCTGTTCTTTCAATGGGTACTGGCTGCTAGCATGGTTTCCGAGCACATTTGCGCCTAAAGTTTTTTTGACAATGAAAATTGACGAAAATGGCCTGGATCCTGCGTTTTACTTTAGTGCTGTTGGGCAAGCAATGGATTTAGTTCGCAATTTAAAAATCTCACCAGATGGAAAACGGGTGGCTTGTTCGTACCAAACTGCTGGCAAATACTATTTGTCAATCTATGATTTTGACCCCTACAACACGGGGACCGTTTCCAACCCGCGTGTTTTGAACATTAACCCGGCGCCCAGCTGGCTTTCCGGGGCTGAATTTTCACCCAATAGCCGTTACTTATATGCTTCAGGGAATTTTGCAGACAATGCCAAAGTGTTGCAATTTGACCTGGAGGCCGGAGATGTGAATGCCATCAGCAATTCTAAGACGGCCCTGTATAGCCAATTGAGTTCTTCTTCTGGAGGAGTCCCACAACTTGCGCCAAATGGCAAGATTTATCTGCACATCCAGGAGCTTACGCCGTCCCCTTTTCTGGATGTGATCCATTCCCCCAACAGCCCCGGCACTGCCTGCCAATACCAAAACAAAGGCTTTGATCTTGGCCCCTCTGGGGAGGCAGGGGGAGGACTTTGCAACGCCATTTCAAGCTATCTCAACGCAGCGCACATCGCATTTCCCCAAACTGCTCCTGACACGATTTGCCAATTAAATTGGCCCATTTTTTATCAAATACCAAATGTGCAGTGCAAGGTGGACTCCATCACCTGGCAAACAGAAAACCTGTCCGCCCAAATTCTGCCTAACTATCAGTACGCCACCATACGGTACCTCACGCCCGGTTCTGGTCGGCTCATCGTGACTGCGCACACGCCATGCGGCACTGCTTCCGATACCCTTGAAGTGCTGGTAGTCGCGCCACTCAACAAAACCCTCGAGCTCGGCCCTGATCTGGTGGTATGCGACAACGGCGTGTTTTCTTTCAACGCCGGGAGCGGATTCGCCCGATACCAGTGGAGCGACGGTACTGCCGATTCAACGGCCACTACCCTATTCCCCGGAAAATACTGGGTGAATGCGTGGGACCTCTGTGGAAATCTCCAAACGGACACTATTACCGTCAGCATCGCTCCCAACTCCGTGCTCGACCTTGGTGCCGACCTGCCCCAACAATGTTCTGGCACTTCCACCAATTACCAGCGCCCGGCTAATTTCGATTCCTGGCAATGGTCGCCCGACGATTTTCTCAGTTGTGCAGATTGTGCCAGCGTAACGGTCTCGCCAGCAGAAAGTGCCCGCTGGGTAATAATAGGGCAAACCCCAGAAGGCTGCATTTCGGTGGATACGCTGCGTGCAACCATCCGCGACACCTTGCTTTTCAGCCGCGACACAAGCGTTTGTGTGGGGCAAATGCTGACTTTTTTGGGGGCAATTTTACCCGCCGACACCACGGCACAATTTTTCCTGCCGGCCCCCGGATTCGGCTGCGATACCGTCCTGACGGTGAATATTTTAGGCATTGACAATGCCGCTTCCGAACTAAACACGACCATTTGTGCCAATGCTTTTTTTGAGTACAACGGCACGATGCTGCCCGCCGACACCGTAGCGATTTTCCATTTGCCCAGTTCGTTTGCCTGCGATTCGGTCGTTACTGTCACGGTCAATTCGTACCCGCCCATGAGCCTGGTTTTGCCGATGGACACTACTATCCGTATCGGTGCATCGGTGCTTCTGGAAGCGGAGCTGATAGGGACAGGCACGCCCGATTTTGTATGGTCGCCCACCGATGGATTGAGTTGCACCGTGTGTCTCACCCCACTCGCCAATCCCCTGGATACCATCACCTACACCCTTTCCGTAACCGACCTGAATGGTTGCACGGCTCAAGAAAGCGTCACAATCCGGGTCAACGAGGAGTGCCGGGTGCGGGTCCCAAACGCATTTACGCCCAACAGGGACGGTTCCAATGATCTCTTCCGACCTATTTCCGACCCTTGTGTGCGCACGATAAGGCTTTGGAAAATCCTGAACCGTTGGGGAGAATCTGTTTTCACGCAGATCAATTTCCCCGCTTCGGACCCTGCACTAGGTTGGGACGGGAATTGGGAGGGCAAACCACACCCATCCGACGTGCTGATTTGGGTGGCCGAGTTTGAATATTACGACGGGAGGAGGGAATCGAAAAGGGGGGAGCTGACGTTGTTGCGATAGGGCAAGGTTGTTGCTCAAGCGGGTGAAATGGAAGCCCCCACAAATCAGGGATAAAGCCCCGCTTCCATGAGTGCCTGCCGAAGAATGATCCGATCCGGCGCATTGAAAGTAAAAGGATATCGTGCTTAAGCACAACTTTTTCTGCCCCAAAAACACCAAGAGCCGCACACATCTCTGCAAGCGGCCCTCAGCGTAAGTGCTTTTGTGTTTACGGGCGAGGTAAAGACTTGACAACTTTTAAAAAGTTGTCAAATCCTTATGTCCCCAAAAATTACGGCAACAACACCCTGTCAATGGCATGTACCACGCCGTTAGTGCCTTGCACATCCGTGATGATGATGTTCGTCGTGCGGTTTCTCGCGTCTACGATTTTTGCGCCGCCAGTCAGATTGATGGTAAATTTACCCGTTCCATAGGTGGTCACTTCTTGACCGTTGGTCAATTGTGATGCCAGTACATTGGCGCCCGACACCACATGGTATTGAAGCACTGCATTGAGCGTAGCGTCGTCCACTTGATCAAGGCTGGTAAGGCCTAGTTCGGTCAGGAGTGCGGCAAAGGCTGCATTGGTGGGTGCAAAAACCGTGAACGGGCCAGCACCTGAAAGAAGCCCCACATAATCAACACCGAGGCTCGGGCGGGTAAGCGCAGCCACAAGGATTGAAAAATTCGGGTTGTTGAGCGCGTGATTCACTACGGTCGGAAGCCCGATCACTTTGTCCACGATGTGTACCACACCGTTGGATGTGAGCACGTCGGCAGTGGTCACTTTTACGTTTTTGTTGATGCTCACGCCACTGGAGTTGCTTTGAGCGAGGATGCTGAGATTGCTGGTGCCGAAAGTGGCAAGCGTTTTCACATAGCCTTCCGTTGGGACGGCTGCTGCGCGGATTTCGCTGCTTACCACATGGTTTAGCAAAACTTGCTGCAATACAGGTACTGGCACATCTTCCAGCGTCGCGAAACCGTTTTCCGAAAGGAATGTGCTAAACGCAGCATTGGTTGGGGCAAACACGGTGAAGGGGCCTGGGGCATTGAGCGCATCCACCAAACCTGCACGGCTCAACGCAGCCACGAGGGAAGAAAGATCGCTAGTGGCCTGAGCCGTTTCTACAATGTTTTTGGGCGCTGGAGTGTTGTCATCATCTTCGCCACAGGCGGTGAAAACAAAGCTTGCACTAAGCGCGAGGAACAATCCAAAAAACAAATTTTTCATAGTTTGTGTGAAAATTGGTGAGTGTAATGGTTAGTTTGAAAAAGAAAGCAGAACCCATATGCGTCAGTATTGTTTAATTTATTTAAGATTATTATTCAAAAAGATTAAACAAAAATTTCGAAATGCCTAATTTTAGCATTTTCGCGTTTAAACCTCACAGGTTTAAAAACCTACGCGGTTTAAAATGCGAAATAAGCGGACTAAGGCATTATAAATCCATGTCTCAACCGCGTTCCATTTTTACCTTTGCACACTTTTTCTCTATTCTCCAACACAAATCACCTAATGAAGCCCTCCAAATCACCAAATCACCACCTAAACAAATAACCACCATCCATGACTGACGCAATATTTAACGTCCCCTACCCTGTCAACGAACCGATCTGGAACTACGCCCCCGGCTCTCCCGAAAAACTCGCCCTGAAAAAAGCCCTTGCCGAAGCAAAAGCCGCGCAAAAAGACGTGCCGATGTACATAGGCGGCAAGCACGTTTTTTCCGACGAGAAAAAAGCTATGCACCCGCCGCACGAGCGCAACCATGTGCTGGGACAATATTCAAAAGGCAATGCGAAGCATGTACAGGCGGCCATAGATGCAGCCCTTGCTGCAAAACCAGCCTGGGAAGCAATGCCTTGGCAGGAACGCGCCGCTATTTTCCTACGCGCAGCCGACTTGCTCACCGGGCCATACCGCGCTAAAATGAGCGCAGCGACCATGCTCTGCCAAAGCAAAAACGCCTATCAGGCCGAGATTGACTGTATCTGCGAACTGGCAGATTTCTGGCGATATAACGTGTATTTCATGCAGGAAATCTACAAACAGCAGCCGCTCAGCACCCGAAATGTGTGGAACCGCACGGACTGGCGACCGCTCGAAGGCTTTGTTTTCGCCCTCACACCGTTCAACTTCACGGCCATTGCTGGCAATTTGCCCACTGCCCCGGCCATGCTCGGCAACGTGGCAGTCTGGAAACCTGCCGAATCGCAGATTTACTCTGCTTCGGTCATTATGGAAATATTGGAAGAAGCCGGTTTGCCTGCCGGAGTCATCAACCTCGTGTATGTGAGCGGACCAGTCGTAGGAGAAGTGGTGTTCAAGCACCCCAGTTTTGCGGGCATTCACTTCACGGGGAGCACAGGCGTTTTTCAACAAATTTGGAAAACGTTAGGGGAGAATATTGCCAATTATCACGCCTACCCGCGCATCGTGGGCGAAACGGGCGGCAAGGATTTTGTCATGGTACATAATTCAGCCGACCCCAAAGCGGTAGCCGTGGCACTGGGCAGAGGCGCGTTTGAATATCAAGGCCAAAAATGCTCTGCTGCATCCCGTGCATACGTACCTAAAAGCATTTGGGCTGAAGTGCACGACCATTTGGTGGCCGATTTGAAAAGTATGCAAATGGGCTCAACCGAGGATTTTCGCAATTTTGTCAACGCGGTGATTGACGAAAAGGCATTTGATAAAATCTCCAACTATATCGTCGAAGCGAAGAAGTCAGACAAGGTGAAAGTAATCGCTGGCGGCAATTTCGACAAGTCAAAAGGCTACTTCATCGAACCGACCGTGCTGGAGGTTTCTGACCCGATGTACGTCACGATGTGCGAGGAAATTTTTGGCCCGGTGCTAACGATCTATGTGTACGAGGACAAGGACTATTCCAAGACCCTGGACCTGTTGAACGCAACGTCTCCTTACGCGCTCACGGGGGCTATTTTTGCCAACGACCGCGCAGCCCTCGCTCTCGCCAACGACAAACTCCGCCATGCTGCGGGCAATTATTACATCAATGACAAACCCACGGGCGCAGTAGTAGGCCAACAGCCTTTTGGCGGCGGTCGCGCTTCCGGCACGAACGACAAGGCTGGCTCGATGATTAATCTTTACCGCTGGCTGTCGCCTCGTACTTTGAAAGAGAATATGGTGCCGCCGACGGATTATAGGTATCCGTTTTTAGGGGAGGAGTGAAAAAAGAGGTGACATCTCCTCCTTCGTCGGAGGTGTCACCTCTTTTTTCCCTACATCGCGTTTCGCCAAACCAATTCCAGTAACAACGTAGCCATGTAGATGCCGCCCCAAAGCGTCAGCCAACGGAACATCTTGCCCAGCCGCTCTGTGCCTTCGAGCAGTGCATCGTCATCGGTTTCGCTGGAGCGCAAAAGCCGCCATGCCTTGTGGCCTTCTAAAATGCCCATGGCAAAACAATAAATAATGGCGGAAGTGCTAAGCATATCGAATACCCTGAAAAGGTTGCCGCCTTCCAAGAGATAGAAGTCGCCCTGTCTCTGTGACCAAGACCAGAATATTAAATAAAGTGAACGCAATGAAACGGATATGCCAACGATGAGGCATAACACCATCAAGGGCATACCGATTTTGGAGGAGCGGCGCAATTGCTCCAACAACCTGTCTGTGAGCCAGAGGCCCTGGTTTTCAACAGTTTCGTGAACTGTCTTGTTTTCAGAATTTTCCATAACTATTTGTACCTAAACCTCGCAGGTTTTTGAAACCTTCGAGGTTTTAGAGAAAAGCATTTTACTCGGATTGAAGGGGTATTTCATAACTGCTGTCGTGTTCCTCCATAATTTGAATGATGCTCGCCCACTCTACAGTGGATGACCACAACCAAAGGGCAGCCATAAATAAGGCCAAAAGCAAAAAGAGGTGTAAATGCCGGAAGGCTTTTTCAAGCAACAATTGGCCCCGGCCAACCAGCGCACGTTCCAAATCCTGGCCGAAACGGAAACTAAAATATCCCATCGCCAGCATAGGGGAATAAAATAACAAGACACTTATATGGATCTTCGCACTTTGATATGCAGCCGTTCCTGATGCTAAAATGTCCAGGCGCATATAAACCATCCAGCCATAATAGGCCAAAATAACATAGGCAAAGCGTTTGGCCCAGGGCGCGATTTCTGCCCAATAATCCTCCATCCATTGACCGGCAGGTCGTTCGTCTTCAGCAGGGTTGAAGTCTGTTGGGGCATCTAGGGGGGTATTTGTCATGGCGTTAATTTTGGGTAAACGTAAGCATTCTTAGGATAGCAAGGAATTTCAGACGCTTTTTAATCGTTACAAGTCTGCTTTCCTTACCTTCTTTTCATTCTATTGTTTTAAATCCTTCAATTGACTTGCTTTCTGGTTCTCAGGGCTTCCATGTATTTTTTATCATTGCCATAACTGCCATATTCATTCTCTATCTGTACCATTATTATTGGCCCTTTGGTGCATTGCAAGTAATAGCTTTTTCATAAACCTAAATACCAAAGCTGGTTATTCCATAAATTGGTTTGGGTGGAACACGGATTGCACGGATTAGACACAGATTTTCACAGGTTTCTATATTGACCGGACAAAATCCTTTGTATCCGTGTCTAATCCGTGCAATCCGTGTTCCACCCTAACTCGTTGCGTTTACTTCCACCACTACCTTACCAACCGTTTTCCCAGTCTGAAACAACCGCAGCGCATCCGGCAATTTATCAAACGAAAAAACATGTCCCACGTGCGGGGGCGCGAGGCGGAGGGTTTCCAACTCAACCAGCAAACCACGAAGCAATTCAGCGTTTTCATACAGCCAAATTAGATTGAAGCCCAACACGGCGCGATTGGTTTCAACCATGCGCTGCGGGTCCACTTTTGGTCGGGTAAAAAAGTGCCACAGGAGGTGAATCTTGTTCGGACGATCGCTGGCGGTTGCATAGCGAGCAGAACCAAATACTACCGCCCGGCCCATCGGCGCCAGCCTTGAAAATGGAATGCTGAAAAATGGGCCACCCACGCTGTCCATCAGCAAATGAAGTGGCCGGTCGCCCAATGCGACCTTGAGTTGCTCCTTAAAATCCTTCCCACGCACGATAACACAATCGTAGCCTTCCGACTTTGCAAAATCTACTTTAGCCGCCGTGCCCACCGTGCCAATGGCAAAACAACCGTACGCTTTGGCGATCTTCAAAGCCTGCAAGCCAACACCCCCTACTGCGCTGTGAATCAGTACGTTTTGCCCTTGCTGCATTGCGCCCAACCTCGCCATACCGTAGTATGCAGTAAGTGTTTGTACGAGGTAAGCCGCACCTGTGTTGAAATCCCAATCCGCTGGCAGCGGAATGGCATATCGAGCATCAATATTCAAGTGGGTGGTGTACGCGCCAAAGCGTGTCACACCCATTATTCGGTCGCCGGGACGGAGATGCGTGATGCCTTCGCCCACGGATTCGATGATGCCCGAATACTCCAGGCCGGGTGTGAATTCGCCTTTGGGCGTGGCTCCATAAAGCCCCCAAATAGCAAATACGTCCGCGAAATTTAGGCCGATTGCGCGTACGGCTATCTGGACTTCGCCGGGTGCGGGTGCTGCCAGATCAAAGTTTTGGAGTTTAAGGTCGGCAAGGGTGCCCGCGTGTAGGGAGTATTTTTGGAATGTGGCCAATGTGAAAAATTGTGGTTAATGTGATCCCACCTACGTTTTGACTTCGGCAGGTAAAAATGTAATCAATTTGATCAATGGCCAACTGCCATTGGGGGGCAAAATTCGTGAAGTTCCAACAGATGGAGCGTGCTTTCAAAAACCTCGTCAATCGGGGCGGAAATACTCACCGGCTCGTTCGTGTACGGGTGATGGAACGACAGCAACATGCTGTGCAAGAACATTCTGTGCAGGTCGAATACATCCCGAAAATAGCTGTTATGCTTCACGTCGCCATGACGTTTGTCGCCAATAACGGGGTAGTTGAGGTGGGCAAAATGTTTGCGTATTTGGTGGCGGCGGCCCGTTTCCAGTTGCGCTTCTATAAGCGAAAATCGCGCAGTTTTATGGCGCAACCCGATGGGGTGGTCTATTTCTGAGGTGCCAAGGCGAACATAATGGGTAATGGCTTGGAGTCGTCCCCTGCCGGAATCGGGGTCGTCGAGTGCATAGTCAACCGTACCCGTTTCAGGCACCCAACCGCGCACGATGACGAGGTATTTTTTCTCCACGGTTTTGTCCATGACCTGCTCTCCCAACAGCCCGGAGGCTTCGGCATTTTTGCCAAAAATCAGTACGCCCGAAGTGGCCCGGTCAAGCCGATGAACGGGGTACACGCGCTGCCCGATCTGGTCGCGGAGGAGTTGCACCACAAACACGTTGTCTTCGCTGATTCGGGTTCGGTGCATCAGGATTCCGGGCGGCTTGTTGATGGCCACGAAATGCTCGTCGGAGAAAAGGATGGGAAAGGGGAGCATAATTCAGTTTGCGTTGCTTAAAGTGCAAAGGACGGTTTTTCCGTGAATTAAAAAAGCCCAGACCGTGGGGTGCGGCTGGGCTTTATTGGTTAAGGGGTTTTACGAGGCGATAATTTTCCACAAAATACGCTGTTAAGTGTGAGATACTTCAAGTTACGCTTGGAAGAAGCAGGTTTCGGCACCTGGTTCTCGATGGACTCCATCTCAAGAGGCACAATTACTTTCCTCTTGTAGGCTTTTGGGATTGCCCCTATTTGCTTGTAGGCAGTTATTTGGGCTGGAATTCAGTGGGTGGCCGTGTATCTGTTGACTCCTTTGCGGCGAGCAGAATACCTGCCATCAACATCGCGCAAGCTAAAAATGTAATAAACACTGCTTTAAACATTGAGCCGGCTTTGTAAATGCGTGGACGGCGATAGTAGTCGTATTGCCAATCCTGCCAATCAGGAGACGAACCCCATTGAGGGTAATCCGGGCGAGGGTAAAAATGGGCATTTGAATGCCCATGTTCTTCCCTTGTGCTTTGAGGATCGTCGCTTTTTGAAGAAGAACTAAAAACAACGAGCAAAACAAAAGCGAGCATTAGTAAAAGAATAGTTGTCGGTTCCATAAGTAAACATTTAGCCTCCAAAAGCCACAGACGGTAGCAGCCTTGTGAGAAAGTGATGGATTAACTTAGTCGGAACTTGGCTTCAAGTTAGTAAAATGGGAAGTGATATTTCAAAGAACTTTGTTTGTTTATCTTGGACATTCCTCACGAAAATATGTGCATTTAGGCACTCAACGCAAGAGGTTTTTAAAAGTTGACTAAAATCTGCAGTTTAAAAACCAATTCTTGACAATTGCCTAACTTTATCCTTTCATAAATTGCACAAACCCTTTCAAATTTTGAAACAATGATGGATGAAATGCGAAATGATGGAGCTCGATTGGCTGAACTCATTGCTAAAAAAAACATCGGCACTCCAGTTTTCTATTCTATATTATCTCAATTTGGGTATGCATCGAGAGCCACGCAAGGAAAATTCATTGCGGCCAAGACCAAACTAATACCTAAAAATGATTTGTGCCTAATTTGTTCCCTCTTTGGTTTCAGGCCTGAAGACTTTGACTACCCCCCTAATTATTTCAAATCCCAGTTTTCACACAAAGAATCTGCGCTTTTCTGCTTCAACCATCGAAATGAGGGTAAAATTGGCCATAGCTCATTCATAGAAAAATTCTTTGAAGAGGTACACAAATACCTACTCAAAGTTGAGGAGGAGTTATTGATCTGCGATTACTTGGACAAGGTGAGGGGAATAGAACATAAAGAAAACATAGTATTCTACCACGAGCACAATATCGAATACTATGAAGTCCTCGAAAAGCATTTTGCAAAAAAATTAAAGGAGGAAAAACCCGTCAAGTACAAAAGGCTTATCCAGTTGCCCCTTGGTGCCCCTGTAAGTACTTTTGAAGAAGCCGTTGAGTTTATCATCGAAGAGATGTTCCCGGAAAGTTTTGCCCATCTTTGCCGATGCCTTCGAGACTACAAAAAACATACTGAATTTTATGTCATTATGAAGCCATTTAGGCTCCACACGACTTATATCGTGGATGGAAATGTTGCCCTCACAGAGTATCACAGATACGACAAAAAAGGAATACCGGTTCCGGACACGCTTTTTGTAAACATCCGCGAACCAATGGATGACGAAGCCGTAGGTAGCATCTACCTGAAATCCTGTCTGGATGAGTTTGAGCGTATGAAAAATTCAGAAAGGGGGAATAGACTCAGCATACCAAGTTTAATAAAATGCACTTTTTCCCTGAACACAAAAATCCAAAATCAGATTGAGGCACTGAAAGACAGTATTCCAGAATCAGTACAAGAATCCTATCAACACCAAATCGTTGAGTACGCGAAAAAATCTATGGTTAGTCAATCGGGTAAAATGCAGGATCGGCTTGCCGAGCAGTTGAAAGATTGGGAAAACCACGAACAAAGCCTAAATATCCTGAGGAAAAGGCGAGAAAACATCCAAGAAAAAGTACGAATAATCGCCAACTCTTTCAAAAACGAGCTGGCCGCTGGCCCTTCTCATTGATGAATATATTTCGTGATTGAAAAACATCGAAGATAACGGCCCAGCTTCGCCTCCCACTCACGCTCCTTTTCACCCTTCAAAACCTCGTGTTATTCGCTCAGCTCGATACCATTCACTGGCTCCCGCTCATGCACGCCCGTGATGACTGGGGCCTCAGCATTTGTACTTGTCTACGCCTGAATAACAGGCTTTAGAAGTAACTATCCGTGATGGCACAGGGTTTCTCGCGGCAATTGCCACCATCAGGACGGGACTTTTCGCGGAAAAGAAATGGCACCAGGCGTTTTTGTGTGGATGGCGGAAGTGGAATTGACCAGTAGTGCCCAGATAGTGCTGCGCGGGGAAATTACCTTGCTCCGTTGAATATCAGGTAATGTCGAAGTTCCAACCTCAAAGGTAATTCAGCCCGAAAACTTGCCTCGCCCAATTCAAAACTTTGATAACTTTCGCCGCAAAAAATATCCATTCCCACCAACCTTCGCATTCAATATGGACAGCCAGACAGACAATTGGACCTACGCCGAATTCCACGCATTTGTGATGCTTTATGCTGCCAATACCGATGGCCACATCTCCGTGGAAGAAGAAAACCTCATAATTCCTACCCTCACTGCCTCGGAATACACCCGAATCAAATCAATTTTTATGGCTTGTGCTGATACGGATGCCTTGGACATAATCTTTTCTTACAAGGAAAAATATTGTAAAACACAAGCCGACAAGGACAAAATACTGGCGGATATGCTTGAAATCTATAAAGCAAATGTTGGCCTCGAACAAGTCGAACGCGGTTTGCTCCATATTTTTGAGCGGATGCTTTGTCAATAAGTCTGCCTCCAAAAAAAACGCGCCTCCCCGTCTATGAACGAGGAGGCGCGTCACTTTTTAACCACGCTTTATTTATTCGCAATCCTGTTTCAACTGGCGAAGTTCTTCCGGGCTGGTTACCGTTACCAAAGAACCATCGTCGTCCATTTTCACTGTGAGCGGGAACACGATTTTTGGGCGTTCAGTAGCCCCAGGGTTGTTCTGTCTCCATGTGCGGATCAAGAGATGAAGTGCCTGACGGTCAGCAACTTCGGCGGTAGTGCCATCAGGGAAACCTACCGTAATCGGGAACACAATGTCAAAACAAGACAGCCCGTGTTGACCATGTCCGCGCGGGTCATGATTGCCAAATGTTGCACCAGCACAATCGGCGCGAAGCCTGCGCAACTGCTCCTCAGAATCTACGGTGATAATATCCCCATCCTGAGAAATTACCGAAATCGGAAATTCAAAAGACAGATGCGGGCGATGGCGGTGATGCGGGCGCGGTCCGCCTCCATTTGCCTCAAAATAGGCGCGGAGCGCTTGCTTCACCTCATCGTATGAATTTACCTCAACCGTAGTTCCGTCGGGCAAAACGATCGTGACTGGGAACACCAGTTCGTAGCAGCCGAAGCGGCCCATGCCGCCGCGTTCCTGTGCGCTGTAAAGGGCCTGGTCTACGAGTTCTTCTGTGGTCAGTTCAGTAGATTTGTTGCAGGCAACCATCACAGCCATGATGGCAACAATGGGAAGGAAGAATAATTTGAGTGCTTTTAACATGTTTGATAAGTTTTTGAAAGTGAGAGTTTTGCGATCGTTTGCTTTTTACTGAATGGCATTTTTTCAAAGCCCGCCAATTGAAGGCTGTTTGCAGGATTAGGTCAAACCAAAACGCAGGGGTTGCATTTGGGAAGAAAAATATTTAACCGCAAAACAGGAAAATGTTAAATTGCGAGGTACACACGCTTGGTTTTACATTTTGCGGTTTTGCGGTTTTGCGGTTTTCCTGTTAAATTTTCATCCCATGCAACCCCTCTAGGTTTTGCATTACCTACCCTTGCGTGAATGCCTTTGGCATACCTCAACGAAAGACATGGCTGAACCAAATTTGCAAGCCTGCCTTCGCGGCGACCGACTTGCTCAAAAACATTTCTTCGAGTGCTTCAAGGGCAAAATGTTTGCCCTCTGCCTGCGGTATGCCAATAGCCGGGAGGATGCGGAAGATGTTTTGCAAGAGGGCTTTGTAAAAGTGTTCCGCGATTTGAATCAATACACAGGGGCAGGAAACTTTGAAGGCTGGGTGCGCAAGGTTTTTGTCAATACTGCGCTGCAACACCTTCAAAGGAATAAAAAGAGCCTTATCACGATGGAACTGGACGGCCAGGATTTTCCCGACGAACCAGAATCTTATCTATCAGACGAGCCGCCTGCCAAAAACATGATCCGAATCCTCCAACAGCTGCCACCAGGTTACCGTACGATTTTCAACCTTCACATCCTTGAAGGCTATTCGCATCCCGAAATCGCTGAAATCCTCGACATCTCGGTTGGAACCTCCAAATCTCAATTGCTCAGAGCAAAAGCACATTTCAGAAAACTGCTCGAAAGCAGCCTAACAACTTGGCAATCATGAAAGAAAACATACACGACGATAAATTGGACGACTATGTTCGCAAGTCGTTTGAGGGTCACGAAGAAGACCCTTCTGCTAATATGTGGAGTCGGGTCGAAGGCGATTTATTGCCCCCGGCAGCGGTGCCTACTCCTCGTACAAGCTACTTGCGCTATGGCTGGCAGGCCTTGGCAGCAACGGTCATTTTGATACTTTTTTCAATGCTCGTTTGCGAGCATCTTTATTATGAAGAAAAACTCCGGACTTTGACAGGAAAACCGAGTGAGGAACATGAAAGCAAAGACAAAGGACATGGTCAAGCGATTCAAAAAACTCCAAATCCAACGTCGCTAACACAATCCTCAAAGCAATTGGAATCCACCTCAACCTACCCCGATATTGTAGGCTCGACCAATCCGCACGGCTCGCCTACCCTGCCGACTGAGCAGAAAGTTATCGAGGAAAATCCGTCCATCCAACAAGCACAAAAATCCGGAGGGAAGCAGGTCAATTTGATAGATACCCAGGCGGAGAAATCAGTTTCGCAGATTGCCCAGCATTTGAATGACAAAACAGATGCGCCCCCATCCTTGATCGGTGTTGCAAAGACTGAAGCCCCTTTGCTTCAACCAATTGCCGAATCCATTACCGTTAATCAAAATTCCCCAAAGACCGTTGATATCGCCTTCGTGCCGATTCCAACAATTTGGCTCGAACGCCCAAGCCCAAATTCGCCAGCCCTTGCACAAATTCCGATAGAACCTGTGCGCAAGCCCTCTGATTGGTTCGTGGGTCTGCAAACGACCTTGTTTGCCAGCATTGAAAAAACTCGAACGCAGAGTTCCCGCCCAGGCCGTGCTGCTTTTGCCAGCAAGCAAGAAAGCGCTGGCATTTCTTCTATATGGTGGATAAAAACGGGCAAAAAACTGAACACCCGGTTTTCGCTGGAAAGCGGTATAGGCTACCAAAACACAGCACGGACGGCCACGCATACGCCTCGGTTCCGATTCGGGGATGGCATCCATCAAGGCCCTTCAGGCATAAGACGGACTTTTAACTACGACCTTAACACCTACGGGGGAACGGCAGAAGTGAGCCTGCGCATGGAACAAACGATCCCCGGATCACCTGCGCCCGACAATGAGCCGGTCACTTTGAGGATCACTACGTCCGAACGAACCGAATTGCTTCGAATTCCGCTTTTGGCAGGGTATCGTTTTGGTAGAGGAAGATTCCAAGCTCAAGCAAAAGTTGGGCTTTTGGGCAATTTTGTTGTGAAAAATGAACTTGATATATCAGCGAGGGTATCGCAGAACACCAGATTCCGACCTGTTTCGGGCAGCGATGGCTACAGCGTTCAATTGAAACAAGGAAAATTTTTCCTCGGATACTGGATGTCGGCTGGTGTGGAATTTAAATTGAATCGTCGAATCAGCCTGCTGGCAGAGACTGCGCTGGCAGGCGATTTTCCGCGCAACGATCAGTACCGCCACCGACTCCCGGAACGATTTTTATTGGGGCTGAATGTTGGGGCGAATTATTATTTCTAGGGAAAAAGCAACCAGATTTCCATCAACTCGCTGCATCTTTGCCAACTCTTCTTTCAGCAAAAACAGTATTGCAGCGTATGCTCCATGAATACAAACTTCCCTCACTAGGCGACGGCGTGAGCGGGAAAGTGACCGAAATATTGGTAAAAACTGGCGACAAGGTCTCGTTGGAACAAATCGTGATGGTAGTCGGAACCGACAAGGTGGATGCCGAAATGCCCATTGATGCTGAAGGCATTGTGGAAGAAATCCTCATCAAAAAAGGCGACGAAGTTACCGAAGGCACACTCGCAATGAAGATCAAAACAGTAGCAGCAGCCAGTGACAATGTGGCATCGTCAGATACAACGACTCCTGCTACAATTACTGCCACCGCTCCACAAATATCGGCTCCGCCTGCTCCTGCAACTGATCCTGCTCCAAAAATATCGGCCCCGCCAGCACCTTCAACTGATCCTGCTCCAAAAATATCGGCCCCTTCTGCTCCTGCCACTGCAACTGCCACCTTAAGAACCTCCCCACTTGCCCGCAAGCGCGCCAAAGAATTTGGTGTAAACCTTTCGGACGTTCGTCCTGCTGAGGGAGCGAGCCGTCTTTCCTACAAAGACGTGGTAGATTTTGTGAAAAGGAAACTGGATGCAGGTGGCGGTTCTGCACTAAGCAGTGGAAATATGCCACGCAGGCCGCTGCCAGATTTTTCAAAATTTGGCGAAACAGAGCGCAAAGCCTTGACCAATGTGGGCCTGAAAACCTCCGAGGCAATGTCGTATTCCACCAATACGATCCCGCATGCCTATATTTCAGAAAAAGCCGATATTACCCGTATCGAAGCCCTTCGCCAGCAATACAAAGACCAGGTAAAATCCGAAGGAGGCAGTCTTACGATGACGGCTATTTTGACCAAAGCAGTGGCAATTTTGCTGCGCCGGATGCCACAATTCAACGCAAGCCTCGATGTAGAATCCAATGAGGTAATCTACAAAAAATACATCAACATCGGCATTGCGGTGGACACCCCCGCTGGGCTGTATGTACCGAACATCAAGCACGCCGACCAAAAAAGCCTGTCTGAACTGTCCATAAATTTGGCCGATATTGGCACCCGTACCAAAAACGGTAAAATCACTTTGAACGATATCACTGGTGGCACGTTTACCATTTCTAACATTGGCGGAATTGGCGGCACAAACATGCATTCCATCGTCAACTGGCCTGAAGTCGCCATACTCAGCATTGTAGCCGCACAAATGGAGCCTGTTTGGAATGAAACAAACAAAACGTTCGAGCCGCGCCTGATGATGCCTATGACCATCGGTTGGGATCACCGGGTTATTAATGGCGGCGACGTTGCCCGTTTCATGGTAGCATTGAAACAGATCCTGGAAGAGCCTTTTGTTGCCTGGCTCTGAAAATGTCAGGCAGCGTTTGGGCGTTTTAAATACTTATCTTTGTGGGGCATTCAACAAAAGGCCTGGCTCTGAAAATGTCAGGCAGCGTTTGGGCGGCTTCATTACGTCTTAGCCTTTTTGCAAGCAATGCGGTGTTTTAGCATTTCTTGTACTTTTTTAAATCATACCGTTATGATGAAAATTTACACATTACTTCTTTCCCTTTCTCTGCTGATCTTTTGGAACCATACGGCAAATGCCCAATGCAATGGAGCCCCATGCGTAATACCCGTACCTGAGCCAAACGCCCAGGATGCTTGTATTTTGCCAAACCCTGCTGCCTTGGACTGCTATTTTGGGGCCACTTGGAATAGTACTCCAGTGTCTTTCCCACCAACTTGGTGTACCACCATTGAAAACAACCACTTTTTTGCCTTTACAGCAGATGCCCCAATCGCAAACTTTGAAATATGTACGTATGGTTGCGCTCAAGGTGGTGCCATACAAGCTGCAGTATTATCTACGTCGGACTGTATAACTTTCGCCTTTGTCTCGCCCTGTCTTGGGAACATTGGGACAGGGACTTGTCAGACATTGACAGCCAACGGACTTGTTCCTGGCGAGGTTTATTATCTCATGATTGACGGAAGCGCGGGAGCACAATGCGACTACTCTATCAACGGGGTGAACCCGACGATCAACGGCCCTACGGACGGCGTATGCCTGCCCTCCGCTGGGCTGAGCAACTATACCACTAACACCCTTTCAAACTGGCTCATAAACCCCCCTTCGGCGGGCAACATCCTGGGCATGCAACCGGCCACAAGCGTAAACGTCCAATGGCTGCAGCCCGGCCCGGCCGAGGTCTGCGCCCAGTCCATCGTCTGCTCAAACGCCCCCCTCCTTTGCCTCCCTATCACCATCGGCGAGAACGTGTCGTCGAGCGAAACGGTTTTCATGTGCCAGGGGTATAGCGTCGAATGTGCCGGCCAGAATTTTTTCGCTGGCGGGAACTTCCCCGTAACGCTGCAATCGTATTTAGACTGCGACAGCGTTGTCACCTGCATGGTGAACGTGATACCCACCGTGCACGTCAACGAAACCCACAGGATGTGCGAGGGCGGCTCCGCCGACTGCGCCGGTGAGGAGTTTTACGCGCCGGGCAATTTCCCTGTCACGCTCCAGAACTTTCAGGGCTGCGACAGCGTGGTGCACTGTATCGTATCAATAACGCCGACATACCATTCCCCCATGAAATTCGTGAACCTCTGCGGCCCGGCGCAGTACGAGGTATGCAACGATTTTTTGACCCAATCGGGCATCTACGCAAACTTCTGCACCGGCTTTTTGGGATGTGACAGCATTGTGAACGTAGACCTGGCCATTCTGGAACCGGTTGCGAACATCGCTCCACCAGCCGTGCTGAACTGTGGCACGAATGCGATTGTCACGCTCAACGGCACTGGCTCCAACCTGAATACCTCGACCGGCGGCGTGACCTTGTACAGCTGGTCGGGCCCTGGGATTATAGGCACCAACAACACGCCTACGGTACAGGTGAACCTGCCGGGCCAGTACTGCCTGGTCCTGTCGCACGGGCGCGGTGGCCTATATTGCAGGGACACCACATGTGTGACCGTAACGGCTAGCGCCCTGACTCCGGGTGCCAACGCAACGAGCGGCAACATAACCTGCACGGCCTTGCAAACCACGCTCATGGGCACTTCGCCCACAGGAGGGGTCTCCTATTCTTGGACAGGACCGGGCATAACCCCCGCAAACCAGTTCCTGCAAAATCCCACAGTGGACTCGCTGGGCACGTACGTGCTCACGGTCCTGAACCCGGCAAACAGCTGCACCTCTACCGCAACTGTCACGGTCAACGGCAACCTTACCCCTCCTTCCGCCAGCGCTGTGGGAGACACCATCACTTGCTTCCAGCCCAGCGTAACCATTGACGGTATTACCAACGCGCCTACTCCCTCCTGGAACTGGGCCGGCCCCGGCATAAACCCCGGAAACCAGACAGTAGAAAACCCCAACGTGCTGCTGTCAGGCCCCTACATCGTCACTGTCACCAACACCGCGAACGGCTGCACAAGCACCGCAAGCACCGTTGTGACCCTGAACAACTCCAACCCGACGGCAAGCGCAGGCCCCAATGACACCCTCACCTGTCTCGCACCAAACACCACCTTGCTTGGCTCGGGCAATGCCGGAGGCCAGCCCATAAGCTTCTCCTGGACAGGCCCAAGCGGTTTCACGTCCAGCATTGCGCAGCCAAATGTCAACGTGGCGGGCACATACATCCTCACGGTTTTGAACACCTTGAACGGCTGCCTGAGGCGGGACACTGCCGTCATCACCTCAAACCAACTGCTCCCGACCGCGATCGCAGGTGCTGACTCGACTATCACTTGTTTACAGCCAAACGTATTCTTGATCGGGGCCTCCTCCAGCAGTGGCCCCAACTTCACCGCGACATGGAGCGGACCC
>Ga0163153_10002805_pt1 | contig 24414 bp, 18 predicted proteins | sample OliLakLV19MP6IB1_FD_148629 | JGI IMG/M metagenome (GOLD analysis project Ga0163153, IMG submission 148629) | Freshwater microbial mat bacterial communities from Lake Vanda, McMurdo Dry Valleys, Antarctica - Oligotrophic Lake LV.19.MP6.IB-1 | ecosystem: Environmental > Aquatic > Freshwater >...
AGGTGTATCGCGGCTTCGCCATCGCCCGGATGCGGCGGGTCAGGGCGAGCCCGTCAAGCTCCGGCATCATCCAGTCGGTGATCACGATATCGAGCGACTCGGCCTGGAACCGGGTCCACGCCTCGGCGCCATCCTGCGCCACCACGGCATCGTGGCCCAGCCCGACCACCATCGCGGTCAGGATGCGCCGAGACACCGGATCATCATCCGCCAGGAGGATTCTCATACCGACACCGCCACCGCACTCGAGCGGGACGCCTGCGGGCGGTACGCCACCGACCCGGAGGTGCTCAGCCGCTCCCAGCCATCGTCGACCATGAACGTGGTCTCGGCGCTGCCGAGGAAGAGCACCCCGTCGGGGCGCAGCGCCTGCCGGGCCCGCCGGAGAATACCGCGCTTCGTCTCGAGGTCGAAGTAGATCAGCACGTTGCGCAGCAGAATGACGTCGAACCGCGGCAGCGCGGGCCAGGCCTCGATGAGATTTATTTGGCGGGCCCGCACCAGGCGGCGCAGCTCCGGCTTTACCTGCCAGTGAACCCCCTGGCGCTCGAAATACCTGACCACATGCGGCGCGGGCAGCCCGCGGTTGATCTCCAGCTGGCCGTACCGGCCCTGCTGGGCGCGTTCCACCATCTCCCGGGACAGGTCGGTCGCCAGGATCTGCACATCCCAGTCGCGCAGCTGCGGAAAGTACTCGGCCAGCGTGATGGTCAGGCTGTAGGCCTCCTGACCGCTGGAGCAGGCGGTACTCCAGAAGCGCAGCTTCCGCTCCGCGGCGCGCGCGGTCAGCAGCGCCGGGAGGAAATCGCTGCGCAGGGCGTTGAAGGGGTGCACGTCACGGAACCAGCTGGTTTCGTTGGTGGTCATCGCCTCGACCACCTTCCGCTCCAGCTCACCACGGGGCGCGGCCCGCAGCGCCGCGACCAGGGCGGCGATGCTTCCCAGCCGCTCGCTTCGGAGCAGCGGCAGCATCCGGCTCTCGACCAGGTACTCCTTGCCCGGATCGAGGACGATGGCGGACCGATCCCGGATCAGGGCGCGCAGGAAATCGAATTCGGCGGCGACGAGGCCCGCCTGCACCGGCCCGCTCATCGCGCGAGCGGCTGGGTGAACCGCAGGGGGCGCCCGACCTGCGCGCGCTGCATCAGTTCACTGGCGATCCCGTCGAGCGGCAGCACACGGTCGGCCAGCCCGGCACTGACCACCGCCCCCGGCATTCCCCACACGACCGAGGAGGACTCGTCCTGTGCCAGCACCTGGCCGCGCGCCTCGCGGATCAGCTCGGCCCCGCGCAGGCCGTCGTGCCCCATGCCCGTGAGCACCAGGCTCAGCGTCTGCGCGCCGTACAGCTCCGCCACGGAACGGAAGAGCGGGTCGACGGCCGGCCGGCAGGAATTCTCCGGCGGGTCCTGGTTCAGCACGAGCCGGACGGCGGCCCCCACCCGGCGCAGCGTCATGTGGAAGTCGCCCGGCGCGATCCAGGCCAGCCCCGGCCGGAGCTCTCCGCCCTCCTCACCCTCCCTCACCTCGATCCGGCAGGAGCCGCTCAGGCGTTCGGCCAGGCACCGGGTGAACACCGGCGGCATGTGCTGCACGATGACGATCGGGAGGGGAAAATCGGCCGGGAGCTGCGGCAGCACGACGGCGAGGGCGTTCGGACCCCCGGTCGAAACCCCGATCGCGAGAATGTCCGCCCGCGAGGGCAGGGCGAGCCGGGGGGGCACCGTCGCGGCCCGCGCGGCGAGCGCCGGCGTACGCGGGGTCGGCACGCGACCGCACAGCACCTTGATCTTGGGGATCAGCTCGTCGCGGATCTGCGCCTGCGCCTGGGTCACGCTGCCGACGTTGGCGGGCTTGGTGACGTAGTCGGAGGCGCCGCGGGCGAGCGCCTCCATCGTCGCGGATGCCCCGCGTTCGGTCAGCGTGCTGAACATGATGACGGGAAGCTTCGGGCGCAGCTTGCGGAGGTGCACCAGCGTCTCGAGGCCGTCCATCTCCGGCATCTCGATGTCGAGCGTGACCAGGTCGGGCGACAGCTGGTCCAGCTTGGCGAGCGCCAGCCTGCCGTTGGCGGCCACGCCGACCACCTCCACGTCCGGATCGGCGGAGAGGAGGTCGGTCACCAGCCGGCGGACGACCACCGCGTCGTCCACCACGAGCACCCGGATCTTCGGCATGGCGTCAGGCGGTGGTGATACCCACCAGCTGCAGCTTCTCGCGCAGCACGTCCCTGGTGAACGGCTTCATGACGTACTCGTTGGCCCCCGCCTCGAGCGCCCGCTGCATCTGGCACATCTCGGTTTCGGTGGTGACCATGAGCACGATCATGTCCTTCCAGGCCGGGTTGGCCCGGACCGCCACGAGGAAATCGAAGCCGTTCATTTCGGGCATGTTCCAGTCCACCAGCGCGAGTTCCACCGCCCCGTGTGTCTGCAGCTGCGCAAGGGCTTCCCCGCCATGGCCCGCTTCGAGTACCTCGAATCCGAGCTCCCGCACGGACTTGCCGATGATGCTCCGGATGGCCCGGGAATCGTCTACGACCAGCGCACGCACAGCTGCCTCCTTGATATCGATGAACCCGTGCCGCCTCAGGCGGTCGCTCTGGCCCCACTCACCCCACGACCGGCGGCCTGACGCTGACAATCGGGGCATGGCGCCGGCGGCCGCTGCTGCACCGCTTCCGCGGCCACCTGGCGGAGGGTGGCCCGCCGGCCGTCCGGCCGCGTCACCCGCTGGCAGCTGGGACAGCAGTCGAGCAGCGTCTCGCAGTAGCGCAATGTGGCTCCCATCCCCAGGATGCGTTCCGCCACCCGCAGGCGGGTGACCAGCTCGGCGGGATCGAACGGCTTCGTGATGAAATCGTCCGTCCCCGCATCCATCGCGTCCAGATAGTTCCGCTTCCCGCCCAGCACCGTCAGCACGATCAGGTAGGTGTAGCGGTCGTGGCAGATGTTGGTCCGGATGCGGCGACAGAGCTCCAGGCCGTCCATCCGCGGCATCATCCAGTCGGTGATCACCACCGCCGGCTGGTCCCGCACGAACAGCGCCAGCGCCTCGAACCCGTCGTGAGCGGCCGTCACCGCATACCCCAGCTTTTCCAGCGTCCGCTGGAGCACGGTCCGCGACGTGGCGTCGTCTTCGGCGATGAGAATCCGCAAACACCCTCCTCTGCCCCACCCCCAGGGGCGGGCGGCTGTTCCCCGGGGCGTCATCCGTTCCCCCGGTGTCTCGTTTCAGCTATCGGCAGGGGGAGGGCGAAGCTTGATGCGCCGGCCGGACCGTGCGGCCGGCCGGGCTAGTCCCCCGGCTTGAGCCCGAGGTGATCGTGGAATTCCTGCTCGACCTGCGCAGGATTGTGGGCATTGAAGAGGATGAGATTGCGCAGATGCTCGAGGCTGTCGACCCCCACGATCTCATCGAACTGGATCGCCGAACCGTCGGCGGACTGGCGGACGACATGCCCCTGGGTGTGCACTTCGATCTCGGTGCCATCGAGGTGCAGCCGGATGTCGCAGCGGGCGCCTTCGGCCGGTGGTGTGGCACAGCGGAAGAATCCGCCCTTGAGACTCAGACTCTCCATGGTGCCCTCGGGCAGCCGCACCCCGGCCACGAAGACTTCCACCCGCAGGTGCACCGGCACCCGGCTGAATTCGCGGCGATGGGGAAAGGGAACGTCCGACATGGCAGCCTCCTAGGGTGTCCCGGACTCGGTCTTCTTGAGCAGCCGCACCACCAGCGGACCGCCTTCACAGTCGAACGCCACCGTCGTCACCAGCTCGCCCCCCGGCACCCGGGTCGAGAGGTCGGTGCCTTCCGCGACCGTGGGAAGCGAAAGCCGGCACGGCTCGGGCAGGAGCGCCTTGACGTTGCCCCCGGTCATGTTGGCCAGCTCGCCGATGGCGTCCTGCGTATCCGACACTGTGGCCGCCGAGGGCTCGATGCCGAACATCGTCGCCGCCGCGCGGCGGGCGAATTCCGCCGAGCACTCGATCACGCAGGCGCCTTCCCAGGCGCCGGTGAACTGAACGCAGCCCGAGACCACGCGGGTCGGTCGCGGCGGCGTGTCCCCCCGGCGGATCAGGCCGATTCCCAGCACCGACTCCCACACGGTACTCGCGACCTGGGAGATTTCCTCCTCCAGAAACTGCATGCCGTCCTCCTAACTCCGCTTGTGCCGGTAACAGCCGGCCTTGTCAAACTGCACCCGTTCGAACGTGTCGCCCAGATTGATCGTGGTCTCGGCGCCGCCTAGAAACAGATAGCCCCACGGCTGCAACACTCGCCGGACGTTATTCAGGATCGTGCGTTTCGTTTCCACGTCGAAGTAGATCAGCACGTTGCGGAGGAAGACGACGTCCATCGTCGGCATCGGGCCCCAGGGCTCGATCAGGTTCAGCTCCCGGAACTCGCACCACTTCTGCACCTCCGGCTTGACCGACCACTCCGTGCCCTTCTTCTCGAAATACCTGATCAGCAGCGGCGCGGGGAGGCCGCGGTTCACCTCGATCTGTCCGTAGCGCCCCGCCTTGCTCCGGGCGACCATCGCACTGGAGAGATCGGTGGCCAGGATCTTGACCTTCCACGTGGCCAGCTGCGGAAAGGCGTCCATGAGAGTCATCGCCACGGTGTACGGCTCCTGCCCGCTCGAGCAGGCGGCACACCAGATCGTCAGCGACCGCTCCGCGGCCCGCCGGGTCAGCACCTCCGGAATCACCACCTGCTTCAGGGCGTCGAACGGATGCAGGTCGCGGAAGAAGCTGGTCTCGTTGGTCGTCATCGCTTCGACGGCCTTGCGATGCAGGCCGTTGAACGGCTGCGCCCGCATCCGCGCTATCAGCGCCTCGAGCGACGCAAAGCCTTCGGCTCGGGCCAGCGGCGTGAGCCGGGCCTCCAGCAGATAGCTTTTCTCCACCTCGAGCACGATGGCCGACCGCTGCCGCACCAGCTGGCTGACGAACTGAAAATCCGGAGGACTGAGGGGCATCGGCGCCTGGACTTCCTCTAGAGTGTTTGAGACAGAAGCGCGCGACTGCCCCGAGTGCGCTGCATGATTGTGTCGGCCATCGCGGAGAGCGGCACCACGGCGCTCGCGAGATTCGCCCGCACCACGGCCCCCGGCATCCCCCAGACCACGCTGCTGGCCTCATCCTGCGCCAGCACGTCGCCCCCCGCCGCCACGATCAGCCGGCCACCTTCCAGCCCGTCCTGGCCCATCCCGGTCAGCACCACCGCGAGCGTCCGCACCCCCGAGAGCCGTGCCAGGGAGCGGAACAGCACATCCACCGACGGCCTGCAGGAATTCTCGGGTGCCGCGTCACTTAACTGAAGCTGCAGATCGTTGCCGTTCCGCTGGACCAGCATGTGCCGGTTCCCGGGAGCGATCCACACCTGGCCGGGGAGCAGTGGAGCGCCCGCCCGGCCTTCCGCGGCCACGAAGGGCGTGCGCTGAGTCAGGCGCTGCGCCAGCAGCCCGGTGAATTCCTTGGGCATGTGCTGCACGATCAGGATCGGCAGCGGAAAGTCGGCCGGGAGCTCCCGCAGCAGCGCGTCCAGGGCATCCGGCCCGCCGGTCGAGGTGCCGATCGCGAGGAGATCGGGGAACGACGGACGCCTCGCGGCCCTGACGGGCATCGCCGGCGGGGCCGCCGGCGCGGCAGGACGGCGCACCTCGGCCGCAACCGCGGCGGGAGCTGCGCGCTGGGCGATCACCTGGCGCAGACAGGGGGCGAGGCGCTCCCGCACCCAGCCGATCGCGTTCACCATGTTGCCCTCGTGGGGCAGCTTGGTGAGCCAGCGCTGCGCGCCGCGGCTCACCGCCTCGAGCTCCGCCGGCCCCGCTTCCCTCACCCCGGTTAACACCACCACCGGCAGCGCCGGCCACCGCGAGCGGATCTCTCGCAGCACATCGAGCCCGCCCAGGACCGGCATGTCGATGGCGAGTGTGACGACATCGGGCATCGCCGCCGAAATGCGCTGCAGTGCGACGTCGCCGTCGGACGCGGTTGCCACCCCCTCGAAGTCGGGCTCGGCGGCAAGCGCCAGGGCAATCATGTGGCGTACGATGACGGTATCGTCGACCACCAGCACCCGGTGGCGGAGACTCATGCGAGCACCTCCGCCGGCGGCGCCGAGGCCGTGTCGTCCAGGGCATCCCGCAGCTCCGTCAGCCGACCCGCCGCGCCGACGATCGCCGCCAGCTGTCGTTCGACCAGCTGGGCCTCGGTCACCAGCCCCGCGACCCCGGTGTCCACCCCTTCCCGCACCGTCGAGGCGCGCTCGAGCAGGGTGCCGACGCTGTGGCCAAGCGCGTCCTCGACCACCTGCAGCGAGGCGTCCATCATGAGCCGGTTCGTGCGCCGGGCGATCACCATCAGCTGGTCGAGCGCCGCCCGCACCGCAGGCTCGCGGATCTCGCTCCCAGCGATGCCGCGCGCGGCAGCGAGCGCCACGAGCCCCTGCTCCGCCACCCGCGCGGCGGCGTGCCCCCCTTCGACCAGCTGGGAGAGCGGCGCCGCCGCGGGGAGCGCCGCTTCACCGCCAGCCTGGTCAGCCAGCGCGTCGAGCAGTTGGCCCAACCGCGAGAGGGCGAGCGCGCTCGCGTCGATGGCACGCGCCTCCCGGCGCAAGTGATCACCCGCCTCCCGCAGTCCATGCGGTCGCGCCTGCGGGACGGTGGCGGCGCGGACCGACGCGACGGGAAGGGGCGCCGGCGCGGCAGCCACCGGTTCCACCTCCGTGGGCGGAGCGGCGGGCGCTGCCGGGAGCGTGCGGTGCACGATCTCCCAGGTGACCTGCGGACAGAGCATCCGCTGGGCGTCGTCGCAGACAGCGGAGACGAGAAGCGAGACCGTCTCGGGACCGAAGGTGATCCTTTTCTTGAGCGGCAGCGCCTCCGGCCCGGAGAAGAGTGCCTCGCGTTCCTCCGCATCGGGGAAGAACAGTGCGCCGGGAATCCCGTTCGATGGATCGAAGCTCAGCGGCAGCCAGGGCGTCAGCCGCGCGAGCGCATGTTCGCAGGCGGCATTCCCATACCAGAGGTCCCCGTGGGCTTCCGGAAACATGACCGGCACAGGAAGCTCCTCCGCCTGGGCACGCAGGCGGGCGAGGACCGCGTCGCGGCGGTGCGCCTCGGATTCGTCGTGCCATGCCATCGCGAAGCCCGCCCGACCGACCGCCCCCATGGGCAGAGCGAACAGCCTCACACGCCAGGTGGTGCGCCCGAAACTCCAGATGATCTCCCGGGGGAGCCGGGCCGTGTCGTTGAGCATTCCGTGGAGCTGGGTGGGTGCGGAGTGAAAGCGCAGCACGGACTGGCCCATCAGCTGCAGGGCGCCCAGCCCGAAGGTACGGCGCAGGTCGGCGTCGGCGGCGGGAAGTGCACCCATCGCCGCCGGGCTCTGGTGCACCACGACCAGTTCCGCGTCCAGCACGAACAGCGGCCAGTCGCCCACCCCATGCGTCAGCGTCACCCGCTCGGCGGCATGCACCAGCGCCGCCGCAGCCGAGACCGGTGGCGGGACCGGAGCCGCCGCCGGCACGGGGCGCCACGTGGTCACCCCGAGCGAAGCGGCGAACTCAGTGACCACTCGGCGGAAATCGGCCAGAGGACCCGCCTCGCCGCCTCCCTCCGCCATCGCACCGACGAGCAGGTCGATCAGCCGCTCCGCGCCGCGGGCGTCGAGCCCGGTCGCCCGCCACACCTCGGCCGGAGCCGGACCATCGTACGCCATCGGCCCGCCGAGCAACTCCGTCAGGAGCAGCTGCAGCTGCCATTGCGCGTCGGTGCGACCAGCCGACAGCACGAGCGCCGAGAACTCGGGCGTGCCCTCGGCGAGCAGCCAGAAGCGGTTGACGCCACGCTCGAGCGCGTCGAAGCCGCCAAGGTGGCCGAACAATCCTTCCCGCGCCGGGCTCAGCACCGGAACTTCCCGACCATGCTGTGCAGCTCCTCGGCCAGCCGGGCCAGGTCCCCGGCGGCCTGCTGGCTGTCCGCGACGCTTGCCGAGGTTCCACGCGCGGCCCGGGCCACGCCATCGATACTCTGGGCGATCGCCCCGGCGCCCCGCGCCGCCTCACGGAGCCCGCGCGCCGTCTCCTGGCTCGTCGCCCGCTGCACCTCCACGCCGTCGACGATGCCGTTCTGCAGCTCCGCGATCCGGGTAATGATGCCTCCGATCCGTCGCAGTGCCTCCACCGCATCGGCCGTCCCCGCCCGGATCGCCTCGACCTTGCGGCCGATGTCCTCGCTGGAGCGCGCCGTCTCCCGGGCGAGTTCCTTCACCTCGCTCGCCACCACCGCGAATCCCTTTCCTGCCGCCCCCGCGCGTGCGGCCTCGATCGTCGCATTGAGCGCCAGCAGGTTGGTCTGTTCGGCGATGGCGGTGATGACCTTCACCACCTTGCCGATCTCGCCGCTCGCGACACCCAGCGTCGCCACCGTGCGATCGGTCTCCGCGGCGGCGTGCACCGCCTCCTGCGCGACCCGGGCCCCTTCGGCGGCTCCGCGGGCGATCTCCTGGATGGAGCTACTCAGTTGCGCCGTGCCGGCGGCAGCCGACTGGATGCTGATCGAGACCTCACCTGCCGCGCCGGAGACGACTTCCGCCTCACTCGTGGTATGCGCCGCCGCTTCCGCCAGCGTGCAGCTGACCGTGGCCAGTTCCTCCGAGGCGCCGGCCAGGGTCCGGGCGTGCTCGCTCACCCGCTGCACGTCGGCCCGGAACCCCTCCAGCAAGTCCGCGAGACCCTCGCCCAGCTGTCCGATCGCATCGCTGCCGCGGACCGGCACCGGGCGAGTGAGATCGCCCTCCCGGGCGGCCCGCACGACGGCGAGCATCTGGTCGACCTTCTCCTGCAGCAGCACGGCCTGTTCACGTTCGCGCTCGTGCGCCACCCGGATCGCCGTGCTCGCTTCGAGCGCCGCGGTGATCACTTCCCAGCTCACCATCGGGCCGAGGAACTGCCCGGTCGCATCGAAGGTGGGGCTTACCTGCACGGTCAGCGTCTCGGGGCCCACCTCGAGTTGAAATTCGTGGGGCAGCTGGGTGGCATCGACCAGCCGCTCCCGGACGGCATGAAACGCAGGGTGGAGCGTGTCGAGCGGGCGACCGAGGATCTGGTCCGCCGTGATGGCCAGGTGATCCTCGAGTTGGGCCAGGCAGCTGTGGGCCGCCGGATTGATGTACTGGACGATCAGCTCCTTGTCCGCCGACAGGGTGTTGACGGGGGAGTTGTTCAGCATCGTGGCGAAGCGGGCCAGGTCGACGCGGGCGATGCCGGAGGCGATCACATGCGCGACGCGCCGCAGCGCCTCGGCCTGCGCCGGCGGCACGGGCCGAATCGTGGTGGCATAGAACTCCAGCGTCCCGATGATCTCGCCGTTGACGAACATCGGCGCGCAGGCGGCGGTGCGGATGCCGACCTCGCGGGCCACGTCGGCCCGGGCGAATTCGGGGATCGCGGAGAAGTCCTCCACCACGACAAGATCCCCCGCCTTCCACGCCCGGCCGGACAGCGCCTCGCCTTCGCGCATGCGGGCCGCCCGGGTCTTTTGCCGGAACGCCTCGCCGACCTGTCCCGAATCCATGGCACACTTGAGGAGGCCGTCGACCGGATCGCGCTTGAGGTAGGCCGCGTAGGTCCAGCCCTGCGACTCGCGCACCAGCTGGAGCGCCGCCGAGATCGCCCCCTTCACCGTCGCGGCGCGCTGCACGGCATCGAGCACGCCAACCACCGTGGCGGCATCGGTATTCCTGTCAGGGCCCGGGTGCGCAGGGCCTTCGACGCGGGACGGGCCGGGCGCCGCAAGCGCGATCATGATCCGGCCTAGTGGCTGAAGCGGCCAACCAGCCGCCGCAGATCGACGGCCAGGGTCGCCATCTCGTTGGCGGCCTTCTGGCTGTTCGCGGTACTCTCGCTTGTGCTGCGTGCCGCCTCGGCCACGCTGGTGATCGTGTCGCTGATCTCCCCCGTCGCCCGCGCCGCGGCCGTGATGTTGCGCGTCATCTCCTGGGTCGTGGCGGTCTGTTCCTCCACCGCACCGGCAATGACCGTCTGGATGTCGCTGATCCGGCTGATGATCCCGCCGATGTCGCGGATGGCCGTGACCGCGCGGCCGGTGTCGCCCTGGATCGCGTCGATCCGCTGCCCGATCTCTTCGGTCGCGCGCGCGGTCTCCTTGGCCAGATCCTTCACTTCCTTGGCGACCACCGCGAAACCCTTCCCCGCCTCCCCGGCCCGGGCCGCCTCGATCGTGGCATTCAGCGCCAGGAGATTGGTCTGCTGCGCGATCGACGTGATCAGCTTGATCACCTTGCCGATCTCCTGACTCGACTCGCCGAGCCGGGACATCAGCCCGTTGGTCCGGTCCGCCAGGGTGACCGCCTCGCGCGCCACCTGGGCCGCCTCGGAGGCGCTCTTGGCGATCTCGCGGATGCTCGCCACCATCTCCTCGGTGCCGGCCGCCGTCGTCTGCACATTGATGTTCGCTTCTCCCGCCGCCTTGGACACGATCTCCGCGCGATCACGGGTTTCCGACGCGGCGTCTCCCACCGCCTGGCTCGTCACCGTCAGTTCCTCGGCCGCGGCGGCGAGCGTGTCGGAGTGGCCGGCGATCTCGCCGATGCTGCCCCGCAGGTCGCCGAAGAACTGGTTCAGCCCTTCGCCCAGCTGCCCGATCGTATCCTGGCCGCGCACCGTCACCGCCTGGGTGAGGTCGCCGCGGGAGGCGGCACTCACGACGGCGAGCAGCTGGTCCACCTTGGTCCGCAGCGCTACCGCCTCGCTCCGCTCCCGCTCGGCCGCTTCCTCCATGCCGCGCTGTGCCGCGAGCTGCTCGGTCACGACGACCCAGGTGAGCATCGGGCCCAGATAGCGTTGCCGGTGGTCGTATGTTCCCGTAACCACCAGATCGAGTGTTTCGGACCCGACACTGCGCCGCTCGCGGTACGGCAGGTTCGTCGATGCGGTCAAGGTGCGCTCGATCTCCGCCGGCCGGGCGAAGAAGACACTCATCGAGCGGCCCTCAATCTCGCTGGCCTTGATGGGCGCGACGCCGGCCAGCGCCTCGAGTGAGGCCCGGCCCGCCGGATTGATGTACCGCATGCTGAGGTCGGGATCGCAGCAGATGGTAGCGGTCGGCGTGCTCTCGATCATCGAAAGCACCCGGCCGAGTTCCACCTCCGCCTGGTGGCGCTTGGTCTGGTCCTCCCACGCGCTCACATAGCCGATGACGAGACCGGAGGGGTCGGTCAGCGCGGTCGTGACGGACTTGTAGACCCGATGGTCAGCCTTGAGTCTCGCCTCATGCGGTGCCGTGGCGGCACCCGCGGCAGCCTCCCGGAAGCCCGCGGGGGCCCCATGCATCGCGGCGAGATCGGCGCCCTCAACACCGGCCGAGGCGAACCCGAGTTGTGCGATGGCCGCACGGGCCCGCGCACTCGCGGCCACGACCCGCTGGTCGCGATCGGCGAGCAGCAGGATCGCATCGGCCCGTTCGATCGCTTCGAGCAGCCGGCCGGCCCCGAGCGGATCACTCGATGGCCCGGGGGCGGGCAGCGATCGGTTCCCAATGTCATGGGACGCAGTCATGACGGCGATGGGGCATCCCACCAGGGCGAGCACCAGGAGCTTCACCCAGCGGCTCAACTGTTCCGCGTCGGCCTGCGTGGCTGCCACCTGCGCCAGGAGCTCGTTGCTGACCGCCTCCTGCTGCACTTCGAGTTCGTTAAAGGCGGCATCGAACGAAGCCAGCCGGCCCCGGGCCGCGGGAAGATCCTGAAATGCCAGTCGGACGATGGGATCTGCCAAGGCGATGTACCGATCCAGCGGCGCCTGCACACCCGCGAGGGCGGTGCGGATGCTCGCCGGAAGGGGAAGCGAATCGTTGGCGGCCAGGGCGGCACGGAAGGAGGCGGCATGCTCCGCAACCTCCTGCAGGGTGGCATCGCGCTGGTCCCGCGCATACTGCGCCCGGTAGACATCGCCCTTGAGCCCATCATGCATCATGTCGCCCTGCATGTGGTGCTGCAGGGCCTGTCCCATGAGGACGATCCGTCCGGTGGCCGCGTCCTGTTCCCGCGAGGCCCAGAACGCCGTCGCCCCCGCCAGCAGGAGCATCGCCACGCCCAGCCCCGCCGATCCCCACTGCCGCAGCCAGCGCATACGTGCTCCCTGTGACGAAGTGTGTGAAGTTGGTACTCAGACTCCCGAGTGTGCCGCCTGCCGCTCACTGAACCGTGTCATCGTATCCACCATCGCCAACGTTGGCCCGGCCAGTGCCGGACAAGAAGATGCCGATGCAACTATCGGCAACGGGTCGCACTTCGTTGAATGCGGTTGCGGCCTCATCCATCGCCGTCGGAGTCGGCGGTCGATGCCCAGCAGCCCGGCGAGCCGGCGGATGACCGTCGGGATTCCGCTGCGCCAGGCCCGGCCAACGGTATCGGCCAGGAACATGCAGAAGTCGTGAAGGCAGGTGGGGCCCGCAGGGGACGACTGGGCAACGGGACCCGGCCCGCGGTGCCGACGGCGCTCACCATCAGTCCTGCCGCGACCGGCTCCCATCCGAAGGGGGCTTCCCGCACCATGCCGAGCATGAAGTGCTGCCCGAACTCGCTCACCGCATCATTACTCCGGTCGTACTTGACGAAGGCGGTCCAGCCACGGTGCTGTCGGTTGCCCCCGCCCCGCTCAGCCGCTGCTCCGCCAAGCCATACCAGCCGCTCGGACCGTCGACCGCTCCACCGGCGAAGGCCGGGGCCAGGCCGGAGTGCGACCACCGCCCCACCGCGGCCCGCCCGTCAGGCCGGCCGAACACCGATCCCCAGCGGACATCCGCCTGCAGAATGACGAAGCGATCCGCCTGGCGGCTGTAGCCGGGAATGGTGGCATCGCCCAGCGTCCCGTGGTACAGGCCCGCGCCGAGCGTCAACCAGGAGACGGGAGAAACGAAGAGGTTGGCCGAAGCGACGGGATCCGGGTAGGTCGGGAGCGCGGAGAGCGCGGTGGCCCGGAGGCAGAACAGCGTCAGCGCGATAGCGCTTCGACGAAGCATGGATGCTCCTCAGAGGGATCACCCGTACTATCGCCACTGCAGGGTCAATACTTTATCGCGCAGGTGCAGTACCATAAACAATTCGCACGCAAGCATTTGTGCCACTCCAGCTCACCCTGATCGTACCAGATCTTCACTCCGATCACCTGCGGCCGCACGCCTACTCCCAGCTCTCCACGAGGAACTCCTTGCCTGCGGCATCGCGACCACACCGCCCGTGACACTGCCAAGCCGGTCGGTGACATCGTGCTCCAGGGCGGCGATCAGCCGGACATCGAGCCGCCACATGAGGAGGAGGCTGAGGGCAAGCAGGTTGGTCTGCTGCGCCACCGAGGTGATCAGCTTCAGCACCTTGCCGATCTCCTGGCTCGAGTCTCCCAGCTTGGTCATCATCGCGTTGGTGGGCTCGGCCAGAGCGACTGCCTCCCCCGCCACCTTCGCAGCATCCGAGGCGTTCTTGGTGATGTCACGTATGCTGCTGCCCATCTCGGCCGTGGCGGTGGCGACAGTCTGAATGTTCCGCGCGACCGCTTCCGACGCCGAGGCGACGACCTGTACCTGCGCGCTGGTATCCGCGGCGCCGTTGGTCACCGTCGTATTCACGGCGGAGAGCGCCTCGGTCGCGGCGGCGTGGACCGAGCCCTGGTGGTCGGAGGTGGCGGAGACCATGAAGTCGATCGTCTCGGTGCCGAAGGTGACCCGGGCCCTATAGGGGAGATTGGCGGGGTCGAGCAGCACCCGAGCGACTTCCGTGGGATTCTCGAAGAACACCGTCATCGGCTTGCCGCTCACTCTGATGCCTTCACCGGCAGCACCCGCCCCAGCTCCACTTCGACCCGCTGCCGCTTGGTCTGGTCCTCCCAGGCCACCGCGTAGCCGATCAGACCGCCCTTGCCGTCTGGCACGGCCGACACGATGCACTTGTAGGTCGCGTGGTCGGTCTTGATCTTGTGTTCGAACGGAAGCGCCGAGGCGTCCGCGACCGACTCCCGGAAGCCGGCCGGGCTCCCATGCACCGCGGCGAGGTCCATTCCCACGAGCGCGCCGCCGGCGAAGCCGAGCTTGCGAACGGCCTCCAGTGCTGCGGTGCTCGCGGCGACGATCCGCTGCTGCTCATCAGCCAGAAACACCACGGCATTCAGCCTGGCCCGGCCCTCGAGCGGGAGCAAGTGGATCCAGCGATGGGGTACCGCGCGACGGCGCTTGGAGCCCGCTCACGGCCGTTCCGTTCATTGACGAATGGGCCCTGGGTCAGGCGTGGCTGTCAGCGTGAGGCGGGTCGATCCGCCACGGGGAGCGGCGAGCATCACCGCCCACCGGCGCCCACCGGCTCGGTCGCAAGCACCGCATCGATGTCGAGGGCCAGCAGGAGCCGGTCCGGCAGCTTGTACACGGAGGTGATCATCGCACGTGCCGCGGCGACGAGGGTCTCGGGCGGACGTTCCTGCATCTCGGCGCTCGTCTCGATCACATCCCCGATCTCGTCCACCATCAGGCTGACCGCGCCATCCTCCGTCCGCACGATCACGTTCATCGGACTCTTCTCCGCCGGGCGCCGCGGAAGCCCGAGCCGGACCCGGAGGTCGACCGCGGTCACGATCTGCCCCCGCAGATTGATCAGGCCGCTCACCGTGGCGGGAGCGAGCGGGACCCGCGTCATCTGCTGCTCGCGGATCACTTCCTGGACCTTCATGACCTCGATCCCGAAGTAGAGGTCGTCCACCAGGAAGGTGCAGTACTGCGTGCTCTCCGACATGGCTAGACTCCCGTACCCACGAGTTCCGCGGCGTCGGCCGCGTCGGGCAGGCCGATCTCGCTCCGGGCGATCACCGCCGCCACATCAAGCAGATCGGTCACCTTGCCCTGGATCACTGCCGAGCCCGACACCACGCCACCGGCGGTGCGCCGCTGGACCGTGATACTCTCCTCCAGAATGTCGATGATGTTCTCCACTACCAGGCCGACGTACTGGCCGTCGTGAGTGTAGACCACGACCTGCATCTGATCCTTCGCCGCCGCCTGTCCGCAGCCATCCACAATCTTGTCCAGCCGGATGAGCGGCATGATCTCGTCGCGATACTGGACCACCTCGTGCCGCCCCGTCCGCTCGACCGTGTCGACCGGGAACTCCTCCAGCCGGGAGATCATGGACAGCGGGATGGCCATGCGGCGATTGCCGGCCAGTCCGAAGATCAGCCAGTTCTGCGGCTGTGCGCTCGCATTCGAGCCTCGACCCCGCGCCTCCTCATCCGCGTCCGCCCGACCACGCTCCCGGTTCTTCGACACCAGGTCGGCGCCCTGACCGAGTCCCAGGACGTCCAGGATCAGCGCGACGCGACCGTCGCCCATGATGGTCGTGCCGGCAAAGGTGGTCAGCCCCTTGAGCAGCTTGCCCAGCGGCTTGACGACGATTTCCTCCGTGTCGTTGATCTCGTCGACCGCGAGCCCGAAGCTCTGCTCGTCCGCCTGGAGCACGACGATTTTCACCGCCTCGTGCTTCGCCTCCTCCGACGCCCAGAATCCCTGCTGGAATCCCAGCACCTGATTCAGGTGCACCAGCGGGAGCAGATTGCCGCGCAGCCGGTAGACCGGCGCCCCGTGGATCATCTCGATCGACTTGGACGCCTCATCCCCCTCCACCCTGAGCAACTCCAACAGGCTGACCTGGGGAATGGCATAGCGATCCCCAGCCGTGCTGATCACCAGCGCGGGAATAATCGCCAGCGTCAGCGGGATCTTGATCTTCAGGGTCGTGCCCTGTCCCACGACGCTCTGCACGTCAACCGTCCCGCCAATCTTCTCGATATTGGTGCGCACCACGTCCATGCCCACGCCGCGGCCGGAGACGTTGGTCACCTTGTCGGCGGTGGAGAAGCCGGCGGCGAAGATCAGGTTCAGCACTTCGCGATCGCTCATGCGAGTCAGCTGCTCGGCCGGCATGAGCCCTTTCTGTGCCGCCTTGGCGCGCAGCCGCTCGGGGTCAATCCCGCGGCCATCGTCACTGATCTCGATATTGACCTGGCCGCCTTCATGGTAGGCTCGCAGGAGCAGACGGCCTTCCGCCGGCTTGCCCGCCTTGACCCGCTCCTCGGGCGCTTCCAGCCCGTGATCCACAGAATTGCGCACGATGTGCGTCAGCGGGTCCTTGATGGCCTCGATGATCGTCTTGTCGAGTTCCGTCTCCTTCCCTTCCATCTCGATGCGGACCTGCTTGTGGAACGCCTGGGACAGGTCCCGCACCACCCGGGGGAACTTGCTCCAGACATTGCCGATCGGCTGCATCCGCGTCTTCATGACGCCTTCCTGCAGCTCGGTCGTGATCAGGTTGAGACGCTGGGAGGTCGCGAGAAAGGCGGAATCCTCGGTCGTGACGGTATGCTGCAGCACCTGGTTGCGGGCCAGCACCAGTTCACCGACCAGGTTCATCAGCTTGTCCAGCAGCCCGACATCGACCCGGATGGTGTTGTCGACCACGCCATCGGCCCGACGGTCGCGGATTTCGGGACTACCCGATTCAACCGCTTCGGCGGGCACAGGGGCGGCACTCGCCTCACCCATGGGAGCCGGGGCCGGAGCCGCCGGTGGGTCGATCGACGCGCTCGCCACCTCGGATGCGGGGGGGGGAGCGCTCGGCGGCGCTTCCGCGGCCGACTCCCCTTCCTGCATCCGGTTGAAGGTGGCGATCAGCGCGGTCCAGTCGTCGGACCCGTCGGTACCGCTCGACTGCACATGGCCGAGCATCAGGCGGACGGCGTCCACCAGCGTGAGGAGGGCGCTGGTGATCTCCGGCGTCAATGTCTTCTTGCCGTCGCGCAGGTCGCTCAGCAGGCTCTCCCCCACATGGGCAACTCGTTCAAGCTGACCGAATCCGAGGAACCCGCTGGTGCCCTTGATCGTATGGATGGCGCGGAAAATCCCGCCCATGAGCTCCTTGTCGCCGGGCTTTTTCTCCAGGGCGACCAGGTTGCGGTCCAGGGTATCCAGTCCCTCGCTGCTCTCCACGAGGAATTCCTTCACGATCTCGTCCATGTCGCTCATGCTGGTGTCTCCGGCGCGAGACGCGCTGCCTGATCTGGGGAAGTCCCATCTGTTGAACCGACTATCGGCCCGTGACAATCGATTGTTGAGCGGGGTCACCCCCCGGGCGGGGCCACCCGCGCCGGAGTGGTGAAGCGGCAGAGGGGGCGGGACGTGCACCGAGCCCGCCGCGGCGGCGCACCACATCCTGCGCCACGTTCAGGTTCGCGATCAGCATCTGCTGCACCGACTCGTACCGCGCCTGCGGCATCGCGACCACACCGCCCGTGACACTGCCGGACTCAGCGGCCGGCGTGCGTGACCCGGCGAACGTCCGGGCCTGCCCCGGTGCGGGCGGCAGGCGGAGCGGCGGCCGAAGTCGCCGTCCGGAATTGGGTCACCAGCGTCCGGAGATTCTCCGCCGCCCGGGCCAGGTCCGTCGCCGCCGTCTGGCTCTGGGTGGCTCCCTCGCTGGTGCCGACCGCGGTCCGCGCGACCCCCTGCACGTTGTGCGCGATCTCCTGGACCCCACGCGCGGCTTCGGCGACACTGCGGCTCATCTCGTTGGTCGTGGCGGTCTGCTCCTCCACCGCCCCGGCGATCGTCGCCTGGATTCCGTTGATCTGGCCGATAATCTCCCCGATCTCCCGGATCGCCTCCACCGCGTCACGCGTATCCACCTGGATCGTCTCGATCTTGCGGCCGATCTCTTCGGTCGCGCGGGCCGTCTCCTTGGCCAGTTCCTTCACCTCGTTGGCGACCACCGCGAAGCCCTTGCCGGCCTCGCCGGCGCGCGCCGCTTCGATCGTCGCGTTGAGCGCCAGCAGGTTCGTCTGCTGCGCGATCGACGTGATCACCTTGATCACCTTGCCGATCTCGGCGCTCGACTCGCCCAGCTTGCCCACGCTGCGGTTGGTCCGCCCGGCGACCGTCATCGCCTGGCTGGCCACCCGCGCCGCATCCGCCGCATTGCGGGCGATCTCGCGGATCGACGCGGTCATTTCCTCGGTGCCCGCGGCGACCGTCTGCACGGTGCGCGAGACCTCCTCCGCCGCGCTCGCGACCACATTGGCCTGCGCCGCCGTCTCTCCCGCCGCCGTTCCGAGCCGCTCGCCCACCCCACGCACCTGGCTGGAGGCCGCCGCCACCGTCTCGGAGGTCAGCGCGATCTCCCCGATCGAGCCGCGGAGATTGCCAAAGAACGCGTCGAGCCCCGCGCCGAGCCGTCCGACCGCGTCCTCGCCACTCACCGGAATGGCCTGCGTCAGGTCCCCCCGGCCCGCCGCTTCGACCACGGTCAGGATGGCATCCACCCGGCTGCGCAGCACCTCCGCCTGCCCCCGCTCCACCTCCGCCTGGCGGCGCTGCTCCGCCTCCCGCTCCGAGGCCTCGCGCTGCTGCCGCTCCGACTCCTGCTGCCCATGCCGGTGGCGCTCCTCGGCGACCTGCAGCTCCCGCGCCTGGGCGTCCTTGAGCTGCTGCTCGGCGGCGAGTTTCTCGGTGACCAGCTCCCAGGTGACCATCGCACCGACATACTGCCCCGCCTCGTCCCGAATGGCGCTGACGATAAACTCGAGGGTCTCCGGCCCCAGCGTGCACTGGGCCCGGTGCGGCAGGTACTTCGGATCGGCCAGGAGCGTCCGCTGGCGCGAGGGATCCCACTGGAAGATGCCGATCGACTTGCCCACCATGTCGTCCACGCTGATCGGCAGGTAGGCCTGCAGCGTGCGGAAGGTCTCCCGGGCCGCCGGATTCATGTAGTTGAGCGTCAGGTCCCGGTCGGCGTACATGATGTTGATCGGCGCATTCTCCACCAGCTGACGGATCCGGCCCACCTCCGCCCGCTGCCCCCCCACCTCCTGCCAGTTCACCTGCGCGGACCCGAGAGCCGTCCGGATCCCGGCCACCGCCTGATTCAGGGCCCGGGTCATCTCGCCGATTTCGTCATTCAGCGGCGAGCTGACGGTCACGGTCAGGTCGCCCGAAGCAACGGCGCCGAGCGCGTCGGCAATCCGCTGGAGCGGAGTTACCACTGAGCGGGTAATGGCCAGCGAGAGGATGCCGCCCGCCACCAGCGTCGCGACCGCCAGAAGAATCATCAGTCGCCTCGCCGCGCCCAGCTTCGCCGTGGCCAGGACCTCGACTCGCTGCTGATCGGCCGTCGCCATCGGAACCAGGGCATCGACCGCCTGGCGCTGCTGCTCGTACTTCTCGGTCAACACCCCGCGGGCCAATTCGTATGCGGTCTCCCGCTCACCCCTCAGCAGCGCCGGGATGTACATCCGACCCAGTACCTCGAAGAAGTCAGCTGCGTGGCGCGTCACCGGTCCCAGGAGGGTATCGCGGATGGCCCCCGCCGGCAGGGTGCTGTCCCAGTGGGCTCGGTGGGCTTTGAATTCCTCTTCCAGCCGGGTCGCAGTGGCCGCCAGCGCCTTTATCCGGACGCGATCTGTTTCACCGGCCAGTCGGAGCATCGTCTGATAGGCTTCGATGATGTACAAGGGTGGCGGCAGTATATCGGCCACGAGATCCTTCCCCGAGATGATTCGGGAGTAGGACGCCCCGCCGATGCTGGCCTCACGAAAGAGGGAGGAAGAGGCCAATTCGATGCCGATCAGGCTGGCCGCGAAGACCAGCATCAGCGCAGCGAGCCGGCCGCGCACTCCCATTCGACGTAGCCGGTTCATCAGTGGATCTCCTTCAGCAGGCTGTGCGTCAGAGCGGCCGCCAATTGGTCAAGGTCTTGTCCCGAGTCCTGAGTCACTGTCTGGCGACTCGCCCAGGCCTCGATGCTCGGAGTCGCGACCAGGAGCCGACGGGCAGCAGTGGTCGATGCCACGGTCACGGTCTTCCGGGGCGGTATCTGAGCCGAGAGCGCCAGCGGGGCGAGGACCAGCACCGCAAACAGGATCGGGATGATGAGGCGACGCATCGGACCTCCGGAACCGCGGGAAAGCAGGGTCGGGACAGCGCCCGTCATTGGCAGTGCTTCAGGCTGGGTGCGGGCTTTGTCGCCGTCGAGCCGGACCAGTTCGAGCAGGGAGACCTGGGGAATGGCGAACCGGTCGCCGGCGCTCGACACGTTCAGGGCCGGGACAATGGCCAGCGTGAGCGGGATCTTGATCTTGAGCGTGGTGCCCTGCCCCGGCACGCTGTGGACGTCGACCGTGCCGCCGATCTTTTCGATGTTGGTCTTGACCACGTCCATCCCGACCCCGCGCCCGGAGATGTTGCTCACCTGCTCGGCGGTGGAGAAGCCGGGCGCGAAAATCAGGTTGACCACCTCGCGGTCGGTCATCCGCGCCAGCTGCTCGGCGGTGAAGAGCCCCTTCTGGATCGCCTTCGCCTTCACCCGCTCGGCATTCACGCCGCCGCCATCGTCCGAAATCTCGATGTTGACCTGGCCGCCCTCGTGATAGGCGCGCAGGAGCAGCCGGCCCTCGGCCGGCTTGCCCCGCGCGATGCGGTCGGCGGGCAGCTCCATCCCGTGGTCGACCGAGTTGCGCACGATGTGGGTGAGCGGGTCCTTGATCGCCTCGATGATGGTCTTGTCGATCTCGGTCTCCTTGCCCTTCATCTCGATGCGGATCTGTTTCTTGCAGGCCAGCGACAAGTCGCGGACGATCCGGGGGAACTTTGCCCAGATATTGCCGATCGGCTGCATGCGGGTCTTCATGACCCCCTCCTGCAGCTCGGTGGTGATCAGGTTGAGCCGCTGGGAGGTCGCCACGAACCCGGTGTCCTCCTGGGTCCCGGTGTACTGCAGGATCTGATTGCGGGCGAGCACCAGCTCCCCGACCAGGTTCATGAGACGGTCCAGCAGGCTGACATCCACCCGGATGTTGCTGTTCGAGGCCTGCGGGCCGCGGACCTCGGTGACCTCGGGCGGGGCCACCACCGCGACAGGACCGCTCTTGCGCCCCTTCTTCGCCGGCGCCGCCGCCTCAACTTTTCCCGGCACCACCTCCGCCGCCGGTCCGCTCTCGCCCTGCTGCAGCCGGGTGAGCAGGTCGATCAGGTCCGCGAAATCATTCCGGCCATCCGCGCCGGTGGACTCGACGTCGGCGAGGATCGCCCGCACGGCATCCACCAGTCGCAGCAGCGCGCTGGTGATCTCCGGCGTGAGCGTCTTCTTGCCGTCGCGCAGGTCCGACAGCAGGCTCTCCCCGACGTGCGCCACCGACTCGAGCCGGCTGAGGCCGAGGAACCCGCTGGTGCCCTTGATCGTATGGATGGCGCGGAAAATCCCGCCCATGAGCTCCTTGTCGCCGGGCTTTTTCTCCAGGGCGACCAGGTTGCGGTCCAGGGTATCCAGTCCCTCGCTGCTCTCCACGAGGAATTCCTTCACGATCTCGTCCATGTCGCTCATGCTGGTGTCTCCGGCGCGAGACGCGCTGCCTGATCTGGGGAAGTCCCATCTGTTGAACCGACTATCGGCCCGTGACAATCGATTGTTGAGCGGGGTCACCCCCCGGGCGGGGCCACCCGCGCCGGAGTGGTGAAGCGGCAGAGGGGGCGGGACGTGCACCGAGCCCGCCGCGGCGGCGCACCACATCCTGCGCCACGTTCAGGTTCGCGATCAGCATCTGCTGCACCGACTCGTACCGCGCCTGCGGCATCGCGACCACACCGCCCGTGACACTGCCGGACTCAGCGGCCGGCGTGCGTGACCCGGCGAACGTCCGGGCCTGCCCCGGTGCGGGCGGCAGGCGGAGCGGCGGCCGAAGTCGCCGTCCGGAATTGGGTCACCAGCGTCCGGAGATTCTCCGCCGCCCGGGCCAGGTCCGTCGCCGCCGTCTGGCTCTGGGTGGCTCCCTCGCTGGTGCCGACCGCGGTCCGCGCGACCCCCTGCACGTTGTGCGCGATCTCCTGGACCCCACGCGCGGCTTCGGCGACACTGCGGCTCATCTCGTTGGTCGTGGCGGTCTGCTCCTCCACCGCCCCGGCGATCGTCGCCTGGATTCCGTTGATCTGGCCGATAATCTCCCCGATCTCCCGGATCGCCTCCACCGCGTCACGCGTATCCACCTGGATCGTCTCGATCTTGCGGCCGATCTCTTCGGTCGCGCGGGCCGTCTCCTTGGCCAGTTCCTTCACCTCGTTGGCGACCACCGCGAAGCCCTTGCCGGCCTCGCCGGCGCGCGCCGCTTCGATCGTCGCGTTGAGCGCCAGCAGGTTCGTCTGCTGCGCGATCGACGTGATCACCTTGATCACCTTGCCGATCTCGGCGCTCGACTCGCCCAGCTTGCCCACGCTGCGGTTGGTCCGCCCGGCGACCGTCATCGCCTGGCTGGCCACCCGCGCCGCATCCGCCGCATTGCGGGCGATCTCGCGGATCGACGCGGTCATTTCCTCGGTGCCCGCGGCGACCGTCTGCACGGTGCGCGAGACCTCCTCCGCCGCGCTCGCGACCACATTGGCCTGCGCCGCCGTCTCTCCCGCCGCCGTTCCGAGCCGCTCGCCCACCCCACGCACCTGGCTGGAGGCCGCCGCCACCGTCTCGGAGGTCAGCGCGATCTCCCCGATCGAGCCGCGGAGATTGCCAAAGAACGCGTCGAGCCCCGCGCCGAGCCGTCCGACCGCGTCCTCGCCACTCACCGGAATGGCCTGCGTCAGGTCCCCCCGGCCCGCCGCTTCGACCACGGTCAGGATGGCATCCACCCGGCTGCGCAGCACCTCCGCCTGCCCCCGCTCCACCTCCGCCTGGCGGCGCTGCTCCGCCTCCCGCTCCGAGGCCTCGCGCTGCTGCCGCTCCGACTCCTGCTGCCCATGCCGGTGGCGCTCCTCGGCGACCTGCAGCTCCCGCGCCTGGGCGTCCTTGAGCTGCTGCTCGGCGGCGAGTTTCTCGGTGACCAGCTCCCAGGTGACCATCGCACCGACATACTGCCCCGCCTCGTCCCGAATGGCGCTGACGATAAACTCGAGGGTCTCCGGCCCCAGCGTGCACTGGGCCCGGTGCGGCAGGTACTTCGGATCGGCCAGGAGCGTCCGCTGGCGCGAGGGATCCCACTGGAAGATGCCGATCGACTTGCCCACCATGTCGTCCACGCTGATCGGCAGGTAGGCCTGCAGCGTGCGGAAGGTCTCCCGGGCCGCCGGATTCATGTAGTTGAGCGTCAGGTCCCGGTCGGCGTACATGATGTTGATCGGCGCATTCTCCACCAGCTGACGGATCCGGCCCACCTCCGCCCGCTGCCCCCCCACCTCCTGCCAGTTCACCTGCGCGGACCCGAGAGCCGTCCGGATCCCGGCCACCGCCTGATTCAGGGCCCGGGTCATCTCGCCGATTTCGTCATTCAGCGGCGAGCTGACGGTCACGGTCAGGTCGCCCGAAGCAACGGCGCCGAGCGCGTCGGCAATCCGCTGGAGCGGAGTTACCACTGAGCGGGTAATGGCCAGCGAGAGGATGCCGCCCGCCACCAGCGTCGCGACCGCCAGAAGAATCATCAGTCGCCTCGCCGCGCCCAGCTTCGCCGTGGCCAGGACCTCGACTCGCTGCTGATCGGCCGTCGCCATCGGAACCAGGGCATCGACCGCCTGGCGCTGCTGCTCGTACTTCTCGGTCAACACCCCGCGGGCCAATTCGTATGCGGTCTCCCGCTCACCCCTCAGCAGCGCCGGGATGTACATCCGACCCAGTACCTCGAAGAAGTCAGCTGCGTGGCGCGTCACCGGTCCCAGGAGGGTATCGCGGATGGCCCCCGCCGGCAGGGTGCTGTCCCAGTGGGCTCGGTGGGCTTTGAATTCCTCTTCCAGCCGGGTCGCAGTGGCCGCCAGCGCCTTTATCCGGACGCGATCTGTTTCACCGGCCAGTCGGAGCATCGTCTGATAGGCTTCGATGATGTACAAGGGTGGCGGCAGTATATCGGCCACGAGATCCTTCCCCGAGATGATTCGGGAGTAGGACGCCCCGCCGATGCTGGCCTCACGAAAGAGGGAGGAAGAGGCCAATTCGATGCCGATCAGGCTGGCCGCGAAGACCAGCATCAGCGCAGCGAGCCGGCCGCGCACTCCCATTCGACGTAGCCGGTTCATCAGTGGATCTCCTTCAGCAGGCTGTGCGTCAGAGCGGCCGCCAATTGGTCAAGGTCTTGTCCCGAGTCCTGAGTCACTGTCTGGCGACTCGCCCAGGCCTCGATGCTCGGAGTCGCGACCAGGAGCCGACGGGCAGCAGTGGTCGATGCCACGGTCACGGTCTTCCGGGGCGGTATCTGAGCCGAGAGCGCCAGCGGGGCGAGGACCAGCACCGCAAACAGGATCGGGATGATGAGGCGACGCATCGGACCTCCGGAACCGCGGGAAAGCAGGGTCGGGACAGCGCCCGTCATTGGCAGTGCTTCAGG
>Ga0163153_10002807_pt1 | contig 24409 bp, 18 predicted proteins | sample OliLakLV19MP6IB1_FD_148629 | JGI IMG/M metagenome (GOLD analysis project Ga0163153, IMG submission 148629) | Freshwater microbial mat bacterial communities from Lake Vanda, McMurdo Dry Valleys, Antarctica - Oligotrophic Lake LV.19.MP6.IB-1 | ecosystem: Environmental > Aquatic > Freshwater >...
GTCGAGGCCGTGGTGTCGAGCGTCGTCCCGCCGCAAGGAAAGCTGTTGGTCTGCATCAACGGGTCCTACGGTGATCGCATCGCCAGAATGGCCGACGTGCACCGCATTCCCCTGGCCACGGTCCGCGCGCCGGAAGATCAGCAGATTGACCCCGCAGCGGTCGAGCAAGCCCTGAAAGCCGACGCCGCGATCACTGATGTGGCGATCGTGCATTGCGAGACGACTTCGGGGATCCTCAATCCCATCGAAGAAGTTGGCCGCATCGCTAGCCAGCACAACAAGACTTACTTCGTCGACTCGATGAGCGCCTTCGGCGCCGTCGAGTTTGATTTCCGCGCCTGCGAGATCGACTACCTGGTTTCCTCCGCCAACAAATGCATCGAAGGCGTGCCGGGCTTTTCGTTCGCGATCTGCCGCCGCGCCGCGCTCGAGGCCACGGCCGGTTTTGCCCGCACGTTGAGCCTGGATCTCTTGGCGCAATGGAAGGGGCTCGAAGGCAACGGGCAATTCCGTTTCACGCCGCCCGTGCAAACAATCCTGGCCTTCAATCAGGCGTTAGCCGAGCTCCGCGCGGAAGGGGGCGTCGCCGGACGCGCAGCGCGCTATCGCGCGAATCACGACTGCCTGCTCGAGGGCATGAACGCCCTCGGCTTCGAAGAATATCTGCCGCGCCACTTGCAAGGCTACCTGATCACGTCGTTCCGGTATCCGAGCGATCCAGGCTTCGTATTCGAAGACTTCTACTCGCGGCTGAACGACAAGGGCTTTGTCATCTATCCGGGCAAGGTCTCGAACGCCGATTGCTTCCGCATCGGCCACATCGGGCGGTTGTTCCCCAGCGATTCGCGCGCATTGCTGCACGCCATCAGCGACGTCGTACAGGAAATGGGCCTTGAATTGGAACCGGCCAACGTGGCGTAGTCTGTCTCAGTCGCGACCGAGCAGCCGCTTCACTGCGTGGCGAAAATGATGGCCGCTCAAGGTGCGATGCGGCGGCGCGACGGGTTCCGCTGGCGGCGGTTCCGGCACGGGGGGCGCTGGGATCGAAAGTAGTTCCCGCCTCCGTGCGTCGACGAGCGCTAGTTGAGCGCTCGTCCAGGGGAACCGCGAATCTTCCATCGCGAGCTGGAGCGTTGCTGCCGCGGCGTCGACGTCCCCGCGGGCATCGAGGAGCGAGGCGAGGATCAACAGCCTACGAGCACCGCCGGCGATGACCCAGGGGTCGCGGAAATCACGCAAGTAAATCGCATTGCCCCACCAAAGCCTGCCGTTGCCCGAGGGGCTGCGTGAGACGAGCCCGCTGTAGTCGACGAACTCCTCGCCGGTCGCGAGTCCCGTGCAGCGCTCCGAGTAGTGATACAAGCCGCCGAGTCTCCAGAGCGCGAACCCGCGGCTGCGCAAGTAAGTGTCGACCTCGGCGAATAGCGGCGCGCCGCGATAGATCGTGGCAAACTCCACTTCCACTTCCAGGCCAAGGCACTTATCCAACGCACGTTCGCCGCCGCGAAGAATGTCCAGTTCACAGCCCTGTGTATCGAGCTTGGCGAAGCTGATTTCTTCGACGCCCTCGGAGGCCGCCCAACGATCGAGGGTTTCGAGCTGGATCGTTTCCCGCTGGGCGACTTTGATCACGCTCAGGCCGGGAAAACGGTCGGCCAGCGTTTCGTCCGGCGGGTAAATCGACGAACAACCCGGGTTCAGGGTGATGTGCAGCGTGGCCGGCCCCGGTTCCTTGCCCAAGGCGACCGGAACGAAGCGCTCGCGGGAGCCAGCCGGCAATTGAGCATTTAACCGCGCGCACTCGTCGGGGTCAGGGTCGAAGCCGATAAGCTTGGCCAGCGGATCGAGCCGCCACCAAACGCCGCCGGCCCCCCAACGCGCCCCCACATCGAGGACTGTCGTGGCTCCAACACCCAGGATTTCGGCCGCTAGTTGTGCCGTCGTGGCTTCGCGCGACATGCTGGTGAACTCCGTTTCCAACTCGGGACGCGCCATGATAATCCAAGACGCCGCGCAACAGCCACGTCAGTTCACCTCCTGCCGGCCGACCGTCCTGACGGATATATTGCAGGAGGACGTGCCCACGCCAACCCGAAGCGCCAACGAGGGGGAGTTGACGTTGCTGCTCAGCGCGACATCGCGCTGAAACGCGACGGCCGTTCCCCCTCGCTGGCGCTTCGGGTTGGTGTGCTTTTTTTGCCCCTCAGAGCGTGACAAAATGGGTAAGCAGTTCATTTACCAGGTTTCCGATCTCACCAAAAAGCATGGCCAGCGCGAGGTGTTGAAGAACATCTGGCTGGCCTTCTACCCAGGGGCGAAGATCGGCGTGCTGGGGCGGAACGGCTCCGGCAAAAGCACTTTGCTGCGGATCATGGCGGGGGCCGATAAAGAATTCGACGGCGAAGCCCGGCTGACCGACGGGTTTACCGCCGGCTATGTGCCGCAGGAGCCGCAACTGAATCCCGCGAAGGACGTTTTTGGCAACGTCCAGGAAGCGGTCGCCTCGAAGCGCCAGATCTTGGAACGCTTCAATGAGATCAACGCCAAGTTTGCCGAGCCGCTCGAACCAGACGCGATGGACAAGCTGCTGGCCGAGCAACAGCGCGTGCAGGATCAAATCGATCTGCATAACCTTTGGGAACTGGACCGGCAGGTCGAAATCGCCATGGACGCGATGAATCTGCCGCCGGGCGACGCCGACGTCAGCAAACTCTCCGGCGGTGAACGTCGCCGCGTGGCGCTCTGCCAGATGCTACTGGAACAGCCGGATTTGTTGTTGCTCGACGAGCCGACGAACCATCTCGACGCCGAATCGGTCCAATGGCTGGAACGTCATCTGGCCGAGTACCCCGGCACGGTCGTCGCCGTGACGCACGATCGTTACTTCCTGGACAACGTCGCCGGTTGGATTCTGGAATTGGATCGCGGCCGCGGTTTTCCTTACGAGGGAAACTACACGTCGTGGCTGGAACAGAAGAAGGCCCGCCTGGCAATCGAAGAGAAGCAGTCCAGCGCCCGGCAGAAGACGTTAGAGCGGGAATTGGAATGGATTCGCATGTCGCCCAAGGCCCGCCAGGCGAAGAGCAAGGCCCGCATCAAATCTTACGAGCAGATGTCGGCCGAACGCTTTGAGGAGCGGCCGGACGAATTCGAGATTCAAATCCCGCCAGGCAAGCATCTCGGCGACCTGGTGGTCGACGCCACGAAACTCACCAAGGGTTTCGGCGAGCGCGTGTTGATCGATAACCTCGATTTCCGTTTGCCTCCCGGCGGCATCGTGGGAATTATTGGCCCGAACGGCGCGGGTAAGACGACGCTGTTTCGCATGATCACCGGCGAGGAACAACCGGACGGCGGCAGCTTAAAGATCGGCGAGACTGTCGAACTGGGTTACGTCGATCAAAATCGCGATGCGTTGGCAGCCGACAAAACGGTGTTCGAAGAGATCTCCGGCGGCCACGATACGCTGGAAATGGGAGGCCGCAAGATCTCCGCGCGCGCCTTCGTTGCGCGGTTCAACTTCCAAGGCACGGACCAGCAAAAACTCGTCGGGCAACTCTCCGGCGGCGAACGCAACCGTGTCCACCTGGCCAAACTGTTGCGGCGCGGTTGCAACGTGCTGCTATTGGACGAACCGACAAACGACTTGGACGTCGATACGCTGCGCGCACTCGAAGAGGCGGTGTTGAATTTCGCCGGCTGCGTCGTCGTCATCAGTCACGATCGCTGGTTCCTGGACCGGGTGGCCACCCACATTCTGGCCTTCGAGGGAGACGGATACGTCCACTGGTGCGAAGGCAATTTCCAGACCTACGAAGAACAACGCCGCGCCCGCCTCGGCATCGCGGCCGACGAGCCGCACCGGTTTCGGTATAAGAAGTTGGCGCATTAGTTTGGCGCGCAACCTGCTTGACCGGGCGTGTGCGATTCGCGGATGATGCCCGGCGTAACGAGATTTCAACGCACTCCACGGAACATGGATCCATGACGGTCACGCACGTCGGCTCGAATGAGCAGTACGCCTCGAATTGGGAATCGATCTTCACCAAGCGGGCGAAAAAGCAGGGAGCCGCCACGAAGACGCCGGCGAAGACCAAGGCCAAGGGAAACGCCAAGAAGCAGACGGGCACGAAGTCACGCAAGAAGTGAGCGACTCGGACTGATTGCACTTGGATCAAGGAGGCCCAAACGATGAAACTGCGACTGCGCTATTGCGCGATGTGAAACTACGAACCGCAGGCCGTCAGTTTGGCGAGCCGGCTGCTCAAGCAGTACAAGCAACGGATTGAATCGCTCGAATTGGTCCCATCGAGCGGCGGGTGTTTCGAGCTCACGCTCGACGACGACCTGATCTACTCGAAGCTCCGCACCGGGGAATTTCCCGACGAGGCGAAGTTGACCAAGCAGGTCGGCCAACTGCTCGCCAGCAAGTGAATTGGCGCCCGCCGCAGGTCAGGCTTTCCAGCCTGACAACTCTCCGGACGCTGGTGAGGGACCAGTCAGGCTGGAAAGCCTGACCTACGCTATTTCGCGGCGCGGCAGCGGTAGAGCGACATCAGCGCGAAGGCGGTGCCGTAAGGCTGGTGGTAATCGTAGAACGGGTAATCCCACCACGAGCCGTCTTTCTCCTGTAAGTCGAGCAACGTGCGCGCGAGATGCGCCTGATACTCCGGCCGCTCCGCCGCGGGCAAGGCTTCGACGCAGAGCGCGGCATAGTAGTGGCCGAAGTAATAGAAGTAGCCGGCCACCAGGAACCATGATTCGTGCGGCACGGGGCGCTTGCGGCCGATGCTGAGCCAGCCGTTGCGGGCAAAGAGGCGATCGAGCCACGCCCGCATGATCGGATCGGTGACCGTTTCGTCTCCCCAGAGCCGCATCGCGATATTGCAGCACTGCGATCGCCCCAGGCTGCCGCCGGGGTCGTTGATATCGACGCCTGTACGAAATTGGAATTGTTCCCCGTACAGGTAGGCGAAATCAGGCCGCCGCTGACGGTGCAACGAATCCATGGCGCGCTTCACGAGCGGCGCCGGCGGTTCGATGCCTAGCCGTTTGAGATCGTGCATTGCCGTCAGAATCGCGCCGGACACGAAGCTGGTGGAATCGCAGGTCGGTCGTTTCGCGCCGACCTCGAAGTCGTAGTAGCCCCAGCCGCCGTCGACCGTCTCGTAGCGCCCGAGTAAATCCAATTGTTGAGCGATCAACTCGCGAATCTTCGTTTGCAATTCCGCGTCGTCCGGCTTCCGCTCCGCCAAATACACGAGCGCCGTGAGGCTGTAGCCATGCGTCCAGACGTTGTAGATCGCATCGGGCGTGGCGCGGCGCACATGCGGCAAGTGCTCGAACAGCCAGACCTGGCCGCGGTCGATCGACTGCGTGATCCGCTCGTCCTTGCGGTCCGCAAAGCGTTCGGCCTCGCATAGCGCCGACAGACATAGCGACGTCACCGCCGCGCGAAACGCCTGATGCGCGCCCGGTACGGGCGCGTAGATATTCAGCCCCTTGGTACGCCGCGCGGAACCCCAAGAGCCGTCGGCGTTTTGTTTACCAAGCAAGTAGCCAATGCCGCGATCAAGCGCGGCGTCCAGTTCCTCCGTCGCCGGCGCGGCAATAGCAGGAAGCTTGGGCGTGTTGAGCAGTACGGCCGGCGCTTCGGCACGCGCCGTCGTGACACCCAACATGGCCAGGATAAGCGTGACACAAACAAGTCGCATGAATCGGATTCCCGTCAAAAGCGGATTTGGACGGTGAAGCGGGTGTTTCAAGGATTTACCACCGAGGGAACGGAGAACACGGAGAGGGAGAGAGGAGATCGAAGTGTTCAGTTTTCCGTTTTCAGTTGGAGGAACACATCGAGTGTCGAGTTTCCATCTCATGATAGACGAATCTTCCTCGCCCTCTCTCCTCCGCGTCTCAGCGCCTCCGCGGTTCAATTTGAATTCCCTTCGCTTCGCCCCGTGCTGAACTCCGTGGCATCGACGTCGCTACTCCGCCGGCTTTTCGGTCAAGATCGTTTCGTCGCCGGAGAGGCCGGATTTGATTTCGGCTTGTTTGTCGTTCTTGTGGCCGATTTCGATCGGGCGCTTTTCGTGCTTGCCGGGCTCGGTTTGGATCAGCACATAGTGCTCGTCCGGCGTCGCTTCGTCGCTGAACACGGCGCCAGTCGGCACGAGCACCGCGCTTTCGTTGCGATAAGCGACGAGTTTCAGCTTGGCGTTCATGCCCGCGACGAGGTGGTCGGCGTGTTCGCCGGACGTGATGTCGAACTTCGCGTCGAACTTGCCGGAGGAACTGGGAATCGCCGAGATCTCTACCAACTGCGCCGGCAACCGTGCGTCCGGCCAAGCGGTCGGCGTTGTAATGCCCGCCAGACCGACGCGGAGCATCGATAAGTCTTTTTCCTCCGCGGCGCCACGCAACCAGTGGCCGCCGGGGGCGACGATCGTCACGAACACGTCATTAGGGGCGAGGTTCCCGCCGATTTGCAAGCGCTCGGCCACCGTCGACGCCGCCGTCCATTGGCCGGCAGTGCATTTGCCGTAGTAAACCACGCCGTCGATCGGCGCGACGATCTCCAAGAGCTTCCGATCCGCTTGCAGATCCGCTAGCGCTTGCTCACTCTTTTCCAGCGCGACTTGCTGCGTGCGCAACTCCAAGCTCGCTTGCTTCAGCGCGACCGGCAGCGTCAACTTTGAACGCGTGTAGTTGATCGAGGCCAACTCGGCGCTCAGCTTGCGGCTTTGTTCCTGGCGTGGTAGTTCGTACTTAAGCGTTCGCTCGTATTCCCGTTCGGCCATCGCGACGTAAAACTTCGCTCGCTCGGTCGCCTCGCGTTGGCGTTTGAGGACGATCTCTTCGGTCTCTTCCGTCAGATCGTCGGCCGCGTACATCTTCTCCAGTTGGTTCAACTCTTCCTGCTCGTTCTCCAGCGACGACTTCGATTGCTTGAGCGAGTACTCGGCGATCTGGCGGGATTGCTCCAAGTCCTCCGTGAAGAACAGTTGCAGGTCCTCGTCGAAGATCTTCTTCGCCCGTTCCACTTGTTCCATATCAAGCGGCGCGGAGCGCTCCAGCAGTTTGAACTCTTCCTCCGCCTGCGCGAGTTTTAGCTTCGCCAGCTCCAGCGCCTGCGATTGATCGGCCAGGGCGCGATCCAACTCGCTCAGGTCGAGCGTGACCAGCGACTGCCCCTTGGTAACCCTCTCACCATGGGCCACGGCGCTGACGACCGTCATTTCCTTCCAGGATTTGGGACGGACGACGATCGGCGTCATCTGCTTCGCTTCGAGCACGCCGTCAAGGGCGATTTCGATTTGAAACAGGCCGCGCTTGACCTGGTGCGTCTTAGCCTCGGCCGGCTTTTCCGCTTCCTTGGTTTCCTGCGCTTGCGCCGCGCCGTACATCGTCAGCGCCAACACCAGTCCAGAGAAATAGTTCGTCATCATCACGCTGCGCATGTTTCCGCCCTCGAAGCAAAAAAAGAGAAGGGTCGCCACCGGCTTCCCTTCTCAGTGATTCACAAATCAAGTTTTCCGCCAGGCCGTCTATTTGAACGACAGGAGTTCGATCTCAAAGACCAGCACGGCGTTAGGACCAATGTCCGCACCAGCGCCTTCGGCGCCGTATGCCAATTCGCTCGGGATGAACAACTGCCACTTGTCGCCGGCCTTCATCAACTGCAGCGCTTCGGTCCACCCGGCGATCACGCCGTCGACCTGGAACTCGATCGGTTCGCCACGATCGTACGACGAATCGAACACGGTGCCGTCCAACAGCGTGCCGCGATAGTGCGTGGTGACCGTGCTGTCCGACTTCGGCGACAGGCCTTTGCCGGCCTTGAGCACTTTGTACTGCAAGCCGCTCGGCAGGGTCTTGATCCCTTCCTTGGCCTTATTGGCCGCCAGGAACGCCGCGCCGTCCTTCTTGTTCGATTCCACCATCTTTTGATGGCGCTCGACCTGGATCTTTTCGATCAACCGGCCGAACTCTTCCAACGTGGCTTGCAGCTCCTTTTCCGTGAGCTTGACATCCGCCGCGGTCAGCCCATCGACCAGGCCGCGCGCGAACTCCTGCGCGTCCAAAGGCAGCCCTTGCTTCTTGAACTCGCGGCCTTGGCGGAGGCCGGCACAGTAGCTCCCCTGCTTCTGGAGCGCCTGCTGGTTCGCCGAGGCCGGCGGCGCTTGCTGCTTGGGGGGCGGGACTTGTTCTTGTGCGTACAGCGTGGTCGCGGTCAGGCAACCACAAACGAGTAAGAGGAACGCGTTCTTCATGACAATTCCTACCTTGAGTAACGAGACAACGTCCCGTTGATGATACCCCACAAGACGCCCCGGCAAAGGGCGCTCGGCGGCAAGCTCGCCTCAACCGGGAGAACCCGGGAATTCGGGCGCGCGACCGCTCTTCTGTAGCCCAGGTCTGTGACCTCGGCGGGGCGGCATACAGCGTTTTTCGACGCGCGGCCGAGGTCACAGATCTCGGCTACAGAATGCCTGCCTACCGCGCAAGCGGTCCGGGACGCGACGTCGTATACAGGCCCGGCACGAACGGCGCCGGGCGCTTGGCCGAGGCCCCGACGGAGGGGTTCGGCTGCGTTGCCCCAGCGGCCGGTCCGCCGGGAACTTGCTGCGGCATGGGCGACAGGCCAGCCTTCGTGCCCGTTGCCGGTCGCGGCGGATTCACCAGTTGCGGCGTCGGGCCGGCGCTCACGTTCAACGGACGCTGCATGATGTAGTTCATCGGTCCGGGCCGCATCTTCAACGAGTCCCGTTGCGCGGCGTCCTGATAGGCCCTGCCGGGCCACGGGCCTTCGGCCAGGAAGACGTTGTTGTAGTCCAGCAACGAACCCTTCTCATAATGGATGTTCTTCACCGCCACGGCGTATTCCACGAGCGAGAAGTAGTACTTCGAGTCGGCCTCGGCCAGGCGGCGCTGGGCGTCGAGCAGGCTGTTCAGATCGACCTGCAATTCGTTCTGCACTTTGTTTTCGAGCACGAGCAACTGCTGCCGTGCCGCGAGGCGTCGGTTGAAGTTCGTCTGCGCGACGCGATACGCGCGATCCTTTTCGGCGATCGCATTCGCCAAGTCATGGACGATCTCGCGTTCCTGTTCGCGGAGCACCGCCCGTTCGCGCGCCAGGAACAGTTGCGCATTCCGCACCGCGGCATGAGCGCGGCGCTGTCCGAACGGGAACGCCAATTCGGCGCCGAGTTGCCATTCCTGGAAATCGCCGGTGGTCAGGTTTTCCCAGGCGTTGTCAAACGGGACGTTTTCGCCCGTGGGATCGATCAAGTCATTACCGAAACCCCGGAAGCGGTATCGCCCCACGGCGTCGAATCGCGGCATCAGGAAGTTGCGATTGGCGAGCAGTTCCAACTCGCGGCGCTTGATGATCCAGCGTTGGCGCCGCAACTCCGGCCGCCGCATAATCGCCTCGGGCAGCGATTGTTCCCACTCGAACTGCACGCGAGCCATCAGCGGCTCGTCGGCCGGGCGAATCCAGCGCCCGTCACTGATCGGCAGGCCAATCAGCAATCGCAACCGCCGCTCGGCCACGTGGACGCCCAGCGAACCCCGGAAAGTGCCGCCGCTGGAACCGTTCAGCGTGCGCGTTCCATCAAGCAGTCGGCCGGTCAAGGCATTTTGCACTTCCTCTTCAAAACGGAAGTATTGCTCGCGGGCCTGCGCTTCCTTTTCCGCTTCGCCGCCCAGGCTGTTGGTGCGGTTCAAAGCAGCGACGCGCCGCCAGGTTTCCAGCGAGCGATTCCGCGCGGCGATCCGCGCGTCGAGATCGCGATAGGCGTAATACAGGTCCCAGTAAGCGTTCTCGACGTTGCTCGTGAGGTCCGGCAAGCCCTGCTCGAACTCCGCCAAACTGATATCCGTGTTTACGCGGGCGATCAACACGCCGAGCGGCAAGCCAGGCACGCCGTTCGGCCCGGAGATGCGATTGAAGTTCACGCCGCCGCCTTGCAATAACGGGTGGCGGAACTCGGCTTCCAGGTTCGTGTTCCAGGCGCTCGGAAAGCGGTTCGCCGGCGCATTGTTGGCGTCGTAATCGGTGTTGTGCCGCGCGGTGAATCGCGTGCCGGTCGCGGCGACCTTGGTGATCTCTTCGCGGAAGACCATCGTGTCCTGCGTGAGCAAGCGCGTGCCGCCGCCCAGGAAGGAATTATTCAGCGCGCGATCGTTCTTATCAAAGAACGTCGACATCGCAAACGAGGCGTCGAACGCGCTCAGCGCCGCGTCGACGCCAAAGCGCGGGTCCGTCTCGACGATCGCCGGGCCATGCACCGTGCGGAGCGTGCCCGGGGAACGCAGCATGGCGCCGCCCAGGTCTCTCAGTACCTGACTGTTCTCCAATGCCAGGCGCATCGCCTCTTCGAGCGGCAGATCCCAGTACTGGGGCGGCAGCGCCGAGTCCAACGTCTGCGGCGGGAGGGCGCCGACCAGGCTCGGATCGTGGCAATTGAGATCCGGTTCGACTTCTTCCAACTTCAGGGCCGTACCCTGATAATGCTTCAGCGAGTCCGAGAGGCCGAGTTTAAGATCCGACTTCGGCGCGTGGCAGCCCACGGCCGTCCACACCAGGGCGGCGGACACGAGCGCGGAGATACACTTACGCGAAGTCATCGTCGTGCTTAAATCGGCAACCGACAGCCAGTGCAACCGGTTTTTTCGGCACAATCGCCAGATTTCGCCCAAATTGACTTTCGAGCAATGCGGGATTGGGAAGTCCGGGCGTTCTGTGTCGACTTGGGCTGACAACCGGTCGGACCAGCCATCACACGGCGATATGAGACATAGCCCGGACGACGGTGTCGCGGGCTGGCAACTACGCCAACTCCTGAATCGCCCGCGAAACACGCCAAACACACGAAAGTAGAGACGAAACAGAGAAGGAAGGGCGAGAAACGGGTGGGATTCTCAAGAGCAAATGGTCGAGGGCGTACTTTGAATGTTGGTTTTTGGCCGGACCAATTCAAATCGTTCAACAGCAATCATTTTCGCGTTTTTCGTGTGTTTCGCGGGCCACTCCTCATAGCGCAAAGCAACCCAGGTACTTCCCGGCATGGCGGTTGAACTCTCTGACGCCGAAGACCGCCAAAGCGATGACGCTTGGCGTGAAATCGACCAGTTGCTGGCCGATGTCGCCGCGTTGGCCAGCACCGCCGTCGAGGAACGCGCGTTTTACGCGCGCGCCTTGGAACAGACGCGCATCGCCACGCAGGCGCTCGGAGCGCGAGCCTGGATTCGAGATCAGTCCGGGAACTGGACTTCGTTGGTGGACGCTGGAGATGCGTTGACGCACGGCGCCGACGACGGCAAGCGCGTCGGGCAAGCGCTATCGCGACGCGAGGCCCGCGTCGTGCGGCTATCCACGCGCGGCGCGCCACGCGACGACGACGCGATGCTGGCGCCAGTCGTAGTAGATGGCTGCCTGCTGACGGCGATCGAAGTTCAGCCACGAGAGGAAGTGTCCGACTCAATGCGCGTCGGCCAGGAGCGCTTCCTGGCGGCGGTGGCGGATTGCGCAGCGGAGTTTCATCGCAACGCCTTACTGCGTCAACTGCGCGGGCGCGAAGCCTGGTGGCGCAGTTTCGCCGACTTCAGCGCTCGCATTGCCGAACCGACATCGTTGGCGCGCGTCGCGGCGGAAATCGCCAACGGATCGCGCACACTGCTCGAAGTCGATCGCGCTGCCGTGGTTTCCTGGTCCGGCGGCCGAGCTACGATGCAGGCCGTGAGCGGCGTCGATGCCTTCGATCCGCGCGCCGCCGCGGTGCAGAGCGCCGAAGCATTAACGCAAGCGGTGCTACAAATCCAGGAGCCGCTTTGGTATCCGACAGATGGCGCAATTCTCGCCCCGCAGGTCGAAGCGTCGCTCGCGCGGCACTTAGATACCTCGCCCGCGAAGAAGCTCGCAGTCTTGCCATTGGCCACGGGCGACGGCATCCCGCCAGCCGGCGCGCTATTGCTGGAACAATTCTCCGGCGCGGCGACCGATTGGCACGACGGCTGGCCGCACGTCGCAAAGCAATCTGCCCAGGCGCTTGAAACGGCGCTTGTCTGGCAGGCTTTGCCGCTCGGCACGCTCTCGCAGCGCTGGGCGCTCGCGCGGCGGCGCAGCACAACTGGCAAGCTGGCAAAAATCGTCGCTAGCGTATTGCTTGGCGCCGGATTGCTCGGCGCGGCGGCGTTGATTCCGGCCGACTTTCAGGTGGCCGCTCAAGGCGAGTTGCAGCCGGTCGGCATGCGTCACGTGTTCAGCGGCGTCGATGGAGAAATCGTCGAAGTGCTCGCCCGCTCCGGCGAACAAGTGCAGCCTGGGCAGGTGCTGGCGCGGCTGCGCAGTCCGAAACTGGAACTGGAATCGACCCGGGTCCTCGGGGAATTGCAGACGGCGCAAGCGCGTTTGGCCACGCTCGAATCAGCGCGCTTGGAGAGCCGCTTCTCGAACGCCGAGGATGCGGCGAAGGCGCAAGAGATGACGGCCGAAGACGCGGAGCTGCGCGAAACCGTGAATAGCCTTGCAGCGCAACAAGCGGTGTTGATCGAGGAGCGGAAACTACTCGACGTGCGCAGCCCGATTGCCGGGCGCATCGTCACTCCCTGGGACGAGCTCGACGCCTTGCCGGCGCGGCCGGTCCGGACGGGGCAACAACTCTTTACGGTCGTCGACGCCACAGGCGCCTGGCGGCTCGAGCTGCGCGTGCCCGATCGTTGGATCGGCCATGTGCTTGCCGAGCGAAAAGAAGGCGTACCGCAGCAAGTGGGTTTCGTCGTCGCCACCGATCTCAACACGCGCTGTGTGGGAACCGTGGAGAAGGTTGCCCTGCGGGCCCACATTGGCGACGATGGCGAGGCCACGGTGCTCGCCGAGGCCAGCATCGACTCCAGTCAACTCAAGAATCCGCGACCCGGCGCGACGGTGCAAGCACAGATCGCCTGTGGCCAGCGGGCATTGGGCTATGTCTGGTTCCATGAAATCTGCGATCGTGTTTCCGCGTGGTGGGCGTTGCATACCTGATCGAACGGCGGTGTCGCATGAATACGTTGATGGCCATTCCCCTCGTTTGCTTGGCGAGCATCGTCGGGCAACAGTCGTCGCCGGCAGGCAATCCGCTGGCGGTCGATTCCGTGCTCGTCACGCTGATCGACGAAGTCGAAGTGCCCGCGCAGGCGGAAGGCGCGCTGATCTCACTTACGGTGCGCGAAGGGGACTCCGTCGCCGCCGGTGAAGAGTTAGGCCGCGTCGATGATCTCGACGCGCGTTCGGCCGCGCGACAGTTGGAGTTGGAAGCCGACGTCGCGCGCCGCGAGGCCGAGAACGATCTCAAGGTCCGCTTCGCGCACAAGAACGCGGAGGTCGCCAAGGCCGAGTTGCGCCGCGCCGAGGAAAGCGTGAAGCAATTCAGCCGAGCGGTCTCCGGTTCCGAGATCGATCGCCTGCGATTGACCGCCGAGCGCACCGAGTTGGAAATTCTCCAGGCCGATCACGAATTCGCCGTCGCCAAGCTCAACCTGGGCGTGAAAGAGAACGCCCATGCGTTTGCCTTGGAAACGCTCTCGCGCCGCGCAATCGCCGCGCCGATCGATGGCGTCGTCGTGCAGGTGAATCGCCAGCAAGGGGAATGGGTCAAGCCGGGCGACTCCGTGCTTCGCGTGGTTCGCATCGATCGTCTCCGCACGGAAGGTTTTCTATTGCACAACGATTTTCCCGAAGATCCCACGGGACGCCGCGTTATGCTCACAGTCGATCTGCCTGGACGGAAGCAGGCGAAGTACCCAGGAAAGGTGACTTTCGTCAGTCCGGAAGTGAACCCTGTCAGCGGCCAGGTCCGGTTTTGGGCGGAGATCGAAAACCAGGACGGCAAGTTGCGCCCCGGCATCAAGGGCCGCCTGGCAATCGAGTAACCGGCGAGCCGGTCTCGTTGTGCCCACGCAATTCTGTAGCGATAATACCCGTAGTTTGCTTTCGCTCCGCGAAAGGGCTGACCTTTCGCGGAGCGAAAGCAGACTATGAGGACGTTTGAGTTCACCGACTGACGATGTGCATGAGACGATTCGCGCTAGCACTACCTCTATTGTCACTGACATGCCTGGCCGCACTCGCGCAGAGTGGCGGCGCGCGGCCGAAGCGGTTGGTGTCCAGTAAGGCGGCGCCGCCCAAGTGGACGGCGGCGGAGCGCGGAGCCTTTTTCGAGAATGCCGCGGAGCAGTTGGGGCCGGAACCCGTGGCAAGCATGACGTCCCCGTCGAGCAGCGGCACCTCCGATTCGACGAGTGAAACTCCGTCCGCGGGCGGCTTCGCCTGGTCGAAATTGATCGCCGCCGATAACGTGGAAAGCGAAGTCAAATCGCTGGCCAAGCTGCTGGACGCAGCCGTCAAGTCTCCGAACGAATTCAAAGGGGGCGGCTTCAAAACATCGCGACGCGAGTTCACCAGCCTGGCCGCCATGTTCGGCATCATCGCCGAGTACGACGGCGACGTGCGCTGGCAGAAACAAGGTGCCGCGCTCCGCGACGCGTTTGGCCGCGCCGGCAAGAACAGTAAAGTCGGCACCGACGCCACGTACGCCGAAGCCAAACGCCGCGCCGAGGAGCTCGCGGAGTTGATCCGCGGAACCAACGCGCCCGTGGAAGCCGGCACGGCGGAAAACAATTGGAGCGAAACCGCCGATCGCGCGCCGCTGATGGAGCGACTCGAAATCGCCCGCGCGGAGCGGCTCAAACCGTGGACCGGCGCCAAGAACGATTTCACGGCCCACCGGGAGGAGATCATCCACGAGGCTTCGCTGGTGGCGGCGCTGGCGGAAGTCATCAAGCACCCCGGCTACGATTTCGCCGAGGACGAAAGTTATCTTCAGTACGTCACGAACCTCCAAACAGCCGCCATCGAAGCCACGGCAGCCGCGCAGCAGAACGATTTCCCAGCAGCGCAAGCGGCCATCAGCGCGCTCGGGCAAAGTTGCGATCAATGTCATGGCGATTATCGGTGAGGAGTTAGTAGGTGAAGTAGTAAGTAGGCGGAGTAGGTGAAGTAGCACCTACGCGACCATATTCCTATTCACCTACTCCACCTACTTACTACTCCACCTACTTACTACTTCACCTACTTACTACTCCACCTACTTACTCCACCTACTTCCCTCCTCCCCCATGCGACCCAATCACGGCGGCGGCTGGCAGGCTGTCTTCTATACCTGGCGTAAGGCCCGCGAAGTCGGCGGGATTCGCCGGCTTTGGAAGGCGATGCGCAGTAAGAACGCCTGCAAGACTTGCGCGCTCGGCATGGGCGGGCAGGCTGGCGGGATGGTTAACGAGGCGGGGCATTTTCCCGAGGTTTGCAAGAAGTCGCTGCAAGCGATGGCCGCCGACATGCAAGGCGCCATTCGCACAGGCTTCTTCGCGACCTATTCCGTCGCGCAACTGCAGGCCTTCTCGCCGCGCGAGTTGGAATCATGCGGGCGCTTGACGGAGCCGCTGTTGTACGAGCGCGGCACGCAACACTATCGCCCAATCACCTGGGACGAGGCGTTCGATCGCCTGGTCGCGCGGCTCAAGTCGCTGCCGGCCGACGAGACGTTCTGGTACTTCAGCGGCCGCAGCTCGAACGAAGCGGCATTCTTGCTGCAAATGTTCGCGCGGCTTTATGGCACGAACAACGTCAACAACTGCAGCTACTACTGCCACCAGGCCAGCGGCGTGGGGTTGACGAGCGTCACCGGCTCCGGCACCGCCACGGTCAAGCTGGAAGACCTCGAACACGCCGACCTGGTGTTCGTCATCGGCGGCAATCCGGCCAGCAACCATCCGCGGATGATGCGTTCACTGATGCAGGTCCGGCGCAACGGCGGCCACGTCGTGGTGATCAACCCGGCGATCGAAGTCGGGCTCGTGAATTTTGCCGTGCCGAGCGATGTCCGCAGCATGTTATTCGGCTCGCCGATTTCCAGCGTGTATTTGCAGCCGCACATCGGCGGCGACTTGGCGCTCCTCACGGGATTGGCCAAACGGATCGTCGAACTGGGCGCGGCGGACCAGCAATTCCTGAACGAGTTTTGCGAAGGCGCCTCGCAGTTTCTACAGTTGCTCGATGAGACCCCGTGGCGAGAGATCGAACTCAAGTCCGGCGTCGCACGGGACGAAATCTTTCGCGCCGCCGACCTGTATGCGCGCGGCAAGCGCGTCATCTTCGCCTGGACGATGGGCATCACACATCACGCCAGCGGCGTGCAGAACGTGCAGGCCATCGGCAATCTGGCCCTGCTGCGCGGCATGGTCGGCCGGCCCGGCGCCGGCTTGCTGCCAATTCGCGGACACTCGAACGTCCAAGGGATCGGCTCGATGGGCGTCACGCCAAAATTGCGCGACGCCGTGTTCGAGCGTTTGCAGCAACATTTTCAAGTGCAGTTGCCCACGACGCCGGGACTCGACACGCTCGGCTGCATGGAACAGGCCGCGACGGGCGCATTGAAACTCGGCGTTTGTTTGGGCGGCAATCTCTACGGCTCGAATCCGGACGCCCGCTTCGCGCGGCAATCGCTCGGAGCGCTCGAGACGCTTGTCTATCTGAGCACCACGCTCAACACTGGCCACGCACATGGACTCGCCAATGAGACGCTGATTCTGCCTGTGTTGGCGCGCGACGAAGAGCCGCAACCGACGACGCAGGAATCGATGTTCAATTACGTCCGCTACAGCGACGGCGGCCCGCAACGGCACGACGGACCGCGCAGCGAAGTGGAGATCGTTGCCGATCTCGCAGATCGCGTGCTGGCTGGAAACACGCCCATCGATTGGCGAACTCTGCGCGAAGCCCGGAACATTCGACAGGCGATCGCCAAGATCGTGCCGGGCTTCGAGGAATTGGCGGAGATCGATCGCACGCGCCAGGAGTTCCAAATTCCCGGCCGCACCTTTCACGAACCGATCTTTGCCACACCCAGCCGTCGCGCCCGGCTGCATACGTTTACGATTCCGGAGTTGCAAACCAACGGCGACCAGTTGCGATTGATGACCGTGCGCAGCGAGGGTCAGTTCAACACGGTCGTGTATGAGGACTACGACGTCTACCGCGGTCAGGATCGCCGCGATGTGATCTTGATCCATCCGGACGACTTGCGCCGCCTCGGCATCGCGCCGAATCAACGCGTGATCGTCCGCAGCAGCGCCGGCGAGTTGCAAAACGTCATCGCCAAAAGCTACGACGCCATCCGCTCCGGCAACGCACTCATGTATTATCCGGAGGCCAACGAACTGGTGCCGCGCTCGGTCGATCCGGCCAGCCGCACGCCGGCCTTCAAGAACGTGCTCGTCGACGTGCTGCCGATGGTCGTCACGTTGCCGGCTCCAGCGACGGAAAACGGCGCCGCACTCCATGCCGAAGACGCCGTCGGCAGCCCCTCGCGCGGCAAGCTGAAGGCCTGCTAATGTTTCCGCGCGGTCTACATTAAGCCCAGGGATGGCCGCAACCAGCGTTGGCGAAAAAAGTTGCGCAGTCGGCCTTCCCTGGGGGCACAGGCCTTCACCGTCGCCCCCAGGGATGGCCGACTGTGATTTGCGCGCTATCATCGCTTAAGAGAGGCCATCCCTGGGCTTATGGGCCGTCTAATGCGATTCCGCGAAATCACGATTGTTCAGGGCCGTCGCTAAAGCTCCGCCCCTTTTTGGCGAATACCACGTTAGTTGGACGCCTTCCAGGTTGTTCGTCGTGGAGGCGCGATGGTAAGATCGGTAAGTATGACTCCCCTCAATTCTCCGGCAGCTTCTCCTCCCGCCGGCACGAAGTCGTCCTCGTTACACGGGGAGTTGACCGCGCTGCGCATCGACCGTTCGGCACCGCGCCCGCGATCGGCCGCTGCTACGCTTGGCTGGTTTCTGTTGATTGTTGGGCTACTCGCCGGCACTGGCGGTGGCGCTTATCTAGCGCTCAAGGATCGCCTGTTCCCCGCGCCGTTGGTCAAAACCGACTCCGTGCGGATTATGACACTCGGCCAGGTCTCGACGCAGCTGACGGCGACCGGCTATCTGGAATCCCGGTTGCAGGCCGCCGTCGGCGCCAAGGTGCCGGGGCGCATTGCACGACTGCCCGTCGTCGAAGGGACCAAGGTAAAAACGGGCGACATCCTCGCGGAATTGGAACACGCCGACATGGACGCCGCGCTCGCTTCGCGCAAGGTGGCGGTGACGCTGGCCGAGGCGCAAATCGCCGAGGCGCAGTTCAACCTCACGCAGGCGGAACGTGACCTGGCGCGCGAGCGTAATGTTTTTGCGCGCAGGGCGGGCACCGACGCCGGTCTGGAACGCGCCGAAACGACCTTCAACGCGGCTCAGGCCGTCTTGCATGCCCGACAAGCCGGCCTGGAGGCCACCAAGAGCGCGGTCGTTGAAGGAGAAGAGGCGATCAAAAACATGTTTATCTTCGCACCCTTCGACGGCACGGTGATCACCAAAGACGCCGAGCAAGGCGAATCGATCATGCCCGGCGGGATGGGCGTCGGCTCCGGGCGCGGTTCCGTGATCACGCTCGCCAACTTAAGCGAGTTGGAAGTCGATACGGACGTGAAGGAGGACTACCTCAGCCAGCTGCGCAAAGGGCAGCCGGCCCAGGTCGTCGTCGACGCGGTGCCAGATCGGCGCTATAAAGGCCGGTTGCGGGAAATCATCCCCATGGGGGACCGGACCCGCGGAATTGTAAAAGTGAAGGTGTCGATTCTCGATCCCGACGAACGACTATTCCCTGAACTGAGTGCCACAGTGAACTTCCTGCCGGACTCCGCCGGCACCGAGGAAGGCGCGAACCAGGCGCTCAAGAAGGGTGTCTTCGCGCCCGTGGCCGCGGTCCAGGAACAGGGGGACGAAAAATTCGTCTGGGTGCTGGAACAAGAAGTTGTGCGGCGAACGACGATTCAAACGGACGGCGACGCGCACGACGGTCTGGTGGCGGTGAAAAACGGACTGATCGGCGGCGAACGTGTGGTGACCGGACCGCCGGCTGGATTGAAAGACGGCGATCGTGTGACGACGGAGGAGTAGGGAAGAAGAGGAAGTAGTTGGAGTAATTAGTAGGTGAAGTAGTCAGTAGGGAGTTTGCCGGGGGTGAAGTGGATTTTTGAGCTACTTCGCCTACTCCACCTACTTACTACTTCACCTACTCCCCAAGGAGTTCTCATGCCCCAAGATGCTTCTGAATCGGTCGTGCAACTCCTGGACGTCAGCAAGGAGTTCATGCGCGATAAGAATCGCATTCCGGTACTGACCAATACGACGTTGCATATTCCCAAAGGGGATTTCGCCGCCATCATGGGGCCGTCCGGCTCCGGGAAGTCAACGTTGCTCAATCTCGCCGCGGGGCTCGATAGGCCCACTACCGGCAAAGTTATCGTCAACGGCCAGGACTTGGGCGTGCTGTCGGAGGCCGGGCTGTCGCGCTTTCGCAGCGAGAACCTGGGCTTCATCTTTCAGATGTATAACCTGATGCCGGTGCTGACGGCGTTCGAGAACGTCGAACTGCCGCTGCTCCTCGCGCCGCTGAACCGGGCGCAGCGCCGGCAACATGTCGAGGCGGCGCTCCGCATCGTGAGTCTCGCGGACCGGCAAGATCACTACCCCAGACAGTTATCCGGCGGTCAAGAACAGCGCGTGGCGATCGCCCGGGCGATTGCCAACGACCCGGTGTTGCTGCTGGCGGACGAGCCGACCGGCAACCTGGACGCCACGAGCGCGCAAGAAGTTCTCGACCTGCTGGAACTGCTCAACACGCAATTCGGCACGACGATCATCATGGTCACGCACGACCCGAAGGCCGCCCGTCGGGCGAAGCGGCTACTGCACTTGGAGAAGGGCACGTTCGTGCAAGCGGACATCGAAGCCCTGGAGACCTCGCGATGAAGTTTATCCCCCTGATCATCCGCAACGTCCTCCGCAACAAAATCCGCACGCTCTTCACCGGCTCATCGATCGCGATGAGCTTGTTCCTGGTGGTGCTGCTGTATTCGTTTTTGATGATTCAGGACGAGATCACGGAAGCGACGAAACCGTACAACCGCATCATGGTAACGAACGTGCAAGGCCTGACGGGCAATTTGCCAATCGCCTACCTGGATCGCATCCGCAAGATGGAAGACGTGCGCAGCGCCATCCCGTTTTCCTGGTTCGGCGGGAGGTACCGTGAAGAGACGATTCCATTTGCTCAATTCGGCACCGATTCAAAATTCGTCACCGATGTGCTGCAAGAGTACAAGGTGCCGGACGACCAACTCGACGCCTGGCAAGCGGACAAGACCGGCTGCGTCGTCGGAGCGCTGATCGCCAAAAACAAAGGGTGGAAGATCGGCGATAAGATCCCGCTTAAGGGGGACATCTACCCGGTCGATCTGGAACTGACCGTGCGCGGCATCTACGACGGCAATTCGACCGTGGACCGAGAACAACTCTGGTTCCATTTCGAGTATATGGACGAAGCGCTCAAGGCCAAGCAACAACCTATGGCTGGCAACGCCGGAATTGTCATGCTGCGCGCCAAGTCCGGCCCAATCATGCCGGAATTGATGGAGAAAATCGACAAGCAATTCGCCAGTTCCGATGCGCCGGTACGTGCCATGACTGAGAAGGAATTTCAGCAGTCGTTCATGGAGATGATGGGAAGCGTCAAGTTCTTTATCAACGTCATTTCCGGCATTGTCGTGTTTTCGCTCTTGATCGTGGCCGGCAACACGATGGCAATGGCGCTGCGCGAGCGAACGCGCGAAGTCGCCGTGCTGAAAGCCATCGGGTTTGGTCGCGGCACAATTCTCGGGATGGTCCTCTGCGAAGCGGTCATCATCGGCTTGCTGGGAGGCGTCGCCGGCGCGCTGGGGGCCAAACTGCTGTTCGCCACAGTTGATTTTAGTCGCTGGCTGACGGGCTTTGGCTTCCTATACGTGCCCTGGCGCACTGCGCTGTTGGGCCTGTTGCTAGCAGGGTTCATCGGACTGGCAAGCGGCATTATTCCCGCCTGGCGCGCTGCGACGCTTTCGGTGGTCGACGGCCTCAGAAAGATTGTCTGACGCAATTGCTTCTCGTTTCCGGAAAGTTGCCGTGATTCCGATCAAGTACAATCTCCGCAGCATCTGGGCGCGCAAAGTCGGCTCACTGATGACGATCGTCAGCACCGGCATCGCCGTCGGCGCCAGTGTGTTCGCGCTGGGACTTTCCGCGGGCTTGGACCAAACGCTTGAGGTGTCCGCCGGACCGCTCGATATCATTGTGCTGCGTCAAGGCTCTTCGTCCGAAACCGCGAGCGGCGTTTCAGAGGCCGTGGCGCGCGAAATCCTGGCGCTACCGGGCATCGCCACCGATCAACAAGGTCGGCCGTTGGCCGCGCCTGAATTGGTGGTCGTGACCTACCTGCCGCGCCGGGGCAACGCAGGGAGCGCGAACGTCACGATTCGCGGTGCGCTGCCGGTTTCGCGCGACTTGCGCGAAGGAATGAAGGTCGTCGAGGGACGCGATTTCCATCCCGGCCTGCGCGAGGCCATCGTCAGTCGCAAACTGGCCGGTCGTTTCGAAGGACTGGGGATGAATGAGGAGTTTGTCGTCCAAGATAAATCCTTCAAGGTCGTCGGACTCTTCGAAGCCGGGGGAGGCGCCACCGAGTCGGAAATTTGGACGGATCAGAAGGTGCTCGCCCAGGTCGCCAACCGGACCGGCGGCACGTCTAGCGTGCAGATTCGTGCCGCGAGCAAAGCGGATCAGGAAACGCTCCTCAACCACATCAAGGCCGACGAGCAAATCGCCCTCAAGGCAATCACCGAAGTGCAGTATTTCGCCGACCAGGCCCAAGCAGGACTAGTACTGCGCTTGCTGGGACAGATTATTGCCTTCTTTCTCACAATCGGAGCGATGTTCGCCGTGGCCAACACCATGTACGGCGCGATTGCCACGCGGGCCAGAGAGATCGGCACGCTTCGCTCGTTGGGCTTCGGGCGAGGAAGCATCCTCACGGCATTCCTACTGGAGTCGTTGGTGTTGTGCCTGGTGGGAGCCATCGTGGGTTGCCTGGCTTCAATTGCGCTGACGAAGCTGTTTGGCGGCCAAAGCGCCGGCACCATGAATGGCGTCACATTTACCGAGATCGTCTTTGCGTTCAGCTTCGGACCCAACGTGCTTATTAAGGGCGCGCTCTTGGCAGTATTTCTGGGAGTCGTCGGCGGTTTTCTCCCGGCGCTTCGCGCCGTGCGGATGAAGGTCGTGGATGCACTCAGAGAAGTTTGAGGCGAGTTTGGAGTTTTCAGTATTCAGTTGTTCGGACGCGCCATTGAATCGTAGGGCGGGCCGCGCGAGGCGACCGACGCTTTGTTCTGTTTAACCTTCGCAGCGCTGTCGACTTCTTTGTTCTCAAACACGTAAGGCCCGCCGGGATCGATCCCGGCGGGCCTTACATTGCGCATTCAACCGTGCTTTGCATCGATGGGCGATCTTCAACCTCGCAGCCTCCAACGCGCGCACGGCCCGCCCTACCGATGGATCGCGCGCCCTCACTGAAAACTGAACACTGAAAACTTCAAACTATTCACTCCTCTTCCTCATCCTCCACACCCGCATACTGCCGGCCCGGCGTCGGAATCTTCGGCCGGTGCGGGCCGGTGACGGTGCTGCCGAGGTCCATGTTTTCGCCGAAGTAGTATTTCCGCGCGGCGGGATGTCGGGTGACTTCCGACGGGCGGCCGTGGCAGAGGACCTGGCCTTTGCGGATCACGTAGCTGCGATCGGTGATCTGCAGCGTCTCGCGGACCTGGTGATCGGTGATCAGGATCGAGATACCATCGGCGCGCAGCTCGCGGACGATCTCTTGAATGCTGGCGATCGTCACCGGATCGATGCCGGTGAACGGTTCGTCCAGCAGGATCAACTTCGGATTCGAGACCAGGCAACGCGCGATTTCCAGTCGTCGCATTTCGCCGCCAGAGAGTTTCATCGCGGTCCGCTTGCGCAGTTCGCTGATACCGAACTGTTCGAGTAGTTCATCGCAGCGCCGGCGACGACGCTTGCGATCGAAGCCGAGTAACTCCATCACGGCGAGCAGGTTTTGCTCGACGGTGAGCTTGCGGAACACGCTCGATTTCTGCGCCAGGTAGCCCATGCCGCCGTCGCGGGCGCGGCGATACATCGGCCAGCGCGTGACGTCGTCGCCGTTCAAAATCACCGTGCCGGCGTCCGGCTCGATGATCCCGCAGGTCATCAGAAAGCTGGTCGTTTTGCCGGCGCCGTTGGGGCCGAGCAGCCCGACGATCTCGCCTTCTTCGACCTCGAAATCAACGCCGTCGACGACGCGCTTGCCGCCGTAGATTTTGACCAGGCCGGAAACCTCGAGCATCGGCATGTTGCGGGATCCTCCGTGATCCGAAAGTAACGCTGAGCGGATCTGCTACTTCACAAACTCCATGTCCTTCACGTTCGGCAGCGGGAAGAACCAGGAGTGAGGCCAATAAATGAACATCGCTTCGCCAATCAATAACCGCCGCGGCACGAACGGATCATCTCGCCACAGGCGGCCATCGGCGCTGCTCGGACTGTTGTCACCAAGTGGCAGGAAGTCGTCCGGCCCAGTCGTGAATTCGACGATATTCAGATTCTCGAACTCACCCCAATAGCGAGGGTCCGACATCGCGTCGCGCTGCGCTGGTTCACTCGGTTGACGGACGATCAGAAGGTCGTGGTTGTTGTAGTCTTCCAGAAGTTGGGATACGCCGCCGCGCGTGGCGATGTAATAGATGTCTCGCCTAATACGCAGGTGATCGACCGAGGCGGTTGCGCCGGTGACTTGAACGCCTGCCGGGGCGAGATCCGCCTCCGTGGGGCGATTGTTGCGATCGCGCGGATCGGCCGAGGCGAAGCGATACGCGGTGGATTGTTGGAACTCCACGCGCGACCCATCGACCCAAAGCCGGAGTTCGTCGTCGAAGTTCGAGAAGCGCAGCTCGTAGGTCCCTGGGCCGCGCACGGAAGTTTGAGCGATCGCTTCCCACGGTTTGCCGGTGGATGCATCCACGGGAATGCCCAGCGCCGTCAGCCTGGCCTCGCCTGTTTTCAGATCGATGCGGCATTGAAAACGGCACGGCGTGCGGTCTCCCGTGGCGTTGATCGTACTGCCTTCGACCAATTCCAATGTTACGGCGCCGGCGTCCGCGTCGACTTCGTTGACGGTCAGTTCGCATTCCAACATCAAGTCGCCGACCCAATGCACACCGAGCCCCACGGCCCGTCTGCCGTCGGCGTTGCCGGAGATTCCCAGCGTGTCATTCAAATCCAGGTTCGTGTTGTAGGCATAGAAATCGGAGATCAACAACGGCCGCCGCGGCGCTACGTTCTCGGGCGGCAGTTGCTTGGTTTTCTCGAAGTCGGCCCAAACCTCGCTGCTCGGGAC
>Ga0163153_10002811_pt1 | contig 24386 bp, 18 predicted proteins | sample OliLakLV19MP6IB1_FD_148629 | JGI IMG/M metagenome (GOLD analysis project Ga0163153, IMG submission 148629) | Freshwater microbial mat bacterial communities from Lake Vanda, McMurdo Dry Valleys, Antarctica - Oligotrophic Lake LV.19.MP6.IB-1 | ecosystem: Environmental > Aquatic > Freshwater >...
CGGTGTCAACGGGAACGCCCTCGGCGGTCCCGGCGGCGGCGGGGGCGGGGGCGGAATCGGGATGAGCTGGCCGAGGCCGTTATACATCAGGCCGCCATCCATGTCGCCGCCACCGGGACCGCCGAGGGCGTTCCCGTTGACACCGTTACCGGCGAACGAGACCGAGGTCCCGGCCAGGGCGCGGAAGCCGCCGCTGGCATTGCTGCTGGTGATGCCGCTGAAGGAGATGCCGGCGCCCGCGATGTAGTTGCCGAGGACCGTATTGTTGTCGCCGATCGTGATCGCGACGCCGGCGTTCCAGAACACGCCAAGGTCACTGCCGCCGTTGGTGCCGTAATTGATGATGCTGACCGTGGACAACGCCGCGGTGGTGAGGTCGGTGCCAATATTGAAAACCCAGGACACGCCGTTCTGGAAATTCGCATCGAGGATGACCGCGCCGAGCTGGTTGGCCGAGGTGAGGAACTGGTAGTTACCCGGGGCATACACCGTGCCGCCGCCAAAGGTCAGCACGCTGCTGAGGATGTTGGCCGGGGGCGTAACCAGGTTAGCCAAAGCGGTACGGGCCGTGCCGCGATCCAGCTGGGCCTGCGCGGTGGCGCCGGTGTTGGCGGCGATCACCATGGCGGCCGCGCCGCTGAGCGTGTTGCCGAAAACCATGCCCGGAGGAAACCCGGTGGTGCCGGTGTCGCCATGGACATGGCCGTTGAAGAAATTGCCTTGGCCGGCCGCGCCGCCAAAACTCACGCCGGCGCCGGCAAGCAGCACGTAGTCGGAGGCAGTCAGCAGGACCTGGGCAGCTCCCGTAAACGGGGCGAAGAGCAGCGCTGCGCAGGCAAGGCTTGGCAATGATTTGAATGGGCTAGGGAGGTTCATCCTCGAATAATACGCAGGAGCGGCGGATATCGATATGGGGCATTACCCGCCCTAGCTGGGTGCTGGGGCGGACGAGCGGCCGCAGATTAGTCCGAGTTTTTCAACCTGATCGCCGGCCTGCTCTAAGCCGGCGTGGTGCGGCGGTTCCGGAGAACCCGCCGGGCAGGTTTTGGCCTAGGGTGTGTCTTTAAAATCAGGTGGGAGGGGCTTTAGGCCCCGACAAAATGATGCGCGAAGCCGAAACAGTCGGGGCATAAAGCCCCTCCCACCCGATTTTGAAAACACTCCCCAGTGGGTTGGTCACCTTATGTTCAACCCCGGCAACTCTGGCTAGGGTGGTGTGCGTGAACCCACCGGCCGATGAACTGCAGGCCCCCACCAGCCGGACTGCCCTCACCGCATCGGAGCTGCGCTTCCGCCGCTTGTTTGAAGCGGCGCACGATGGCATCCTCATCATGGATCCGGCGACGCGGCAGATCATCGACGTCAATCCGTTTCTGGTGAAGTTCCTGGGTTATGCCCACGCGGAGTTTATCGGGAAGGAGCTGTTTGAAATCGGCCTCCTCCGGGACGAGGCCGAGAGCAAGGAAGCCTTCTGTCAACTGCTGGAAACCGGGCAGATCCGGTATGACGACCTGCCGCTCCAAACCAAGGACGGGCGGCGCGTCGACGTGGAGTTCGTGAGCAACCTTTATCAGGAAGGCGACCAGCAGGTCATCCAGTGCAACATCCGCGATATCGCCGCGCGGAAGCGGGCGGAAAAGGACGCCGCCCTGACGACCGCGCGGCGTACCGCGGAACTGGAGGATGCGGTGCAGCGGCGCACGGCCGAGCTGCGTTCCAGCAACCGCCAGCTCGAGTCCTACGTGTATTCCATTGCGCACGACCTGCGCGCTCCCCTGCGCGCCATGCAGGGCTATGCCCAGCTGCTGGTGCAGGAATGCGCGGCGAGCCTGCCCTCGGCGGGCCACGGTTATGCCAACGCCATCAACAAGTCGGCGCAGGTCATGGACCGACTGCTGGTCGACCTGCTGGCGTTCAGTCGCCTGAATCAGCAAACAATCGAGCTGGGGCCGGTGGCCCTCGCGTCGGTCGTGGACGATGCCTTGACCGCCTGTGCCGCGGAAATCCGCGAAAGCCGGACCCGGGTGGTGAACCTCGCCCCATGGCCGGTCGTGCTCGCCCACGCGGCCACCCTGCAGCAGGTGCTCGTCAACCTGATCAGCAACGCCATGAAGTTCGTCCAAGGCCGGCCGCCCGAGGTGCGCCTGCGCGCGGAGACGCGGCCGGGCGGAATGATCCGGGTCTGGGTCGAGGACAACGGCATCGGGATCGCACCCGAGTTCCACGAGCGGATCTTCCAGGTCTTCCAGCGCCTGCATACGACGGCCTATCCTGGCACGGGCATTGGGCTCGCCATCGTGCAGAGCGGCATCGAGCGCCTCGGGGGGAAGACCGGACTGGAATCCATCCCGGGGCAGGGGAGCAAATTCTGGATCGAGCTGGCCCCGGCGCCGCGCCCCGCGGGGCCGCCCAACCAGGGGAGGAACGCCGGATGACGACTGAACCGACGATTCTGGTGGCCGATGACGACCCCAATGACGGGTTTTTCATGAACATGGCCTTCGAGCGGGCCGGGCGCGTGACGCCGCTGCAAGTCACCCACGATGGGGTGGAGGCAATCGCTTACCTGAGCGGCGAGGGTCTCTACGCCGACCGGACACAGTATCCGTTGCCGGCGTTGCTGTTGCTGGATTTGAACATGCCGAGAAAAAACGGGTTCGATGTGCTGGGGTGGATCCGGCAGCAGCCGGACTTCAAACTCCTGCCGGTTTATATCTTGAGTGCCTCCAGCCGCTTGGCCGACATCAACCAAGCCTACGCGCTGGGGGCGACTTCGTATATCGTCAAGCCGGGCAACTTCGACGAGTTGCAGCGCCTGGCCCGGACCATCGTGGCCGCGCTCACGTCGGAGCAATTCACGCGCCAAGCCTAACTCGATCCGGCGCCGCGTGATCGCGCCGCGGCGGCGCCAGGATGACCGCCCTACCGGCACGCCGGCCGGCGGCTCGCGCTTGCCGACCCGGTCGAGTTTTTTAACCTGATCCCCGGCACCTGGCTCACCGCGGCGGAGAAGTCGGACCTCGCGTTGTTACTGCAGGGGCGGTGGGACCGGCCTCGGTGAACCAGACAATCGGGTTAGACCCCATGGCGCGATTTCCGGCCGGGCGGTATGCTCGGCTATCCAATGATACAACTCCGGTGTCTCCCGTCGGCCCCAAAAACTCCGCGGATTCCAACCCAGAAATACTCCATGAAAACCTATCAAATCCTCCTCGGTGCAGCCTTCGCCAGCACCCTTGCGCTCAGCGCCTTGGCCGCCTTGCCCGAGCCGACCCCAAAAACCCTCGGCGCCGAGAAAACCACCGTCCGGTTCATCGAGATCGTGATCAAGAATCATCAGGATGAGAGCCTGGGCCGCATCGTCGACCTCAGGGTCGACCTCGTCAACGGCCGCATCGTCGAGGTGCTGGTCATGTCCGACAGCTCGCTCGGGGTCGACGGCAAGATCGTGGCCGTGCCGCCGCTGGCGCTGATCCCCGATCCTTCCGGCAAGGTCTACCGGCTCAATGCAACCACTGAGCTGTTCAAGAGCGCGGCGGCCATCGATGTCACGAAGTGGACCGAGGCCGGCCGCAGCGACCGCGTCGCCGCCGCTTATCACCTGTTCGGCCAGGAGACCTACTTCCTCGAGGAAGGGGACGTGGCCGGCCCGGAGCGCCGCCCCAAGGTGTCGCTCGGTTATGTCGAGCGGGTCAACAAGCTGGTCGACATGCCGGTGGGAAATTTCCAAGGCAAGGAATTCGGGAAGGTATACACCCTGACCATGGACATTCCCCGCGGCCGTATCCTCAACGTCATCGTGCTCGCCCCGGGCAATTTCCAGACGAAGAGTGTCATCCCCGCCATGGCCCTGAGCTTCAACGAGGCGCGCGACGCCCTCCTGCTCGACGACACGGTCGAGGAATTTGCGGACGAGCCGCGCTATATCACCACCGAGGCGGCCTACGGCAATGAGGCCTCCGCGCATCAGGAAAACTACAAGGGGCCGCAAACCGCGGGTCCGCTCGAGCAGGGCGCCAGCTACCACGACATCGACCGGACAGTCAGTATCAGCCGCGCCATCCGCACGGCGAAGATCAACAACCGGCACGTCGAAATCGGCACCATCAACGGTCGCGTGACCCTGCGGGGCTGGACCTACAACGCCGAGGACAAGGCACGGATCATGGGCATCGCCGTCGCCGCCTCCCGCGTGGAGCTGGTCGACGACCAGATGACGGTGGGCCGGCCCGTCGCCAGCAAATAACCCCGGCTCGCACCCGCCCCGCCGTCGCGCGGGGCTCTGCCATGACAACCTTTGCTGAACTCTACTGCGCGAAAAACGGCTGTGCCCCGCGGCAGTTCCGCCGGAGGGTTTTCTGGCGGACTTTGCACTGGCACGCCTGGCCGCTGGCGCCGCTGTTATTGCTGGGGGGTTACTTCACCGCAGACGACGAGTTGATCAGCGTCTGCGGTCGAACTACGCGGATGGCGGCGGTCCGCGAGGAGCTCAGGGCCCACCCCTTCGATCCGCAGAACCAGGGTTGGCTGCGCCGGCGGATGAAAGTCCGGGTTTCGTTGGGGCGCTTACGCAAACTGGCGGCCGGCTATCTGGCGACGCACCGCGCGGCGCCGGGGCACGCCGAGGCGGCCGACCCGGTGGTCGCGGCCGACCGGGTCGGACCCTCCTTCACCTGAAAAAGACCACGCTCACCCGGTTCGCCCTCGGCGGGTTGCCCGTCATCGCCGGGGCGCAGGGCATCGACCCGTTTGACAGCCGCAGTAAAGATCCCCGGAGCACCTGTCAGCCATAGGCCCGGCGAAGGCTGAAGCTCCGGGGTATGGACCCACCGGGAATCAAGGCATTTAACACCGGTCGTGGACCGGGTCGCTGGCCCTGCATCGGTTGAAATTACCGCAGGGTCACGGGCGCGAAGCGCCGCCGGACGCCCACCACCGCCAGGGTCACGAGGCCCGCGAGCAGCGCATACGTGGAGGGCTCGGGAATCGCGGTCGGAACCGAGACGATATTGCCAATCAAGCTCACAGTACCGTTTCGCGCCAATAACCGGCCGTCCACCGTTGCACCGCTGGTCAAAGTGATGCTGGTCAAAGCCAAAACGTTGCCCACGATTTGAGACGAGTCATTGAATGTCGCCGAACTTCCGACCTGCCAGAAGACATTATTGGCCGAACCACCGTTGATGAACTGAATCTGACTGCTGACAGCGGCCGTGAGAGTAGACCCAGCCTGAAAAATCCAGACTGCATTGGGATTGCTCTGGGCATTGAGTGTCAGGATTCCTGTGATCGCGAATGTGCCCGTGCTGTTGTATACGCCAGGCGTCCACGTTGCTCCTCCGAGATCGTAGGCCGCACCGAGAGAGAGCGTCGGGGTCTGCCCCGCAGCGTCGTTATACGCAGCGGTCAAGGCCAGCTGGGCGTTGCTCGCAATACTGTCGTTTATATTTCTTGCCCCACTCACTGTCATGGCGGGCGTTTCAGTCACCGTGGCACCGGGGCTGACTCCAAGATCACCATTTATTAAGGTCGTTCCAGTGCTGATGATCGAGGTGCCGGCCACCACCGCAAAGCTCGAGGCGGAACCCAGATCTATGGCGGTCTGCGCCGTGACCTGCGGCAGAGCAAGGGCGAGGATGAGCGTGGCGCAAGCCAGCAGACGCGGGAGGTACATAAGCAACACATACAATAGCGGCGCGGGAACGGCATCTCCATGGGGTGAAGACCTGCTCCGCCCGGACGCCGGTTGTAGCCGGGGTCGCTGACCCCGGTCTGGGCCTGGGACTAAGACTGTGTCTTCAAACCTCTATCTGAGGTAGCCACGAAAGAGCCCATAGAGCACAAAGCAGCGCGGCCTGAAGGAATGGTCTTTGCGCTCCTTGCGTTCTTTTGTGGCTAAAACTCTCCTCTGGATCCGGAACTGAGAGGCTTGGCCGAGTAATCCACGACGAAACCCTGAGGTAGCCACGAAAGAACCCATAGAGCACAAAGCAGCGCGGCCTGAATGGATGGTCTTTGCGCTCCTTGCGTTCTTTTGTGGCTAAAACTCCCCTCTGGATCCGGAACTGAGAGGGCTTGGCCGAGTAATCCACGACGAAACCCTGATGTAGCCACGAAAGAACCCATAGAGCACAAAGCGGCGCAGCCTGAAGGAATGGTCTTTGCGATCCTTGCGTTCTTTTGTGGCTAAAACTCTCCTCTGGATCCGGAACAATCGAGTCGACTCACAGCTGCATGGGAGGGGCTTTAGGCCCCGGGGTCAGCGACCCCGGCTACAGTTTAAGGGGAAACGGCCTAGGCGGCGACCGGGGTCGCTGGCAAGACGGGCACCCGCACGACGATCTCCGTGCCGGCATCGAGGCCGGACTTGATCGTCAGCGTGCCGTGCACGTAGCTCGCCCGCTCTTCCATGCCGAGCAGGCCGAGGCCGCGCACCCCCTTGCGCGCCGCAGGGTGGCGGTTGGAGTCAAAGCCGACCCCGTCGTCAATGATCGTCAGGTTCACAAACGCGCCGGGCTGGCTCAGGTCCACGCTCACGTGACGGGCGCGGGCGTGCTGCTCCACGTTTTTCAGGGCTTCCTGCAGGATGCGGTAGAGGGTCAGCTCGGCATCGACGGGCAGTCGCTCCCGCAACTCGACGCAGGCCAGTTTCACGAGCACGCCGGTTCGCTTCCTGAACTCCGTGCAGGTCTCGCGCAGGGCGGAGTCGAGGCCCAGCTGTTCCAGCACGCTCGGCCGCAGGTTGCGCGAGATGCGCTCCACTTCCTCGGCGGTCTGGCCGAGCAGCGCGCGCAGCGCCTTGGCCTCGCGTTTCGCGGGTTCCTCGCGCGGGGAAAGTTTTTTCAGCAGAGCCTCGCTGCGGAAGGCGAGGCCGACGAGCAGCTGGGTGATGTTGTCGTGCAGCTCCAGGGCCACGCGGCCGCGCTCGGCCTCCTGGGCCAGCACCACGCGGTGTGTCAGGGCGCGCAGTCGCTTCTGGTTGTCCCGCGCCTCCGTCATGTCCGTCACCACCATGCCGATGGTCAGCCGGTCGGAACCTTCCCGGGTTATTTCCCGCACCGAGATTTGCACCGGCCGGAGCGAACCGTCGCCGGTATGCAGCAGCATCTGCATTTTCGGGCCGGAGCTCGCGGCCTGTTTCATCTGGAGTCGGAGCGTGGCCGCGTCCTCCCCCGAGAGAAAGGGGCGAAAGGAACCGCCGATGATCTGTTCCAGCGGGCGACCGACCAGGCGGGCGAAGCACTGGTTGGCGTAGAGAATCACCTTGTCCGCCGTCAGCGTCAGCGCCCCTTCGCTCATGGACTCGATGAGTATGCGGTAAGCCTGCTCGGCCCCCTGCAACGTGAACACCTGCGGGCCTTGCTTGCCGGCAACCGACACGGTGTCCACCTCGCCGCCGCGGATGGCGCGGAGCGCTTCGTCCGCTTCGGCCAGGCGGGCGCGGAGCTTGGCGACTTCACGGGCCTTCGCCACTGGCCCGCGGCTTCGGGCCGGCAAGCGCGACGGCGTGCGCCGGGGGGAGGGTTTTCCAGGGGGCGCTTTCACGGCATCACTTCAACTTGGGGACCAGGTTCAGCTCGAGGTAGAGGCCGTCGGTGTTCACCAGGTTGCCGATGAACCGGCGCAGCGGTCGCGGGAGTTCCTTGATGAGGGTCGGCGTCGCGACGATCTGGTTCTCGCGCGCCAGTTTCGGCTGCTGATAAATGTCGATCACTTCCAGTTCGCAGTTGTCCTCCGGTTTTCCTTTGCACACCTCCCGGACCCGCATGATCGCCTGTTGCGACCGGGCCGTGGCCCCCGCCACGAACAGGCGGAGGATAACCCTGGGGGTGGGCGGGGCTTTCGCCAAGGCGGGCTTCGGCCGGCGCGTTTTAATTGGTTTCACGGGGTTCGTCCTAATCAGGGGATGGGGTGCAAATCCAAGCCGACGAGCATGGACTGGATATCGGAAAGGTCGCCAATGATGGTGCGGATGGGCTTCGGCAATTTTCGCACGACGGTGGGAATGGCGAGGATCTGGTCGCCCTTGGCGAGCCGGGGATGCGCCAACAGATCAATCACCGTGATCCGGTAGCGGCCTTTGAGGTGGATGCGGCAAAACTTCTTCAGGTTCGCCAGGGCCGTGACCGATTTGAACGAGGCAGCCATCACGTAAAGGCGCAGCTGCCAGATTTTGGCTGGCCGGCGCGGGGCGGCGACGACCCGCGGTTTCGCGGCTTTGGTTTTCATCAGCGCTTTCTCCCGTTGCTGTTAGTTCGGCTGCGGCCCGTCGCCTTGGCATCCGCCTGGCGCAAGAGGCCCGAGGCCACCCGCTCGGTGGTGAGCATGAGCGTGCTGGTGCCGACCTGTTCGGCGATGCGCCGGAGTTCCACGGCTTCGGCTTCGTAATCGGAGCGCAGCCCGCTGATTTGCCGCTCGATCGCCATGCGTTTGCGCTCCACTTCGCGCTTGAGCCGGGCCGCTTCCTGCTGGTTGACCAGCACGGCGGCTTTTTCGAGATCCCCTTGCGCCACGCGGGCGGAGCCGGTCAGCACGCCGCTGGCGCCGATGTAGGCGTCCACAATGTCGATGCCATGGTTCGAAATCAGGAACTCGCGGATTTGGTTGGAGTGCGCCATGCCGCGGGCCTTGAGCACGTAGAACACGCGATTGCGTTCGCCGTTGCCTTCGAAGTCCTGCAACAACAGCCAGGCGTCCATGAGCGAGGACATGGAGGCTTCACTTTGGTTCAGGGCGTGACCGCCCTGCGTCAGGCTGGTGAAGAGCGAGGTGATTTGCCCGGCCTTCAAGTAGTCGATCAGCCGGGTCACCATCCCCTTGGCTTCGGAAACGGTGCCCGCGTCGATCAGGCTGGTGATGGGATCCACGATGACGACGTCGGGTTGGAACGCGGCGATCTCCCGAAACATCGTGGCGAGATGCATTTCCAGGCCGTAAAGCGAGGGCCGCGCCGAATGAAACCGCAGCAGGCCGCGCTTGACCCACGGCTCCAGCCGCAACCCGATCGAATGCACGTTGCGGATGATCTGGTTGGGTGACTCCTCGAACGAGAAGAAGAGGGCGCGCTCGCCGCGCTTGCAGGCGGCGTGGGCAAAGTTGGCGGAGACGATGGTCTTGCCGGTGCCCGGCGTGCCCGTGAGCAGGATGCTGCTGCCGCGGAAAAATCCCCGCCCGCCCAGCATCGCGTCGAGCCGGGGGATGCCGGTGGCAATCCGCTCGCTCGAGATCTGGTGATTCAGCCCCAGCGAGGTGATCGGCAGCACACTGATGCCCTCGTCGCCGATGAGAAACGGAAATTCGTTGGTGCCGTGCAGCGCGCCGCGATATTTCACCACGCGCAAATGCCGCGTGGCGATCTGGTCATTGACGCGGTGATCGAGCAGGATGACGCAGTCGGACACGTATTCCTCGAGCCCGTGACGGGTCAGCGATTCGCGGCCGCGCTCGGCGGTGATGACGGCGGTCACGCCCTTCTCCTTGAGCCAGCGGAACAGCCGGCGCAACTCGCTGCGCAGGACGGCTTCGTTGGGCAGGCTGGAGAACAGCACTTCCAACGTGTCGAGCACCACGCGCTTGGCGCCGATGGAGTCGATCGCGTGACCGAGCCGGACGAAGAGGCCCTCCAGGTCATACTCGCCGCTTTCCTGCATTTCGCTGCGCTCGATGTGCACGTAGTCCACCATGATTTTTTTGCGCCGGACCAAGCCCGCCAGATCGAAACCGAGCGACGCGACGTTGGCCGTCAGTTCCTTTTCGGTCTCCTCAAAGGCCAGCAGCACGCCCGGCTCGTCGAACACCACCGCCCCGCGCACGAGGAATTCGGCGGCGAGCAGCGTCTTGCCGCAACCGGCGCCGCCGCAGACCAAGGTGGGCCGGCCGCGGGGCAGGCCGCCGCCGGTGATTTCGTCCAGGCCTTGGATGCCCGTGCGACATTTGGGCAGTGCCGTGGCTTTGGTGGGAAATATTTGGCGCGGGGTTTTCATGCAAAGGGACCGGGGGTGGGCGGGTGGACGGACTAAAGGATGGTCAGCTGGACGCTGCTCTCGATGACGCCTTGCGCGATGGCGTAGCGGGTGAGGCCGGCCGTGTCATGGATGTTGAGCTTGTCCATGAGATGCTGCCGGTGCTTCTCGACGGTCTTGATGCTGATGCCGAGCGAGGCGGCGACCTGCTTGTTGGCCAAGCCCTCGGCCACGAGCTGCAGCACCTCGGCCTCGCGCGCGGTCAGCCGGAAGCCGTTGGCCTTGACCAGGCCGTTGCGGTCGCGCGGCCGGCTGGCGCTGTGGTCGAGGCGCTTGACGATGGACGGACTGAAATAACTGCGGCCCTGCGCGACCTCGTTTACCGCCATGGTCAGGATCTCGGCGGAGTTTTGCTTCTCGAGGAAGCCGGCCGCGCCGGCGGCGATCATGCGCTCGATGTATTCGGTCTCACTGTGCGCGGAGAGGATGACGATCTTGGCGGCGGGATTCGCGGCCAGGATCTGGCGGGTCGCCTCGAGGCCGTTGAGCTGGGGCATGGCGATGTCCATCAGGATGACGGCGGGCTTGAGCGCGCGCGCCAGCTTGACCGCCTCGTGGCCGTTCTTGGCCTCGCCCACGATCAGGAAATGTCCGTCCGCCTTCAGGAGGGCGCTGAGGCCCTGCCGCACGATGGCGTGGTCATCGGCGAGCAGGATGGTGATGGGTTTGGGGGTGTTCATTTTTTACTTTTCTCCGGGGTGAAGGGGATTTCGGCGCGCACGGTGGTGCCCTGGCCAGGCGTGGATTCAGTGACCAGGCGGCCGCCGACCATCTCGGGGCGCTCCTGCATGCCGACCAGGCCGAGGCGTTTGCGGCCCTTGGCCTGGAGAACCTTTTTCACGGGGAAGGATTTGCCGTTGTCGCTGATCTCCATCCGGATGGCGCCGGAGATCTTGCGGATGGCCAGTTCCACCTGGGTGGCGCGGGCATGGCGGACGATATTGGTGAGCGCCTCCTGCGCCACGCGGAACAGCACGGTGCGCTGGTCGTTCGCGAGGGCCTCGACCCCGCCGAAGGCCGTCAGGTGGATCTTGATTTTTTTCCGCTCGGCCAGGGCCTTGCAATACACATGGAGCGCCGGGATCAGGCCGAGGTCGTCGAGCACCGCCGGCCGCAGATCGCGGGCGAAGCGGTGCACCGCTTCCACGGAGTTCTCCACCAGCCGCTGGGTCCGGGCGATCTTGTCCTTCAGGTGGCGGGTCCCGGCGGCGTTCCCATGCACGAGGGTGGACAACTCGACGTTGATGGCGACGAGGGTCTGCACGACCTCGTCGTGCAACTCGCGGCTGATCCGCTTCCGCTCGTCTTCCTGCGCCGTGATGACCTGATGCGTCACCAGACGGAGTTTTTTGTGCGTGACCTGCGAATCCAGGTAGAGCTTGCGATACTCCTCCTCGCTGAGGCGGGTGGAAACGACGGCGGCAGCCAGCTGCTGGTTCGCCGCGGTCAGTTCGCGGGTGCGCCGGGCCACCGTGCCTTCGAGTTCCAGGGCGTGCTCGACCAGTTTACCCCGGGCGTCGACCAAGGCCTCCTCCGCGTGCTTGCGCTCGGTGATGTCGTGGAGGCCCAGCAAAATCTCCTTTGATTTGCCGCCGGGCTCGACGAGCAGGCGCGCGTTGAGCAGGAGCGTGCGGACGCCGATCTTTTTGAAAGCGTGGGTGACCTCGAAGTCGTTGAAAAAGCTCTTTTTGGGCAGGATCTTCTCGAGGAGGAGGCGCAGCTGGGGAATGTTCCAGGAACCGTGGCCGACTTCGAAGATCGAGCGGTCCTTGGTTTCCGCCTCGGTGAGCTTGAAGGTGCGGTAGAAGGACTCGTTGGCGGACTGGAGGCGCAGGTGGGCGTTGAGGATGACCAGCGGATTGGGCACCGTGCGGATGATGGCCGTGGCGTGCTCGTGGGCCCCGGTGACGATCCGCTCGGTCTTTTTCAGGTCGTCGATGTCCACCAGCACGAGCACCGCGCCGTCGACCTTCTTATCCATGGTCAAGTAGGGGCGCACGCGCAGCGAATACCATCTCCCGTCCGTCGCCCGCACCTCGTGCTCGCACCCGTGCACGCGGTCGATGACATCCTTGATCAGGCCGTCCAGGTCCGGCAGGTGCAGATTGTGTCGGATGCCGCTCATGGGCCGGCCGACATCGGCGGCCTGGAGGCGGAACTGCTTCGCGGCCTGCTCGGTGAAGCGGCGGATGGTCAGGTCGCGCCCCAGCAGCACGACGACGAGATTGGCCGAGGTCTGGATATTCGTGAGGTCCGCGGAGAGGTGGTTGAGCTCGGCGTTCCGGCTGACCATCTCCTCGTTGACGGTCATGAGCTCCTCGTTGGTTGACTCCAGCTCCTCCTTGGAGGTTTCCAGTTCCTCATTGAGACTCTGCAACTCCTCGTTGGCGGACTGGCCCTCCTCATTGGCGGCCTGGAGTTCCTCGTTGGCCGCCTCCTGATATTCCTGGATGGACTGGAGGTAGTCGCGGGTCTCGGCGAGGTCGCGCTCGAGCGCGGCGATGCGGCTGGATTCTTCCTTCTTGCTGCGGGGACGCGGCGGGGGAGTGATGGCGGACGGTTCGGCGGGCAGGGTGGGCCCGCGTTTCTCCGAGTCCGCGAACAGGACCAGGTAGCGGCGCTCCTTCAGGTTCTTCAACGGCACGACTTCCACGCTCACGGCCCGGGTCTTGCCGTACAGCGTAACCGGCACGTGGTCCAGCCGCACGGCCTGGTTTTCCTTTTTCGCCCGGTTGAGGGCGGTGCGCAACGGCAGCATCAGGCCATCCCGGGCCATCTTGAGCAGGTCGAAGCTGGCCTTGCCGGTGGGGGGCTCGAGAAAGGCGCCGGTGGGCCCGCGGAATTGCAGGATCTGCAGGTCCGCGTTGATGAGCACGCTGGGTGGGGCGAACTGGTTGACGGTCACGCGGTCCGCCTCGCGCTCGGCGCTGAGTTCGCCCTGGAAGCTCTCGACGGCCCCGCCCGGACTGCGGCCCGACGGTGCCGGGAGCTGCGGGAGGTGCCCCGGCAGGCGCTGACTGCCCGGCTCACTTTTCACCGGCAGGGAAAAGGCCACCGTTCGGGCGGCCTTCTTCGCAAAGATCTTCTGCTTCTTGTCCGCCGGCGCGAACAGCTCGGTGAACGCGCCGATGGATTCCGACGCCCCGAGGAAGAGGAAGCCGTCGGGCTTGAGGGCGTAATGGAAGGCCGGGATCAGTTTCTTCTGCAAACTGGGCTCGAGGTAGATCATCACGTTGCGGCAGCTGATGAGGTCCATGCGCGAGAACGGCGGGTCGGTGATCAGATTGTGCCGGGCGAACACGACCTGCTCGCGCAGTGCCTTGATGACCCGGTAGCCGCCGTGCTCCGCGGTGAAAAACCGCCGCAGGTGCTCCGTCGAGACATCCTGGACGAGGCCCTTGGCGAAATGGCCCTGGCGGCCTCGGTCCAGGTTGGCCTCATTCAGGTCCGTGGCGAACACCTGGAGCTTGCGCGCGTGGGGAGTTTTTTCCGCGAGCTCCGCATACGCCATGGCAATGGAATACGCCTCCTGCCCGGTCGAGCAGCCGAGCACCCAGATGCGGATCGGCTCGTCGCCGCGCTGCGCGAGCAACGGGGCCATGACCTTGCGCTGGAGCGCGGCAAAGGCGTCCGCGTTGCGAAAAAAACTCGTGACGCTGATGAGCGTGTCGGAGAACAGGGCGTCGAGTTCCTTGGGGTTGCCCCGCAGGAAGGTCGCGTAGCCGTCGAGCGTGTCCTGCTGGCGCAGCACGATGCGGCGGGCGATGCGGCGCTGGATGGTGCTGGATTTATAGAGGGAAAAATCCACGCCGGTGTGATTGCGCAGGAGCAACAGCACCTTGTCGTAGCCTGGTTGATCCAGGCTCCCGGCGGGGGCGCGCGTGGCTTTGGGTGAGTGGGCCGGTTGGGGCCGGCTGCGGCCGGGCGGCAATTCCCGATCCGGGGCGCGCCGGGCGACATAGGGGTGCTTGGCGATCCGGGTGAGCTCGCGCGCGATGTTTTCCGGCGACAGCACAAAATCCACGCAGCCGGCGGCCGCGGCGCTGCGGGGCATGGAATTGTAGCTGGCCGAGTCATCCTGCGCGAAGGTGAGCCCGCCCTCCGCCTTGATGGCCTCCAGGCCCAGCGTGCCGTCGGTCGCGGTGCCCGACAGGATCACGCCGATGGCCCGCCCGGCCTGGTCCTTGGCCAGCGCCTTGAAGAAATTGTCGATGGAACGGGCGGCCACGCGGTGGTTCAGGCGCGGCTGCAGCTTCAGGATGCCGCCGGCGATGCCGAGGTTGGCGTTGGGCGGGATGATGTAGACGTGGTTGGGCTGGACGCGGAGGTTGTTGGTCACCTCTTGCACCGGCATCGCCGTGGCCCGGGTCAGGAGATGGGCGAGGGCACTTTCGTGCTTCGGGTCGAGATGCTGCACCAGCACGAAGCCGAAGCCGGTGTCGACGGGCAACTGGTTCAGCAGCTGGGTGAAGGCCTCGAGGCCGCCGGCGGACGCACCCACGCCGACGATCGAGCAACCCGGCCGCGCGGCGGCCCGGTCGGGACTTTTTTTGGCCTTGGGCTTGCGACCTTGGGACGACTTCATGCCTTTTCGTTTCATTTCATCGCAGAGGTAGGGTGGGGCTCTGCCCAGTCAGCGAGGGACGCCCTTTGAGGGTCGTGCAAGCATCAATAGCACGGTCGATGAGTCACCTGGATGGTGACGCTTCCGTCTCCCGACATTAAACCCGCAGTCACCTTGGATGGCGATACGTATAAACCCTACCTAGCAGGCCGGGCGGGAGGGGGCTTGCGGTGGGTCGCCGTGGCCGGCCTACTGCCACCTGCCATGGTATCGCCCGACCAATCCGCGACCCGAGCCGGCTGGGTGCGACTGGCGGCCAGCCGCGCATTGATCTGGTGGCCGGCCAAGATGCTCGGGACGAGTGTCGGCATGGCGCTTTTCTTCGTCACTTATTTCTGGTTGCTCCGGCACCCGCTTTATCCGGTCACCCTCATGCCGCTCACCGCGGTGGACCGCTGGATCGGGTTCCAGCCGTGGACATTGCCGCTGTATCTGTCGCTCTGGGTGTATGTCTCGCTGGTGCCGGCGCTGATCGTTGACCGCCGCGAACTCATCTCCTGTGGCGGGGCGTGGGTGGCGCTCAGCGTGGTCGGGTTGGGCATCTTCCTGCTCTGGCCGACGGCCGTGCCGCCGGCGGACGTCAACTGGTCGCAGCATCCGTCGTTGGCTTTCCTCAAGGCAGCGGATGCGGCGGGCAACGCCTGTCCGTCGCTGCACGTGGCCTTTGCCGTGTTTTCCGCGGTCTGGTTAGGGCGGCTGTTGCGGGCGATGCGCGCCGGGCCGGTGGCGCGCACCCTCAACTGGCTGTGGGGCCTCGGCATCCTGTATTCCACGATCGCCACCCGCCAGCACGTGTCGCTCGACGTGCTCGCCGGTGTGGCGCTCGGCGCGCTGGTGGCGGCCGGGCACCTGTGGTGGTTGGGTCGGCGGGGATCGACTCGGTAGGGGCGGTCTTGTCAGCCATAGGCTCAGCGACGGCTGATGCCCTCAACCACCCTCGGTGCGGTCCGGGCCGTTGCGGACACCCACACACCCCGTCGCTGCGCGCCACCCCTCTCCCAGAGGGGGCCCAATCGCACGCCCCGCTGTTTTTGGGAGTGTCTTCAAGCTCTGGAAACGACACGCGGAAGTTATGCCAAGCCGACCAAACCGAGACCGGGCTACCACTAATGGGATTTCGCCCACGGCGAAATTTTGGCGGTGCGGCTCCGGCTGATCGGCCGGCGCAGTGGGTTTCGGGGGCCCACTAATCGCGGGCAGAATGGGCGGCGATCAGCTGGAGCGGTGTAAGTAGATTCCGCCGTTGGCGGAATCCTTTTAGTGGTCCCCTTCCGGGGTTTGAAAACACGCCCTAATCCCCTCTGCCGCCGGAACGATGCCGGAGAACCCTCAACTACTCTGGGCAAACGAAACTGGGTAGTGGCCGGGGTGAGCAGCCCGCTCGCGGGCGCTTCCCGGAGCGCGAGCAAGCTCGCTGGCCCACATCGAACTGCATCGTTCCGGCTAAAGAGGGGCCTGTCGGCCGAAGGCTCGGCGAAGGATGATGCCCGGCAGGGCGGGGTGTGCAGGGGCTCCGGCACCTAACGTGGCCGTGTTAATTCACCAGCTGCTCCGGCCCGGGCACGACGCAGCGGTAATTCTGTTCGCGGAGTCGTTCGAGCACCCGGCGGATGGCGTGGACGCGGATGGCCGTCGGCACGCGCGGACCCTCGTGCAGCAACAGGATCGCCCCCGGGGTGAGTCCGCGCAGGGCCCGGGTGGCGACCGCCTCGGCGCCGCCGGACCAATGTTCCAGCCCGCGGGCGCTCCAGGCCACGGCGGTGAGGCCGCGCGCGCGCAGGGCGGCCGCCAGCCAGAGATTCTTGATGCCGACGGGCGGACGGAAACGCGTGGGCGTCACGCCGGCGCCGCGCAAGGCGGCCAGCGCCGCATCCAGTTCCCGGGCCACGCGGCCGGGCGAGGCGCACCAGAAATTGGCGGCGGGATGGGTCTGCGTATGATGCGCCACCTCCTGACCCGCGGCGATGATCGCGCGCACCAGCCCGGGGTGGGCGGCGGCTTTTTCCCCGATCAGGAAGAAGGTCGCGCGCGCATCGTGGGCGGCGAGCAGCGCGAGGATTTGCGGGGTGTCCTCCGGGTCGGGGCCGTCGTCAAGGGTCAGCCACACCTCGCGGCGCGGCGTGGCAAAACGGCGGTGCATGCGCACCAGGCCCTGGGCGCCCGGCGCGAACACATGATAGGCCAGCAGCAGGTCGGGCCCGAACCACAGGGCCAGCGCGACGGCCGGCGCACTCCAGCCCAGAAGCAGGGCCGCCGCTTTGCCGGCGAGGTTGAGACTGAGCAGGAGCCACACGGGGATAAGTTATGGGCTAGGCTCCAAGGCAGGGCGTTAGCCACAAAAGGCACAAAAAATCACGAAGGCGGATGTAGCCCACCCGGCGCCTATAGGCGCACGAGGGGTTCCTTCCGGCAGAAAAAAACCAGTTTGGTGATTTTTGGTGGCGAAAATCCCAGGGTTTTTGGGCGTCATGGTTTTGAACGGAACGACTTCAGTAAGACCACGAGTAACCGAGCGTGAAGCCCAGCGCGTCGATGCCGGGATTGGGCGTGGTCTGGCCCCCGTTCGACAGGTGCTGATACATGACGCCAACGCTGAACCGCCGGTCCGTCGCCATGACGATCTCCACGCCGCCGCGGATGAACCAGTTCAGCGTGAAGTCCTGGCCCTGGCCGCCGCGCACCCCGCGCGAATCGAGCAGGCCGAACCCGCCGCCGGCGCCGGTGAACAGCGACCAGGTGCCGGTCCGGTCCCACCACTCGACGGACGGCGAACCGGAGAAACCCACGTAATGCGATTCCGGCCCCTGCTGGATCCAGGTGCCAATCAGGGTCAGCCGGTGGCGAACCATGATCCGGGAGCCGTCGGCGAAGGCGTGGCCGAGGAATTCCTTCGAGCGCCAGGAGAGCTGCGTGGGCACGAGCCGGTAGGCCAGCGGCGTGCCGGTGCCGATGTTCCAGAGCAGGCCGGTCTCGAGGTTCAGCGCACCTGATTCCCATGGGCGCGGGGCGGGGGATTCGGCCGCCTGGCCGGTGAGGCCCAGAACGACGCCCAACAGGGCGAACTTGAAAAAGTGTGTCATGCGGGGGCGGAATAGCGACGAACTGCGGTCAGCGTGGGTGCCAAGCATGAGGCGTCAATGAGCATACAAAACGACTCAGGCGTTTTGACCACGGAATTTTTGCCACGAAGGAGCACAAAGAGCACAAAGATCAAATCAGGATACTCGCCCGGTGCTTGGGTGAACCTTGGGGTTTAACTTCCTCTGCGTGGTGCAAAATACCACCCGGGAATAGGTGGCATCACCCACTGAAAAATAAGCGAGCTGGGTCCAGTTTCCGGCTCTTATGCAAAGCATCAACGAACTGTGCGATGTCGTGCGGCAAACCGCGTATGCCATCCACGTTTACCATGGCCACGGGCATTTGGAGAAGATCTACGAAAACGCCCTGGCCAATCGTCTGAGCAAGGCCGGGTTGAAGGTGGTGGCGCAAGCGCCCCTCCAGGTATTCGACGAGGACGGCACACTGCTCGGCGAGTACTTCCCCGACCTGCTGGTCGAAGACACCCTGTTGGTTGAATTGAAAGCCTGCCGTGCCTTGGCGGACGAGCATGTGGCGCAATTGCTCGGGTATCTCAAGTCGTCACGCCGAGCGCACGGTTTGCTGGTCAACTTCGGGAGCTACCGATTCGAGATCAAGAAATACATTCTTTAGCCACGAAAGAACACAGAGAACGCAAAGAAAATGCCAGGGCTCGATCTCTGTGCTCTTTGTGCTCCTTCGTGGCTAAAAGATCGATGTTGGCTCAATGGTTCGGGCACAAATCTGAGATCAAGAAATACATTCTTTAGCCACGAAAGAACACAGAGAACGCAAAGAAAATGCCAGGGCTCGGTCTCGGTGAACGCAAAGAAAATGCCGTGGTTTGATCTCTGTGCTCTTTGTGATCTTTCGTGGCTAAAAAAATCGATGTTGGCTCAATGGCTCGGGTACAAATCTGAGATCAAGAAATACATGCTTTAGCCACGAAAGAACACAGAGAACGCAAAGAAAATGCCAGGGCTCGATCTCGGTGAACGCAAAGAAAATGCCGTGGTTTGATCTCTGTGATCTTTGTGATCCTTCGTGGCTAAAAGATCGATGCTGGCTCAATGGCTCGGGTACAAATCTGAGATTAAGAAATACATGCTTTAGCCACGAAGGAACACAGAGAACGCAAAGAAAATGCCAGGGCTCGATCTCTGTGCTCTTTGTGATCTTTCGTGGCTAAAAAGATCGATGTTGGCTCAATGGCTCGGGTACAAATCTGAGATCAAGAAATACATTCTTTAGCCACGAAAGAACACAGAGAACGCAAAGAAAATGCCAGGACTTGATCTCGGTGAACCCAAAGAAAATGCCGTGGTTTGATCTCTGTGCTCTTTGTGATCCTTCGTGGCAAAAGATCGATGCTGGCTCAATGGCTCGGGTACAAATCTGAGATCAAGAAATACATTCTTTAGCCACGAAGGAACACAGAGAACGCAAAGAAAATGCCAGGGCTCGATCTCTGTGCTCTTTGTGATCCTTCGTGGCTAAAAGATCGATCTTCCTTTGACCTTGGGGGCGCGTGTCTGGCATGGTGTTCGGTTAATGGAAGCCCTGCCTCAACCCGCTGGCCGTCGCTGGAAGAAAAAGCCGCTCCTGCTGGTGGCGGGCCTGGCGCTGCTGCTCGCCGTGGGCGTTGCGGTGGTGCTGCAGACCGGGCTCATCGCGACCCTTGAGGCCACGGTGTTCGCGTTGCGGGAGGCGGGTCCGGGCGTTTTCTTTGTCGCGATGGCCCTGCTGCCGGCGGTGGGGTTCCCGGTGATGGCCTTCACCCTGGCGGCCGGGCCGGTGTTCGGTCCGACGCTGGGAACCGGCTGGGTGATTGCGTGGTCCCTAACCGCCGTGATGGTCAACCTGCTCCTGACTTACTGGCTCGCCAACCGCGCGTTTCGCCCGCTCGCCACCCGCCTGCTCGCCTGGTTTGACTTCAAGCTGCCCGAGAGCACGGCCGGCGGCGCGTGGCAGCTGGCGCTGATCGTGCGCCTCACGCCGGGGCCGCCGTTCTGGGTGCAAAGCTACCTGCTCGGCCTGATCCGCGTGCCGCTGGTGCCCTACCTGGTGGTCTCGATGCTGATCATGGCCGGTTTCATCGTCGCGCTGGTGGTCGGTGGCGAGGCGGTCGTCCAGGGCAACGGCCGCCTGGCGATCGCGGCGATTTCCGTCCTGGTGATCACCGGGGCGGTGTTGCAACTGTTGCGGCAGCGCGCGGCCCGGCGCCCGGCCGCGGCCGGCCGGGACTGATGGGCGCCGCCCCGTCATGCTGACCACGTAACGCCCATGCCCACCACCACCGCCGAACTGCCGCCCCTGCGCATCACCTTTGGTGCGGACGCGACCGGCGTGTTTGACGCCGGACTGCCCGTGCTGGCGGGCGCGACGGTGGAGGATCTCTTTGGCGCCGCCCGCCCGGCGGGCCGCGTGGGCGAGCTCACGCTGTTCACGGCCGGGGACTGGCTGCTCGGGGCGGCCACGGTGCCGCTGTCCGCCGGCCTGGAAAGCGCGGCTCACGAGCTCTACCGCAACATCTTCACGGCCGCGCACGGACGGCATCTCGCCCGCATCTGGAATTACGTGCCGGCCATCAACGCGACCGGCCCGGGCGGGCTGGAAAACTACCGCGCCTTCTGCCGCGGCCGCTCGCTGGCCTTCGAGCAGCACTATGGCCGCGGGTTCAAGATGGTCCTGCCGGCCGCCTCCGCGGTCGGCCGCCCGGCGTCCGCGCTCACCGTGGTCTTCGCCGCGGGTTCCGGCCAGCCCCGGCACGTGGAGAACCCGCTCCAGGTGCCCGCCTACGACTATCCGACGGACTACGGTCCGCGCGCGCCCAGCTTTGCCCGCGCGACGGTGGTGCCGGGTCCGGCGCACGCCACGGTTTTCATCTCGGGCACGGCGGCGATCCGCGGCCATGCCACGATCGCCCCGCACAGCCTGCGCCGGCAGCTGGAGTGTACGCTGGAAAACCTGCAGGCAATCTCCGCGGCCTGCGGCCTGGGCGCCACGCTGGCAGCCGGGACCGGCGCCACCCGCCACTTCAAGGTGTATGTCCGCCACGCGGCGGACCAGGCGCTCGTCGAGTCCATCCTGCAGGAGCGGCTGCTGACGGACACGGACCGGGTTTCCTACGTGCAGTCGGACATCTGCCGCGCGTCGCTCCTCGTCGAGATCGAGGCCTCGCTCTTCGGGGTCGCCGGCGTCCGCTGATCAAAAGACCAGCGCTTGCAAGGCGCGGATGTCGGGCTTGCCGCGCGCCGTCAGGGGCAGCGCGGGGACGGCGATCAGTTTCTTCGGGATCTTCCACGCCGCCGTGTCGGCGAGCAGCGCCGCGCGCAATTCGGCCGGCGGCCGGCCGGTGACGACCACGGCGCCGAGCACCGGATCGGGGCCGGGGCTGACGCCCACCCAGACCTCGCGCACCTCCGGCAGGCGCCGCAGCCGGTCGGAGACCTCGGCGAGGTTCACCCGCCGGCCGGCGATTTTGACGGTCGTGTCGCGCCGGCCGAGCAAGGTCACGTTCCCGCGGGCATCCACGATCACGCGATCGGGCATGAGCCACGCGCCGCGCCGGCGGTTGCCGTGCGTGCAGACCGCCGGACTGCGCACCAGAAGCCGCCGGCCCTGGCGAGCGGTCAGCTTCACGCCGCGCAGCGCCCGGCCGACTTCGCCCGCCAGCGCGCCGGCCCCAGTCCGGTCGTAGCTGATGCCGCCGGTCTCGCTCGAGCCGTAGAAACTGTGCACCCGCTGGCCGAAGCGGGCCGCGAAATCCCGCGCCACCTCTGGCGGCAGCGGCGCGCCTGCGGACAGGGCAAGGCGCAGGCCGGGCAGCCTGAGGTCCGAGGCCGCGAGCGCGCGCCACATGGCCGGGACGCCGGGGAAAACCGTCGGCGACCAGCGGGCAAAGTCGGCCGCGATGGCGTGGGGCAGGGGGGCGGTCCCGCAGACCAGCGGCACGCCTTGCGCGAGCAGCGGAATCGTCAGGTTGCCGAGCCCGTAGGAATGCCCGAGTGGGATCAGGGCGTAATTCAGGTCGCGCGGGCGGAGGCCCATCGTCGCCATCACCTGCCGGGCGTCGGCGAGCAACTGCGCCGCGGTGAACACGAGCGCGCGCGGTTGCCCGGTGGTGCCGGAGGTCAGCTTGAGGAGACAGACCGCGGGATCGCGGTAACGCCGGGCCCCGGGCAGGGCCTCGAGTTTCGGGCCGTTCCACCAAAAGCCCGCGCGGAGCGAGGTGGCGAGCCGGCGTTGCGCGGCGGGCGGCTCGGCGGCGTCCACCGGCACCACGACCGCGCCGGCCTTGAGCAGGCCGAGGAAGATTTCCAGCCAGCCGATGCTGTTGGCGGCCGCGAAGAGCACGGCCCGGCCGCGCAGGCGGGTCGGATCCGGGGCATGCGTGCGCAGCCAGGCGCCGGCCCGGGTGTCGAGTTCGCGAAAGGTGACCGTGGCGCCGTTGTCCGCCTGCACCACGGCGCGCGCGGGGTCGGACCGGCGCAGGGTCCTGGACCAGGCTTGGAGCAGGGCGTGGCTCATGGTTTTTTCCCGAGGGCGGCCAGGTGCTCGAACTCGATCACCAGCAGGGCGAAGACCACCATCAGGGCCACGGTCGAGCCGAGCGCACGCACCACCGGGATGCCGCTCAGGGCGAGCACGCCGAAGGACGCGGCGGTGGTCAGCGCCGACAGCCGCACGGACACCGGCGGCGGTTCGCGGCGGAAGGCCGAGGTGGCCGAGAAGATCGAGTAGTTGTGCGTCAGGCACACGCCGAGGAAAGCGCCGAGCAGGTGGAACAGGTTGAGCGGGTGCCCGAGCCAGCCAAAGAGGCCGAACAACCCGAGGCAGGCGCCGCTCGGGATGGCAAAGATCCGCGCCCCATCGCACCAGCCGTAGGTGAGGAACACGCCGGCGCCGACGATCGCGAGGCCCGTCAGACTCAGCCACAGCGCGGACTGCCGGTAGCGGCTGAAGATCTTGTTCAGCGTCTGGAGCTGGCCGGCGCTGACGGTGCTGGTCTCGGGCGGCGGCGGCAGGGCCGGGGCCGCGCGCACGAGCGTGACGAACCAGCTCAGCGGCCGGCCCGGGTGCAGCAGCAGCCCGACCGGCCCGGCGAGCTTGCCGGGCAGGGCGTGCAGGGCCGTTTCGTAATCGGAGTCCTGCGCGCCCGCGGCATGACTGGCGTAGCCGGTGAAGAACGGGGCGAACGCCGTCTCGTCAAAGCCGGCGACCGCCAGCGCGGCGCGCAGCTGGCCGGCGAATTCCGGCTGTCCGCGCGCAAAGCGCACCGCGCCGGCATGGGCCGCCGCGGTCGGGATGACGGCGCCCAGTCCGACGGCCGCCGGGCGGCCGCCGGGCGCGGAGTCCAGCCAGGCCTCGAGTTTTGCCAGCGACGCGCGCGCCTCGGCGAGGCTGCCGCCGTAGGTGAGGTAAACCGTCTGGTCGTCCGATTCGCCGAACAGGGACGTGAGGCGCGCGTGCTCCTGCTGGAGCCCGGGGGAGGGGATTTCCAGCTCGCGGATGTCGTCCTTCCACTGCAGCAGCGCCAGCCCGGGCAGGGCGGCGATCCAGCCCGCGATCAGTAGCCGGCGCAGGTTGCGGCGCACGCCGTCCGGCAGCGCGGCGCCGCCGCGGAAGGTACGCGTCGCCAGGAACGGATTTTTAACCGTGGAAAAATAAAGCACGGCGGCCGCCAGCGCGCAGACCAGCCCGGCGCCGACAAAGACGCCGAGCTGGCGGATGAACGGGAGCTCGGAGAACAGCAGCAGCGAGAAACCGGCCACGGTCGTGAGGCAGCTCGCGAGCAGCGGCTTGGCCAGGCGGCGGACCTTGACCCAATAGTCCTCGTCCGGCGCGGCGGGCGGCTGCATGAAGAGATAGAACCCGTAATCGATGGCCACGCCGGTCAGCAGCGAGCCGATGACAAAGACCATGATGTGCAGCCGGTCGAAGACCAGGGTCGCGCCCACCCAGGCGCCGAGCACCGACAGCGCAACGACGGGAATCAGGTGCAGTCCGCGATGCACGCGGCGGATGAAAGTGAACGCCACGGCGAGCACCGCCGCGAGCGACCCGGCGTTGAGCCAGGTGACCTCGCGCTCGATCCGCGCCCGGCTGGCGGCGGCAAAACGATTCACGCCGGTGTAGGCGACGGCCAGGCCCGGATGCTCCGCCCCCGTCGCCGCGGCGGCCCGCGCGATGGCCGCGAACGCCGGGGCCTGGCCGGCTTCGCTGAGCGGCGAGGCGGCGAGGCGCGCCCAGACCAGCGTGGGAGCGCGGGCGGAGGCGGCCGCCGGCTGCACCAGGGCCAGGCCGCCTTGCAGCCGGTCCACGGCGCCGGGCATCAGCAGGAGCGGATCGGTCGGGATGATTTCCTGGAAGGCGATCGCCTCGGGCGTGGCCAAAAACCGCCCGAGGGCGGCGGCGGTGTCCTGCGCCAGCCACGCGGAAAATGTCGCGGGGGTCGCGCCGGTGGCGGCGTGGGCGGCGGCGCGCTCCTGCAGCCATAGCGGGAAAAGCAGGGTGAAACGCTGCGCGAACAGCTCGCGGCCCAGCGCCTCGCGCCCGGCGGGATCGTTCATCGCCACGACCTGGTCGAAGGCCGGCTCGCGGCCGAGGGCGGTGGCGAAGGCGGGGGCGGCGGCCGCGAGCCGGCCTTCGACCAGGTC
>Ga0163153_10002813_pt1 | contig 24378 bp, 16 predicted proteins | sample OliLakLV19MP6IB1_FD_148629 | JGI IMG/M metagenome (GOLD analysis project Ga0163153, IMG submission 148629) | Freshwater microbial mat bacterial communities from Lake Vanda, McMurdo Dry Valleys, Antarctica - Oligotrophic Lake LV.19.MP6.IB-1 | ecosystem: Environmental > Aquatic > Freshwater >...
CTCCGGAAGGCGCGATCCCGCAATGGATGCGCTTGCTGGCGAACTTCCCGATCGCCGGACAACGCACCGTCGCCAGCATTCGCAGTTCGGAGGACAAAGGCGATCTCAGCCCGCTGCTCAAGGCCCAGATGAGTTGGGTCGTCGCCCGCCAAGATCGCGCCTGGTACGCCATGGGCGATGCGTACGGTCGCCTGAAATCGCTCGGCCAAACCGACGAGCAGATCGCGGCCCTCGACGGCGATCAGCAGACGCTGGAAGCCAAAGATCAAGCCCTGTTGACGTTCGCCAAGAACCTGGCCGCGTCGCCGGTGGTGCTGACCGACGAGCAAGCGGCCGAAGCCGTCAAACTGGCGGGTCCGCGCGACGTCGTCCAGACGATCACCTACACGACGTTCCGCGCCGCCTTCGATCGCTTCACCGAAGCGGCCGGCCTGACCGTTGACAAGTAAGACGAGTAACAGAGCAGAGCAAGAGCGGGCGAGTTGCGTCTTGACGCAGCTCGCCCTTCTTCGTGCGCGAGCGCCCAGTTCGACGTCACCGTTCGCTCGCTTGCGCGTCGGGCTGGTGTTCCGGCAAAGCCAGAAGTTGGCGCCACTTAGGCTGTTGGGTGGCTGGGGTCGAATGTACTCATTCGCCCCCAGGTCTAGCGCGCCGGGGGCGAGCGAGTACCCTCGACCCCAGCCACCCGCACTTTCAAGCAACCGGACGGACAGGCGTTAACAATGCGCAAGCGGGGAAGTCCCAAATTCGTCGCAGCGGTTGGGGACTGCCGCTTCGGCCCGGCGATGCTATTCTGGAATCAGCGTTTCCGGCCTGCCGTACCACCTTGTGAATCAGTCATAGCCTCGCGTGTCGTTGGATATTTCCCACATCTTGTCGTCCTGGCCATATGACCCCGACGAATTGTCGGTCCGCGTGGTCGCTGGCGACGACGGCAAAAGCCGCATTCAGGTACGGCTCGATCTGGGGGTGCTCCAACTGGAAATGGACGGCCGCCCGGACGGCCTGCGGCCCGAGGGGAGCGAGTCCTGGCTGGACCATTTCCTCCAGCGGCAGAAGGACCACGACGCCGCCCACCCGGATAGCGCCGCGTTCCAGCTCAGCAGCGACGATTGCGCCTTCCTCCAGCGGGAGGGGGTGCAGTATTACCATCGCTACTTGAGCTTCTGGCATTTGGAGATGTTCGAACTCTGCGCCCGCGACACGGCCCGCAACCTCCGGTTGTTTCGCTTCGTCCATGATCATGCCCGCTACGAACGCGACAAGCTCGCCTTCGATCAATGGCGCCCGTACGTGACCATGATGCACGCCCGGGCGGTCGCCACGCCGCTGGTCCGACTGGGCCAGCACGAAGCGGCGCTCCGGGCATTGCAGGTCGGCATCGACAGCATTCGCGCCTATCTCGACGAGTACGGTCAAACGGAGCAGGCCGATCAGTGCGCCGAGTTGGTGCAGCTCGAAAAGCTGTACGCCCACGTCGCCGCGCAACACGCGCCGGGCGCCGAACCCGATCCCAGCGCGGAACGCATGCAAGCCCTGCAAAAAGAGTTGGACCAAGCCATCTCGCAAGAAGCCTTCGAAGAAGCAGCCCGGCTCCGCGACGAAATCCGCAAACTCTCCGACGACGCACCGTAAGTGGGAATGTCGAATCAAATCCGAATGACGGAATGACGAAAGGCTGTCATTCGACATTCGAGCTTCGATATTCGACATTTCATCACTTGATCTCGAACTCGTAGAGCTCCGCCATCGCTTCCGGCGATTTTCCGCGCAGGCGGTGGCAGCGTTCGTAGAGCGACTTCGGGTCAACGACGCCCAGGCTGGCCAGCAGTTGAAACTTGTGGCTGAGCAGTTGTTCCAGGTCGTCGCCTGGATAACGCGCGTGGCCGGCGGGATACATGACAAGGCCGCTGGATAGGCGCCCTAGATCCGTATGCTCGATTTCGAGCGACGTCGGAATGCCGTCCGGGTACTTGGCGTCGAATTCCGGCCCGCCGTGCGCGAACTCGATCCGATCGATCAGCCGTCGGGTGAGCGGATCCACGAGCGCCGCGTCGGCGTAGTCGGCTGGCATCAACATCAATTCCTTCCAACCGACGGCACGGAGCGTCAGCGCTTTGCGCAGCAGCGTGGCCACGATATAGACCATCGAGTGATCCGCGCTTTGCCGCGTGCGCGGGTCGCGTTTGGCGGGATCGCCGATAATGCCGAAGGCCGGTTGATAGATTCTGATCCGCAGTTTTTCGATTTTCGCTTCATCCGCCAGCAACGCCGGATGACGCTGCAACAGATCGATCAACCCTTGGATCGCTCCAGCGGATTGATGTTCGTACAGGCCAAGCTTGAAATGCATCCCGCGCACGGCGAAATCGTCGCCGGCGACGGCAAAGGTTAGATCGAAAGGGCTTTCCTGTTTTGCTTTCGGCGGCTCAAACAAGCAGAAGATCGCCTCGGGGTTGCGAAAAATATCGGCTGGCCCGACGAACCCGCGCAGCGCACGGCGGATGCTGACGATGGCCATTTCTGTGCTCAACGCCGCGGAAGCGCCCTTCGAATCGGAAAGTTGCTTGCCGGCGCGGATTGCGCGGAACGGAATGTAATGCGCGACCAGTAATCCGATGGCTGACTCAATCTGCTCCGGCGTGGCGCCCAGTAGCGCGCCGTAGACCGCGGCCGAGGCGATCGCGCCATGCACAACATGGTCGATCTTGTGGTCCTTCAAACTGAACACTTCGGCCAGCCGGCCGCGAATTTCATCCAACAGCAACATCGCGAGCGCCGCGCGGTCGCCGTCGATCGAAACCTGTTGCGCCGCCGCGACGACGACCGGATAGAAGTCGTTGTGGCCGAACTCACCGGCGGTGTGACCCAGCCGAGGGTTGTAACCGAAGTTCGTGCCGTTCGAGTCCCATTCACGCGCCGCCGCGCAGTTCGCGGCGATCGCCTTTTCCGGCTGCACGCGCGTATGGGAACCAAAGCAACTGGCGCCGGGCTGACCGTCGGCGACGCGATATTCCAGCGCCTCGTCCCGTAACACGTTTGGCGCATTGGTTCTCAAGGCGAGCGCCGAGACGGCGCAAGCCACGCTGTCGAGATGGAATCGCTCCACGTCCCGGCGCGCCAGCTCGCCCGGCGCGCCAAGTTTTCCATTCAGAAAGTCCAGCGCGAATCGCCCCAGGCCGAGCGCCTGATTCGAGTCGCGCGGCAAGGTGATCGTGTCAACGGGCATGGCGAGTTCGCTTGGTCATCCAGATAGATCGAGTTGCGTGCCGCATTCGCCGGTCGCATCCCGGGATTTCCGTTCCAGGGCGGCGGCCTGTTCCTGTGCTTTTTCCTGTTCAGACTTCGGCTGTGCTGCGCCCTCCCAAAGCCGTCGGCCGTCGGCGTCCCGGTCCGAAGCTTCGTGTTCCTGATCTGTGACGCCGATGCCGGCGGCCTGTTCGGCCTTCAATTCCCCGGCGACGCGACGTTCCAGTTGCACGCTGTCTTGCTGAGCGCGCTCGACGTCGCTCCCGCGCGACTGCGCGAGCGACGATCCCGCCAGCGATGCCGCGACCGAAACCATGGGTCCTACGCTCATGGCACACCTCCTGCTGAAACAAGTGTCGCCATCGTTGCCTTTCGCACCGCGAAAGGGCGCCCTTTCGCGGTGCGAAAGGCGACTGTGACTGCTCGATTCTCAAGCCTAGGTGTCGGAGCACAGGTGTCAAATCAACTTATCGGAACAACCCCCATAGCCGGGACGATTCCGCGCCTTCGCGCCGCGCCGCGCCGGTGCCGGGGGCCGGCACCGTGGTCGCCGCGCCGGCCAGCGGCACTTGCAGGTCGGATTGCAATTGTTGCAGGAACTCGTTTACGCCGGGAAAAACTTCGTTGGTGATCGACAGTTGATCGAGCGGCCCGGTCGCGCGGACCAACATGATTTGTTGACTCGCCGAGCCCATCAAATCGCTCAGTCCGGGAATGCGATGCGCGCCGACCATGGTGTAGAAGTTCGCCGTCACGTTCCGTTCGAGATCCATCTCGCCGCGGCCGTACAGGCTGAGCGCGTCGCCGACGAATTGCAATCGCTTGAAATAGTAGCGACCGCCGTCGAGTTCGAAATCGACCTCGCTGTTGGTGAATGCCGTTTGCGACGGCGTCTTGAGCCTGAGGATACTCAACAACTGCACCATTTGCGGCATTTCGTAAATGTCGGCTTCACGCAGTTGCAACGATCCCTGACCGCTCAAATTGTGCCAGCCGCGGCCGGCGCCTTGCAGATTGACTTGCCCGTCGACGCGGCCGCGCAGGTTTTGGCGGCCGGGGAAGCGTTCGCCGGTGATGCGGCGCAGATCGGCGTCGGCGAGCTCCGCATAGACTTGAAAGCGATTTGGCGCGCCGCGCGTCGACCAGGCGTCGCCGCTGATCTTGCCGCCGTAACAGTTGGCAGTGATCCGCCGCGCATTCGTCACCGGTTGGCCGCGTTCCGCCCAGCGGCCGAGGAGCACGCCTTTGTCATCCATCAGCAGCGGCCCGCGGACGTCGGTCAGCTGGAAATCTTCGTACGTGACGCTGTCGAGCTTCAACTCGCCCCGCGACTGGAATTCTTCCTTATTGGTCGCGCCCCACAGCCGCACGCCGCCATGAATGTTTTCCAGCGACACGCCGCATTGCATCGCCACGCGATGCAAGTCGAGTTGCACGTCCCAGTCGGTCTTGAGTGGTTCTTGCGGCAGCCCACTGCCGGAGAAGCCCAACTTACCGCTCAGCGACATGGTGCCATCGGGCTTCAATTCATCGATGCCCTGCGCCAATCGCTCTGGCAACGCTTGCACCAGTTCGCGATCGAGTCGCATCCCGTCGACGACCAGCGGCGACAACGTGAGCTGCCAACTGCCGTCCAAAGCGAGATCGCACTTGCCGCCGGCGCTGACCGTCGTTTGGCCATGGCGCGCGCGCAAATTCGTCAGGTCGACGTGGCCGTTGTGGTAGTCAAATGTGCCTTGGAGCCGTTCCAGCCGATACGGAAAGTAGACCGGTTCGATCGATACCGGCATGGACGTCTCATCCGGCGAGGCCTCGCCGCGCACAGCGACGTCTAAGCGTTTGCCCTGGGTCAGATAGCGCACTTTGGCGCTGAGGCCGATCGCTCCCTGCGGGCGCATGTCGCTCCAAATGCGTTGCATCGCCGGCCGCAGGGCGTCGCGTAGCTCGGTTTCCAGCGGCACGTTCTCCGCCGCAAACTCCAGCCATAATTCCTTCTCGCCATTGCCAACCGGCCTGAAATGCCCCTGGCAATAAACGCGGCCGGTGTCGTTCGAGCCTTCGAGCTGCTCGAACTTCCATTCGTCGTCGTTGATCGTCATCCGTCCGCGAATATCTTGGATCGGATAGGGAAAGTGCAGGTAACGGACCGCGCAGCGGTTGAAGACGACGTTGATCGAGCGTTGGAAACCCGCCCCGCCTCCAGGCTCCCGGCGAAACAACAAATCCAGGTCGATCGTGCCGTCAGGACGAAGTTCCTTGATCACTTGCCGCGCGCCGGGATTGAGCGCCGCGAACAACTTTTCGTCCAGCGGCAGGTCGTTCGCCACCACTTTCAACCAGCCGGTCCCTTGCGGACCGGGGTGCAGCAGTTCGCCGTCGATACGCAACTCGCGGCGCCCCGAGTACGCGGTCAATCGCGCCTTCAGTTGCTCGTCCTTGAAAGTGATCGTCCCCGTGGCGCCTTCCAAGCGATACGGGAATTTCTGGTAGTAGAACGACACCCCGAGACACTGCACGGTCACGTCCGGATGATACGTCTGGCCGTCGAAGTGCAATCGTAGCCGCGCGTCGACCTTCCCCTCGGGCAGGAACTTCCGCCATTCGTCGCGGAAGGCTGGCGGCAGCGCGCGAAACAGTTGCTGATCGAGGACCATCTGCCGGCTCTCGGCCACCAAGGTCCATGGCGCGCCGGGCTGATGGCCAACACGTTCCATACTCAGCGACAGCGTCGTCGGCCCGTTGCGCGCGGTCAGTTCATGCACGCTGCAGCCTTGGTTGTCGCACTCGAACACCGCGGTTAAGTCGGTCAGCGGATAGGGCAACCGCGCGTCGTCGATCCTCCCCTGTGCCACGGCCCCGCTGATGGCGTAGTTCCAACGCTCCGGCTTCGCGGCGTCATATGCTAGATGGTACTCGGCGTTCACTTGCGCCCGCATCGACGCGAGCGGCAAAAACTTCTTTGCCAACATCCCGGGCAACGCCTGGCAAAGCTCCGGGCAGAATTCCATCCCGGCGATGCTGCCTTGCATGTGCCACGACTTACCGTCGGCGGCGAATTTACCCTGAAACGCGGTGCTGCGCGTGAAATCGGCGGCGAGACGCCCGTCGACGACGAAGTCGTAGCGCGAGGGGTCGCGCGCGTTCCGCTCCGGCCTAAATTTGAAATTCAAATCGCGCACGACCATTGTGCGGCCAACGCCGCTTTCCGGATCGGCCAGCTCAATTGTCGCGTGCTCGAATTCGCCGGAAGGGGGCTGCCCGCCGAATTTCGGCAACGGCAACAACTTCGCCACGTTCCAATGTCCCTCGGCGTCCGGCGTGGCGCGAATGATCGGGCGACGGATCACCAGGTGCTGGATCCCCAGGTCCTGTTGCACCAACCGATCCAGCTCCGTGTTGCAACGCACGAACAGCTCGTCGACGTACAACAACTCGCCTTGATCGTCGTTGGAGTTTGGCAGCGAAATCGACAGGCCGCGGACTTCGATCCCTTCGCCCGGCAGCAGCCGCGCCGCATGGACGCGCACCTTAAGATCGCGGTAGTGTTCGGCGAATTTGCGCTCGACCTGGTGGCGGATTTCCTCGTCGACGCGCCCTTCGAGATACAACGCCCCGATCAGCCCGATCACCACGACCGGCACGACGACCCATTGGATGATGCGTCGCAGGAGCTTCATCGGAGGGCGAGGGGGAGGAAGTGAGGAGTACGGAGTAATGAGCGATGAGTAGGAAACTCGGAACTAAGTGCGCAGGCAGAACAACGCAAGCGATGGGTGCCACTGGCGGCTTGTCCGCCAGTGCTGGAGTTGAGCCCGCAAGCGCGACCAGGGCCGCACTGGCGGACAAGCCGCCAGTGGCGCCCCACGTTAAACTTTCTGCGGGTGTACTTAGGTAGGAGCATCGTGGTGGCTGCTCTTAAGTTCCGCGTTCCGGCTGCCGCGTTCCGCGTTGGCTCGCCTCGCTGAGTACCGCCGCTGCCAGGACGATCAATCCGAACATCGCCGGTTCGCGGTAGCGGAGGGAGCTGACGAAGATCGTATGCAACAGGGTGAAATAGACGGCCGGCAGCACGCAGAGGATGTACGGCCAGCCGCGGGGCAGGTAGCGAACCGCGCCGATGATGGCTAGCGCCAGGATCGGACCATAGCTGAGCAGAATGGCGACCCGCAGCGGCCAACTGGAAAACGACGGTTCGTTCGGCCACACGTTCCACATCCGCAGGAACTTGACGCCCATCAAGCGAACGACTTGGCCGAGATGTTCCTGCGCCCAGTCGACCGAAGCGTCGCGCATTCGCCGATCGAGCCGCACTTCGAAGGGAATTGCAGGATCGCCCGAAGGCTGCGCGCGCTCCGCCGCGGAGAATTCCGGGACGAAGCTCATTTCGCTCGCGCCGGTCGCCTTCGGATTCAAGCCGTCGTAGAGACTCGCGCCGACTTGCAGAGACGTCGGTACAAACCGCCCGACGACTTGCCAATTGCGCACCCACCAGGGAGACATCACCAGCACGAGCCCCAGCAGCATCGCCGCCGCTAACTCCAGCCGCGGACGCCAGGGGCCGCCGCGCAACATGCCGAGCGTCAAGGCGAACGGCGCGAACAGCAGCCAACTCGGCCGCATCAATGTCGCCAGCCCTGCCAGCATGCCGGCTGCGCAGGCCGCCCCCCAGCGTCCGCCGGTCGTCCCGGCACGTTCCGCCCGGGTCCAAAGGACAAGGTTCGCCACCATCAACGGGCAGAACGGCGCCTCGCTGAGGATCAACGTCGAGGTGGAAATCGCGCCAGGATAGATCGCCGCCAATCCGGCGGCCACCAGCGCGGTTCGATCGTCGAAGAGCATCCTTGCCCAACACCAGACTCCTCCTACCGCCAGCAGTCCCAGCACAGCGGCTTCCATTCGGGCGAACCAGATTCCTTCCAGTCCTGCCCCAAACATGCGAATCGGCGCGCTCAGCACGACCGGATAGCCCGGCGTGCGGAACACTTTGTCTTCACCAAACGCGTACGGCTTGCCCTGCGCGATGCGTTGCCCCAAAGCCCAATAACTTTCCGAATCGGCAAAGCCAAACGACCGCTCGCCCAGCCGGTGCTGCCACCAATTGGCCGCCGCCAATCGCACGACGAACGCCAGCAACAGGATGGCGGCCAAGGCCCAACGGCGGCGGCGATCGGCAATGCTATCGGCAGGCAGCAACGTGCCAGTCTCCGGACGCCAGGCGGCCTCAATCCGGCCGGGCGGCATCGTATGTCGCATGGTTCGCGTGGGTCAAGGCTGCCTGCGGAGCGGCCAAAAGCAGGGCGAATTGGAAAAGTTAGCGGAGTTTGTCGAGTTAACTGTGCGAAGACGGGGGAATCGAGGAAAAACCGGCAAATCAGGCTGCGGAGATTATTTACTCCCCGTGTGGGGCTAGTATACTCGGTCCCAAATGCCGCGACCGCCCAGGCCGCGCGCCCCACCCAGCTCGCATTCGCAAGCGTCCCCCAGGCGGAGATTCCGGTACATGAACCAACAGCGGCTCTTTCTCGGGTGTTTCCTTTCGCTCATCGCGACGGCGTTTGGATTCATGGTCCGCTCTACCATTCTAAACGAGTGGCAATTGCAATTTGACCTCAGCAATGAGCAAAAGGGCTACCTCAACGGCGTGGGGCTCTATCCGTTCGCGATTTCGATCATTCTCTTCAGTCTCGTGGTCGATCGGATTGGATATGGGACCGCGATGGCCATTGCGTTCGTGGGACACTTTACCTCCGCTTTGCTGACGATTTTCGCGACGAGCTTCAACATGCTCTACTTCGCGACCTTTGTCTTTGCGCTCTCGAACGGGATCGTGGAAGCGGTCATCAATCCGGTTGTCGCAACCATCTATGAGAAGAATAAGACGCACTGGCTCAATATTCTCCACGCGGGGTGGCCGGGCGGTTTGGTATTTGGCGGCCTGCTGACGATCGCGGTATCCTACGTTCCTGCCGACGTCTTGCCGGGGCGAATCTGGCAATGGCAAATGGCACTCGTCCTGATTCCCACCGTCATTTACGGTGTGCTATTGTTTGGGCAGAAGTTTCCAGTGCAAGAACGCGTGGCGGCTGGCGTTTCCTACATGGACATGCTTCGCGAATTCGGCACGGCAAGTTGCTGGATCGTTTGCTTTCTGCTGGTCGCCGGCATCGACCAGATCATGGTGGTGCGCGAGACCACGTTGCATGAGGTGCTGGGATTGAAAGGAATCATCGACTCGGCGGCACAGTCAATGCCGGAAGCCGTGGCCAAGGTGATCCTCTATGCCGTCTTGGCGCTCGTTCCTACGGTTGCTTTCGGCTTGGTCGTGAGGACGTTCGGCCGACCGATGTTCGTGTTCCTGCTGCTCGTCATGTTCCTGCTGGCAACGACGGAGTTGGGCACGGACTCTTGGATTCCGGACATCATGGGAACGGTGCTCGAAAGCCCCCGTATGGGAACATTGTTTCTGGTATACACTTCCGCGATCATGTTCGTGTTGAGGTTTTTCGCCGGACCGATCGTGCATCGCACTTCGCCATTGGGACTACTGGCGTTGAGCGCGGCGATCGCTTGCGCCGGACTACTCTGGTTGTCAAACGCCGGAACCGCGGTGTTCGCGCTGTTTCTGGCCGCCACGCTCTATGGCTTTGGCAAGACGTTCTTCTGGCCCACGACGCTCGGCGTGGTGAGCGAGCAATATCCCAAGGGGGGAGCGTTGATGATGAATGCCATCGCTGGCGTAGGAATGCTCGCGGTTGGAACCTTGGGTGGTCCCGCAATCGGAATTCTGCAAGATCGGGCGTTCGATGGCATCATGACGACGCAGAACAGCGAATTGCATTCCCAGGTCATGGTAGATCGAGTTGGACTCCTCGGCGCATACAAGGCGCTCGATCAAGCCAAGGTCGAGAAGCTGCCTGAAGCGGAAAAGAAGGTAATTCATAAGACGGTTGCTGCGGCCCAACAGGGGACACTCGGCAAGATTGCCGTCCTGCCGCTGATCATGTTCGGGTGCTACATCGGCCTGATCGTCTACTTCCAATCCCGCGGCGGATACAAGGCCCAAGTGCTGACGGGACACGCCGCCGAGGACGAAAGGTTCACCGGCGGATTGAACGCGCCCATGGAAGGGTGATTGCTACGTCTCGAACCATCGAGCTGTCACAAGCTTGGAGCATCGCCCGCGATGCTCCAAGCTTTATTCGTTTCGTGTGCCGCCTCGTCCCAGGTGACGAGCGCTAGCGGTCAAACGTCGGACTGCTGTGATAACACTGCCAACGATAATGATCGACAGTGCCAGGTTCGTCGGTGTGAAGGCATGACTCACGTATTGCCACAGCCCATTGTCGGCCGGCACGACGAGCGAAGCAAGCGCGAGGCAGGTCACGGCGACCATGCGATGCTGTTTGGCCATCGGGCCGCAGAAATTCGCCGGCGCGCCAGCTGCGACGCAAGTAGTTCGCGCGTAGGCAGTCAGCATGGCGGCAAGAGCGGCCGCAAAACCCAGGGTCGGCGCACCGCCGACGGCATAGCCAAGTCCTACGAAGATCGCCGTATCCGAGATCCGATCGGGGACCTCGTTGTAAAGCTCGCCAACGGGTGAGGAGGTGTGCGTTAGCATTGCGACCATCCCGTCGAGCATATTGGCGACGAGGCGCAGTTGCACAAGCACCGCGCCCAGCAGCCAGAACCAGGGCGCGAGTGCCAAATTCCTGGATGTCGCCGCGAACAAGCAGCCGGCAAGCAGCCCACATGCCATTCCAGCGATCGAAATTGCGTTCGGCGCGATCCCCCGTTCGGCCAGGTGCGACGCCAATTTCTGAGAAATCCGCCAGCGGCGGCTCGCGATAGGTCGACGCTTAGAATCCTCGTTCACGCGACAATGCTCCCCCGCGATTCCAGCCGTTCGACATGCCGCCGACATTCCTTGGCAACGGCGCGCCACAATACGCGCAGGTCGTCGCGCTGCCCCGCGGCTTGCGCGTAGGCCTTCAAGAATCGCCAGCGATCCGCGCGCGAGATCAACGGATGAATCTCCGCGCTGACCGCCAGGCGAGCCAGGTTGGCGGCGCGTTCCGCGAAACGGATACTGCGGCGCAAGCGCACACCGTCGAGATCAAGTAGATACCAGCAGGTCGTTCCCTGCGACTCGGCCGCGGTGAGATTGCCAGCTTTCAGATCGCGATGCGCCACCTGATAGAAATGCATTTTACCCAGCAGCGCGCCAAGCGATTCCGCGTCGTGGCGAAGCGCCGCACGTTGTTCTTCCTCGGGCCGCTTCGCCAGGTCCCAGAGGTACAGGTGCAGATTCCTCGCGCCGGCGATCCACTCCGTGGCCAGATACGATTCGCCACCGAGCGCCGCGGGCCAAGGCTCCAGCACGCAGCGCGGCGTGGCCGTGGCAATGCCTCGCGCCAAAAGTGCATGCCCGCGCACCCAGTTGATCCGCGCGCGGCTTGGTCGAAACGGCGCGACAAGTCGCTTCAGCCAACCTTTGGGACGGAACCGCTTCAACACGATTGCTTCCGCAGGCGAGCCCGGCAAACTGGACTTGAGCACGAGGCCGCCGAAGCTCAGCTTGAGCGCCTCGGCGCCGGGCTGCGCAATGAGTTGTTGGGCCATCGCCAACCATTCAGCTAACTTCGCGTTGCCATCCTCAGCCAAGCCGAGTGCCACGCCAGCGGCGGTCCGCACCACCGTGAACTGCCGGTTGTTCCGCAGCGCGCGGCGATCGCGATCGCGCAGCACCTGCGCGACGCGGCGCATTCCGCTGGTCAGAATCTGTTTCGCGGCCTCGCGACGATCGACGCGCAGCCCATGACGCTGTTTCAAGTACACGTGCCAGAACCGCCGCAGGTCCCGCTCATTCGCCACGTGATGCAGCCCGCAGAAGAGCATCGCGAGGTTCCGGCGCGCGGCCCGCCAACTAAGCGCGTGATGGAATCGCGCCTTGTCCAGGTCGATCAGATGCAACGCCGGGCGCAACTGCGCTGCCGGCCAAACCACGAGGATATTACCAGCATGCAAGTCGTCATGCTCCAGTCCCGCTTCATGGGCGGCGGCGCAGAGCTTCGCCAACGCCTCGACGAGCGCCCGCCGGCGCAATGTTCCAACAGCAAGCCCGAGGCGATGCTCTTCAATAAACACATCCAACTGGCATGCCCCTGGTAGCGCGGCCGTGACCAGCAATTGTTCACGAGACGCCCCCTCGCCCGCATCGGTCGCGTAGGCCAGCGCCTGCACCGTCGGCACGCCGCGCCGTTCCGCTTCGAGCGCTTGCAAGTATTCGCGTCGCGAGGCCGCTCCGCGCAAACGATCCAGCCACGCCGAAAACCAGCGCGCCGTCCGATGTTTGATGAACACCGGCCCATGCGAAAGATCGACTCGATAAATCGCCCGGCGATCGCCCCGCTTGATAAGCGCCGGCTTGGAACCGTCAAGCGAAGCTGCGTCGAAGCCCGTTCCCCCCCGCCACTGCGCAGCCGCGCAAGCCCGCAGCAGTTGCTGCGACTCGGACTGGTTCGAAATGGTGGATTCGCTCAAGAACGCTCAATGCGAGTTGTCGACACTAGACTCTGCCTGAGAAAGCACTCGGCGCCTGGGTGCCACTGGCGGCTCGTCCGCCAGTGCCAGAGCTGACACTGCCAGACACTGGCGGACGAGCCGCCATTGGCACCCCTTCTGTGTTATCAAGCAGAGCCTAGTATTGCTACGGAAAGCTGCCCAACGGCTCGCAAACGTGGTAACCTGCCCGTTCCCCCGAGGCAAGATCAGTTCCTAGACGCGGCAGGTTGGGGCCGGCCGCGAAACCGGCGGTGGCGGAGCATGATGGACGACGAATGGCTCGTGCTGGACGGTGCGGCGGGCGAGGGAGGCGGGCAGATTCTCCGCTCCGCGCTCGCTCTCTCGATGATCACCGGGCAATCCCTACGGCTGGAAAACGTCCGTGCAGGGCGCAGCCGGCCGGGCCTGCAACGGCAGCACCTGGCCGCCGTCTTCGCGGCCGCCAAGGTCTCGAAGGCGATGCTCGACGGGGCCCACCTTGGCTCCACGGAACTATGGTTCCAGCCCGGCCGGATTATGCATGACGAGTTCGAATTCGATATCGGCTCGGCCGGCTCCGCGACCCTGGTCCTGCAAACCGTCCTGCCGGCCCTCTTGCTGGCCGACGGCGGCTCCTGGGTGCGAGTCATCGGCGGCACGCATAATGAATTCGCGCCGCCGTTCGAGTTCTTCTCCCAGTCCTTCCTCCCCTTGGCCGCGCGACTGGGCGCGCATGCCGAAGCGACCCTCGTCCGGCCCGGTTACTACCCGGAAGGGGGCGGCGAGATCGAGCTACGCGTCGAACCGGTCGAGAAATGGGAACGCCTCGATCTACTGGAGCGCGGCGAATTGCGCCGCGTCTCGGCCACGGCGGTCGTTTCCCACTTGCCCGCCCACGTCGCACAACGAGAACTGCACGTGATCGGCCAACGGCTGCAACTCAAGCCGGCGTTCTTGACCGCGCAGCGGCGCGATGAATCGGAAGGCCCCGGTAACTTTGTCTGCGTCGCCGTGGAAAGCGAGCACGTCACCGAGATCGCCACCGGCTTCGGCCGCAAAGGCCTCCCCGCCGAGGACGTAGCCGCCTACGCCGCCGCCGACGCCCGGCGCTACCTCGACACCACGGCCGCCGTCGGCCAACACCTGGCCGATCAACTACTACTCCCCTTGGCCATCGGCGCCGGCGGCGCGTTCGTCACCCTGGAACCAACCTCCCACCTACGCACCAACATCAACACGATCCAAGCATTTCTCCCCAGCGTGCGCATCGACGTCGTGCAGTTAGATGAATCCCGCTGGCTGGTCGATGTGGCGATTTGACCGCCGCTCCCTATGCGCGGGAGTGTAGAATCGGCGGGATGGACGACAACCCGTACAAGTCGCCTCTAGCTCATGGCAGCAATCCAAGGCCGCTGAAAAAAGACAAGCGACTGATTGCAATCACCTGCGCCTTTGGCCTCATACAGGTGGGAATTGCTGCATACTCGCTTTTGAGGCCATCGCCAGAGTGGTATCTCGGCATTCTCTTTTCAGTGGCTGCGACCGTTGCGTTCTTCTCTATGGTGATCCAAATAACCAAGGGCGAGTAGATTCCAAATCGGACACCACCCCGCGTCGCGGCCGATTGCGACACCTTTAGTTCGCCCCTATCATGGCGGATTCAACCTAAGCTGCCCCATGTTGTGGCACGGCCCCATGTTGTGGCACGGTCTCCCGACCGTGCCACCGGCCCGACCGCAGGTCTCCAGTTCCGGATATCACCCGCTCCGCCGTGGCACGGTCAGGAGACCATTGGTATCTACACAACTTTTTCCGGGCATCCGGAAGGAAACACGAAAGGCACGAAAGTCTTGTCGAGTATTGGATTGCGCTGGAAGTGCCAAAGGGACGTCGGCTAGGCGATCTGCCTTCAAATGGCCACCGCAAGTTTACCAAACATCCCAAACTTTCGTGCCTTTCGTGCTTTTCGTGGTTCCTTCCGAGATGTGTAGATACCAACGGTCAGGAGACCGTGCCACAACAATGTTAGACATGATCCACCACTCCGTTTCCTAAATTCACATCACGCACCATGTCACGCACCACCCGCAGCGAGGCCTTTGCCGGCCTGTCCGTTGCCATTACGACTCCCTTCAAGAACGGCGAGGTCGATTACGCCGCGCTCAAGACGCAGATCGAGTTCCAGATCGCGGCCGGGACGATCTGCATCTGCCCGGCGGGGACGACCGGCGAGTCCCCCACGCTGACCCACGAGGAAAACGATCGAGTTATCGCCGCGAGCGTCGAATACGCCGCCGGCCGGATCAAGGTCATGGCCGGCACCGGCTCCAATAGCACCGCCGAGGCCCTCCGGCTTACCAAGCAGGCCGAGAAAAACGGCGCCGACGCCGCACTGGTCGTCGCCCCGTATTACAACAAGCCGACGCAGGAAGGCTTCTACCAGCACTACAAGGCGCTGGCCGAAACGGTCGGCCTGCCGATCTGCGTGTACAACATCCCCGGCCGCACGGGCAAGAACATCGAACCGGAAACGATCGCGCGGATTGCCGAATGCCAGAACGTGACCATGGTCAAGGAAGCCACGGGTTCGCTGGATCAGGCGTCGCAAGTGGCCGCGCTGACCGATCTCACAATTCTCAGCGGCGATGACAGCCTGACGCTGCCGATTCTTTCGATCGGCGGGCGCGGCGTGATCTCGGTCGTGGGCAATATTGTCCCAAAGGCCATGATCGCGCTCTTGAACGCCTGGAACGCTGGCGACATCGCCACGGCCCAGGCCGCGCATCTCAAACTCTTCCCGCTCTGCCGCGATATGCTCGGCCTGGCAACGAACCCCATTCCAGTCAAAGCCGCAATGAAACTCCTCGGCCGCGACACCGGCGAAATGCGATTGCCCATGACGGCGCTCGACGAAGCCACGGAACAAAAGCTCCGCCAAACCCTGATCCGCTTCGGGCTGCTGTAATACATGAGCCCGCGAAACACGCGAAATGACGCGAAAGGGAACGGCGAGGTGCGGTTCGAAAAAACTTCCTCGATTCGCTCGTATTATCCATCGACCATCGGATAGCCGAATTTTTTCGCGTAATTTCGCGTGTTTCGCGGGCACTTCCGAATTGCGTGGCGTTATCTCGGATAGAAGTTCGCTATGACGTTGCTCTACACTTCGCCAACGTTTCTGGAGCATGACACCGGGCGGCATCCGGAATGCGCCGAGCGGTTACGGGCGATTTCGCGGCGGCTCGCTGAGACTGGCTTGAGCGCGCAATGCCAGGCGATGGAGTGGCAAGCGGCGACCGTCGAGGAACTGTGCCTGGTCCATGGCGCCGATTACCCTGAGATGATCGAGGTCAGTTCATCGGGAGGCGGCGGGCGTATTGAAGCCGACACCGTCGTCAGCGCCCGCTCCTACGAAGCCGCCACACTCGCGGCCGGCGCGGTGGTCGATGCCGTGCGGCGCGTTGTCACGGGGCCGGATCGCACGGCGCTTTGCCTGGTGCGCCCGCCTGGGCATCATGCGCTGCCGGATCGACCGATGGGCTTCTGCCTGTTCAACAACGTAGCGATCGGCGCTCGATTCGCGATCAACGAACTGGCGCTCCATCGCGTACTGATCGTCGACTGGGACGTCCATCACGGCAACGGCACGCAGGACATGTTCTGGACCGACCCGAGCGTTGGTTTCTTCTCAATCCATCGCTGGCCGTTTTACCCCGGCACGGGCAACTTCGACGAAACCGGCGGCGGCGACGGGCTGGGGACGACGCTCAACTTGCCAACGGAGCTCGGCATCTCGCGGCAGGACTACCTGGCGGCGTTTCGGTCTCGGCTGGAAATGTTCGCCGATCGCCTTCGCCCGGAGTTGATCATCCTCAGCGCCGGCTTCGATAGCCACCGCGAGGACCCGGTCGGCTCGCTAGGACTAGAGGTCGAAGACTTCGCCACGCTGACCGACGTGGTGCGCGACATCGCCGCGACCCACGCCGGGGGCCGCATCGTCAGCGTCCTGGAAGGCGGCTACCATCCAGAGCGACTAGCAGAATCAGTAGAATCCCACCTCCGGAAACTGCTGGCGTCCACTCCATAGGATGCACCACGGAAAACTCGGAGAACATTGAGAAGGGAAGTGAGTTCGAAGCAGATTCGGAACCGCAAAAAGCGCCAAATGACGCGAAAGTGTGCAGGCGCGGAGTCGGGCATTCGAGCTACCCTCCCCTTTCTCCCTTTTTCGTGTGTTTCGCGTATTTCGCGGTTAAATCCTCCTCGTCCACCGTGTCTCCATGTCTCCGTGGTGAAAATCCGGAGCCGACTCGTTTCGTCGCCTGAGCCTACAATTGAGCAGTTCGCCCGGGCCTTTCAGGAGTCGCTGACGTGTACCCGCAAGATGCCGAAAAGCTGTTGGCCGACGTGGACGCCTTTTGCCAGGAACTGCGGCCCACCGAAGAGTTGTGCTACGTCGAGCACCGTCAAAACGACGGCATCGCGGAGCTGGCCAAAAAGCATGACTTGCTCGGGATGCCGATCCCCGTCGAACTGGGCGGCCGTGGCGCGGACGCGGTGACCTACGCCCGGGCGTTGGCGCGGATCGGCCGCGAAGGAACCGGCGCGCGAACGTTCTTTTCCGGACATACGTCCATCGGGCAATACCCGATTCTGCGCTACGGCAACGACGCGCAGAAGAAACACTACCTGCCCGCCTCGGTGCGCGGCGAATGCATTCTGGCCTTCGGACTAACGGAGCCAGACGCTGGATCGAATCCGTTGGAAATGACCAGCACGTATCGCCGCGAAGGGAATCGCTTTCTGTTGAACGGCGTGAAGTACCTGATCTCCAACGGCGGAATCGCGCAGGCCGTGGTGGTCCTGGCGTATCCCGAGGCCGCGACCGGTCCGGAACGTCGCATGAGCGCGTTCATCGTCGAAACGGCCGGCGAGACCTTCGAAACCGAGGATCTGCCGTCCAAGCTCGGCATGTTCACCGCGAACACGGCGATGTTCCAGATGACGGACCATCCCGTGCCGCTGGAAAACATGCTTGGAGAGGAAGGCAACGGATTCCGTGTCGCGATGGGCACGCTTGTTTCCGGCCGCTTGAGCGTCGCCTCGGGTTGCCTGGGCGTGATCGAGGATTGTCTCGTCGAGGCGATTCACTACTGCCAAACACGCAGCCAGCACGGCAAGCTGATCGGCAAACATCAACTCGTGCAGGAACATCTGGCGGCCATCGAAATGGCCCGCGCGGCAAGCGACGCAATGATCGAACGCGCGGCGCACGCCAAGCAACGCAGCGACGAATCGCCGCAAGACAAGGACGCCGCCGCCGAGGCAGACTTGCGCGTCGCCCAAGCCAAGTTCTTTGCTTCGAACGCAGCCTGGGAAGCCGCCGACCACGCCGTGCAAATCTTCGGCGGCCGCGGCTACAGCGAACTCTACCGCGTCGGCCGGCACCTCCAAGACGTCCGCGTCTGCCGCATCTACGAAGGCACCGACGAAATCATGAAACTCAAAATCGCCACAGCCCTGCTGGGAAAAGACTTCGCGGCGTTTTCGTAAGGGTCGCTTCGTGAAGCGCAGAGATGAGAATTAGACCGCGAAACACGCGAAATGACGCGAAAGAAGGCGCGAGCGCAATGGTTGGCGCTATTTGCAAATTCCCATTCTCATTTTTCGCGTCATTTCGCGTGTTTCGCGGTCAAATTCTCCGCGCCTCCGCGGTTCAAATAGAAACAGCACCCCGAACCGAACTTCGCCTCGCGTGTCCTGCCTCGCTGGCGATGGACATCGCCCGGCCGTTGCGGCATTCTGGTCGCAGGCGATTTCCACGGCGCGAACTTGAGGCGGTGCGCGATGGCGGAGCAGGAATTGGGAATTTGGCGCAGGCCAGGCGGCTTGCGCGAAGTGCTGTGGCTGTCATTCCCGCTCGTGATTTCTACCGCGTCGACGACGCTGCTGCAGTTCACCGACCGGTTGTTTCTAGTCCAGTACTCTCAGGACGCGATGGCCGCAGCGCTGCCGGCCGGGGCCCTCCAGTGGACGATCATGAGCTTTGCCTTCGGCATCGCCATGTACGTCAACACGTTCGTCGCCCAGTATTCCGGAGCGGAGCGTCCCCAACGGATCGGCGTCGCCGTTTGGCAAGGAATTCTGCTCGGCCTGGCCGCCACGCCGGTGCTCTTGGCCACGATCTTTGTAGCGCCCTGGTTTTTCGCCCAGGCCGGGCACACACCAGAGGTGCAGACGCTGGAAATCGAATACTTTCAGATCCTGATGCTCGGCGGCCCGGCGCAGGTCATGGCAGCGGCGATTTCGGCCTTCTACACGGGCCGCGGCAAGACCGGCGTCGTCATGTACGTCAACATGTTCGCCGCGGTGCTGAATGTAGTGCTCGACTACTTCTGGATCTTCGGGATCGCCGGCCACGAGGGCTGGGGCATCGCGGGCGCTGCCTGGGCGACCGTGGTGTCCTATTGGGTCGTCCTGGGCATTTGGTTCGCCCTCTTTCTGCAGGCGGGACATCGGCGCGATTTCGCCACCTGGCCGGCGAAGCTGTTCGATGGCGAGCTGTTTCGCCGTCTCGTGCGGTTCGGGGCGCCCCAGGGCCTGCAATTCGCGGTGGAAATCGGCGGCTTTTCCCTGTTTCTGATGATTGTCGGTCGGCTCGGAGCGCTCGAGTTGGCCGCCACCGGACTCGCGCTCAACGTCAACATGCTGGCCTTCATGCCGGCGCTCGGCATTGCGATCGCGGCCGAGACCCTGGTGGGGCAGCGGATTGGGGAAAAGCAGCCCGATCTCGCGGCGCGGTCCACCTGGTCGGCGTTCACGCTCGCGCTGATTTACACGTTTGGCGTGGGGATTGTTTACTTCTTCTTTGGCGACCTGCTGCTGATCCTTCACGGCGCTCACCTGGAGGATCCCGAATCCTTCGGCCCGCTGCGCGACATGACGGTCATGCTACTCAAGTTCGTCGCCATTTATTGCCTCTTCGATAGCGCCAACATCGTGTTCTCGTTCGCCATCAAGGGCGCCGGCGATACCCGCTTCGTATTGAAGACGACATTTCTGATGTCCGGCATGCCGGTCGTGGCGACTTGGGTCGGCATCGAAAAATTCGGACTGGGTCTACGTTGGTCCTGGTTCGTGCTGACGATTTGGATTCTGGCCCTGGGCGTGATCTACCTCCTGCGCTTTCTCGCCGGCTACTGGCGCGAAATGCAGGTGATCGAACATCAGGTGCCGGAGTTGGAATCGCCCAGCGGCGAGAGCGCCCTAACGCCCTGCCCAAACGACGCCTAAAGGCCCATCCCAAAACCGACATAGACGCTTGGGTGGCTGGGGTCGAATGTACTCATTCGCCCCCAGCGGAACAGCCTGGGGCGAACGAGTACATTCGACCCCAGCCACCCGGAACTTGGTTTTGGGAATAGCTCTAAGTCGAATAGGTGCTGATCAGTCGCCCGCGACTCCGCGCACGGCAGCATGGACCAAGCGCACGGCGGTCAGAGGACCATGGCTTACATTGCGCTAAGTGCACACGCAGTAGAAATAGTGCGATGGGTGCCACTGGCGGCTTGTCCGCCAGTGCTGGAGTTGGGCCTGCTATCGAGACCAAACCGGCACTGGCGGACAAGCCGCCACTGGCACCCCGGATCAAACTTTATGCGGCTGCACTTGGTTTGCCTTGGCGCAAAAAAAAGACGGGCCATCCAGCTATTGGACGGCCCGTCTTGAATTGAAATTTCAGCGTTCGTGAAACTAGGCAGTGCGACGACGGGCGAAGCCCAGCAACGCGATGCCGGCGATGCCCGCCAGCACGATGCTCGTCGGTTCCGGCACGCCGAAGAATTGCACATCGGCATACTGCACGCTGTTCGCGACGCCACGCTGCGAAGTGACCAACACGCGGTAGCTGTCGTACATCGTGACGTTGCCCGTTACCGGCACCAACGCGCCCGGCAGAAAACGGCCCGGGTCAGTGTCGAGACCAGTCGTGCCGGAGTAGATCAACGTCCAGCTGGCGCCTTGATCCAAAGCCCCGCCGTTTGAGCCTTCAATGGTGATCGAGAGCGGATCACGGAGCGGAGCGTCGTTCGCGGCCGTGAACTGGAACGACTGAACGATCGAATCGGTGACAGTCGGCGTGATGTAGAATCCGGTCCCCAATCCCTTCGACGCCGTCGAAACGCCACCGCCGCCACCGCCGCCGAAGTTCAAATACTTCGTCGTGCTCAAACCGTCGATGGCGAGCGGAGCGGCTTCGCCTGCCGGATACTGGCCAGCGGCCGTCGTGCCGGCGGTCGAAGCGGTGCTGTTACCGCTCGCGGTCGTGTTCCAGATCGCCACGATCGGATCGCCAGGGGTGAAGATCGTCGCCGCTTGCACGGACGCGCCGAACAAGCCGACCAAAGTGAGCGCCAATGCCGACGCAAGATTGCGGAACTTCATAGCGGCTTTCCCGATGATGAGATGAGTGGAATGCTATTCAACCGGTAAATTCAAATGGATGCACTCCTTGCATGTGCCCTAGGGTAAATCGGACCCTACCCCGATACAAGTGGAAAAATCAAATTCTTCCGAAATAGTGTCCGGGTCGCCACACAGAGGGGGGTGCGGTAGCGGAATCCCTTGGTCGCCAACCCTCCGTCCCCCATTCGACCCGGAAACGCCACGACCCAGCCGCCTGGGCTGGGTCGTGCGCTTCGTTCGTAGGCCGTTTTTCAAGGACTATTTGCGTCGCTTGTACAGCAACGCCGCCAGGCCGCCGAGACCGGCCAAGATCAACGTCGAGGGTTCCGGAACCGGACGGACGACGCCCAGGCCGCCGTTCGCCGTGTCACCAACGAGCACGAAACTCGCGGAATTGACACTGCGGGCCGAAAGCTCACCCTCAGCGCCGCCGCCGCGCTCGAAGAAGGAGTACTCGATCATATAGTACCCATCCGAAGCGAAGTTGACCGTGAGGGAATCGGTGTCCGTGGCGCCCTGCAGGACGTCCCGGTTAATCACCAGTTCGCCAGCGTCATCGAAGTCGCCGTCGTCGTTGAGATCGATTTTCAGCCGTCCGCCGTCATCGGTATTCGAACGGAAGATGTAATCGCCCGTCATTCCAGGTTGAATGTCCAAGAAGCCGGTGCCGATTGCAACGAAGTCATCCGCGCCCGGCGCCACGCCGACCACGTTGACGCCGCCCGGGAAGACTCCGTCACTGTCGGAATTCGAGATATTGAACGTCGGGAAGTAACCTTGCCCTTTGAACGTACCCGGCGTATTCACGACGGTGGTCGCATCGGCAAAGTTGTTGATGGTGATTCCTGGCACGATCAGTGACTTGTAGACGGTGCCGGTAAAGGCGCCACCGTCCAAGGTCAAGCCTTGAGCGCCGTCGCCGATCAGGGCGTCCGCGCCGCCATCGCGATCGTAGAAGAATTCACCCTCGGCGCCGCCGCCCGCCTCAAACCACATCCAATCGAAGGCGACCGAATCACCGGCGGTCAGCGGAATCGCGGCACTAGGGACCGTATGCGGGCCCGAAAGCACGTCGTCGGCGATCACCTGGTTGAACCCGCCGCCATTGATGTTCAGCCGCAGACGCGATCCGTCGTCGGTGTTCGTGAAGAACTGGTAGCTGCCCGTCGTGGCCACGGACAACGAACCCGTGCCGACGAAGGCGAAGTCGTTGATGTCGCCGGGGCCGATGCCGACGACTTGCGTGCCGAGACCGAATGGTCCGCCGCCGTCGCCGTTGTCTTGCGTGTTGGCCAGCGAGTACTGGGCCGCATTCGAGAAAGCCAATCCGGCGCCGCCGATCAACGCGTCTGCGGTCGCATAGTTGGTGATCACACCCGTCGACGGCTTGGAATACGTCTGAATCAGCCAGTCCGCCTGAACCGAGCCGACGCTGCTCAGTAGCAGCGCCGCGCTGCCCCCCAACCAAAATCTGCGCTTCATGTGGTGTCCCCAGTCAGAGAAGAATAAATCGACAAGTTCCTAGCGACCCAACCGGAGAGGTGGTCACCCCTCCCAAAAGGTGAGTTCGATTGTGCCTGCTGTCAAAAATAGTCAAAATGGGGCGTTTGGGCAACGGTTTTCCCTGGATTTCTTAACAATTGCCACTTCGACGCCTCACACGGGCCACATCGGGGGCAAATATCGAGACTGGCGCGTGTTTCCGATCACACCAGATAACCGGCCAATTCCTGGCTGCCCGCCAGGTCGCGCTGTAAGAAATCGCAACCGTCGCGGAGGTCAGCCGGTTGGGCAGGCCGGCCCAAACGACGGATGGCCAGTGTCGGAGAGGATTGCGCCGCTGGCAGCCCTCCGATCGCGAAGCTCCAAAGGGCCACGTCTGCCCAGCCGGGAAGAGGCCGCGATCCAGCGGCAAATTCTGCCGCGACGATGGTATTTGGAACCAGCCGGCGCAGCTCTGGATCGAACTTCGTTGCCGCGTCGACAAGAATCAAGCCCACGCTCGGATGTCGCTGCCAACGCCGCAACGGCTCGTCCAGAGGCTCGTCCTCCGTTGTCATCGCGCCCAACAACACCCCGCGCAGATCCGCCGCAGCGCAAAACGCTTCCGACGGAGCCCGTACCACCGGCGCCAGGTCCAGTTCCCGCCAGACGTCCCAGTCAAAATCCGCCAATTCCTCGACAAACGCCCCGCGCAACACCCAATTCTTGGCCTCGAAGTACAGCCGACGCCCTCGCACGCCCAGCCGACGAATCCCAAACGTCCGTTCGTCGGACCAAATGCACTGTCCAGCTCGTTCCAGAGTGAGCCGCACCTGATAAAGGTACGGCAGCTCCGGCGTCCAAAAGCAGGGGTCCGGCAACACCCTCTGGGCCAAAACCTCCCTGCCGGCAACAGCCACGTCAAACCGCGTCGTCGCCGATAAGGTGCGGGCATAGCGGCTGAACGGCCCCGTAATCTCTCCGCGCAATCGATGAAACGCCTCCGGTTTATCAACGCGCAAGCGGACGTAGACCCGCGCTTCGGCTGGGCTCGCTTCGCCGTGGAAAATGAGCCAGTCATCAGATCGGGGCAAGTCCGGCATAGGGCTGGCAGCGCATTCAACGGCAAGAGGAGGTGAGGACGCCGTCAATTCTAATGGCGGCTGCGCGATCACGATAGGAACAGCCGCACCGCACGCCGACTTGGTCATCTATACTGAGTCATCGCGATTGCGTTTAACAAGTCGAACGATCATCCATGTCCACCGAACTGCTGAAGGTTGACGCCGAACACCCGGATCCCGGCGCGATCGCGCGCGCGGCGACGGCCGTGCGTCGCGGCGAACTCGTGGCCTTTCCGACGGAAACCGTCTACGGCCTCGGCGCGGACGCGTTGAACGCGGCAGCCGTGACGCGAATCTACGAGGCCAAAGGCCGGCCCGAGCGCAATCCGTTGATCGTTCACGTGCCGGATGCAGCCGCGGCACAAGAATTGGCGGAATGGACGCCGCTGGCGGACGCGCTAGCCACACGTTTCTGGCCGGGACCATTAACGCTTGTATTGCCCAAACGCGATCTCGTGCCGGACGTCGTCACCGCCGGCGGATCAACGGTCGCATTGCGAGCCCCCGCGCACCCGGTCGC
>Ga0163153_10002815_pt1 | contig 24375 bp, 7 predicted proteins | sample OliLakLV19MP6IB1_FD_148629 | JGI IMG/M metagenome (GOLD analysis project Ga0163153, IMG submission 148629) | Freshwater microbial mat bacterial communities from Lake Vanda, McMurdo Dry Valleys, Antarctica - Oligotrophic Lake LV.19.MP6.IB-1 | ecosystem: Environmental > Aquatic > Freshwater > Lake...
AGTTCAAACATTCGCACCCCAGGATCGCTGTCGTCGCCCATGCCACTGCGTCGGCGTGAGTTTTCTTTCAGGCACTACTTATGAGATTCGCATATCCGTGGACTTGCCGGAGAACGCCGCCAACGGCGGCTTGAGTTTCCGCGCCGCAGTAAGGATGCGACTTAAAGCATTGCCAGCCGAAGCCGGCCCGTGATTTTGACGAGCAACGGGCATCATGGAACTCGCACGACACGATAGAATCTCTTTCCCTCTACATTGAGGTGGTCTGTGAAGCAGTTTGTTCCACTTCCCACAACTGCGGACCCCAGATCGATCCAGTTGTTGTTTACCAGGGTGCTATACTGAACTTGGTAGTTGCGATTTGTATGACCGGCCCAGCAAATATCCACGGCGGAACAACGGATTGAAATGAGTGAGTCCGCGTCATACCTCAGCGACACATCGTCGATGAGAGGTTTCTCGCCAAATTGTTCTGCGAGTCCCACGAAACGAAGAGTGTAGGAGCCAGGTTGAAGGCGAAATTCCATCGTGCGGGAAGCCCAGCCATTCAGGGCGGATGCGTTGGCATCGAAGGTCTGGTGCTCGATAATATCACTGGCAACCCCCAGTATCTGGACTTTATAGGGAGCTTGATGGCCAAGGCCATTGAATTCACTGCTGTCGAACCACGCAAGGGAGTAGTTACCCGCATTCGTGATTGTGAAACTTTGAGACAAAGTCGCCTGATGACCCACCAAGGCGTACTGCGAGGCACCGTGCGCCAGTGGATACAGCGTGCCAAGCTGCCCATTCACAAGAGCAATCTCAGTTCCGCCACTCCACGAACTGGGCACCACCTGTTGAATTGAGTTCGGAGCCGCTGCGGGTGATTCAAAGCCTCCGTTCAGGATCAAGTTCCCAGATGAGTTGGAAACCGGCTGGAATTCTAACTTAAAGTCTCCAACGAAGGAGGCAGGATCACCACTGTTGTCGGCATAGATTGAACTGCCGTAATACAGTCGGTATTGATGGCCTGCAGTGAGGATGCCCGTCGCCGATCCGGTCAGTTCGTTTATTCTATTGCCCGCAGCGCCTCCCAACACGAAGGACGTGTCAACTACTCCGCGACTTGCCTGAGAATTGTGGAACAGGTTTGCCGAAGTGTTGAGATCGGCGAGAGTCGTTGTGAATTCCGCATATTTTGCGCTGAGCCCTGGATCATCGACGGAGAATGTTCCCCTGATGTTGTAGCGGGTATCAACGGACACGGAAAAGAATATGACTGGTTGCACGTTGGCCCGGGAATCGAGAGAACCCATACGAGTACCAGAGGAAGTGATGGTGAATTCGTCCGGCCCCAGATAATAGGTGGCCTGGCCGCGAGAGTCCGACTGGACCGCGACATGACTCCCATTGAATGGAATCGAAGTCGGCGACAGGTTTTCAATCTGATTGGCCCCACCGCCGGCGCGAGCCACGACTTCGAGTTTGGTCACTCCACCGTCGTTCAAGGTAAGAGTGTCGGCCTTTGCTGGAGCCGGCAGCCCCAGCAAGCCGACCGCAAGCGCGCAAAGCAGGTTACTCTTGTTGATTATCGTTTTCATGGGTTTGCTTCTTTTGAGTGATGGGAATTGGTTTTTATTGTTGGTTGCTTTCTGAACTTGAACAGCGGCAAGGAGCCGCATTCCGCCGTTTATCAGTGGTAGTCACAATGGAGCCATCGCACTTGCTCCGCCCAATCTTTCAAAAATCTTCCGCATTTTTTGAAAGATTTTTCCAGCGGACTGCGATTTACTTCTTTTGAGCACCATGTCACGCGCCGCCAGTCATTCCACCGCCTGCGCCACCGATGCAGCGTTGATCGGACGGTTGCGCAATCTTGATGACCACCAGAGCTGGGACGACTTTTATCGAGCCTACTGGAAGCTCATCTATCGCTTCGCCTGCGAGCGCGGGATGAATGACGCCGACGCACGAGAGGTGGTGCAGGACACGTTGCTGTCGGTGGCGCGCTCGTTGCACGGCTTCCGCCCGGCGCACGAACGCGGGTCGTTCAAACGCTGGCTGTTGTGCCTGACGCGGCGGCGTGCGACGGATCGCTTCCGCAAACGTCCACGCGAACTGCCGATGATGTCACGTTCCGATCCGGGCACGGGCGGCACCGGCACAGCCGAGCGCGTGGCGGACCCGCGCGGTTCCCTGGCAGACGAACGCTGGGAGAGGGAATGGGAGGCGCAGGTTCTGGACGCGGCGCTGGAAAAGCTCAAGCGGCGCGTCAGCCCGCGCCATTATCAGGTGTTCCATCTGGCGGTGATGAAGGAGCAATCGACGGCGCGCGTCGCCGAGACGCTTGGGTTGAGCCAGGCGCAGGTGTATCTGGTGAAGCACCGCGTGCTGCGCGACTTCAAGCAGATGCTCAAGGCGTTCCAGCCGTCCGAGTAATCAGCAACCACGAATGAACCCGAATCGACACGAATCAGGAAAGGCAGATGAGCGACACGGATTGCACGGATTCTCACGGAACCCATCCGTGCCAATCTGTGGAATCTGTGTCCACCCTCATTCGTACTACAATGATGGAAGTCAGCGCAGTTTCGACAAAGAGTTTGACGCGCACACTTCTCCCTTTCCCACTTTCTCCCCTGCGGCCGGACAGGCTGGAAGCACTGTCCTACTGTGGTTGCGGCTACGCCGCGCTGGGTGAATTGGTGTCCATTCGTGGTTGATCATTCATGGAACCGCCGCCCGTCACGTCCCGCCTTCCGCCGGTCATCCCAGAGCATGAAATGCTCAAGCGCATTGGCGGAGGGAGCTTTGGTGAAGTGTGGCTGGCGCGCAACCGTCTCGGCACTCTCCGCGCGGTAAAGGTGGTGTATCGCGACCGTTTTGAAAGTGACCGCGCGTATGAGCGGGAGTTGAACGGGCTGCGCCGATTTGAGCCGGTCTCGCGCACTCACGATGGCCTGGTGGACATTCTCCAAGTTGGCCAGAGCGAAACCGAGGGCTGGGCGTATTGCGTGATGGAACTGGCGGATGATGCGGGGAGAGTGATCAGTAAGACGATCGAGGAACGTCCGCTGCCTCCTGCTGATTCACTGACTACGGACTTACTGGTTTCTGGCTACTCTCCTCACACCCTCGCTTCCGCTCTCCGGCAGCGAGGACGCCTCCCGGTTGCCGAATGTATGACGCTCGGATTCGCGCTGGCCGATGCGCTCGCGCACCTGCATCGACACGGGCTGATTCACCGGGATGTGAAGCCATCGAACATCGTATTTGTGGAGGGCAAGGCAAGGCTCGCGGACATCGGGCTGGTGGCGTCGGTGCGGGAGGTCGGCTCCTTCGTCGGTACGCGCGGATTCATTCCACCGGAGGGACATCAAGACGGACGGGGAGACGTGTTCAGTCTGGGCAAAGTGCTCTACGAATGTGCCTGGGGTCGCGACCGGCTCGAATTCCCGGAAGTGCCGACCGACGCGGCGGAGTGGGCGGATCATCCTCAACTGATTGAACTGAACGAAGTCATTCTCAAAGCCACGGAGCCGCATCCTGAGCAACGCTATGTCTCGATGGTCGAGATGCGGGACGACCTAGCGTTGCTCCGGCAGGGCCAGTCCGTGCGGCGGCTCAGGCGGTTGGAGAAATACTGGCGGCGCACCACTCGCATCGCGGCGGCATCGGTCATTCTCGCCTTGCTGGCGGCCTCCGGTTTTTTCTTTCAACAGCACCAGAGCCGTCGCTTCCAGAAACTGTCGGATGAAAACCGGGATCGGCTGGTCCAGTTGCAAGTCGCCAACGGCGTGCGCCTCATGGACGACGGCGACTTGGCGGCCTCGGCGCTTTGGTTTGCCGAAGCGCTCCGGCAGGTCGCCGGTGATCCGGATCGAGAATGGGTTCATCGTCGTCGGCTGCAATCGGTGCTGGAGCGGAGTCCGCGCTTGATCGCGGTTGGAGGCCATCGCGGGCGGATTCGTTCCGTGCAATTCAGCCCGGACGGACGGCTGTTCGCCACGGCGGGAATGGACGGCGCTGTTAAAACTTGGAACGCAACAAACGGCTCCACGGCTGGAATCACCCTGCAACACGAGAAGCCGGTTCACGATCTGCAATTCAGCCCCGACGGTCGCTGGCTGGCCACCGCCGCCGAGGATAACGCCGCGCGGGTGTGGAACGTGGTTTCAGGGGCGATGCGATTTGCGGCAGTTCGACATTCTCAGGCCATCAATTCAGTTCGGTTCAGCCCAGACGGGAGATGGCTGGTCACGGCGAGTGAAGATCATACGGCGCAAATCTGGGACGCTGCCACCGGCCAGCCCAAAGGCGATGCGTTCCGGCATGATGGGCCGGTGAATGACGCGGAATTCAGTCCGCAAGGAGATTTGCTCGCGACGGCCAGCGATGATGACACCGCGCGCTTGTGGGACGCCCGGACAGGACAGCCGTTGGGGCTGAAGTTGAACCACGACCATGATGTTCGATCCGTGCGCTTCAGTCCCGACGGGAAATCCGTGGTCACAGCAGGCAAGGACGGCGCGGCGCGGGTCTGGGATGTCGCGACCGGCAGCCCCATCACTCCGCCACTCCAACATTCCCTCCCCCTGTGGACGGCGGAATTCAGCCCCGACGGACGAACGGTGATGGCGGCGGGCGGTGACGGCGATGGCGGGGGCACCGCGCGTGTCTGGGACGCAGTCACCGGCGAGCCGCGAACGCCGCCGATGCGACATGGCAACACCATCCGCAGCGCCGGCTTCAGCCCGGATGGGCGATGGATCGTGACGGCAAGTCACGACCGCAACGTGAGCTTGTGGAACGCAAGCACGGGCGCTCGCGTGGGAGGTTCGTTTCGGAGCACACACATGATGAAATGGGTTTCATTCAGCCCGGACGGAACACATCTGCTGGCCGCAGGAGAGGACGAGATGTGGAGGTTGTGGGAGGTGGCGCCGATGCTGGGAGACAGCACGCCAGGGGTGGAGGAACTTCCCTTCCGCATGGCTGAGTTCAGTCCGGATGGACGGCTGATTTTTGGCATCACGACCAACCAGACTGCCGTGCTCTGCGATGCAATCACCCGCCGGGTCACGTTCACGCTCGGCCAGTTCCCGGCGTCTGTCATGTGGATCAGCTTCAGCGCGGACAGCCAGCGTGCGCTGGCCCTATCCATCAACAGCGAAGTGCGAGTCTGGAAAACGAGGACGGGAAAAATCATCGGCCAGCCCATGAGACATGGTGCCGGTGGAAGGGGTGAAAGCTGCGCTGAGTTCAGTCCGGATGGACGGCTGGTCGCCACGATCATCGGTGATGAGGAAGATCGTTCGGCCAAGGTTTGGGACTTGGGAACGGGCGGCGCGCTTTTTCATGACCTCAAGCACAGGCATCCGGTCAAGTCTCTCGCCTTTTCGCCGGACGGGACGACGCTGCTGACCGGTTCGGGCGACCAAGAATCGGGCGAAGCCCGGCTTTGGTCGCTGGGCACCGGCCAGCTTATGTCGGAGGCCATGCCTGATCCCGGCATGGTTCGACTGGTGAAGTGGAGCCGGGATGGCCGTCACTTCTTCACGGCCTGCGATAGCGCGACTCATGAACCGCAAAGAGGACGCCTCTGGGATTCGCCCCGTGGCCAGTCAATAGGTTTGTCCAACCCAATGGCTATCCGTTTCGTCGCCGCCTCATTCAGCCAAGATGGTCGTTTCCTCGCCACCGGGGCGGACACCGGGGAGATACGTCTGTGGCATGTGGAAAGTGGAAAGCCGGCCTCGAAGGGATTCGGTCACCAGCGCACATGTTGGAACCTGAAGTTCACCCCTGATGGCCGTCAGTTGGCATCTTCCAGCCTCGAACCTGTCATCCACATTTGGGATCCTCTTACTGGAGAGCCACTCAACCCACCACTGACACTCGGAGCCTCAAAAACTTGGATCTCCGGCATGTCGTTTAATCCGGCGGGCAATTCGGTCATCGCCTACGGCGGCGGGCAAACCAAAGTTTGGCGGCTGAACATCGCCGAGGGTTCCGTCGAGCGTCTGCGGGAGTCAGCACAGTTGGTTTCAGGCCGCCGCCTGACTGAAACGGGCGGCATGGAGCCGCTCACATCGTCCGAACTTTCTGCCCTGCTCAAGTGAGAAGGGGCTTGGCTGTCACGAGAGACTGCGAACAACTTATCAGGCCCAGCGCGAATACTTCGGCGCGCACACCTACGAGCGCATCGACAAGCCACGCGGCGAGTTCTTCCACACGAACTGGACCGGCCGCGGCGGCACGACCAGCAGCTCGACCTACAACGTCTAGCCCTTAAAAAATTCCGACGGAACAAGGACGGCAGCGATGCCGTCCTTTTTCTTTTCGCGGTTGCGCTGACCTCTTCACGAACTAGACTGCGGCCATGATCTTCCGCCCGCATGAAACCCGCCTCCCCGTTCACGGTGAGATTGCGCCCGTTGGGATTTACTGATCGCCGCCCATGTTCCCTGCCCTCGTCACACGAATCCTCCGCACCACGGACCCGCGTCTGCTCTGGAAATTCTGCTGGAACTTCGGCGTAAAAGGACTGCTGTCCGTGGAGCGGTTCAAGCGCGGCATCCGGCGCGGCGAATACTTCCCTCCCTTCCTCTACCTCTCGATCATCAACTCCTGCAACCTCCGCTGCCAGGGCTGCTGGGTGGATGTCGAGGAGAAGGACTCCATCGACCTTGAAACGCTCAACCGCACCATCACCGACGCGAAGAAGCATGGGAACGCCTTCTTCGGCATTCTCGGCGGCGAACCGTTCATGCACCCGCAGTTGCTCGATCTGCTCGCGGCGCATCCCGACTGCTACTTTCAGGTCTTCACGAACGGCCAGTTCATCACGGAGAAGATTGCGAAACGTCTGCGCGAGATCGGGAATGTCACGCCGCTCATCAGCATCGAGGGACGCAGCTTCACCAGCGACGAACGGCGTGGGAAGAAGGAAGTCCTCAACCGCACCCTGCGCGGGCTCGACAACTGTCTGCGCGAGAAAATCCTGACCGGCGTCGCCACCAGCGTCTGCCAGTCGAACATCGAGGAACTGCTCACGGAGGACTGGCTCCGCGAACTGATCGCGCGCGGGGTGCACTACGTCTGGTTCCACAGCTACCGGCCGATGGGGCCGAAGCCGAACTTCCAGCTCGCGCTGCGCCCCGACCAGCTCGTCCGCATCCGCCGCTTCGTGACCGGCATGCGCGCGAAGGTTCCCATCGCCATCATCGACGCCTATTACGATCATCGCGGCCAGGCCCTCTGCCCGATGAGCACCGGCATCAGCCATCACATCAGTCCGCGTGGCGACATCGAGCCCTGCCCGATCATTCAGTTCGCGACCGAGACCATCCGGGATCCACGCGGCATCTACGCGACGATGCGGGACAGTTCGTTCCTGAAAGATTTCCGTGAACTCTCGGCGAACCAGACTCGCGGCTGCGTGGTCCTCGAACGTCCCGATCTCGTGAAGCAACTGGTGGTCAAGCACGGCGCGCGCGACACCACGGTGCGCGGCACCGCAATGGCGGAACTGGAGGCGATGACGCCGCGTTTCAGTCAATGGCTGCCTGGAGAAGAGATTCCCGAGAAGCACTGGATGTACAGGCTCTCGAAGAAATATTGGTTCAACGACTTCAACGCCTACGCCCGCGCGGACCATGACGCGACAGCCATGGCGAAGGTCAAAGAACTTCGCGCCAACGCGGCCAAGACCACCGATCGCGAACCCGTCATTCGCTGACCGTCGTCGGCCTCTTCAACGCCCAACCGCGCGGTAGAACCGCTGTTTCACACCCGGAGCCGCCACGTCGCGCAGGATCATCGAATTGCTCGATGGTGTGTTCGTCGCGAACGAAGTCCAGTCCACCAGATTCACCGAGCGTTGCATCTCATAGGTCCGCCCCGGCGTCACGGCAATGGTCAGGCTGACTTCCTGATTCGCACCCGGCGCACCGACGGCAGTGAACCGCAGTCCGCCACCTTCCACGGCCCGGAAGAATCCGGACTGATTGGTCGTCGTGAGCGGAATCATCACATGAAGGTTCGCCAGCAGCCCGCTCCAGAACGGAGTCCACGCCACCGGACTGAGCCTCGGCGTGCGCTCGACGGTGTAATCCGGCTTTGGGCCATAGATGACGAGGTCCGTGCGGTTCGTGTCGCGCACCAACTCGAGCAACGGTTCGGCACCGAGGTAGACGACCCGACCCTGCGCTCCGCTGGCACGCGGCACCGCCTGCCCATTGACCTGACTCGCGCTCACATTGGTCACCACGAGCGGCACGAACGCCGACGGTTGATTCGACAAGGCAAGGAACCTCAGATGTGAAACGACCTGTTCACCCGCGAAGTTCTGGCCCGCCTGCGTGCCCAGGCGAATCTGGAATCGATTGCCGCCGAGCGGCTGGATGCTGGCGGATGCCAGAGGAAGAACGGGCGGCACCAGGCTGAAATTCGTCAGCCGGCCGAATGGCACTTCGACGACGAAGCTCGCGTTCGTCGCCGGAACGGTTGTGAAGACCTTGACCGGCACGCTGCCCGTTTGTCCGGCCAGCACGATGGACGACCCCAGCCGCACTTCCAGATAATCACCCACGACAATCGCGAAGGTCTGGCTGGCGCTGCTGGAAGGCACGCCGTTGTCCGTCACGCGCACCGTGACCGAGTTCGTGGTTCGCGCGAACTGGGCCGTCGGCGTCCAGGTGAACACACCATTCGTCCGGTCGATGCGCGCACCACGCGGCGCTCCCGGAGCGAGGCTGAACGTGAACTGTTGCGCGGGCAGATCCGCGTCCGTGACCGAGTTGCTGACCACCAGCGTCGTGGCGACGACCGCTGTCTTGCTGGAAATCGGCGCGAGGACGGGAGCCTGGTTCACTTCACGGACAATCACGCGGACGACACGCGACGCGCTTTGCACGGGTGAACCGTTGTCGCGAACCGTCACCGTCACCGGGAATTCTCCGGGACCATCGGCTTCACCGGGCGTCCAGCTCAGCGCGCCGTTTGCGGCGTTGATGCTCATGCCCGCCGGAGCGCCAGCCCCGAGCTGCCACGTCAGTTGATTGGACGGCTGATCCGTATCCGTCGCCGCCACGGTGTAGGCGAGCGGCGTCCCCTCATCCACCTCCACTTGAGGCGCGGGATTCACAAAGATCGGCGCGGCGTTCACCTCGCGCACGATCACGTTGAAGGTCTGCGTCGCGCTCAGGCTGGGGAAGCCGTTGTCAGTAACGACCAGCGTGAAGCGGTTGGTGGTTCCGCCCTGCGCCTCGCCGGTCAGCCAGTTGATCGATCCGCTGTTCGCATCCAGCGACGCGCCCGCCGGAGACACCGGCAGCGCGAAAGTCAGCGCCTGTTTCGGCAGGTCGCTGTCCACCACCGTCGGCGTGAAGGCGAACTCGGCGCCTTCGTTGATCGTCATGGTGGCAATCGGCACCAGCGACGGAACCGTGTTCGGTCCGCCCGTCGTGCTCGTCTCGGCGTCCGGCGAGGTCGGGGCGATTTCCTGATTGCCCGAGTTGTCGGTCGCCACGCTGTAGAAGGCGTAGCTGTTGCCCAGGACGCCGTTGAAAATCGCGCCCTGCTGCGTCGTGTGCGACAGCCAGTTGGTGAACGGCCCGCCGTTCACGGACACGAAGATGTCGAAGAACGCGATGCCCACTCCGTTCGCGCCGTCATCGCCCGACCATTGGATGGCGAAGCCCGCGCCGCTGCTCAACGGCAGCGCGACGACCGCGCTCACGGGCGGGTTCGTGTCCTGGACGATGGGCGTGTAGTTCAGCGTGTAAATGCCCGTGCTGTTGTGATCGAACAGGTGCAGGAGCTTCTCACGAATCGCGCCGGGGATGGAGGACGGGAAGGTCCGGTCCGTCGTCCAGGCGTTCGCGCCCATGATCAATTGCTTGCCATCCGAGCGGCGCACGCTGGTGAGCCGGAAGTCCGGTCCGGGATTCGCCATGCGCAGGTAGCTGAAGCCGCCGGGCATGTTGACGGTGAGCTGCACCTGGAGATCGTTCGTCGTGGGCGGACTGTCGATGAGCGGGCTGCTGGCCAGCGAGACCACGTTCGTCGTGCTGTCGCTCAGGTAAACGATGTCCGGCAAATTGTCCGGGTCCGGCGAATCGTTCACGAGGAAGTCTGGCAGCGTGTCGTCCCCTGCCCGGTCGGAGCGCACGACGTGAATCATCTCGTGGATGTGGACGGCATCGATGAGCGAAAGGCTCAGGCCGCCCATCGCGTCCATGTGCTCGAACGACGCGCGGTAATCGATGAACTTGCCCTGCAAGGTGGAGGTCATGTCCCAGATGACGATCTTGGACCTGCCCGGCTCAATGCTGCCGACGTTCAGGTTGAAGGACGGATTGAGCGGCTCATTGTCCACGCGCGCGCCGAGCAACTGGAAGTCGATGGCCAGGCCTTTCTCGTTCTCGATGATGCGCGGAGCCGCCGAGCTGATGCGGAAGTTGCGGGCCAAACCGGCACCGCCATTGCGGATGCGCAGGCCCAGCGCGAACGGTTCCGCCGGTTCAATCTCCGGCGTGAACGGATCATCCGAATACACGTCGCGCTGCTGGAAGTAATCCAGCGTGAGCCGCGCTTCCGGCAGCACGGTGATCGCGCCCGGCAGCAGTTGAATGGTGATCTGCTGCCCGTTCTCCACGAAGCGCAGCGTGCCGCCAATGTAATAGCTGGTCGGCGCGAACGGAGCCGCGTCGAGCGTGGGGATGAAGATGTATTCGGCGGAACCCGTGCCGCCATCGGCGAGCGTTCCCGCGCCACTCACACCGCTCAGGCCGCTCAAGGTCGGAGGGCGCGAGGCGAAGAGGCCCGCAGCGGATTGATTCGCCGCGTCGCGGAAATCCAGGTCGAGCTGGATGCCGGTCAGAGCCGCGCCGGAGTTGTTCTCCAGCACCAGCGTCCCCTTGAAGGCGGCGCGCGTCAGCATCATGTCCTGGCTGAGCTGCAGGCGGACCTTCGCGCAGACCGGCGTGCCTGGAGGCGGTGATCCCGCCGCCGTGATGGACTGCGCAGCGGCTGCGGCGGAGAACGGGAACGGCTGGTTGCAGGGAACTTCAGCCAGCAGCGTGATGTCGCCGTAATCGACGGAGACAGCGTCCATGGCCACCGGGTTAAATCCGAGCGACTGCATGTATTGATTCGCGGCGTCGAGCACCGCGGGAATCCTTGCCGGCGGAGCGCATCCGCAGAAATCACTGATGCCAAATCCGAACGGCCCATCGACGGAGCCGAAGTCGCCCGACCTCAGATAGCCGCGGATGCGCGCCTTCTGACATTCGTCGAGCTTGCCCAGGAGGCAGTCGAACCCGGCGTCGAAGGCGATGCGGTTGGCGGTCATGAAATCGAGCCGCGTGATGTCCACGGTGTTAAACGTGCAGCCCGTGTCTGGAACGCACACGACCTGGAGTTCGACCTTGGCCACCTTGGTCACGAAGTTCGGGCCGCACTTGAAGCTGGTGTCGATGGGCATGTGGATGACGCATTCCGTGCCCTGACACGCTCCACCGCCTGCTGCCTGGAACTGAATGCCGCCCTCGACCGAACCCGGCTCCCGGACGCGGATCGTCACCGGCACCGTCACGCTGGAAAGCGCAGGCAGCTCCTCCAGCTCCGTGACCAGCGGCGTGATGATCAGCTTCGAGTGAACGGGCACGGGGATGCGGACCCGTTGCAGCGCGATCAAGCCGGTGTTGCGCAGGCGAATTTCGAACTGGCTGGTCTGGCCGGGAATAACCAGCGGCATGATGAGCGGGTTCTCAACCACGAGATTGGGCTGCGGCACTTCCGTTTCAAACTGCGGCTCGAGGACGACGCGGTAGTGGTCCTCAATCTCCGTCGGCACCACCTTCCATTCGTAGCGCACCGTTTCCTGGCTCAGGAAGACTTCCTGTTCCTTGGTCGCGCCCGGCGTGATCCGCACCCCGCCGCGCACGGTGGCGTGGCCGGGCGCTGAGGCTTCCAGCATATAATCGTTCTCGATCAGATTGCTGAACCGCACCTGACCGTTGGTGTCGGTGACGCCGTTGGTAATCACCGCGCTGGTGATCCGATCCCGCACCACCAGCGTGGCGTTGGTGACCTTGGGCGCGCCACTCGCGAAATAGGTGTGCTCATCCGTCACAGTGACCACCAGATCGCCACGCGCCTCGGACAGCGCGCGGAACTGGAACGGAACACTGAGCCCCGCGCCGTTGCCAATCAGGGCCATGCTGCCGCTGTAGAGGGTAAGTGGCAGGTCCGCCGCAGGATTCAACGCCAGCACCACGGTCGAACGCGCGCCGGGAGCGAGCGAAGGAATCGGCGACGCGGAAATGAGCGACATCCACGGAGCACCAACCCCCGGGAGCGCCACGTTCAAATCACCGCTGGCCACGCCGCCCTGGTTCACCACGTCGAACTGCACGACGGTCTGCGTTCCGCGCAACATTCCGCGATTCAAGGAAGGCGGTTCGGCGACCAACTGCGCGGTGGGCGGCGCGACCGCGAAGTCCACGGGGATGCGGAGCACGGCACCTTCAGCAGAGGTGGCGATCAAATTGAACCGACCGCGCACCGGCGTGGTTAGCGTGGTCATGATCTCGTAGCTCACCGTGGCGGACTGATTGCCGGCGAGCACGTTCGTCACGCTGGCCGACAGCGTGAAGTCGAGCGGGAGATTCTCCGCCGTGACGGACACGCCCGTAAGCGGAAGCGGGCTGAGGTTGCGCAGCTCAATGACGCCATTGGTCGCGATGCCCGGAGCCAGCCGCACGTTGAGATTCCAAGGCACGGCTCCCATGCCGAGCAGGGTGAACTGGTCCTGCACGAGATCCTGCCGCACGCGCGGATGATCCGCGCCAATCGTGTAAACGCCCGCCTCGCCGGAGATCGGCTGGAAGACGGCGCTGAAATTTCCGCTGGCGTCCGAGATCACCTGGAGAACACGGCGCACGCGATCCACGTTCACGCGCACGGTCGCGGTGCGGAAGGGCGCGGGCGAACCGTCGGTGCTGAAGAACGTGCGTCCGGTCAGCGGAATCGGCGTGCCGGAAACCGCCGAGTCCACCGAGGTGCTGACCGTGGCGCGATACGAGGGCTGCACGGCAATCGCGGCAGACAGCAGGGAGTTGTTGCGCTCGGAACCTTCCGTCACGAGACCGCCAGCGTCCGTGCGGACGAGCAGCCAGTAGTTGCCGGGATCGGAAGGCAGCAGCAGCGAGCGCGCAACGGTGTAGCTGTCGCCCACGACGACCGTCGCGTTGTTGGTCACGCGGGTGATGAGGTAGGAGTTCGCGCCCTGCGCATCGGTGGCGACGTAGAGCTCGTCCACCCAGGGCGCGCTGGCGGTGGAGAGACCGTTGTTGGTCACGGTCCACACGGCGGTGATCAAGCCGTCGGTCAAGGCGTTGGTCGGGCCGCTGACTTCGACGACCGCGAGATCCGGCACATCAATGTCCGTCACCGTCAGCGGCGCGGTGCCGGGATTGAACGTACCGTTGCTCGCTCCAATCATGACTTCGCGGGCGCCATCACTGACGCCATCGACGACTCCGTTGATGGTCACGTTCGTCGAGCTTTGGCCGACGGCGATGGTCACGGAAGACTGCAACGTGGCCTGCCCTGCCGGCGACGTGCTGAGCGCGACGGCGAGGGAATTGGTCGGAGGCGTGTTGCGCGTGATGGTGACGACGGTGGAGGAACCTTCTGCGATGACGGCGACGGCAGTCGCGACGGAGAGCGTCGGGCCGTCGTTGTCTTGAATGCGAATCGTCGCGGTGCCGGTGGACCCTGGGAGGACCGAGCCGTCCGCCGCCAGACCTTCAGCGACGATGTTCACCGTCTGCGCGCCGAAGGCCAGAGTGTCATCGCGCACGTTCACGTTGAACGACACGCCGGGCTGATTCGCCGGGATGGTGACTTCAGCGGGAATCTGCACCAGGCCGCCGCCGTTAGTGCCGAGGCGCAAGCGCAGGAGGCCGGAGGAAACCGGAGAACGCGTGAGCGTGGCGAGCGCGGCGGGATTGACGACGCCTTCGGTGACGTTCGTGTCGGAGAGCGTCAAGGTGAGCGCCACCGAGTCGTCATCGAGAACATTGATCGGCGCGGACACCGTCGAGAAGCCGGCGGCGGACGCGAAGATCGAGGCGTTGCGCGTGCCGGTGACCAGGTCGTCATTGACGGGATCGAGGTTGAAGGTGGCATTCGTCTGGCCGACAGGAATCGTGATCGTCGCGGGAACGGTCAGTGCGCCGGGACGGTCGGACGTCAGCGTGATGGTGAGCGGGAGGTTGGTGTTGACGTTGCGAATCACGCGGCCGGTGACCGCGCCCGTCGCCGCGTCTTCGAGCACGTTCGCGGCGCTGAGCTGGAGGCGGAGCGACGGAAAATCATTCTCGCGCACGGTCAACTGATTGGTGGCGCTGATGTGGCCGGCGGCCTGGGCCACGATGGCGACGATGACGTCGCCGCCCACGAGGAGATCATCCACAACCGCGATGTAGAAGCTGGCGGAGTTCCCGCCAATCGGAATCGGGATGCTGGACGGAAGCGTCACCTTGGCGGACGGGCTGGCCGACAGGCTGACATTGAGCACCGCCGCGCTGCTGCTGTTCCGCGTGACGGTTGCGTAAGTCGCCTGCGCGCCGCCGTTCTCAGAAACAATCGAGGGCGACAGCGTGATGGTCAGCGCCGATTGCAACTGGATCGCCGTGGCGGAGATGGCCGCGTTGTTCGCGTCACTCTCTTCAAAGACCTGCGTGTTGGCGTCCACTTCGGCCACGAAGAAACGGGAGCCGTTGCCGAAGTTCGGCAGCGTGACCTGCTGCGTGCGCGTCAACGTCTGGCTGGGATTCAGAGTTCCGCTGAACAGGATGGAGGTCAGGAACTGATCTCCGCCGATGACGTTGTCCGTCGAGAGAAAGAGATGATCCGACCACGGACCGGTGGCGGGAACGGTTCCGTTGTTCCGGATCGTCCAAACGACCGGCACGGGCTGACCTGGCAAACCATTGACCGGGCCGCTGACCGCCGTGACCACGAGGTCGGGATAAGGACGAGACACCACCTGAATTTGAGTCTGCGCGGAGTTGTTCGCCTCGCCAGTTCCGGAGCCGTTGTGCTCCGGCAGATTGTTGAACGTATCCGCAGTCACGGAGATCTCGATGCGTCCGACGGAGCGCGGTCCGTCTGGCAAGTCGAAGACCAACTGCCTGGCGCGGGAGCCGCCTGCGACAATCGAGCCGTTGGTTCCTTGATTCGGGTTATAGAGCAACGTCGTGCTCAGCAGCACTTCAGCGGTGTTCGTGTTTCGGATGGTGACGCGATCATAGAACGCGCTGTTCGCAGCGACGTTACCCTGATTGACCACATTCCAACGGACGGTCAGTTCCGCGCCCGCCTGAGCACTGGGACTCGCCGTCAGGCTGAGACCGGTGACCAGCAAGTCTGGCGCAGAGGCGCTGATGAGCGAGCGGGTGTTGTTCGTTTCGGCGCTGCCCTGGGCGTTGTATTCGAAGAGCTGGCTGTCGCTGTCCGTCGTGACGACCACCTCGAACGCGCCGAACGCGCTGGCGTCCGTGGGCATGACGAAGGAGATCGAGCGGGCGCGCTGACCATTCGGCACGATGTCGCCGTTGCCGGGCTCGTCCGCCGCGTAATTGGTCGAGGTGTTGAAGATGGTCTGCGAGGTGTTGGTGTTGCGGACGACGATGCTTTCGTTCCATGAACCCGCCGTGGAACGCGGGCCAGCATTCGTGATGACCCAGTTGACTGTGACCACCGAACCCGTCAGCCAGCCGGCGACGGGCGTCGTGTTCAGGACGGCGACCCGCAGATCAGGATACGACGCGAGCGTGGTGTTGATGTTGATCGTGGAGGCGTTGTTGGCTTCCGCCGTGCCGCCAGCGTTCTGCTCGAAGATGCTGTTGAGCGCGTCCGTGGTGACGGTCACTTCCAGAGCGCCGGTTCCCAAGGGTCCATCCGGCAGCGTGATCGCCATCTGGCGCGCGCGCGTCTGGCTGGGATTGATCGGGCCGCCCGCCGCCTCGTCGTAGAACAAGGTGCGGTTCACGACCACCTGGCTGGTCGCGGTGTTGCGAACGGTGACGCGTTCCGTGAAGGAACCGGGCGTCGCGGCGGTGCCGTTGTTGCGCGTGGTCCACTGGACGGTGGCGGACTGGCCGGATTGCAAACCACTCGGCGGCGTCACGGTGAGCGCGGTCACGACGAGGTCCGGCGCGACGTTGGTTTCAAAGAGCGGCGACGGCGGCTGGGGCGGATTGGGCGAGAGCAGGAAGCTGAACGAGTTCGTCGTGCTGGTCTCGTTGTAGCGGCCTTCGACCGAGAGCAGATAGCTGCCGGTCTGCGGCAGCGAGAAGGTCTCGGCATCGGTCGTCACGTTCTGCTGATCGAGCACGACCAGGTTGAACGGCGAATAGATGCGGACGTAGGGCGTGCCGTTGAAGCCGGTCGTGGGACGGCCGTCGTAGTAGAGGCGATCTTCCGCGTTGGCGTTGAAACGATAGAGCGTGGTGCTGATGCCCGGCGTAAGCGTGCCGGTCACCAGCGTACCGGGCGTGAAGGACGTCGCCGTGGCGGCATCGATCAGACGGAAGGCGTAGCTGTTCGTGATGATGCCGGACGCGGCGACTTCGATCACATATTCGCCCGCGCGCAGATCGAGCAACGCGTTCATGTCGGCGCTGTCCGACCCGTTGAAGGTCCGGGGATTAACGATGCGTCCGTCGGGTCCAGTCAACGACCAGTTCAATGAACCGTCGCCCGTGAGTGAATCGAAGAAGAGCGTCCGGGCCGTCGGCAGAGTAAAGCGATGATACTGGCTCTGGCCGGCCACGGCGATGCTGCCAGTGATCGTCGCGCCGATGACCAGCGTGTTGGTGCCGTCCACGACGGGCTGGAAGAGGAAGGAGAAATTCCCGGTCGGCCCGGTCTCGATGTAGCGGCCCTCCACGGCGAGCAGATAGCTGCCGCTGTGCGGAACGCTAAAGACGCCGAGGTCGGAGTTCACGGCGAACTGGCTTTGCGTCACATGGCCGAGCGGCGAATAGAGGCGGAGGTATGGCTGATAGGTGAAGCCCGTCGAAGTCCGGCCATCGAAATAGAACCGGTCTCCGGCCGTGGCGTTGAAGCGATAGAGGCGTGTGCGGTTGCCGGGGCTGAGAGAGCCGTTGACCACCACGCCCGGCGTGAACGCCTGCGCCGAAGCGGCGTCCACGAAACGGAACGCGTAGGCATTCGTCTGCGCGGCGGAGGCGTCGATCTCGATCTGGTAGTCGCCCGCCGGAAGGTTGAGCAGCGCGTCGAATTCGTAGCTGTCGGAATTGTCGAGCCCACGGTTGTTGACCACGACGCCGGGCGGGCCGGTGAGGGTCCAGGTGAATGGAACATTGGCCAGCGAATCGAAGAGCACCTGCATCGATGTGGCCAGGGTGAACTCATGGAACCGGCGCTGACCCGGGACCGCGATGGTGCCCGTCACCACGTCGCCAATGGCGAAGGTGTTGGTGGTGTCCACGACCGGCTGGAGCAGGAACGAGAAGTTCCCAATGGCGCTCGTCTCAATGTAGCGGCCTTCGACCGCCAGCAGATAGCTGCCGGTGTGCGGCACGGTGAAGACGTCGAGATCCGAGGTGACGGAAATCTGTTGAAAGACCGAGACGCCCAGCGGCGAATGCAGCCTCACGTAGGGCTCGTAGGTGAAACCCGTGCGCGGACGGCCATCGAAGTAGAACTGATCCCCCGCCGTGGCGTTGAAACGATACAGCCGGGTGCTCGCGCCGGGCGTAAGCGAATCGTTGACCAGCGTGCCAGGCGTGTAAGGCGTGGCGGTGGTGGCGTCCAGTAAGCGGAAGGCGTAGGGGCCGGTATCGTCCGTGGCGGCGTCCACTTCGACCACGTAATCCCCCGCTGGAAGGTCCAGCAACGGATTGAAGTCGTAGCTGTCGGAAGCATCGAGCGCGCGCTGATTGACAACGACTCCGGACGGGCCGGTCAGGGTCCAGCGGAACGACTGGTTGGTCAGTGAATCAAAGACGAGCCGGGCGGCGGACGGCAGATTGAACCGATGAATCTGGCGCTGGCCCGGCGTGGCGATGCTGCCATTGACCGTCGCACCGATGGCGAAGGTGTTCGTAACGACGATGGCCGGCTGAAGCAGGAAGACGAACGTGGCGCTGGCGGCATTTTCGTTGTAGCGGCCTTCCACGGAGAAGACGTAGGTGCCGGTGTGGGGAACCAAGAACACCTCGGCATCGGAAGAGGTGGACTGCGGCGGCAGGGCGACGCCATACGGCCCATACAGTTTTGCGTAGGGCGCCATGCCGAATCCGATGGCGGGCCGGCCATCGAAATAGAACCGGTCGCCTGCGGTGGCGTTGAAACGGTAGAGCGCGGTGCCACGGGCGGGCGCGATGGAGTTACTGAGAACCAGGCCCGGCACGTAGGGCGTGGCCGCAACGGAGTCGAGCAAGCGGAAGGAATACGCGCCCGAGGAACCGGTGACGTTCAGGCGATAGTTGCCAGCGGGCAGGTCCAGCGCGGTGTCGCCGAAGTCGTAGCTGTCCGAGGCTTGGAAGGAACGGTTGTTCACGAAGTCACCGCCCGGACCCGTCAGCGTCCAGTGGAAGTCGTCATTCACCAAGGTGTCGAAGAACAGGCGCGCAGAAACGCCGAGCGTGAAGGTGTAGCTGTTCGTGGTGGTGACGGTGGCGAGGCTGCCGTTGATGGTCGCGCCCAAGGTCAGCGGCGTGCCGGAGAAGATGACGGGGACGTTGTTCACGAAGCTGGCGCTGAACTGATACGTGCCGGCCGCGACGTCGCCATTGTAGCCTTCGACGAGCAGCGTGTAGGTGCCCCCGGCCAGCAGACGGTTCGTGCCGGCGTCGCTGGTTCCCATTCCGAAGACGCGATTGCCGTAGGGATCAAACAGGCGCCAATAGGAATTGGGGATGCCGGTCTTGGTGATCCAGTTGAACGAGAAACGATCACCGATGCTGGCCGTGAACCGATAGGCGTCCGTCTCGTTGCCGGGATTCAGTCCGCCGCTGGTCGGAACACCCAGCGTGAGCGGCGTGGCGGTGGCGAGATCGAAGAGGCGGAAGCGGTAGCCACCGATCTCGTCCGAGGAAGCATTGACGGTCAGCCGGTAATTCCCCGGCGAGAGTTGAAGCAACGGATCGCCGATGCTTTGCGCGTCTGAACTGGTGAAGGGACGGGCGTTCACAATGCGACCTTCCGGCCCGTCGAGCGTCCAGCGGAGGTTGCCGTTGTTCGTGAGGGAATCGAAGTAAAGCGTGGCGGCGGCGGGCAAGGCAAACGTGTAGGCCTGCGACTGGCCGGGCAGCGCCACGGTGCCGCTGGCGATTGAACCGAGCGTGAGCGGCAGCAGGCCGTCGTTGACCGGAACGACGTTGAAAACGCAGGAGCCATTGGCCGGACTGCTAATGTAGCCTTCGAGCAACAGCGTATAGGTCCCGCCCCGGCTCAGAGTGACGGGGCCGACATCCCCGAAGCCGGCGGAAAACAGGAGATCGCCCTGCGGATCAAGGCAGCGCCAGTAGAGGTTCGGCGTTCCATTCTCGACGATGGAATCAAAGTAAACCCGCGTCCCCGCCGCGACGTTGAACCGATAGACATCCGTCTCGTTGCCGGGCGTGAGCGTATTGGTCACCATCGTGCCCGGCGTCAGCGCGACGGCGGCGGTGCTGATGTTGATCAGTCTAAAACGATAGCTGCCGATGTCATCGCCCGATGCAGAAACGGTAATCGAGTAATCGCCGGCAGCCATCTCCATCACGGAGTACGCGCTGCTCGAATCCGAACTGGCGAAGGAGCGGTTGTTGACGATGACCCCGGTCACGCCGCGCAGCGTCCAATGCAGCGGACTGTTCGTCAGCGAATCCATGTACACCTTCGTCGCAGACGGCAGGGAGAAGTGATGCGTCTGAGTCTGCCCAGGCTGCGTGATGCCGCCCGAAATGACATTGCCTAGTGCGAGCGATTGCGAACCGTCGGTCACCGGCACGACGTTGAAGTTGTAAGTGCCAGTGCCAGTTTCTCCGACATAGCCTTCGATCAGCAGCGTGTAGATGCCGCCCGCCGACAGGACCACCGGTCCCAGATCGCTGAAGCCATTGACCATTACCACCACGCCGTAAGGATTGATGCAGCGCCAGTACAGGTTTGGCAGGCTCGCGGATTCCAGCGCATCGAAATAAACCTCCGTGCCCGCCGCGAGGGTGAAGCGATAGGCGCGGGTCTGGTTGGCCGGATTGAGCGTGCCGGACACCGGAGCGCCGGGCGTAAACGGCGTGGCTCCGGCCAGATCAAACAGCCGGAACTGGTAATTGCCGGTGATGTCGCCGGAAGCGTTGACTGTGATCGTGTAGCTGCCCGCCGTGAGATTCAGCACACCAAAGCCCTGTCCCGAATCGCTGGACGAGAAGATCCGGTTGTTGATGAGCGTTCCCGTCGGTCCGCGCAGCGTCCAGCGGAGCGAACTGTTGTTTGTGAGCGAATCAAAATAGAGCGTGGTCGCCGTCGCGATGGAGAAGGCGTGGGTCTGCGACTGGCCCGGAACGCTGACCGCCCCGCTCACCACGTCGCCGACGGCCAGCGGCTGGCTGCCATCATTCACTGGCACGACGTTCACCGTGTAGGTGCCGCTGTCCGTGTCCGAATGGTAGCCCTCGATCAGCAGCGTATAGACGCCGCCCGCCTGGAGCACGACGGGGCCGGAGTCCGACATTGAGTTCACCAGGACCAATTCGCCGAACGGATCGACGCAGCGCCAGTAAGCATTCCCAATCCCGGTGACGTTGAGCGAGTTGAAATAGACCTTCGATCCAGCCGTGGCGGTGAAGCGGTAGGCATCGGTCTCGTTCGCCGGACTGAGCGTGCTGCTGATGGGCGTGCCCGGGGTGAAGGGCGTGGCCGTGGCGAAATCAAACAGCCGGAACGCGAACCCGCCCGTGGCATCGCCGCTGCCCGTCACGGTCAGCGTGTAGTCACCGGCGGGAAGCGACAGCGGATCGAAGAGGTTCAAGGCGTCGGACGAGTTGAACGTCCGGTTGTTGACGCGGGTTCCGGTCGGGCCAGCCAGCGACCAGCGGAGGCTGCCGTTGTTCGTGCGTGAATCGAAATAGAGCGTGGCCGGCGCGGCGAGCGTGAAGAGGTATTGCTGCGACTGGCCGGGCATTGCGATGCTGCCGGACGTGAGCGCGCCGAGGGTCAGCGTCTGCGCGGCGTCCGTGATCGGCACGACATCGAAGCGATAGCCCTCCACGTCAAAGTCATCGAAATAACCTTCCATCAGCAAGGTGTAGGTGCCGGTGAGACTGAGCGTCAGAGGGCCGCGATCCGTCCGCAAGTTCGCCTGGACCACCAGACCGTTGAGCGGATCATACAGTCGCCAGCCGCTGTTGCCGCTGCCGTTCGTGGGGAACATGTCGAAGAAGAAATGCGATCCCGCCGTGGCGTTGAAACGATACACATCCGTCTCGGCACCCGGCATGAGAGTGCCCAGCACCGGCGTCCCCGGCGTGACCAATGTGCCTCCCGCGAGATTCAGCAGACGGAAGCTGTAAGGGGCGGTTCCAGCCCCCGTTCGCCTGAGCCGCAACTGGTAATTGCCCGCCGGCAATTCAAGGCTGGCCACGCCGCTCTGACCATCACTGCCGTTCAACGCCGAACCGTTCACCAGCATTCCCGGCGGACCATCCAGATACCAACTGATGCTCGGGCTGTTCGTGAGCGTGTCCATCACCACGCGCGTCGTCGCGCCCAGGGTGAAGATGAAATCGTTCGTAGAGACGTTCGTCATGTTCCCCGTCATCGTCTGTCCGAGAACGAGGGGAGTTCCCGCGAATGGAACCGGCGGCGTGTTCCCCTGCAACACCACGGTGAACGAGTATGGACCGGCCACGTCGCTCGCCGGATAGCCTTCGACCAGCAGGGTGTAAACACCCGCGACGCGCTGCGTGATGTTGTTCACGTCGCTAAACCCGCCGCTGAAGACTTCGTTCCCAAAGGGATCAATCAGCCGCCAATAGACATTGACCGAGGGAGGCGTGGCGATCCGGTCAAAGAACAGCCGGTCTCCCGCCACCGAGGTGAACTGATAAAAATCCGTCTCCGTCCCGGGCGAAAGCCGGTTCGTCACCAGCGTCCCCGGCGTGATCAAGCTCGCCGTCGCCAGATCCACGAAGCGAAAGGCGTAGTCATTGGTCACGCTGTTGTCCCCGTCCACCGTCAGCCGGTAAAAGCCCGGCTCCAGCAGAAGCGTCGGATAATTGCCGGCGTCGGAGGAAGCCATCCCGCGATTGCTCACCTCCACGCCGGCCGGACCTTCGAGCGACCACGTCATGGAGGGAGTGTTCGTCAGCGTGTCGAAGTAATGGCGCGCGCGATTGGCGAGGCTGAAGGTGTAAACGTCGCGCTCACCGGGCACGGCGATGCTGCCGCGAATGACATTGGTGGAGCTCAATTGAGCGCGGCCCGGACAGATGCCGGCGCACCACAGCACGGCACCAAGCAACAAAAGACGAAGTGGAATGACGTTCATAAGAATTTCCTCGGCTGGCAACCCACCCTCTCTCGCGAGGGTTTGATACAACAACCTGTTAGTTATAGCTGAACAAAATAAGCGCTAAAGATCAACACATTGAAGCTAGTTTCGACGTCGAAAGCCCGACCAGACCAGTGCCTGGCACAGGACTGCCATGCAGAAAGCATTGGCCCACTAACCAGAACGGAAATTCGGAGGTCGATCTTACAAGAAAACGTAAAAAAGTTTTCCCGGATGAGCCCCAAGCCCGCACAACCCCTGAGTTTGCAGCCATCGCACCCGTGAGACTCATCGGCACCGCTCCTGGTTCCCGCAAAACCGAAAAATCTTTCGCTCGCCCCGGACGACCGCATCAGAAACAGTCCGCTCCAGTATCGGGGACACATGTTTCCGACGATATCCGGGAACCAAAATGAGTTCCGAACCTCACACAGATCGAAAACAGAATGGGCGGCGAACTGGAATTTGAACGGCTGGTGGACCTCCACCACGCCCCGCTTTACCGGTTCGCGATGAGCCTCTCCCGCAACGAGCATGAGGCTTCCGAACTGGTGCAGGAAACATTTTTGGTCTGGGCCACGAAAGGCCATCAGCTCAGCGACACGACGAAAGCCAAGAGCTGGCTCTTTACCACCCTGCACCGCGACTTCCTCGGCCGTCGGCGACGACAGGTCCGCTTCCCTCATCACGAACTGGAAGAGGTGCAAACGGAACTGCCGGAGATCGAAAACAACGCCGCCCAGTCCCTCGACTGGCCGCTCGCCCTTGAATCCCTGGCCAAACTCGGAACCACCTTTCAAGCGCCCGTCGCGCTCTATTACCTGGAAGACTGTTCCTACAATGAAATCGCCGCCATCCTCGGCATCCCGCTCGGCACCGTCAAATCGCGGCTCTCACGCGGCATCGCGCAATTGCAGCAAATGGTGAACGCGCATCCAGCCGCCACGCATCGCGGAAACCCTCAAGCCAAGTGACGCTCAACGAAGCCAGACAAATCCTGATCGCCTCGCAACCTCAGCGCGACGACCGGGAAGATCCGCTCCTCCAGCAGGCGCTCGCGCTCGTGGAAAAGGAACCGGCACTGGGCCAATGGCTGGAACGTCAGCGATCCTTCCACGACGCCGCGAGCCGCAGCCTGCGCTCCATTCCCGTCCCGGTCACGCTTCGCGAACAGATTCTTGCCTCGCGAAAGATCGTCCGCCCGGCGCAATGGTGGCGGCATCCTCTGCTGTGGAGCGCCGCCGCGCTGTTCCTGCTGTTCGCCGGCGTGAATCATTGGCGTTCCGATGCGCCGCCAGAAGATTCCTTGCGGACCTTTCGCAGCCGCATGGTGGGCGCGGTCCTGCGTCAGTACACGATGGACATCGTGACGAACGACATGACGCAGGTGCGGTCCTTCCTCGCGACCCGCAATGCGCCCGCCGACTATTCTCTCCCCGACAAGCTCAGCCGTCTGCCCGTCAGCGGCGCAGGAGTCCTGAGCTGGCAAGGCCAGAAAGTCTCGATGGTCTGCCTCGACTCCGCCCAGCACGGCACGCTGTTTCTATTCGTCGTGGATCGGGCGTCGTTGAGCGAAGGACCGTCGGCGGCGCGCGATTTCCAGCCCGTCAGCAAGCTCGCCACCGTGAGTTGGACGACGGGCAGCCAGGTTTACGTGCTGGCAGGATCAGGAGGGCGTGAGGCTTTGGAGCAATACTTCTGAAACGGACGGCGGCGAACTTCAATAATACGGCGGACGATAGATCGGCGACGGGACGGACGAGCTGACAGAGGTTCGCGACAAGACCCAGTCCAAATCCCCGCGCTCTTCCGGC